>ERZ1023445.43-NODE-43-length-52736-cov-336.262049_pt1 | contig 52736 bp, 40 predicted proteins | sample MGYA00380522_ERZ1023445 | MGnify/ENA primary metagenome ERZ1023445 (study PRJEB33173, sample SAMEA4830297) | metagenome | study: EMG produced TPA metagenomics assembly of the PRJEB25223 data set...
ACTTAAGCAGTTACCACAAAAACCAAACCTGAGAGGGTTTGGTTTTTTTGTTGGGTTTTACTTGAATTTTTTAGATAAAATACTTGCAAAAAATAAAAAGTTTGCTATAATAACAATCCTTAACACCCTAGGCGATTGGCTCAATTGGTAGAGCATCGGACTCCAAATCCGAGGGTTGGGGGTTCGAGTCCCTCATCGCCTGCCATCTTATTATTCATACCATTCTTTTAACTTCATAAAAATTGGTCATTCCAAGGCAAGTCCCTGCATGAGCGATAATAAAGACAATTTGGATATCCAATCTGGAACTTCAGCATCTGGCTCACAACATACAAAAGCCCCCATCACGGTTTCAAAAGAGAGCGTGGTAGAGGTTGCTAAAAAACATTCGGCAAAAGATTTGTTGTTGTGGTTGATTGCCATCATCGCCATGATTTCAGCAACTTTGGTATCCCAATATTTGCCAAGGTATTGGGCACCTGCCAATAATGTTTGGACACAGATTGCTATTACGGTAAGCTTAGTTGTATTTGGTTTTATATGTTTGGCGTTTACCAATCAAGGATCAGCTTTCAAAACATTGTTAAAAGATGCAGGTATTGAGCTGCGTCGTGTGACATGGCCAACCAAAGATGAGACCGTTCGTTATACTTGGCAAGTAATTTTGATAATGATTATTTTTGGCATTATCATTTGGTTACTAGATATGTTTTTTAGCTACATTGTTGGCTTGATTATTTAAATAATTAAAAAGGGTTGATAAATGCGTTGGTATATCATTCAAGCGTTCTCTGGTTATGAAAATCAAGTTCAGCGTTCTTTGGTTGAACGCATTAAGCGTAGTGAATTTTCTGATAAATTTGGTGAAGTGCTTGTACCGACTGAAGAAGTTGTTGAGATGCGTGAAGGTAAAAAACGCACCATGCAGCAAAAACTTTTCCCAGGCTATGTCCTGATTAATATGGAAATGGATGAAGATACTTGGCATATTGTCAGATCTTGCCCAAATATCACAGGATTTATCGGCGGCACGCCAGAAAATCCTGCACCAATTACTCAGATTGAAGCAGATCGTATCCTAAATCGTATTAATAAAACTGGTGATGCACCGCGTCCAAAAACCATGTTCGAGCCTGGTGAAGAAGTGTTGGTCATTGATGGTCCATTTACGGATTTTAAAGGACTGGTCAAAAAAGTGGATTATGATAAGTCAAAATTACATTTGACTGTCAGCGTATTTAATCGCCCAACTGAAGTTGAGCTTGAATTTAATAAAGTTGAAAAGATTAATTAATTGCCGTATAATATACGGCTTTGGCTCTGGTCATTAGCTAGAGTTTGTTATTAACTTGGGGAGCTATTTAGCGTTATTACCCATTATTGGAGAGATTCTCATGGCAAAGAAGATTGATGGCTACATCAAGCTACAAGTGCCTGCCGGAAAGGCAAATCCATCGCCACCAATTGGTCCAGCGTTGGGTCAAAAAGGCGTCAATATCATGGCATTTTGTAAAGAGTTCAATGCCGCTTCTGCAAATATTGAGCCAGGCTTGCCAATTCCTGTTGTAATTACTGTTTTTAGTGATAAATCATTCACTTTTGTAATGAAATCTCCTCCTGCGGCGGTTTTATTGCGTAAAGCAGCAGGTATTTCAAAAGGTTCAAGTACACCTAACACTTCAAAAGTTGGTACTGTAAACCGTGATCAGCTTGAAGAAATCGTAAAAACCAAGCAAGCGGATTTAACCGCTGCTGAACTTGAAGCGGCAATCCGTACCATTGCAGGTACTGCTCGCTCAATGGGTATCACTGTGGAGGGTGTGTAATGGCTAAGCTAACTAAGCGTCAACAATTAATCAAAGATCGTGTCGATAGCAACAAGCTATACACGATCGAAGAAGCCGTTGCAATTTTGAATGATTTGCCAGCAGCAAAATTCAAAGAGTCAATTGATATTGCGATTAATTTGGGTGTAGACCCACGCAAATCTGATCAAGTTGTTCGTGGTGCAACCAATCTACCTGCAGGTACTGGTAAAACTAAGCGTGTTGCAGTATTTGCACAAGGTGCTGCTGCTGATGCTGCTAAAGAAGCGGGCGCAGATGTCGTTGGTTTTGAAGACTTAGCAGAAAGCATCAAAGCGGGTAATATGGATTTTGATGTTGTTATCGCATCACCTGATGCTATGCGTGTTGTCGGTCAGCTTGGTACCATTCTTGGTCCACGCGGTTTGATGCCAAACCCAAAAGTTGGCACAGTAACTGCTGATGTCGCTACTGCCGTAAAAAATACTAAAGCAGGTCAGGCACAGTATCGTGTTGATAAAGCAGGTATTATCCATGCTTCTATCGGTCAAGTGGGCTTCACTGCTGATCAAATTGAGCAAAATGCAACAGCTTTATTAAATGATCTTAAACGCGCCAAACCAGCAACTTCTAAAGGTATTTATATCAAGAAGATTACACTATCTAGCACGATGGGTCCTGGCATCACAATTGATCCTGTACCACACCGTGTTAATAAGTAATCAATACATTGGATTAAATTCTTATAATTTAACTTGATTTAAAAATTTTATTGATTATAATAATGCAATTTTGATGGCTAAAGTTTGCTTTGGTCATCAACAGAAGTTTAACAAATTAATATTTATTAGTTCAGCACAACGGGTTGTGCTGTCTAAGACCGTAGGTATTGCTAAGCAATCTAATAGGAGAAACCTGCCTACGCAGACGGTGAGACTATATTGTCGCCGTAATGGTGCAAACATCCTTTTGGTGTTTGTGAATTTGACTTATTGCTTTTGTGGTATTTTAAGCAATAATTTTGGAGACAACCCATGGCACTAAATCTTCAAGACAAACAAGCAATTGTTGCTGAAGTAAATGAAACTGCCAAAGGTGCGCTCTCTGCTGTAGTTGCCGACTCGCGCGGGGTTACAGTAGCAAAGATGACCGAACTTCGTAAAGCTGCTCGTGAAGCAGGTGTTGATATGCGCATTGTACGTAACACTTTGTTGCGTCGTGCCTTAGCTGATACCTCTTTTGAGTGCATGAACGATGTATTCGTTGGTCCTACATTAATCGCATTTTCAAATGAGCATCCTGGTGCAGCAGCGCGTTTGTTCAAAGAATTTGCAAAGGCCAACGATAAGTTCGAAATCAAAGGCGCAGCTTTTGAAGGTGAATTTATTGACGCAAAATCTATCGATCGCCTAGCTACCCTACCAACTTACGACGAAGCTATTGCGCGTCTAATGGGTACGATGAAAGAAGCAGCAGCAGGCAAACTTGCACGCACTTTAGCTGCACTTCGTGATAAGATGGAATCAGAAGCGGCTTAATTTACTGTCATATTTTAAATTTATTTACTCTCATACCTTTATTTAGGAATAATTGCTATGTCACTAACTAATGAACAAATCTTAGACGCAATCGCAGAAAAATCAGTTATGGAAATCGTTGAGCTTATCTCTGCGATGGAAGAAAAATTCGGTGTATCTGCAGCAGCTCTAGCAGCAGCACCAGCAGCTGGCGGCGATGCTGGCGGTGCAGCTGAAGAAAAAGATGAGTTTGATGTTGTTCTAACCAGCGCAGGCGATAAAAAAGTTGCTGTGATTAAAGTTGTGCGTGAAGTTACTGGTCTAGGTCTAAAAGAAGCTAAAGACCTAGTTGAAGGCGCACCACAAACTGTTAAAGAAGCTGCATCTAAAGCTGAAGCTGAAGAGCTTAAGAAGAAGCTTGAAGAAGCCGGCGCAAGCGTCGAACTTAAATAATTTCTCTAAATTGCCGTTCCTTAATCAACCAGTAATTTAAAAATTATTTTTTTAAAAAGCCAATAATATATTGCATTATTGGCTTTTTTTTATTATAATTAAGTATTTGACCTTTTGTGTATCTATTTTTATGGTGGGATAGAAACACATCCCAAAAGGACAAACGCACCCATGCAAGCTGAACGACTTACCTATTATTAACAGTGATTTGCTAGATACTGGATAGTATTTGGTGATTTTTTGTGTCTGTCTGTCTTTATTTCGTGTGATTTTCCTTTGTCGAGTTCAAAAAATGGGTGCTTATTCTCAAGAATCGCAATGATTCTTTCATATTTTTGATTTTAGCGATCAAAATAGACAAAATCTTTGGCAGTGTTTGCCTCTTTGGCAACATATTTTTAAGTTAATCTAAGGAATCTTAATGGCATATTCTTATACCGAAAAGAAACGTATTCGCAAAAGTTTTTCAAAGCTTCCAGATGTCATGGATGTGCCTTATCTGCTTGCCATCCAAGTGGATTCTTATGAGCAATTCTTACAAGAGCATAAAAAACCAAAAGCTCGTGCCAATATTGGTTTACAAGCGGCTTTTTCATCAATTTTTCCGATCGAAAGCCACTCTGGTAATGCTCAATTGCAATTCGTTGAGTATTACTTGGGCGAGCCTGAGTTTGATGAGCGTGAATGTATTATGCGCGGTTCAACTTTTGCGGCACCTTTGCGTGTAAAAATTCGCCTTATTATTAAGGATAAAGAAAATAAAACTGCCATTAAGGATGTTCGTGAACAAAGCGTTTATATGGGCGAAATTCCATTGATGACAGATAATGGTACTTTTATTATTAATGGTACTGAGCGTGTCATCGTTTCTCAATTGCATCGCTCACCTGGTGTTTTCTTTGACCATGATAAAGGTAAGTCACATTCAAGCGGTAAAGTGCTTTATAACGCACGCATTATCCCTTACCGTGGTTCTTGGCTTGATTTTGAATTTGATGCCAAAGATTTGGTGTACGCGCGTATTGACCGCCGTCGTAAGTTATTGGCAACGATTATTTTGCGTGCCATTGGTATGGATACCACCCAAATTTTAGATCAATTTTTTGAAAAAGTTGAAGTATTTAAAGGTGATGAATCCTTTGAAATTGAACTGATTGCTGATCGTTTAAAAGGTGAGATGGCTCAGTTTGATATTATCGGTCCTGATGGTAATGTGATTGTTGAACAAGGTCAACGCATTAACGCACTTCGTGTAAAGCGAATTTTAAACTCAGGTATGACCAAGCTTGCGGTACCTGATGAATATTTGTATGAGCGTATCATTGGCGAAGATATTGTGGTTGGGGATGAGGTTTTGGTTCGTGCCAATACCTTGATCGACCATGAAATTTTGGTAAAACTTGCTGAAAAAAATGTTCAATCATTTAAGATTTTATTCACGAATGATATCGATCATGGTGCGTATATCGCTGACACGCTACGCGCCGATACAATTGTGACTCGTGAAGAGGCATTAATTGAGATTTATAAAGTGATGCGTCCAGGTGAACCACCAACACTTGAGACCGCTGAAAAACTTTTTGAATCAATGTTCTTTAGCCAAGAGCGTTACGACTTGTCTAATGTGGGTCGTATGAAGTTTAACCGTCGATTGGGTCGTGAGTTCATTGATACCGATGATATGGATGTGCAACGCGAACAAGGTGTTTTATCCAATCAAGATATTGTTGATGTCTTAAAAGAGTTGATCGAGATCCGCAATGGTCGTGGCGAGGTGGATGATATTGACCACTTGGGTAATCGCCGTATTCGCTCTGTAGGTGAAATGACTGAAAACCAATTCCGTATCGGTTTGGCGCGTGTTGAGCGTGCTGTTAAAGAACGCTTGACCACAGCCGATTCTGATAATTTATCTCCTCAGGACTTAATTAACTCAAAACCTGTGGCAGCATCTATTAAAGAATTTTTTGGCTCAAGTCAGCTATCGCAGTTTATGGATCAAAATAACCCATTATCTGAGATTACGCATAAACGCCGTGTATCAGCATTGGGCCCAGGTGGTTTGACGCGTGAGCGTGCAGGCTTTGAGGTTCGTGATGTCCATACAACCCACTATGGTCGTGTGTGTCCAATTGAAACCCCTGAAGGTCCAAACATCGGTTTGATCAACTCTTTGGCGACTTTTGCCAAAACAAATAATTTTGGCTTCTTGGAGACGCCTTACAGACGAGTGGTTGATGGTCGTGTGACTGATGAAATTGAATATGTTTCTGCCATTGAAGAAGTGGGCATGGTAATTGCACAAGCTGACTCACCAATGAATGACAAAGGTGAGTTGACCGAAGAGATGGTTAGTGTTCGTCACGATGGTGAATTTGTGCGTATGAGTGCTGATAAAGTTACTCATATGGATGTTTCGCCGCGTCAGGTGGTATCGGTAGCAGCAGGTCTGATTCCATTCTTGGAGCATGATGACGCTAACCGTGCCTTGATGGGTTCAAACATGCAGCGTCAGGCAGTTCCAACACTGCGTAGTGATAAGCCACTTGTAGGTACAGGTATGGAACGCCATGTGGCGCGTGACTCGGGCGTTTGTGTGGTCGCTAAGCGTGGTGGTGTGATTGAGGAAGTTGATGCCAGTCGTATTATTGTGCGTGTCAATGAAGATGAAATGACTGCAGGTGAGGCGGGTATTGATATTTATAATTTGATTAAATACACTCGCTCAAACCAAAATACCTGTATCAATCAGCGTGTCATCGTTAATGAAGGTGATGAAATTGAGCGTGGCGATATCTTGGCAGATGGTCCATCGACCGATCTTGGCGAGCTTGCACTTGGTCAAAATATGCGCGTGGCATTCATGCCTTGGAATGGCTATAACTTTGAAGACTCGATTTTACTCTCTGAGCGAGTGGTTCAAGAAGACCGTTTCACTACGATTCACATTCAAGAGCTAACTTGTGTGGCTCGTGATACCAAGCTTGGGCCAGAAGAGATTACAGGCGATATTCCAAATGTCGGTGAGGCTGCATTGGCAAATCTTGATGAAGCAGGTATTGTCTATATCGGTGCTGAGGTCGATGCTGGTGATATTTTGGTTGGTAAAGTAACACCAAAAGGTGAAAGTCAGTTAACTCCAGAAGAAAAACTACTTCGTGCGATTTTTGGTGAAAAAGCTGCCGATGTTAAAGATACCTCTTTACGCGTACCATCATCAACCAAAGGCACGGTCATTGATGTGCAAGTCTTTACCCGTGATGGTCTTGAAAAAGACAGCCGTGCCGAATCTATTGAAAAAGCCATGCTTGATGATTACCGTAAGGATTTAAAAGAAGAATTGGTGATTTTTGAAGCAGCTGCAAAAGGTCGTATTTTAAGCTTGCTTGATGGTAAAAAAGTCAGCGGTGGTGCAGGCTTTAAAGCAGGTACGATTCTAAGCACTAAAGACATTGAAAATTTACCACTAGAAAGCTTGCTAGATATTCAGCCTGCTGAAGAGGAAGTTTCAGAGCGTTTGGGTCAGATTGCTGAATTCTTAAGTGATAAGCAAAAAGATATCGATAATAAATTTACCGAGAAAAAACGCAAATTAACTCAAGGTGATGACTTAGCACATGGCGTTCAGAAGATCGTTAAGGTGTACTTAGCGGTTAAGCGTCGTATCCAGCCGGGTGATAAGATGGCAGGTCGCCATGGTAACAAGGGTGTCGTCTCTCGCATCATGCCAGTTGAGGATATGCCGTATGATGAAAATGGCAATCCTGTAGATATCGTACTAAACCCATTGGGTGTACCATCTCGTATGAACATCGGTCAGGTGCTAGAGACCCATTTGGGTATGGCAGCCAAAGGTTTGGGTGATAAGATTAATGCCATGTTGCGTTCGCAAGTTGCTGTTAGTGAGCTTCGTGAATTCTTAGATAAGATTTATAATCAAGTCGGTGGCGAGCAAGTAGATTTGGACAGCTTGTCTGATGAAGATTTATTGGCACTGTGTCAGAACCTAAAAGATGGTGTCCCAATGGGTACGGCTGTTTTTGATGGTGCCAAAGAAACTCAAATCAAAGAGCTGTTAAGTTTGGCCGACCTATCAACCACAGGCCAGCAAACACTTTATGATGGCAGAACAGGTAAGAAATTTGATCGCCCTGTTACGGTTGGCTACATGTATATGCTTAAGCTAAACCACTTAGTCGATGATAAAATGCACGCCCGTTCAACTGGCTCTTATTCACTGGTAACACAGCAACCTCTTGGCGGTAAAGCACAATTTGGTGGTCAGCGTTTTGGTGAGATGGAAGTTTGGGCGCTAGAAGCTTATGGTGCAACTTACACTCTACAAGAGATGCTGACAGTGAAGTCGGACGATGTTGAGGGTCGTACTCGCATGTATAAGAATATTGTCGATGGTGAGCAGTATATGAATCCTGGCATGCCAGAGTCGTTCAATGTCTTAACCAAAGAGATTCGCTCGCTGGGTATTAATATCGACTTAAAAGAAAAGAAGTAACTTAGCCTAAGACCAACATACCCAGTGATAAAATCATCACTGGGCGTAAAGATTACGACGAATACAACGGAGAAACCTTTTGAAAGATTTATTAGATATCATGAAAGGCCCTGCTGACAATGGCGTCAAAGAATTTGATAGCATTCAAATTTCTTTGGCGTCACCTGAGGCAATCAAATCTTGGTCGCATGGTGAGGTCAAAAAGCCAGAAACCATTAACTACCGCACCTTTAAACCTGAGCGTGATGGTCTGTTTTGTGCCAAAATCTTTGGCCCTGTCAAAGACTTTGAGTGTTTATGTGGTAAATATAAACGCCGTAAATTCCAAGGTATCATCTGCGAGCGTTGTGGCGTTGAAGTGACTGCAGCTAAAGTTCGCCGTGAGCGTATGGGCCATATTGAGCTTGCCTCTCCAGTTGCGCATATTTGGTTTTTAAAATCATTACCTAGCCGTATCGGTCTTCTTTTGGATATCACTTTGCGTGATATTGAGCGTGTGCTTTATTTTGAAAGCTATATCGTAACCGATCCTGGTATGACCAGTCTTGAAAAATATCAGCTATTGGATGATGAAGAGTATTTTAATGCACTTGAACAATATGGCGATGAGTTCATTGCAAAGATGGGTGCTGAAGCTGTTCAAGATTTACTGCGTGATATCGATGTGGATGGCGAAATTGATGAACTTCGTACTGCAATTCCACAAACTGGCTCTGAAACCAAACTCAAAAAAATGTCCAAGCGCCTGCAGTTGCTTGAGTCTTTCCGTGACTCAAATAACAAGCCTGAATGGATGGTGATGACTGTATTGCCTGTGTTGCCACCAGATTTACGCCCTTTGGTACCGCTTGAAGGTGGTCGTTTTGCCACATCAGACTTGAACGATTTGTATCGCCGTGTGATTAACCGTAATAATCGTTTAAAACGCCTGCTTGAGCTGAATGCACCTGATATCATTGTGCGTAACGAAAAGCGTATGCTACAAGAAGCAGTTGATGCACTATTGGATAATGGTCGCCGTGGCCGTGCTATTACAGGGTCTAACAAGCGTCCATTAAAATCACTTGCTGATATGATTAAAGGCAAGCAAGGTCGTTTCCGTCAAAACCTACTTGGTAAGCGTGTGGACTATTCTGGACGCTCGGTGATTGTGGTTGGTCCTACCTTGCGTCTGCATCAATGTGGTTTACCAAAGAAAATGGCACTTGAGCTGTTTAAGCCGTTTACCTATGCCAAATTGCTGCAAAATGGCATTGCAAGCACCATTAAAGCCGCCAAAAAAATGGTTGAGCGTGAAGAGCCAGCCGTTTGGGATATGCTTGCGATGGTCATTCGTGAACATCCTGTACTACTAAACCGTGCGCCAACACTTCACCGCTTGGGTCTGCAAGCGTTTGAACCTGTGTTAATTGAGGGTAAAGCAATTCAGTTGCACCCACTGGTGTGTGCTGCATTTAACGCCGACTTTGACGGTGACCAAATGGCAGTTCATGTACCATTGACTTTAGAAGCTCAGCTTGAGGCTCGTGCTTTGATGATGTCAACCAATAACATCTTGTCGCCTGCAAATGGTGAGCCGATTATCGTGCCTTCTCAAGATGTTGTGCTTGGTTTGTATTATATTAGCCGTGGTGGTGTGAATGCCAAAGGCGAAGGCATGGTATTTAGTACGGTGAATGAAGCTCTAAGAGCAATCGGTTCAGATGATTTATCTGTGAATGCCAAGATTAAAGTTCGTGTCGCTGAGACAATTTTGGATGAAAAAACAGGTGAAAAAGTCAGCCATACCAGTATCCAAGATACCGTAGCTGGTCGTTTGCTAATTTGGAATATCATGCCAGAAGGCATGGCGTTTAGTGAGTGTAACACGGAGATGACTAAGAAAAATATCTCTAAACTGCTAAACTCATGCTATCGTAAGCTGGGTGTTAAAGAATCGGTCATGTTTGCTGACCATCTGATGTATTTGGGCTTTGCACAAGCGACTTTATCAGGCATTTCGATTGGTATGGAAGATATGGTTATTCCACCAACCAAAAAGCAGATCGTAGATACAGCTGATGCCGAAGTACGCGATATTGAACAACAATTTGAGCAGGGCTTTGTCACTGCAGGTGAGCGTTATAACAAAGTTGTTGATATTTGGGCGCGTACTTCAGATAAAATTGCAAATGCGATGATGGATAACTTGTCTAAAGACGATGTGATCAACGCAGACGGTGAGACCGAAACGCAAAAGTCATTTAACTCAATTTATATGATGGCTGACTCAGGTGCTCGTGGTAGTGCCACGCAGATTCGTCAGCTTGCAGGTATGCGTGGTCTGATGGCTAAGCCAGATGGTTCAATTATTGAAACACCAATTAAAGCCAATTTCCGTGAAGGCTTGACGGTACTTCAATACTTTATCTCAACGCACGGTGCCCGTAAAGGCTTGGCAGATACCGCCTTAAAAACAGCAAACTCAGGTTATCTAACACGCCGTTTGGTTGATGTCGCACAAGACTTGGTCATCACCCAAGATGATTGTGGTACAGATGCAGGTCAGCGAATGACACCTGTGATTGTTGGTGGTGAAATTGTTGAACGCTTGGGTGATCGTGTGCTTGGTCGTGTCGCTGCCAAAGATGTCGTGAATGCAGATGGCGATGTGGTTGTAGCATCAGGTGCTTTGATTGATGAAAGACTGGTTGAAAAGCTAGATGCCAATGCGATTGATGAAGTGTATGTACGCTCAGTCATTACCTGTGAGGCCACCCAAGGCGTCTGTGCTAAGTGTTATGGTCGTGATTTGGCTCGTGGTCATTTGGTTAATATTGGCGAATCTGTTGGGGTGATGGCGGCACAGTCAATTGGTGAGCCAGGTACTCAGCTGACCATGCGTACTTTCCATGTCGGCGGTGCAGCTTCCGCTGCTTCTGTTGATAACAGCGTCTCAGTTGGTAATGCAGGTTCGGTTCGTTTTCATAATATGAAAACTGTTCAGCATGCTGATGGTCATTTGGTTGTTGTCTCTCGTTCGGCAGAGATTGGTGTGGCTGATGATCAAGGTCGTGAGCGTGAGCGTTATAAAGTGCCTTATGGCTCAAGCGTCTTGGTGCGTGATGCAGATGCTGTTGAAGCAGGGCAGGTAATCGCCAAATGGGATCCACATACCCATCCAATTATTACAGAATTCTCAGGTACTGCACGCTTTAGCGATATTACCGATGGCATGACAGCAACGGTTAAGGTCGATGAGATGACGGGAGTGAGATCATTTGAAATCTTGACCAGCAAAGACCGCCCAAGTATTGCTAAGGATTTGCGTCCTGCGATTATTCTTGATACCGATGAAGGTAAAGAAGTGGTTTATTTCCTACCGAACGAAACCATCATTCGTGTATCTGAAGGCGAGCATGTCACGGCAGGTTCGGTGCTTGGTCGTGTACCACAAGCAACCTCAGGCACCAAAGATATTACCGGTGGTCTGCCACGAGTTGCCGACTTGTTTGAAGCACGCCGTCCAAAAGATCATGCCATTATGGCTGAGATGAGCGGTGTGGTCAGTTTTGGTAAAGAAACCAAAGGCAAAAACCGCTTTATCATCACCAATGAAGATGGTGATGTGCATGAAGAGCTGATTCCAAAATGGCGTCAAATCAATGTCTTTGAAGGAGAAACCGTTGAGCGTGGCGAGGTGGTTTCTGATGGACCTCAAAATCCGCATGATATTTTACGCCTAAAAGGTGAGACCGCATTGGCAAATTACATTGTCAATGAAGTGCAAGAAGTTTATCGCCTACAAGGGGTAAAAATCAACGACAAGCACATTGAAGTCATCGTTCGTCAGATGTTGCGTAAAGTTGAGGTTATCGATGGTGGTGATTCAAGCTACTTTAAAGGCGACCAAGCAGAATACTCAAAAATCCGTACGCTTAATGCTGAATTGATCGCTAATAATAAGTTTCCTGTTCAATACGAGCGTCAGCTTTTGGGTATTACTAAAGCAAGTTTGGCAACCGAAAGCTTTATTTCAGCAGCATCTTTCCAAGAAACGACCCGTGTCTTGACCGCCGCTGCCGTGATGGGTAAAGTGGATGATTTGTCTGGCTTGAAAGAAAATGTGGTTGTGGGTCGCTTAATTCCAGCAGGTACGGGTTTGGCATATCATCAATCTCGCCAAAGAAAAGCTCAAAATGCTGGTAACCAAACTGCTCAGGTAGATGAGCTATTATCAGCCATAACCGCTGAACCACCGACGGCTTCAGAAGATAATTTGAGTATTGAAGACAACTTTGCCAAAGCATTCGCTGATGAGCTGGGTTCTCAAGAGTAAGTGTGTATTTTCAAAGGCTCGTTTCTAGGAACGGGCTTTTGTTTTTAGGATAAAATAAGAGGGCTTACCCCAACCAAAGCTTTGATTATTGTTTTAATTCACGACAGTTTAAAATTTGCCTGATAATTTACATGCACACATTCGTGAATATATTGCAAATTGACATCAATGCGTGTATAACTATATTTTTGACTGTCACCTAAAAGGATATTCTTATGACTTTATCATTAAATAAAGAAAAAATCCGCTTTTTGTTACTTGAGGGCGTTCATGAAAACGCACTAAAAGTACTCAATGAAGCAGGCTATACCAATATTGAATACATCAGTTCAGCACTTGATGAGGCTGAGTTGATAGAAAAAATTAAAGATGCACATTTTATTGGTATCCGCTCACGCACTCAGCTGACACGCAAGGTGCTTGAAGCTGCCGAAAAGCTGATCTGTATCGGCTGTTATTGTATTGGAACCAATCAAGTGGATTTGGATGCAGCACTTGAATTGGGTGTCCCTGTTTTTAATGCGCCTTATTCAAATACGCGTTCTGTGGCAGAACTGGTACTTGCTGAGACGATTATGCTCATGCGTGGTATTCCTGAAAAAAATGCAGTGGTTCATCGTGGTGGCTGGAATAAGTCTGCCAAAGACAGCTATGAGGTACGAGGCAAAACCATGGGCATTGTTGGCTATGGCTCTATCGGTTCGCAGTTATCTGTACTGGCTGAAAGTTTGGGTATGAAAGTCATCTATCATGATGCGATGACCAAACTGCCCTTGGGCAATGCCACACAAGTAGGTAGTTTGGAGGAATTGTTGTCAAAAGCGGATATTGTTACCTTGCATGTACCCGATTCAAGCAGTACACGCAATATCATGACTGCCAAAGCATTTGAACAGATGAAAGATGGGTCTTTTTTCATCAACGCTTCTCGTGGTAGCTGTGTGGACATTGATGCATTGGCGGCAGCACTTGAGAGCAAAAAAATTCTTGGTGCAGCAATTGATGTTTTTCCAAAAGAGCCAAAATCAGCAGATGAAGAGTTTGAATCGCCATTGCGTGCCTTTGATAATGTGATTTTGACACCACATGTTGGCGGTTCAACGCAAGAAGCTCAAGCGAATATCGGCTTGGAAGTGGCTGAAAAATTTGTACGCTATTCTGATCAAGGCGATACAACCAGCGCTGTCAACTTTCCAAATGTCTCTATTCCATTTACTGATGGTACGCATCGCTTATTGCACATTCACCGTAATGTCCCCGGCGTATTGTCGCAAATTAATGCATCATTTGCCGATGCAGGCATCAATATTATTGCACAGTCTTTAATGACTAAGGGCGATGTTGGTTATTTGGTGATGGATGTGGATGATAATGATTCTGACCGAGCATTAAAGCGTTTGCGTGCTGTACCAGAGACCATCCGAGTCAGAGTATTGTTTTAATTGATTTTATCAAATCCAATTATGATGACAAAACCGCTTTTAATCAGGCGGTTTTTGTGATTTTATGGTACAATAGATGAATAATAACATGATAATTTTATGCAAGTCGTACTTGATGGTTTGACGGTTTGCACATGATAAAAAATGAGGAAAATAATGACCAAACATTATGATTATCTTGCCATTGGTGGCGGTTCAGGTGGTATTGCATCGATTAATCGTGCTGCCCAATATGGCAAAAAATGTGCCATTATTGAGGCCAATTTGATTGGTGGTACTTGTGTTAATGTTGGATGTGTACCCAAAAAAGTCATGTGGTATGCTGCCCAAATCGCCGATGCAATTCATAAATATGCACCAGATTATGGATTTAAAGGCAATATTGATGAGTTTAATTTTGGTCAATTAATCCAATCACGCCAAGCATATATTGAGCGTATTCACCGATCTTATCGTATGGTATTTGAAAGAAATGGCGTTGAATTGATTCAAGGATTTGCCCGCTTTATTGATAAAAATACCGTTGAGGTGGCTTATGATGATGGCACAACTGAGCAAATCAGTGCTGACCATATCGTCATCGCAACGGGCGGTCAGACAGTCAGACCTGATATTATCGGTCAGGAGCTGGGTATTGACTCAGACGGATTTTTTGCACTCGATGAGCTGCCAAAGCGTGTGGCTATCATTGGTGCAGGTTATGTCGCAGTTGAGGTGGCAGGTGTGATGAACAGTTTGGGTGCTCAAACGCATCTGATGATTCGTGGCAATCAGCCACTGCGTTCATTTGATGACGATATCGTTGAGGTGTTGGTTAATGTCATGCAAAATGATGGCATTCAAATACACACAGGCGTAAACACACAACAAATTATCCAAAATGAGGATAAAACGCTGACGGTTGAGTTTAATGATGGACAAAATCTCACCGTTGACTGTGTGATTTGGGCAGTGGGCCGCAAGCCTGCAACAGATCAGCTTAACCTTGATGCCGTTGGTATTAAAACCAATAGCAAAGGTCAAATTATCACTGATAAATTTCAAAATACCAATATTGAAGGCATTTATGCTGTTGGGGATATCGTTGCAAATGGTGTTGAGCTGACGCCTGTGGCGGTGGCATCAGGACGACGATTATCTGAAAGACTGTTTAACAACAAGCCAGACGAGCATTTGGAGTTACGCTTGGTGCCGACGGTAATTTTTAGCCACCCACCGATTGGGACTGTGGGCTTAAGTGAAGCGTCAGCAATCGCACAATATGGCGCTGATAATATCAAAGTTTACACCTCAAACTTTACGCCGATGTACAGTGCGGTAACATCACATCGTGAGCCATGTCGAATGAAGCTTATTTGCTTAGGAGAGGAGCAAAAAATCATTGGACTACACGGTATTGGTTTTGGCATGGATGAGATGATTCAAGGATTTGCGGTTGCGATGAAAATGGGTGCAACTAAGCAAGATTTTGATGATACCATTGCCATTCATCCAACGGCTGCCGAAGAATTTGTCACGATGCGTTAATCGTCAACAATCATCAAATTTATGATCAAAAACCCATGAGTATCACTGATGGGTTTTTTGATGGTGGGTTTGTGCGACAAATACAAAAGTTCAACAGACGCTATAAACTGTTGGGTCTTTGGCTAAGGTTTCATGATTTTCTTGAAAAAATGCGGCTTGTACACGATGTTTCACCGCCTGCCATAAAGGAAATTGACGACAAGTTGCTTCTAGGCTACCTTGCCATGTCGGAATGTTGCCCGCCATCTTTCTTAAGCGATGCTGGGGCGTATCTTTAAGCTTTTTGGCAGTTTCAATGGCAAGTAATGCATTTTGACGATGATTGCAAACCAGTGCCATATCACAGCCAGCTTCAATGGCAGCAACCACACGCGCATCTATACCGCCTACAATGTGTGCCGCTTGCATGCATAAATCATCTGAAAAAATCACGCCATCAAATTTAAGCTGATTGCGGACAATATCTTGAATCCAGATTTTAGAAAATCCTGCAGGCTTGTCATCAACTTGGCTAAAAACCACATGGGCAGGCATGAGTGCATCAAGTTTATCTAAAGTTTTGATAAAGGTTTGGGTATCATAATTCATTATCTCATCAAATGAGCGTTCATCAATGGCATCAGCAATGTGCGAGTCTGGGGCGATAGAGCCATGACCTGGAAAATGCTTGCCTGTGGTTGCCATACCAGCATTTTTCATACCGTCCATGAATTGCCTTGATAATGCTATGACAGCATCTGGATTTGCATGAAAAGCACGATCACCAATGACAAGGCTTTCGCCATCAATATCAAGTACTGGTGCAAAGCTAAAATCAACACCGACCGCCAAAACCTCACAGGCCATCAGATAGCCACAATCATAAGCTAAAGATAACGCATCTTTGGGCGATTTATCGTATAATTGACCCAGTTTACCCATGGCAGGTAACGATGAAAATCCTTCTTTAAAGCGAGCAACCCTGCCACCTTCTTGGTCAACACCGATCAGTAGTTGGGGGTTGATTTGGCGTATTGAATCGGTCAGTGTTCGCACTTGAGCGGGTGATTTGACATTGCGTGCAAATAAAATAATGCCACCGATTTCTGGATTGGATAATAATTCAATATCGCTGTCATCTAATGATTGACCTGCAATATCTGCCATGATAATACCTTTTGCCACAAAATCCTCCAACTCATTCAAATAAGACCAAACATAATATTTATGGGTATATTATGCCATGAAAATCAAAATAAAACTTTGATGAATGTTGATTTTGTGGTTAAACACCAACCTTGTAACGATTGCTTAAGACAGGTGTACAAAAATACGCACTTGGGTAAAAAAAACTTTGTGATTTTTGTGCTAAGATAGCGAATATTTAAGATTTTATCTCACCTTTTTAATTAAAAGCACGGTGTAAGTACAATCAGTTATTTTCATAGCCATCGATGGTTGATTGAGTACGATTTTACGGTGCATTTTAGATGTTTACATCATTAGATTTTATTTGCTAACTGTTAGGATACAGAACATGTCAAAACAACAATATCTTTTATCGGGCGTGGCAAGTGCCATGGCTTTTGCATTATTTGCAAGCAGTGTGGCATCATTTGCTCAAGCATCTGACCGCACGGCATTTGTGCAAAAACCAGAGCAAAGGGTGACCGCACGACAAGTGGCGATATTGCTTGATCGAGCACATTATAATGACCAAAGACTTGATGAAAGCATGAGCCAAGTTATTTTACAGCAATATTTTGACAAGCTTGATCCTAACCGTACGCTATTGTTGCAATCTGATGTGGATGAATTTATTAGCAAATATGGTCAAACTTATGCAGCTTATTTGATGCGTGGCGATTTGACGCCTGGTATTGAGATTTTTGAGCGTTTTCGTACGCGTTCTTTTGAGTATTTTAAAGCTGCCAAAGCACATTTAGCAACAGATATTGATTTATATACCAATAAAAGCATTATATTGGATCGTGAAAAAGCACCACGGTTTCAGAGTAAAGAGGAGCAACTTGAGTATTGGAAAAACCAAACGACCTTGTCATTAATTACCATTATGATTAATCAAGACAGCGACAAAGCAAAAGATCAGGTTTATTTACAAAATCCTGAGTTGGCCCGAGGTCAAGATTTGGTCAAAGCTGAAAGTCGCACGCCTAAAGAGATTTTATTAAATCGCATCAAACGCCAAGAAGAACAGCTTGAACGACTTAAAAATGATGAGGTGATGGAATCGATACTTGATGCGGCAGCCATAGCGTACGATCCACACAGTAATTATTACGCTCCCATTCAAGCACAGGATATACAAATCCAAAATAGTCTACAGCTTGAGGGCATTGGTGTCTCTATCCGACCCGATCGCAAAAATCCTGATTACACACGCATTATCAGTTTGGTTGATGGCGGTCCTGCTGCCAAATCAGGTCAGATATTGGCAAATGATTTGATTATCGGTGTGGCACAATCTGATGGTGAAATGGTGGATACAATAGGCTATAGCACCAGAGAAATTGTTGCCTTAATCCGTGGTGCTCGTGGTACTGAGGTAACCGTCAAGGTCAAGCAGCCAAATACACCAGATTCGCAGGCCAGAACGGTTACTTTGGTGCGTGATATCATTCGACAAGAAGAATCAGGCGTGCAATATCGAGTGATTGACATGCCTTATGATGGCGGTATCAAAAAAGTTGGCGTGATTGAGATTCCAAGCTTTTATCTGAATTTTAAAGCACGCCGTGAGGGTATTGATGCCAGTCAGTACCGCAGTGTCAGCCATGATACCCAAAAAGCTTTACAAGCGTTAACCGACCAAGGTATCGATGGCTTGGTGGTTGATTTGCGAAATAATCCTGGTGGTTCACTTGATGAAGTTGCCAAAATGCTTGCCATGTTCATCAAAGAAGGTCCTTTGGTGCAAATTCGTGATAATCGTGGTAATGTGCAAGTTTTTGAAGATACAGATGGCGGGCATCAATTCTATGATGGAAAATTATCTGTACTCATTAATCTTGGTTCGGCATCAGCCAGCGAGATTTTTGCAGCTGCCATTCAAGATTATGGGCTAGGTTTGGTAGTAGGTAGCACAACCACTGGCAAAGGCACCGCTCAGACTCAGCGAGATGATTTGGCATTAGGTTCGATGACTTTGACGCAGCGTAAATTTTATCGTGTTAATGGTGGCAGTACCCAAACCAAAGGCGTTGTACCAGATGTTGAATTGGTAAATATTTATGAAGGTATTGAATTTGGTGAGCGTGAATATAAAAATCCATTGCCTTGGGATACCATTAACTCAACCAATTATCACGCTGAAGGTAAATATTCGCCAAGCCTGTTAAGCTTACTCAATAAGCAATCCAAAGCCCGCCAAGCAAGTGACCCACAGTTTAGATATTTGTCTGAATTAAATGCGATTCGCACGCTTGATGATGATAAAAAACCGACTGAGATTAATTTACAAAAACGCCGTGCCAGACTTGATATGATTGAAAAACGCACCTTGGCTGCTGAAAATGCACGCAGGCAAGCCACAGGCGAGGCACCATTTGTAGATTGGTCAACTTATCAAGCCAATTTGGAGGCGTTGGCTGAAGAGCGAGGCGCTATGAAAGAAAATGAGCGTCCAAAGTTGCCCGAAAGCGAGGTTTATGTATTTGAGGCAGCGCGCTTGATGTTTGATGCCCAGCGATAATCTGTTGGCATAAATCTGTTCATTGTGATGAATTAAGCAAACCAAATTGCGTAAAATAAACAGTCTGTTGTCATAACAGACTGTTTATGTTTTAATTTTATATTTTAATTATCTTTGCGATAATGGGTCACAGAATAATTATCTACGGCGACCACCCACAAAGCCAATCACAAATAAAACAATAGCGATAATTAAGAAAATATAAGCAAACTCTTTGCTTAGTCCTGCAATATTACCAAATCCTAAAAAGCTTGCGATAATGGCGATAATTGCAAAAATAATTGCCCAGCGAAACATATAATTCTCCTGATAATGACTGGCATGTGTCCAATAAATTTGTATTGACCAGCTTGGGTGAAAAAGAAAACACGGTATTTTCTTGTATTCTTAGAGATTATTTTAGGGAAATACTTTTATTAAACATATTGATAAATTGTAAGCTTTATGAAACTAAATTAAATATTATGTAATCTCTTGTGTGTATCAGTGCATAAACCTGACAATTTGATACAAAATGCAATTTTGGATATATTTTTCTTGACAAGTTGATGAAATTTTGTTTTAATACGCATCAATTCGGCGTGATAGCTCAGTCGGTAGAGCAACGGATTGAAAATCCGTGTGTCGGCAGTTCGATCCTGCCTCTCGCCACCATATTAAACCCCAAGCGACTGCTTGGGGTTTTTGGTTATTAACCGTTTTAAAAAGCACCTGTCATAGACCGATGCTTGTTATAATGAAGTATGACAGTATTAGTTAAAGTCTTAAAGTCCGCCAATAATTAGCCGTACGCCTACAATCATCAACAGTACGCCAAAAGCACGCTTAAGGGTTTGAGCGGGTAGAGCGTGAGCCAACTTGGCACCAACTTTTGCCATGATAAAACTTAAAATACTGATTGTAATAAATGCCCCAATATGCACAAATCCGATCAAACCATCAATATTGGCAGTACCAACCTGATGCCCAAACCAAATAAAACCAAATGCCCCTGCCACAGCAATGGGCAAGCCACAGGCGGCTGATGTACCGACGGCTTGTCGCATGGGAACGCCATTTTGGCTTAAATAAGGCACGGTTAAGCTACCACCGCCGATACCAAAGATGGCGGATAAAATACCGATAACAACGCCAGCAAACCCTTGTTTATAAGCAGGCGGTGGTGGTATGTCCAGTCTTTCTTGATTGGGGAAAAACAGCATTTTGATCGCCACTAAGATAGCCCCAGCCCCTAAAATTGCTTGCAATGCCGCACCACTAATCAGCGTTGCAACCCAAGCACCAAATAAACTGCCAAGTACTAAGCCTTTTGACATATTCTTAAAAATCTCCCAGCGTACACCGCCACGCTTATGGTGTGCAGTCATCGAGCTGATAGAAGTTAAGATGATGGTTGCTAAAGCTGTACCAACAGCAACATGAGGTACGATATCAGTTGGCATACCATATGCTGCCAAAATCCAAATCAGTGCAGGCACAATCACCATGCCACCACCCACACCAAATAGCCCTGCACACAGTCCAGCAATGATGCCAGCTGTTGCAAACCAGATATAAATCATCGACATTCATCCATTATTTCTTTAAATTTGTGCTATTATAACGCACTTTTATTATCTTTGTCGTAAATTGTCATCTGATGAATTTTAACCAAAGCAACTTTGACCAACTGTGGCAAATCATCCAAAACCATCATGAACATCATGCTAGCATCTTAAGCACAAATACCGAACTAAAAAATACCGTGATACGGGGCGAAAAATCGCACAGCATGTTACATCTGATGACAGCCGACCACCAAAGTTTGGGCCGTGGACAACATGGTCGTTCTTGGGTGAGTGGTGAAGGTGCGGTTTTTTTGTCGTTATATGTACCCATGCAAAGTCAAACACAGGATTTTGGTGTCAATCAATTATCTGGTTTAATCGCTTTGCTGGTGGGTTTTTATCTGATAAAAATGCCAATCCTAACACAGATGAATCAAATCCGACAGACAATGAGTTTGCCAAAAATTGGGGTTAAGTGGGCAAATGATTTGGGGGTTTTTGATGAAGATTCCCAAAGTTTTTGGAAGTTGGCAGGGATTTTGATAGAGCCTGTTTTTATTGCCAAAAATAACCATCGCAGCTTGGTAGGATTGGTTTTTGGTGTGGGTATGAATGTTCAACACGCACCAATCATTCAAAGCGGCACTTATCAAGCGACCAGCCTAAATACGCTTTGGAGTCAATCATTGGGGACATTGCCATCAGCTCAAGATTTATATCAACCCATTTGCCAAGCCATTTGTCGGGCAATTTTTCATCACCATCAATTGCTGACATTTCAAAAACCAGCAACTTGTTTTATTAATCAATTCAGTCAGATGCATCTATTAACAGATCGGCAGGTAGAAATATTTACCCAAAATGATGAGACGGGCAGTCGCTTATCAGGAAAGTGCCTTGGTATTGACGAACGAGGGGCGTTATTGGTACAAAATGAACAAGGCATACAAACAATCTTTGCTGGTACGGCTAAGATCATGGTTTGAAAATTTTTCAATCAATCTTTTTACACAAAAAATAATCAGAGGCAAAATAAGATGGTGCTGTGGCTTGATTTGGGCAATACTCGGTTAAAATATTGGCTGATTAACAATGGTCAGATTATTTTATCAGATGCTAAAGAACATCTAAAAGCTCCCAATGAACTTTTATTGGGTTTGCTTGGGGTGTTTACACAATTTGAGCCAAATTTTGTCGGAATATCCAGCGTATTGGGCGAAAAAATTAACCATGCCATCACCAAAACTTTAAAAGAGCTTGGTGTGCCTTTTGAATTTGCCAAGGTAAATCATCGCCACCCCATGCTTTGCAGTCGCTATGAGCCATCACAATTGGGTGTGGATCGATGGTTGCAGATGCTTGGTGCGGTCAATGGGCATAAACAATGTGTGGTTGGTTGTGGTACGGCATTAACGATTGATATGATTGATGAAGGTGAACATTTGGGCGGTTATATTTTGCCCAATGTGTATATGCAGCGTCATGCGTTATATGCAGGGACACAGCAAATTGGTGTTAAACAAGGGCGATTTGATGGGTTGAGTCTTGGTACAACCACCGATGACGCTGTGAATCATGGGGTCTTATTTGGGGTGGTGGGTGCTGTCGCCAGTGTGCAAGCCAATTATCCAAATTTTGAGGTGATATTGACAGGTGGCGGCGCACAAATGCTAAGACCACATCTAAAACATATCCAAGTGGACGAAGAGCTGTTATTAAAGGGGCTGCAAAGATATTTTTGTTAATTGTTATCTTGTTAATCTTAAATACCCATTTGATATGCCAAAATAAAAAGCATGATGCAAAAGCTTAATGAAAACATCCATGTTACCGAACGCAAGATGGATAAATTGGTTGCATAGCTTGCGATAAAACAAATGCGAAAGATAAGATAACCTGTTGCCAGCATATTGATGATACTAACAGGCACAAAAGTATAAAGCGCAATGAGTACAGAAGCCAAGAAAATTGGCAGACTTTCAAAGCTGTTGGTCTGAGCGTGATTGAGTCTTGCGGCGGCTCCGTGAGTATTTGCCAAAAACTCACGAGGTGTTTGATTGTCTTTTATGTTAAAACCGCCCAAATATTTAGCAAGTGCGGCACACACAAAAGGTAATAGACAGGCGATGACCATCAAGATGATGGTAAGCTTGATTGTGGTATCAAAAAACAGTGCAGCGATCATTTCTCAATAATCTCATAATCATGAGTGATATTTACTCCGCCTGATGATAACATGCGTGAGGCTGAACAGTATTTTTCAGCAGACAGCTCAATGGCTTTGGCAAGCTGTGATTCTTTAATATCGCTGCCAGTTACCACAAAATGCAAGTGAATATCGGTAAATACTGCAGGGATGGTATCGGCTCTGTGGGCATGCATTTGGCAACGGACATCCGTAATGTCTTGACGAGATTTTTTCATGATGGTGACAACATCATAACTGGCACAACCACCAAGCCCTAATAAAATCAGCTCCATCGGACTTGCACCAGCGGTTTTATCACCGTCAAGATGAATGGTATGCCCTGATGGTGAAGTGCCAATAAAATGCACGCCATCTTCCCAAATCAGTTCTGCGTCTAATTGTGCCATATCAAACCCTTTTTATGTTAAATTTTACTTTTTATAATATTCATTTTACTTGGTTTGGCAGCGTTTGGCAAACCATTTGCCAAATTATTGATGTTAGTTTTGCCAATCAATGTTTGGACAAGTTAAATCTTATCATTATCAAAAATCACGACCTAAATTAGGCAACTGATAGGTTGGTTAAACCAAAATCCGATATCAGGGTGCTTGGATAAAACCCTATACTTTTGTACTGTTTTTTGGTTTAATAGGCAACAAGTCATTCATCAAAAATTTTTGATGAAATTTAAATGAATTTGGAGCATATCTAACTTTGGTACTTATCATGAAAATCCCTGTTTAAACATCAGGATAATCGTCAGTCTTCAAGCAAAAAGGTCAAGTTTGATGGTTCTTATCAAGCAAGCTTTTGCCATTAAGCCATAAGATGTGGCCATTTTTCATGTAGCAATGTTTCATGTAACAATGAATGAAAATTGTCAATTGCTATCAATTTTCAATCACAGGATATCAATGCTGGGTATCTCCTATATATTAAGAGTTTGATTATGATTGATGCAGACGGATTTCGTCCAAATGTCGGCATCATCTTGGTAAATGCACACGGGCAACTGTTGTGGGCAAAGCGTATCGGGCATGACAGCTGGCAGTTTCCTCAAGGCGGTATCAGTCGTGGCGAAACACCACTAGATGCGATGTATCGTGAACTGTATGAAGAGGTGGGGCTGCATCCTGAGCATGTCAAAGTGCTGGCAGTCACTCGTGATTGGTTGCGTTATCGCTTGCCTAAGCGTTATGTGCGTACAGGGCAGGAACCTTTGTGCATTGGACAAAAACAAAAATGGTTTTTGTTATATCTGGATGAAGCTAATACCAAATACATTCGTTTTGATGTGGGCGTACCTGAATTTGACGACTGGCAATGGGTGAGTTATTGGTTTCCTTTGACGGGTGTTGTACCGTTTAAAAGAAATGTATATCAGCGGGCATTGCTTGAGCTGATCGATGCTGTACCCAGACGAAAGTCTTTGGTGGCAAATATGTAATCAGAGTTAAAACCATCGCCAAAATTGGTGATGGTTTTTTGCTATGATTTGGGTTTTGTGATTAGCATACTTAGGCAAAATTTGCTAAAATACGACTCTTTTTTATCATCTGTCTTATAATTTTTCATGCGCCTAAAATCTTTAAAACTGGCTGGGTTTAAATCCTTTGCCAATCCTACGACATTTACTTTTCGACACGATATTACTGCGATTGTTGGACCAAATGGTTGTGGCAAATCCAATGTCATCGATGCAATTCGTTGGGTGCTTGGTGAGACCTCCGCCAAACAGCTGCGTGGTGGGGCGATGAGCGATGTTATTTTTGCAGGTGTTGAAGGGCGAGCCGCCAAGAGTTTGGCAAGTGTTGAGCTGATTTTTGAGCATACGCAAGACGAAACCCACGGCATTCGCCATGAATTAAATCTATACCAAGAGCTGTCATTACGCCGTCAAGTCACTAAAGAAGGCAAATCAGATTATTTTATCAATGGTCAGCGAGTGCGTCGCCGTGATGTGGTGGATGTATTTTTAGGAACTGGGCTTGGTGCGCGTAGCTATGCGGTGATTGAGCAGGGTATGATTGGGCGGATTGTTGAGTCAAGCCCCATGCAGCTTCGAGAATTTATTGAAGAGGGTGCAGGCGTGTCTCGCTATCAGGCACGCCGTGCTGAAACCGAAAAAAAACTTGGCGAAACCCAAGATAATCTTAAAAGGCTTTCAGATTTACAAGGTGAGCTAAAAAAACAGCACAAAACGCTCATTCGTCAAGCGGAGTCTGCCAAACAGTACCAAGCTTTAAATGATGAATTAAAAACGCTTCAAAAAGAAGAATTAATCAGACGCTTATTTGAAGCGTGGCATCATCACGAACAAAAAAAGATTGAGCAGGATAAATCAGGCGAGGTGCTTGCCAAGCTAGACGCTAAAGCCAATCAAGTACGCCGTGAGCTTGATCTACTATCAGCCCGTGTTGCCGAGGCTCAGTGGCTAAAAGATGACGCCAAAGATAACTATCACAATGCACAGATGGCAGAGCAAACCGCACAGCATAATTTTTATACAGTCAATAGCCAAATTACCCAAAATGATGAAAAAATCGCTCGCCTACAGGCTCAGCATCAAGACGCTTTGACCAAGATCAATCATGCACAAGATGAGCTTTTACAAATTAACCAATCGCTAGATCTTATCACGCCTAAAGTAGAAGCGATGACGCATGAGATCACCCATGCCAAGCAAGCTCAAAGTGAGGTACAGTTGACTTGGCAGTCGCAACGAGATGAGCTAAGTAGCTTAATACAAGAAAAAAACAATCTTGAAAATCTCAAGAAATTGGCACAATCTCAGCGTCTGCGTTTGCAGATTGGGTTAAATAAATGGCAAGTTCGTTATGATGAGCTTATCGCTGCCAAAAATCTATTTAGCGATACCATCGAGGTGCAAAATCAGCTATCTGCCGATACCTTAAAAGTCGTGGCACTCAGACAAAAGCTTGAACATCTTAATGATAATGAGACGCTCAAATCACTTGTCGACGAGCTAACTCAAACAGTACAAACATCTCAACTCCATGTCCAAAGCCAAGAAAAGCGTCATGCCAGTTTGATGGGTGAATATGAAATTTTGCACAAACTGGTACACACCAAAGCACCATCTAATAAAATTACGATACCGCCTGATGCTGATACATCAACAGCCTTAAATGCACTGCTAAGTCTAAAAGAAAGTTTGGTACTAACAGAAATGGGTTTGGACTATGCAGATGTTTTGGATCAGTTTTTGGGATTTTGGTTGAATGCCCGTCTAAGCGATGAGCTGCCAACGGCTGTTTTGGGTCATGTGATGGATGATAACGATCATATGATCTTAAAGTCAGGTAAAACCAGTGACACGGGCATGACTGCTTTAGCAATCTCTCAACTGCCAACATCAATACAACAGCAATTGGTGCGTTTTGATCGACTGTTTAGCATGCCTACGCTTGAGTTATTTGGTCGCTGTTATTTATATGTGGGCGATGAGCCGCTCACAGACTTGGACACAAATGTACCATTTGGTATGATAATTATGACAAAAGCTGGTTGGCTGGTGGGCAGTTTTGGTGTGCTACACCTTTCAAAACTTGGTGATACCAGCAGTCAGTTTTTAAGCGATCGAAAAAAACACCTTGAGCGGCTAGAGGTGCTAGCAGATGAACTAAACACACTTGAAGATTCGCTTGAAAAAGACCAAAAGCAGCTCAAGCAAGCGCTGACAAGGCTTCAAAGCAGTAAAATTGAGCTTGAAGAAATCAGTGCCCAAAAAAATGCAGTCACCCAGCAGCTACACCAATTAGAACAAGGCTTGACCATGCTAACGGCCAAACTTGATTCTGAAAAAGCACGCCGTGAGAGTATTGACAGTCAGCTCAAGCGACTGGATGATGAAAATCGCAGTATTAAAAATGAGCTACAAGAGCTTAATACGCAGATTGATACCTGTGATTTGGGCTTAAGAGAGCTTGAGCCTAAATTTGAGCAAGCAAATCAAGCCATGGCGGTGCAGACGGTGCGTATCGACGAAGCTGCTGCTAAGCTTAAAACCCAAAATGACACCTATCAGGCTTTACAAATCAAGCTTGGCACACTGACACAAGCTAAAACCCATGCCGAGCGTTTACTTGAGATGGCAAAACATAGTGCATCACAAACCCAAGCGGACATTGAGACAACCAAAAGCACGCAGCAGGAACTTGGTCAAAAGCTGCCAGTGCTTGAAGAGGCGTTTAAAGCTGCCAAAGCGGTGAGTCATAAGCTTAAGATTGCCAGTGATGAATATGAGCTGGCAGCCAAAGCACAGCAAATTGCCCAAAGTCAACTACAAGAAACGCTGACTGAGGCACATACCAAATTTGCCACCGCTCAAGCAACTTTGGCACAGATCAGTGCAGATACAGCGGTTGGTGAAAGCCGTGTTCAAGACATTGGCGGCGAGCTTATGCGTCTGGATGAATCGTTTAATTTAGCGTCTAAATTGGCAGGTTTTCGGGCAAATTCTAATCAAAATTTCACCGATAATTCAGCAAGGCAAAATCAAATCAAAAGTAAAATTGCTGAGCTTGGTGCGGTGAATTTGGCAGCTGCAGCTGAGCTTGCCGAGCTTGAGGCACGCGTTTCGCCCATGGATGAGCAAATCAATGACATCACCCAAAGCATGAAAAAGCTTCAAGATGCCATTCGTGCGATTGACGAAAAAACGAAAACACTGTTTTTGACAGCGCTTGAGGCGGTGAATAAAGAGCTGAATGCACTATTTTCAAAGGTTTTTGGTGGTGGCCAAGCAAGCCTAACTTTGATGACAGATGATGACTTGCCCAAATCGGACAAATGGCGAGCAGGGCTTGTGCTGATGGCTCAACCAAAGGGTAAGAAAAACTCAAGACTTGCCGTACTTTCAGGTGGCGAAAAAACCTTGACGGCATTGAGTTTGATTTTTGCTATTTTCAAGCAGCACCCTGCGCCTTTTTGTGTACTTGATGAGGTTGATGCACCGCTTGATGATGCTAATGTCGCCAGATTTACAGGGTTGATCAGAGAATTGGCTGATGATGTTCAGTTTATTTTTATTAGTCATAATAAGCTTGCCATGCAAATCGCCGATGAATTAAAAGGCATCACCATGCCAACCGCTGGTATCTCAAGTTTGGTGACCGTTGATTTACAAGAAGCTCAAAAATATTTACAAATCAATGACTAAATAAAAGTTGCCCATTATCTAATATTTACTTGGACTTTTTGATAACAATTTGCTATAATAATGCGTCCATTTTTAAATGGGCGTATTTTTTAACTTACACTACACACACGAAATTATTTGAAATATTGGGGTGTCTGTTGGTTTGAATAATTCGTCATCGTGGCGAATGCGTGCTAATGGATTCGGTATTTTGGTTTCGTGGAGGCGTAACCCAAACTTTTAGGATTTTTTATGTCAGATAAAAACCCAACTCAAATCTCAATGCGTGACTTGCTAGAAGCAGGTGCTCACTTCGGTCACCAAACTCGTTTTTGGAATCCAAAAATGAGCCAGTACATCTTTGGTGCTCGTAATCGCATTCATATTATCAACCTTGAGCATACTGTTAAGCAATTTAACGAAGCACTAACTTTCGTGAATAAGCAAGCAGCAGCTCGCAACAAGATTTTATTTGTTGGTACTAAGCGTGCAGCAGGTGCGGTAATCCGTGAACAAGCACAGCGTGCAGGCATGCCTTATGTTGACCATCGTTGGTTGGGCGGTATGCTAACAAACTGGAAAACACTTCGCCAGTCAATCACTCGTCTAAAAGAGCTAGAAAAGCAAGCCGAAGATGGCACATTTGCAAAATTGACTAAGCGTGAAGCACTTGAGCGTACCCGCCAAATGGAAAAGCTAGAGCGTGCTTTGGGCGGTATCAAAGAGATGGGCGGTTTGCCTGATGCGTTGTTTGTTGTTGATGTTGACCACGAAGCCATCGCCATCAAAGAAGCCAAAAACCTTGGTATTCCTGTGATTGGTATTGTAGATACCAACTCAAACCCAGACAATGTTGACTATGTCATTGCCGCCAATGACGATGCAATTCGTGCCATTAATTTATATGTAACAGCGATGGCTGATGCGATCATTGCAGGTAAAGAGTACGCTAAAACTCAAGGTAATGCTGACGCAGCTGATGCTGATAAGCAAGCCAACCGTGAAAATGCAACCGCACCTGTTGAAGATAAAGTTGACCAAGCTGGTCAAGTGGTTAACAACTACTAATTTATGAAGCTTGGTTTGGCGTGGTCATACCAAGCTTATCCTAAATTTTTGTTCAATTAAAACTTAAGGTAATTGACATGACTCAAGTTTCTGCAAAGCTAGTAAAAGAGCTGCGTGACCGTACTGGTCTTGGCATGATGGAGTGCAAAAAAGCACTTGAAGAAGCAGGCGGCGATATCGAACTTGCGATTGATAATCTGCGTAAATCAGGTCAAGCAAAAGCTGCCAAAAAAGCAGGTAATATCGCTGCTGATGGTGCGATTATCATTGCCAAAGGTGAAGGCAAAGCGTTGCTACTAGAAGTAAACTGCCAAACTGATTTCGTTGCCAAAGATGAAAACTTCACTGCATTTGCCAATAAAGTTGCTGAGCTTGCACTTGAAAACAACACCACAGATGTGGCAGCGATTGCCCAGCTACCATATGGTGATGGCTCAACCGTTGAAGAAGCGCGTGTGGCATTGGTTCAAAAAATCGGTGAGAATATCCAAGTTCGCCGTGCTGAAGTGATTGAAGGTGCTAACCTTGCTGCTTATCGCCACGGTCTGCGTATTGGTGTTGTTGTCTCAATTAAAGGCGGTTCTGAAGAAGTGGGTAAAGCAGTTGCCATGCAAGTGGCGGCATTCAATCCATTGGCTGTAAACGAAGCTGATGTACCAGCAGATATCCTAGCCCGTGAAAAAGACATTATCGAAGCTAAAGCCAAAGAATCTGGCAAGCCAGAGGCAGTGGTTGAGAAAATGATCACTGGCGGTCTACAAAAGTATCTAAACGAAGTGACTTTGGTTAACCAACCTTATGTCATGGATAACGATAAAAAAGTTGGTGATGTTCTAAAATCAGAAAACGCCACTGTAGTTAGCTTCAAACGCCTAGAAGTTGGTGAAGGCATTGAGAAAAAGCAAGAGGACTTCGCTGCTGAAGTTGCTGCTGCTCAGGCTGCTGCCAAAGCTTAATTTTAAGCTTTTTGACAAAAACCCAATATGCTTGTCTATTGGGTTTTTGTTTTGCCTGAAATTATCCTTCGTTTAATTGTAAAAATCGATCATACAGAGTAAAATAGTTGAATATATGACTTTTTATCAGATTGAGGAATTTTTATGTCATTTCATCCTGAGCGGTTTATTGAAGTTGCCTTAAAAAACCATGTTTTGCGTTTTGGTGAGTTTACCCTAAAGTCAGGGCGTAAAAGTCCTTATTTTTTTAATGCAGGTTTGCTATCAACAGGTGAGTTATTAAGCGTACTTGCAGAAGGTTATGCAGATACACTTGCCAAACACGCCAAAGATGATCTTGTCATCTTTGGTGCAGCTTATAAAGGCATTCCTTTTGTGGCAGCGACCGCTCAAGTGTTGTGGCGTGAGCATCAGATTAATGCTGAGTGGGGTTATAATCGCAAAGAAGCCAAAAATCATGGTGAAGGCGGTATGTTGGTTGGTGCTGATTTAAACGGTAAATCTGTTTGGGTGATCGATGATGTCATGACCGCAGGTACCGCCATGCGTGAAGTTATTGCTTTGCTGGATAAAGCTGGGGCAAGCGTTGCAGGTATTATTGTCGCTCTTGATCGTAAAGAAAAAGGTCAAAGTGATCAATCAGCCATTCAAGAGCTTGCTGAAAGTCTGCAAGTGCCAGTGCTTGCTTTGGTGACGATGGATGATATTATTGATTATGTTGCCAAACATGGATCTCAAGATGAGCTGACTCAGATGCAGGCTTATCGTGCAGAATATGGCATCAACTAACGGCTGATACAATTAAAAACTTTAGCCGTATTTAATATATATTTTAATAATTATAGTTAATAAGTTACATAATTAAGACATTGGGATAATGAGATGAAAAAGTTTCGATTTTTGATCGTGATGGATGATATTGCCACAGTAAATTATAAAAAAGATACCACGCTTGCCATGATGTGGGCAGCTGATGAGCGTGGGCATGAGCTGTATTATTGTCAAATTCATGATCTTTGGCTTAGTCAGGGTGCATTGAATGTGGATGCTCAGCCATTACAAGTTTTTAAAAATCCTGAAAATTTTTATGAGCTTGGTGAGATGACCACTTATTGTGCTACGGATTTTGATGTGATTTTGATGCGTAAAGATCCGCCATTTGATATGAAGTTTTTGTATGCCCTGCATTTGCTGGATTATGCCAAGCAGGCGGGCGTTTGGGTGATCAATGATCCTTTGGCTGTCAAAGATTGTAATGAAAAGCTGTTTGCCACACAGTTTAGTGAACTGATGTCCCCAACCATCGTCACCAATAAGCAGACGCATATTCAAGCCTTCATCACTGAGCATCAAGATGTTATCGTCAAACCCTTAGATGGTATGGGGGGTATGGGTATTTTTCGCTTGACAGCAGACAGCCCCAATATTGGTGCCACACTTGAGATGCTAACTCAAATGGGCAAGTTACCCATCATGGCACAAAAATACATTCCTGCCATCAAAGATGGTGATAAACGCATTTTGATTGTGGGTGGTAAACCCGTTGATTATTGTCTGGCACGAATTCCTAGCCAAGGTGAAACTCGGGGTAATCTGGCGGCGGGCGGTCGTGGTGTTGCCATGCCATTGTCAGATACTGAACGAGCTGTTGCTGAGAAAATTGCCCCCATTTTGCTCAAAAAGGGCTTATATTTTGTAGGGCTTGACCTTATTGGGGGAAAAATCACTGAAATTAATGTCACCAGCCCAACTTGCGTTCGTGAGATTGATGACCAATGTGGCACAAGCATTGCGGTGGATTTTATTAAATTTATTGAAAACAATATTGACAGCCATTCAAAGACAGGTATTTAGTATGGATTTGCTTAAAAAAAGCTTGACAAAATGTCGCAAAAAATGACTTGAGTTCATGTAAAAAGTCATCCAAAATAACCACCTTTATGCTTATGAATTTTGGTTGGATAAGTTTATGTCAAAAAAAATAAATGTACTCATGATGGCAGCAGGCACAGGGGGGCATGTGTTTCCTGCGTTGGCGGTGGCAGATGAGATGGTGGCTCGTGGGGCTGTCATTCATTGGCTTGGCACGCCAAAGGGCATGGAAAATGAGCTTGTTGCCAAACACGGTCATACCATGCACCACATTGACATGCAGGGACTTCGTGGTAAGGGTTTGGTGCGTGCCATTAAGTTGCCTTTTATGCTGTTCAAAGCGGTCATGGCAAGCAAAAATATCATTAAAAACAATAACATAGATGTGGTTATCGGCTTTGGCGGTTATGTAACCGCACCGGGCGGCTTAGCAGCTAAGCTGTGCAAAATCCCACTCATCATTCATGAACAAAACGCCATTGCAGGCATGAGTAATAAAAATTTGGCGCGTCATGCTGATAAAGTATTACAAGCCTTTGATGGGGCGTTTGACAGCGATGGCAAAAAGGTGCTAACCGTAGGCAATCCAGTACGCCAGTCCATCGCCAATATTGCACCGCCAAAAGAGCGTTATTTGAATGATGATTCACCGCTTAAAGTGCTGGTGGTGGGTGGCTCGCTTGGGGCAATGGCCATCAACCAAGCAGTTATTGACATGTTAAAACTTGTCAATCGTCCACTGTCGGTACAGCATCAATGCGGTAAAGACAATCATAATCAAATGCTGGTGGCATATTCTCAGGCAGGCATTGATAATACCAAACATGTCATAGAGCTTAAACCATTTATTGACGACATGGCACAGGTATACAGTTGGGCAGATGTGGTCATTTGCCGTGCTGGGGCATTGACCGTAACCGAGATAGCCAGCGTGGGCGTTGCAGCGATTTTTGTGCCGCTACCGCACGCTGTGGACGACCATCAAACCGCCAATGCCCGTGTTCTGGTGGATGCTGGTGCTGCAATTTTGATGCCTCAGACCACACTGACTGGTCAGTTATTAGCGGTAACGCTTGATGAGCTGGATCGCAAACACTGTCAGCATATGGCAAATATCGCACGCAGTCATGCAAAATATCGTGTTGATGCCACTGTGGCTGATGTGATTGAGCAATCGGTCAAATAATTTTTACTACCTTTTGAGGATAATTTTTAAATGCCAACCAAAATAACGCTCCCAAAACGCCTAATAGAAATCCCAGAGATGCGACGCATTCAAAACATTCATTTTGTTGGCATTGGTGGGGCTGGCATGTGTGGCATTGCCGAAGTGCTTGCCAATCAAGGCTATGTGGTTACTGGCTCAGACATTAAGGCAAATGCGATGACCGAGCGTCTAGAAAACTTAGGTGTAACGGTACATGTCGGTCATGATGCCAGCAACATCAAAATGGCCGATGTGGTGGTGGTGTCATCTGCCATTGACCGACAAAACCCTGAAATTAGGGCCGCCTTAAAAGCACACATTCCTGTGGTACGCCGTGCCGACATGTTGGGTGAGCTGATGCGATACCGTCATGGCATTGCGGTGGCAGGGGCTCATGGCAAGACCACAACCACAAGTTTATTAACCATGATGCTCACCGAAGCGGGGCTTGACCCAACTTATGTGATTGGCGGTAAATTAAACGCCTCGGGCAAAAATGCCGCCTTGGGTGCCAGCCGTTATTTGGTGGCAGAAGCCGATGAGTCTGATGCGTCTTTTTTGTCTTTGCGACCCATGGCGTGTGTTGTTACCAACATTGATGAAGACCACATGGAGACCTATGAAGGCAGCTTTGATAAACTAAAACAAGCCTATGTGCAGTTTTTGCACAACATGCCTTTTTATGGGCTGGCGGTGTTGTGTGGCGATGACAAAGAGCTGTACGCCATGATTGATGACATTGCAAGACCTGTCATCACATACGGCCTTGAAAAACATAACGATGTGCAGGCGGTAGATGTGATTGCAGACGGCACAAAAACCCATTTTACCGTACTAAGAAAAGACAAAAAACCCTTACCCATCACTTTAAATATCCCCGGCATTCACAATGTCTATAATGCCCTTGGGGCAATTACCATGGCAACCGATGAAGGCGTGAGTGATAAAGCCATTTGCCAAGCGGTAGAAAAATTTGCAGGCGTGGGCAGACGCTTTGAAAACAATGGCAGCTACCCCCTAACAGATGGCAGCGGTGATGTGGTATTGATTGATGATTATGGGCATCACCCCACCGAAATCGCCATGACCATCAAAGCGGCACGCCAAAGTTATCCTGACCGTCGTTTGGTGATGATGTTTCAGCCACACCGTTATAGTCGCACAAGGGATTGTTTTAGTGAGTTTGTCAATGTGTTATCGCAGGTGGATAAGCTGATTTTGCTTGATGTGTACAGTGCTGGCGAAGAGCTGATTAAGGGGGCAACAAGCAATGATTTGGCGCGTTCATTGCGTGAGCGTGGGCAGGTTGAACCGATTGTGCTAAATATCAATGACAAAGAACAAATCACCCAAGTGCTTAAAATCACCCTAAACGCCAATGATTTGCTGATGACCCAAGGGGCGGGCAATGTGGGACAGTTGTGTCAAGAATTGGTCAAAAATGGGTTGTTTTTGGGGTGATTTTAAAAGGGCTTAAAAATTAAAAACTTAAAAATTAAAAAAAGGCAAAAACATGAGCAAACTTAATACAAAAGATGGGCAAAACTTTGGCAAAGTGGCGGTTGTCTGTGGCGGAACAAGTGCAGAGCGTGAAGTATCACTAAATAGTGGTATGGCAGTGCTAAATGCCTTATTATCAAAAGGGGTGGACGCCCATCATTTTGACCCTGCCGATACCGACATATCTCATTTGCGTGCCTATGACCGTGTGTTTAATGTGTTGCATGGCACTTTTGGCGAAGATGGCAGCTTACAAGGCGTGCTTGATGGCTTTAATCTGCCTTATACAGGCTGTGGTGTTTTGGCATCTGCCATCGCCATGGATAAATTTCGCTGTCGTTTGCTGTGGCAGTCGTTGGGGCTACCAAATGTGCCTTATGTGGTTTTGCATGATGACAGCGATTTTTCTGCCGTGGAGCGTGAATTTGGTTTGCCGTTATTTGTCAAACCTGCTGCCGAAGGGTCTAGCGTGGGTGTGTTTATGGTTGAGCAAGCAGGTGATTTGGCAAAAATTTATCCCAAATTAAAGCAATATCATGGCGAGATTTTGGCAGAAAAAGCGATGATGGGCGGAGAATACGCCATATCACTGCTTGGCGAGCAAGTTTTGCCCAGTATCCGCATTATCCCTAAGGGCAAATTTTATGATTATGAGGCCAAATATTTGCGTGATGACACCATTTATCAATGCCCATCTGATTTGACGCCAGAAGAAGAGAGGCAGATGGGCGAATTGGCATTAAAAGCATTTCGTGCGATAGGGGGGCGTGGTTGGTCTCGTGTGGATTTTTTAAAGGGGCATGATGGCAAGCTATATGTCCTAGAAATCAACACCGTCCCTGGCATGACCGACCACAGTCTTGTGCCGATGGCCGCCAAAGAAGCAGGGATTGGGTTTGATGAGTTGTGCTTACAAATTCTACGCCAAACGCTGTGACGATAAAGTTATTTATCCGCTAAGCAATACGCCAAAAACTGTGGCTGAGCTGATTGCATATTTTGCCAGTCATGGTATGACTTTGCGTATTCAAAAAAAAATCTGTTAAGCATCTTAATTTTCGATTGACTCAGTCGACACTAAAGGTGAGCATACCTAGCGATATTGATGAGCAAGTGTTGGTAGATGGTATTTCTGCTAAAATACCGTGGGCAATACGCTCTTATCACGCATTGATGATAGAAAAACTGCACTGTGATATGCTTTGGGGTGAGCGTTTGGATGTGGCAAATTGGCTAAGCATTCATCAAGCTAATTTGCCCTGCCGTACCTTAGAGTACCTAAAAAAATTACCGAAACAGGCATTAATTGCTTGGATTTATCGGTATGAAATCAAGCAGCAGTTGCCAAGTTTATTATCCCAATGGCAGCCAAAGGTGGGTAAAGAAGCCGCCGCCATCCGCCTAAGACAGATGTCCAGTCGTTGGGGGAGCTGCAATACTTTGTCTGCAAAAATCACTCTAAATACCCGTCTTGCGTCTTATCCTTTGGGGTGTTTGGCGTATGTGCTTGTTCACGAACTGTGTCATCTGCATCATGCCAATCACAGTGCCAATTTTTGGAAAAGTGTTGAAAATGCCATGCCAGATTATAACTATTGGCATGACTTATTAAAACAAGCAAAACGATGAATTATGCGTCATTTCCTGAGGCTGCAAGTGCTTGACCAAAAATCTCACTGAGTAGACGCACATCATTGACACGCGCATAATTTAGACGAGTAATAAAAGCCAATCGGCGATGAGGTCCGGGTTCTGCCAAAGGTATGGCATGAACGATTTTTTCACCGATTTGTTCTAGTGCCATCTTGGGTACTAAAGTTGTTCCCATGCCTGCCAAGCTCATTTGAATCAATGTATTTAAGCTGGCATCAGAAAAACTAGACTGAATCTCGCTTTTATTGAGTGCACACACAGAAAGTACTTGATCAGTCAGACAGTGACCCTCACCAAGCAGTAATAAATTTGTCTTGGATAAATCGTCGCTGTTGATTTTATCGGTGTGGATATGTTCATCATCTTCAGATAAAATTGCAAAAAAATCTTCCGCCCAAAACTCAAACGCATGTAAACCATCAAGCGGATAAGGTAGGGCAATGATTGCTGTATCAATATGGCCGTAGCGAACTTGTTCAATTAATCGCTCAGTTTGTTTTTCGACCACAGACAGTTCAAAATGTGGGTGCAATCGCTTAAGCGTAGGCAATACCTTTGGCAGCAAGTACGGAGCAATGGTCGGAATAATGCCAATGGTCATCGGATAGGCAAGAGGGATTTGGTGGCTGTGTGCTCGGGTCATTAAATCATTGATTTCGCTAGAGATTCTTTGGGCGCGCTCTAAAATCTCTTCGCCGATGGGTGTGATGAGTACTTGCTTATTATTTCGCTCAAAAATCTGTGTATCAAGCTGTTTTTCAAGTTCAGCGATACCCAAGCTTAAGGCTGATTGGGAAATGTTACATTCTTCAGCGGCACGCTTAAAATGACGGTGTTTGGCAACTGCAAGGGCAAATTCTAATTGGCGTAGTGTGATCATAACAGTCCTTAAAAATTTAATTTTATCATTACTTAATGATAGTTCTAATGATGGTTCTATTGTACCTAAGTTTGATAAAATAAAACAATATCTTTGGAAGTTTTAACTGTAGAAAATGGATGATTTTGTTGTATTATAATTAAGACATCAAAAAAGCTTAGTACGATACAATCGTATTTTTGCTTATATTTATGGTGTATAATCAAATAAATCAACCAAAAAAAGGTGAATATTATGGCAGCAATTATTAATCAAACCATTCCAGAATTTTCAACCCAAGCCTATGTCAATGGCGAGTTTAAAACCATCACTTCTGATGATGTTAAAGGCAGTTGGGCGATTTTCATGTTTTATCCACATGACTTTACTTTCGTTTGCCCAACAGAGCTAGAGGATATGGCGGCACATTATGAAGAGCTAAAAGGCTTGGGCGTTGAAGTGTACGCCGTATCAACCGATACACATTTTGTACACAAAGCATGGCATGATGCATCACCAGCCATTGGTAAAGTACAATATCCAATGCTTGGCGATGGCACTGGTAAAATCACTCGTGGCTTTAATGTGATGATTGAAGAAGACAATGCAGCACTACGAGGCACTTTCTTGGTAGATCCAGATGGTGTTATTAAAGTTGCTGAAATCCACGATTTGGGCATTGGTCGCTCTGCTAAAGACATGGTTCGTAAAGTAAAAGCAGCTCAGTATGTGCGTGATAATGACGGTGAGGTTTGCCCAGCTGCTTGGGAAGCAGGTCAAGAAACCTTGAAGCCAAGCTTGGATTTGGTTGGTAAAATCTAATCGCTGATCATCAATTAAGCCAACTGGTATTAGCTTAGCATTAAGCCAATTGGCTGACTTAAAGTGAAAAATAAACATTCTCAAGGTGTAATGCTTTGGGGATGTTTGTTTATTTGGGGGTCTTAACAGTTATTAATAAAAAATATCAATAAAAAATCAGCCATTCACTGGCTGATTTTTGACTTAAAACTCTGTGCTTGCTTGTCTTTATTAACCACGCTCAGCGGATACTTTATCTAAATAAGTTTTAAGCTGATCTTTTAGATGTAGTTTTTTGTGTTTCATTTCATCAATTTCTTGAGCACGGCTGGCTGAGGTAACAGGATCTTTTTCAAAATTATCAATTTGCGTATCTAGATTATTATGCTCATCAAATAGCTTCAAAAAGTGCTTATCGCCTTCAGCTTTTAGTTTGGTCATAAGTTCACGATATTCTGATAGCATGGTATTCTCCTTTTAGATGCGTGGGCTGATTTTAGTATCAATTACCCAATTGTAATCTTGAGATTGTATGATAGATTATATTATCAAGAATACAGCCGATTATCAAGTCATTATCAAGCCTTAAATTATCAAGGTTTGGTAACGATTAAATGGAGTAATCACAGTATTTAATATTCTTAATTTTTTGGATATGCGGTAGTAAGCTATAATAGCCAAAGTATCAAGTGAGCAATTAAGTTTGGCTTGGTAGCGTGATTTTATATTCATTTTTTATCGTATTAATTGATGTCTTTATTTTATTTTTCATCCCTTTTTCATTGATATTCTCGGGAGCATATGATGTTAGACCAAAATTTATTAGATGCCGTTAAATCCTATAGTGCCAATATGACTCGTCCAATTCAATTGGTCATTGGTGCAGGCGAGCATGAAAAGCGTGCCGAATTGATTGATTTTTTAACCAAAATTGCTGGTACAACTGATAAAATCCAATTTGATACGCAAGTGATCGATAATCGTCTATCACCGATGAGCTTTAAAATTACCACACAAAATCGTGATACAGGTATTGTGTTTAGTGGCATTCCAGGTGGTCATGAATTTACTTCATTGATTTTGGCCATCTTGCAGGCAGGTGGGCATACATTGAAGCTGGATGAAGATATCCAGCAGCTGGTTAAGCAAATTCAAGAACCTCTAAAATTTCAAACTTTTGTTTCCTTATCTTGCCATAATTGCCCTGATGTGGTTCAAGCACTCAATCAGTTTGCTATTTTAAATGACCATATTGAAAATGAGATGATTGATGGCGGTGTATTTCCAGAATTGGTTGCTGAGAAAAAAATCCAAGGCGTGCCAGCTGTATTTTTAAACGGTAAACCCTTTGCTAATGGTAAGGTTGATACTGCCAAACTGATTGAAAAACTTCAAGAGCAGTATCCAAATTTATTAGCATCAGCAAATGAAGTCCAGCTTGAAACACAAGATGTCACAGTCATTGGTGGCGGTCCAGCAGGCACAGCGGCAGCAATCTATACGGCTCGTAAAGGATTGCGTGTTGCAATCGTGGCAGATCGTATCGGTGGTCAGGTTAAAGATACGCAAGATATCGAAAACTTAATTTCTATTCCTTTGACCAATGGTAATACATTGGCTGCGAATTTGGCAACACACATAAAAGAGTACAATATTACCGTCAAAGAGCATGTCAGCGTAAGCCAGCTTGAGGAGGTTGATGGTGGCTATCAGGTGACTTTAAGCACGGGCGCCAGCTGGCTTTCTCGTACTGTGATTTTGGCAACTGGTGCCAAATGGCGTAAGCTTGGTGTTAAGGGCGAGGATGAAAATATTGGTAATGGTGTCGCCTATTGCCCACACTGCGATGGTCCATTTTTTAAAGGTAAAGATGTTGCGGTGATTGGCGGTGGTAACTCAGGTGTTGAGGCGGCGTTGGATTTGGCGGGGATTGTCAATCATGTGACTGTCTTGGAGTTTGGTGACTCATTGCGTGCCGATCAAGTGTTAATTGACAAAGCTGAAGCACGAGAGAATATCACAATTATAAAATCAGCAGCAACGACCGAAATCACGACTGATGGCAGCAAAGTAAATGCGTTGATTTATCAAGATAGAGTGAGTGGCAATAGCCAAACATTGCCATTATCTGCTGTTTTTGTTCAAATTGGCTTGGTGCCAAATTCAGAGATTGCCAAAGGCTTGGTAACAATGACGCCGCAAGGCGAGATCGAAATTGATGCCAAATGTCGCACAAGCAAGGTTGGTATTTTTGCTTGTGGTGATGTGACAACAGTACCATATAAGCAGATTAATATTGCCATGGGTGAGGGTTCTAAAGCAGGATTGGCAGCTTTTGAGTATCTGATGATGAATGGCTGATTTTATGAATATTAAATGATAAAAATGCAATCATGCACTGATGTACAGTGCATGATTTTTTTACCCAATCATTTTAACTAAAGTGATTAATGGTAGTGGTTTTTAATATAAACTCATTGATTAACATTGTAAATTTTATCAATCCTTAACTTATTAGTTAATTGGTTCATTCGTTAATTGGTTATCAAGGTAAATATCAAGATAAACATACGCCAATACGCATCAATTAATATTGGCACTTTTGTTTTATTGATAAAAGCTGTGGCGTTAAGGCTTGGATACTTGGTATGATAGGATTAAAAATTGAATGATTGGCTGATCAAGGCGTGTATGATACAATAAACGATTGGGGCATGCTGGCTCTGAGTAAATATAAAATCATCTAAATGGGCTTGGGAGATTATGATGAAACTAACTTGGCAAGATACTTTAGATATCGCCATTGCCTTGAGCGAAAAATATCCAAATGAAGATGTGCAATACATTCGTTTCACCGATTTACATCAATATGTGTGTGAACTTGAAGATTTTGATGATGATCCTAATGGCTCTAATGAGCGAATTTTAGAAGCCATTCAGATGGCGTGGCTAGATGAACTATAACAATAAACCCAAGTGTTTGCTTGGGTTTATTGTTATACTTGATTGTGACACTTGATGAGTTATGGCTTGGTTTAAATACCAAACGCTCGATGTATCATCACGCCAATTTTATCACCGACATGGTGGGTGCGATGACTTGTTGCCATTGATATTTGCATGAGTAGTATTTGTTCGTCATGAGTTTGTAGGGTGTAGAGCCAGTAACCGCCACGAAAATCTCTATCAACCACGGTAACAGCGATGGCATTGGGGTCTTGGCTTGGCTTGATGTCATGGGGGCGAATTAAGGCTTTTTGACTGCCCAAAGGTAAACCGACGGCGATACGCCCAAATGAGGCATCAAAATTTGACTCTGTTACCTTTATGGTATCAATAAGCACCCCCTCACCGATAAATCTCGCCACCGACTCATTGACAGGCTGATGATATAATGCATCTGGCGTGTCCCATTGTTGCAATCTGCCATGAGTGATTAGCCCAACCACATCTGCCATGGCAAAGGCTTCTGCTTGGTCATGCGTTACCAAAATGGCAGAGACATTTTGGGAGATGAGCAGGCGACGCACTTCTTTGGAGAGGTTGGTGCGAAGCTCAACATCCAGATTTGAAAATGGTTCATCAAGCAAAATCAAACTTGGGCGTGGGGCAAGTGCACGCACCAGTGCAACCCGCTGCTGCTGCCCCCCTGACAGCTCATGCGGATAGTAATTGGCATATTCACTCATCCCAATGAGTGCCAGCATTTCAGCCACACGCTCGGATTTGGCAGTTTTGTCCATGGCAGAGAGTCCAAAAGCAATATTATCCGCCACGGTTAAATGTGGAAATAAAGCATAATCTTGAAATACCATGCCAATTTGTCTTTTATGGGCTGCTACATGTACATTTTTGGCATACAGTGGCTTGTCTTGAATATAAATCTCACCGCTATCTGGCGTCTCAAAACCTGCAATACACCGCAGTAGTGTCGTTTTACCACAGCCAGAGGCACCCAGCAGGCAGGCGATTTGACCTGATTTAAGATGAAGGCTGATGTCAGTTAAGATGGGCTTTTGGTCAAAACTGATACAAAGATTATCAATACGCAACATGGTTTTCTCAAAGTATTAGATGAATGAGTGGTTATTTTTGATTCATTTTAGAAAATAAGATGACAGGAATCAATCCAGTTAAAACGATGGCAAGTGCTGGAAAAGATGCCTTGTCATACAAGCCTTCGCTGGTAAAAGCAAATATCCTAACCGCCAATGTATCCCAATTAAATGGACGCATCATCAGCGTGATGGGCATCTCTTTCATGGTGTCCACAAAGACCATCAGCATGCTGACACCAAGGGCACTTTTGATGAGTGGCAAATAGACACGATACACCGTACTAAAAGGCGTTGCCCCCAGTGAAGCCGCTGCTTCTATGTGTGTGTTACGAATGCGTTTCATGCCAGCATCCACCGATTGGACACCCAAAGCTAAAAAGCGAATCAATAAAGCGATGAGCATGGCAAAGATGGTTCCCTTAAAAATTGCATCGCTGCCTGAAAATACAGTCATATTGGCAATGAGCCAATTATCAAGCCATGCAACAGGCACAAAGACACCAACAGCCAATACCGTACCAGGGATGGCATAGCCCAGTGTGGATATTTTGGTAGCAATCAAAGCATAGCGACTTTTATCCAAGCGAGCTGCTATGGCGATAAATAATGCAACCACAGCAACCGCCACAGCACTCATTAGGCTGATGCTGACAGAGTGCCAAATTTGCATCAGTAATTCACCAAATACAATTTGTTGCCAACTTGACATCGCCCATGCGGTCAGCTGAATGATTGGAATGACAAAAGACAAACATAAAATCAGCCCACAGTACAAAGTGGCGAGCCATTTTTTATGACCAGTTAAGACAATATTTCGGTGATGACTGGCACGCCCTGTGGTCTCAAAACGGCGGCGACCACGACTTAGCTGTTCAAGTAGCAAAAAAACAAACACAAGGCCAATTAATAAACTTGCCAACTGTTTGGCGGTATCAAGCGAATAAAACCCAAACCATGCTTGATAAATTGCCGTTGTAAAAGTGTCATAGCCAAAGACGCTGACCGCACCAAAGTCCGCCAATACCTCCATCAAGGCCAGTATACTGCCGCCAGCAATCCAAGGTCTTGCCATGGGCAATGCCAGCTTCAAAAATGACTGCACGGATGACAACCCCAATGATGCCCCCGCTTCAAGTGCTCGGTTGCCCATGCTGCCAAAAGCATTTTTGGCCAACAAATAAACATAAGGATATAAAGTTAGGCTCATGACCACCGTTAAGCCAAACCCATTTCTAATGTCTGGCAGACCATTTTCAAAGCCCCACGCTTGCCTTAAATAAGTGCTAATGGCACCTGTATAGTCAAAAATACCCAACTGCACAAAAGCAAGCACATAAGCGGGCATGGCAAGTGGCAACATCATCGCCCAACCAAAAAAGCGTTTCAATGGAAAATCGGTCATGGCAGTCAGCCAAGCGGTTGTTGTGCCAAGTACTGTTACCCCAATGCCTACCCCCAGTACCAGTAATGCGGTATTTTTAAGCAGCAGTGGCAATTCATAATCGAGCAAAAAGTGCCAAATTTCAGCATCAAAACTGTTAAGTGCAAAGACAATGACGGATAATGGCACCAAAACCAACAAGGCACACAGACCAAGCCATAAACGCGATAAAATGGAAGATGAATTCATGGGCATTAAAGTTATGATAAATCAAAGGGTGATATCATATTTTACCAAAAAATGATAGATAATGATAATTCTTCTTGTTTCTATTTAGAAAGTATTATAGTATAATAGCATAAAATTTGACAGGTTTATTAACAAAACTGTCAGATTGGCGTGCTTTTTTCTGTATAAATCATGGTGGTTTTAGACAGATTAAGTAGCAAGATTAGTGTTAATTTATTGTTTCATCACATTGCTCATAGAAGGATCGATTATGAAAAAACTAGTTATGGCTGCATTGGTGATGGCAACTGCCGCACCAGCATTTGCCAATGAAATTGTTGTATATTCAGCGCGTGCTGATGAACTATTAAAGCCCATCGCAGAAACCTATCAACAAAAAACTGGCACAAAAGTGACCGTCGTCAGTGATAAGGCAGGTCCTTTGATGGAAAGGCTAAAAGCTGAGGGCAAAAATACCCAAGCTGATGTGCTTATCACGGTTGATGGTGGCAATCTTTGGCAGGCGACACAAGCTGGCGTATTACGCCCCATCAACTCATCTGTACTAAAAAGCAACATTCCATCACATTTGCGTGACCCAAAAAATCACTGGTTTGGATTATCAGTACGCGCTCGTACCATTTTTTATAACCCAAATAAGGTCAATCCAAGCGAACTTTCAACTTATGCCGATTTGGCAGACCCAAAATGGAAAGGCAGATTGTGCTTGCGTACCTCTAATAATGTGTACAATCAATCACTTGTGGCAACGATGATTGCAAACCATGGGCAAGCCACCACCAACAAAGTGGTCAAAGGCTGGGTGTCAAATTTGGCAACCGCACCATTTGCAAATGACACAGCATTATTAGAAGCCATTAACGCAGGTCGCTGTGATGTGGGTATCGCCAATACTTATTATTATGGACGCTTGCTAAATTCTAAACCTCAGGTTGCCAATAATGTTAAAGTATTTTTTGCCAACCAAGCAGGTAAAGGCACGCATGTCAATGTTTCAGGTGCAGGCGTGGTAAAATATTCAGACAATCCTGCCGAAGCCCAAAAATTCATCGAATGGATGTCTAGCAACGAAGCACAGCGTTTGTATGCTGACCGTAATTTTGAATATCCAGCCAATATACAGGTAACGCCAACGCCTGCTGTAGCTCGCTGGGGCAGATTTAAACAAGATTTCATCAATGTATCGGTAGCAGGTCAAAACCAACAAAAAGCCATCATGACAATGAAACGAGCAGGTTATAAATAATTAAATTAAATGAATAATTCTGCCAATATCTAAACATCAAAAAGCACTTTGGTCAAATCAAAGTGCTTTTTATTGGGCATTAATATTATTAAGATTATGCAATTAAGCGTATCAAAATTTCTTCATAAATTTGAGTTAATTGTTCCAAATCTTTAATATCAATAGATTCATCCACTTGGTGAATGGTGCTATTTAATACGCCCAATTCAACCACTTGTGCGTTCATGATGGGTGCAATAAATCGCCCATCTGAAGTGCCGCCTGAAGTTGATAGTTGGGCATTGGTGCCAGTGACTGTTTTGATGGCGTCGGTGCACGCTGAAACAAACCGACCTTTTTCGGTCAAAAAAGGTACGCCTGAGAGCGTCCACTCAATTTGATAGGTTGCATCGGTATGTTTAAAATGCTGATCAAAAATGGCATGCGTTTTTGCCATCAAGCTTTCAGCAGTATTTTCCGTACAATAGCGAAAATTAAACAAAATCTCACAAGTGCCACCAATAACATTGGTAGCACCTGTACCAGAGTGGATATTAGAAATCTGTAAGGAGGTTTTGGGGAAATATTCATTACCATCATCCCAATGCGTCTTGATAAGCCCATCAAGTGCAGGGCAGGCTGCATGAATGGGATTGATTGCCAAATGGGGGTAGGCGATATGCCCTTGCTTGCCTGTGACGGTCAGCTTGGCATTTAAAGAGCCACGCCGACCATTTTTGATGACATCACCCAACGACTGCGTACTTGATGGCTCACCGACCAAGCAAAAATCTATCTTTTGTCCACGCGATTTTAAGGCTTGGGCGACTTTGACTGTACCATTAATGGCAGGACCTTCCTCATCAGCTGTGATAAGCATGGCGATACTGCCAGTATGATTGGGATGGTTTTTTATAAAATTTTCAGCAGCAATCACAAAACTTGCAATACCTGTTTTCATATCTGATGCACCTCGCCCATACAATTTGCCTTCATGGACGGTGGCAGAAAATGGTGGAAATTTCCAAGCTGATTCATCACCTGTTGGCACCACATCGGTATGACCTGCAAAACACAAGACTGGTGCGTTTGGATTTTTTCCTTTTTTAATTGCCCATAAATTTTTGATTTCGGCATGATCTCCAGAATCATTTGGATCACCAAAATACATAAATTCACAGTCAAAACCCATCTTGGATAAATGCTGGGCGATGATATTTTGGCAATTTTTATCATCAGGGGTGACAGACGCCTGCTGGATAAGTTCAATGGATAGCGATAAGGTTGGCGTGTGGTTCATGAATTTTCCTAAGATGATAACGGTCTATAACCATTGGGCATGATTAAAGATACTGAGTATTATAAAGATGCTAAGAGCAGATGAATTGGTAATAGCAATGATGGCAATTCATACAATGTTCTTATCTTGGGTGTATCAAGTTAAAAAAGTATGGTACTTTTTAAGTTTACCATATGTGTGTATCTTTTCTCATCCATGTGGCAATCGAAAAGCGGCAGCGATGAGTGATATTGACTTGATGTTTAAGGTTGCTGTCAAAGATTACCAAGCGGTTGGCCTTGGGCTGTAGTGTTTGTTGTTTACCCATCTTGTCAATAACCAAAATCTCTCCGCCATCGGTTGTTTGCCAATCATCGTTTAGATAAAATACGGCAGAAATAACACGCTCATCACGACCTTTGGGATTATCGACATGCCACTGGTAGCCGAATCCGACAGGGTAGCATGCATAATGTGCCTCGCTACGGCGAATCCCTGCATACAAAGTTTGATTAAAATATTCGGCCAGTAACATGATGCTGCGTAAATAGTCCATACCAATGGGGCAGTCTTCATCAATCCAGCGAATACGATCACCACGAATACTTTGCTGTCTCTCACCGTGGGCTAGCGTTGCTACTTTATAGTCAATAAAACCGCTTTCTTTTTGAAGTAATAAAACATCTTGCTGGTCAAATACCTCATCTAATACCAAAATACCCGTTTGCAAAAAAGTCTCCAACCGATTATCGATTAGCCTTGACCAATCAACACAAAACCCTTTTTTGGGCATATTCAAAGTATTCACCATCATCACCTTTGTTATGACTTTATTAAAATTAAACGCCGCTATATACTCAGATTTACTGATCAAGCCTTTATAAATAGGCATAGCGAAATATAGCTATTTATGATACCATAAATAATTAACCATCTAATAATTTTCACTTATGAACTACAAACATGCCTATCATGCAGGTAACTTTGCTGATGTTGTCAAGCACATTTTATTGTTACAATTATTAAGCCAATTTAGTGCCAAAGCCAAGCCATTTTATGTGCTTGATGCCTATGGTGGTCGTGGCTTGTATTCATTGGCAAGCACCGAAACCCAAAAAACCCAAGAAGCACAGCGAGGCGTTGTTGTACTTGAGCAAGCCGTTAAGGCGGGCTTGGGTGAACTACCAAAAGCTGTCAGCCAATATTTATCAGACTTAGCATTTGCCCGCCAAAAATACGACCAATATGTCTATCCTGGTTCACCTTGGTGGATTGCCCATCATGGTGAATATCACTCTACAGATGCACCACTAAGAGCAGAGGCATTTGAAACGGTGGCAGATGAGTATGATGCACTAAATTATCAGCTTTATCAGTTGCCAATCGGCATTCATCATCGAGATGCCTTTGAGGGCGTGCGTGCTGTTATACCGCCCAAAGAAAAGCGTGGCATCATTTTATTAGATCCGCCATTTGAACAAGAGTATAAAGACTTTAGCCGCTTGGTAGATTTATTGGTTAGCAGCCATAAAAAGTTTGCGACAGGAACTTTTGTTTTATGGTATCCCATTAAAAATATTGAGGCAGTTGAATTATTTTATAAAAAAATGAAACGCACTGGTATCAAAAAACAACTGGTCTGCGAGTTAAATTTATATCCTAACGATGTCGCTGTTGGATTAAATGGAACGGGTCTATTGGTCATCAATCCACCGTGGCAATTTGCCGATAATGCCCAAGAAATCATTGAGTTTTTGGCACCCATTTTAAAGCCCAAAGATGCACCCCAAATGACTCTTGGTGAGATGGCAGTGGTTAAGTGGTTGGTTGCAGAATAATTTTTATCACAAAGTCAAGTAAGATAGCTTTGGATATCTAATAAATAAAAAAGGGCAATTATGTCAGAAATTCAAAAGCCTGAAACACATACCACATCAAATGAGCGTGAGCATGATGGCATCACCTTTGAGGTGATTGAGCCTGAGCATTCAGGTGATAAACGCATTATGACCTCAGGGGTCTATTTGATTCCAAATTTAATTACCACTTTATCATTATTTTCAGGATTTTATTCCATTATTTTAAGCACCAGTGCAGATTATCAGCGTGCAGGGCTTGCAATTTTTGTTTCTGCTTTCTTGGATGGCATGGACGGTCGAGCCGCGCGTATGTTTAATGCCCAAAGCCCCTTTGGCGAACAATACGATTCATTGGCAGATTGCATTGCATTTGGTTTAGCGCCAGCAATTTTAATCTACAGTTTTGCTTTGGAGCCATTGGGTCGATTTGGCATGGCGTGTGCATTTGTTTACGCAGCTTGTGCAGCATTTCGTTTAGCAAGATTTAATGTCCAGATCGATGTTGTGGATAAAAAATATTTTATTGGGCTGGCAAGTCCATTGGCGGCTTTATTAATTGCGTGTTCTGTATTAGTTGCAGCTAAATATGCCAGTCTTATGACAGCGATACCCACCGCATTAACTTGGTTTTTTGCTCTTTGGACAATTATCTGTGGGATTTTGATGGTCAGCAATATAAAGTATTATTCTTTTAAAGAATTTGATAAACAAAAAGTTCCATTTGTTGTGCTGTTATTGGCTGTTTTGGTATTTGGTGTTGTATTGTATGATGTTCCAGTTGGCTTATTGGCGATAGGAATTGCTTATGTATTATCAGGTTTTGTAACCACATTAAATAAAAAATTCTAATAATACAAAAAATTTTCAAAATTTTTAAAAAAGTGCTTGACGCCAATAAAATTTAGCGTATAATAGCCGTCATTGATTGCAACGATAGCTTTTTAATTAATGATAGATTTTTAATTAATAAAATTATCATGCAAAACAAATAAAAAAACCGCTTGACTTTAAAACATTCCATGTTATAATGTTCAGCTCAAGTTAATCAGACGATGATTAACACACTATTTAAAATCCAAACTAAAGAACAACTTGTGTGGATTTTTGTCAATACAAGATACTTAAATAAATTATCATTCATTGATACTTATTACTTATCTTAATTAAGGCAAAAATACTCAAAGTTAATTCATTTACACGATGAGCAGATATTTTTGATATCTTTTTAAGATAAAATCTTTTTAAGATATCAATTAAAATATCAATTATTGCTAGTAAGTACATAATGTACACGATGAATGAGCCAAAATTAAAGTCCAATAAAAAAGCTTGTCTTTTTCATTGGCAAATAAAAGATTAAACTGAAGAGTTTGATCATGGCTCAGATTGAACGCTGGCGGCAGGCTTAACACATGCAAGTCGAACGGTAGCAGGAGAAAGCTTGCTTTCTTGCTGACGAGTGGCGGACGGGTGAGTAATGCTTGGGAATCTGGCTTATGGAGGGGGATAACGACGGGAAACTGTCGCTAATACCGCGTATTATCGGAAGATGAAAGTGCGGGACTGAGAGGCCGCATGCCATAGGATGAGCCCAAGTGGGATTAGGTAGTTGGTGGGGTAAAGGCCTACCAAGCCAGCGATCTCTAGCTGGTCTGAGAGGATGACCAGCCACACTGGAACTGAGACACGGTCCAGACTCCTACGGGAGGCAGCAGTGGGGAATATTGCGCAATGGGGGGAACCCTGACGCAGCCATGCCGCGTGAATGAAGAAGGCCTTCGGGTTGTAAAGTTCTTTCGGTATTGAGGAAGGTTGATGTGTTAATAGCACATCAAATTGACGTTAAATACAGAAGAAGCACCGGCTAACTCCGTGCCAGCAGCCGCGGTAATACGGAGGGTGCGAGCGTTAATCGGAATAACTGGGCGTAAAGGGCACGCAGGCGGTTATTTAAGTGAGGTGTGAAAGCCCTGGGCTTAACCTAGGAATTGCATTTCAGACTGGGTAACTAGAGTACTTTAGGGAGGGGTAGAATTCCACGTGTAGCGGTGAAATGCGTAGAGATGTGGAGGAATACCGAAGGCGAAGGCAGCCCCTTGGGAATGTACTGACGCTCATGTGCGAAAGCGTGGGGAGCAAACAGGATTAGATACCCTGGTAGTCCACGCTGTAAACGCTGTCGATTTGGGGGTTGGGGTTTAACTCTGGCGCCCGTAGCTAACGTGATAAATCGACCGCCTGGGGAGTACGGCCGCAAGGTTAAAACTCAAATGAATTGACGGGGGCCCGCACAAGCGGTGGAGCATGTGGTTTAATTCGATGCAACGCGAAGAACCTTACCTACTCTTGACATCCTAAGAAGAGCTCAGAGATGAGCTTGTGCCTTCGGGAACTTAGAGACAGGTGCTGCATGGCTGTCGTCAGCTCGTGTTGTGAAATGTTGGGTTAAGTCCCGCAACGAGCGCAACCCTTATCCTTTGTTGCCAGCGATTAGGTCGGGAACTCAAAGGAGACTGCCAGTGATAAACTGGAGGAAGGTGGGGATGACGTCAAGTCATCATGGCCCTTACGAGTAGGGCTACACACGTGCTACAATGGCGTATACAGAGGGAAGCGAAGCTGCGAGGTGGAGCGAATCTCATAAAGTACGTCTAAGTCCGGATTGGAGTCTGCAACTCGACTCCATGAAGTCGGAATCGCTAGTAATCGCAGATCAGAATGCTGCGGTGAATACGTTCCCGGGCCTTGTACACACCGCCCGTCACACCATGGGAGTTGATCTCACCAGAAGTGGTTAGCCTAACGCAAGAGGGCGATCACCACGGTGGGGTCGATGACTGGGGTGAAGTCGTAACAAGGTAGCCGTAGGGGAACCTGCGGCTGGATCACCTCCTTAACGAAGTTATCTGATTGGCAAGAATCCACAACAAGTTGTTCTTTGGTAAGATGTTTAAAAACGGGTCTATAGCTCAGTTGGTTAGAGCACCGTGTTGATAACGCGGGGGTCATAAGTTCAAGTCTTATTAGACCCACCATTTTGGGGCCATAGCTCAGTTGGTAGAGCGCCTGCCTTGCACGCAGGAGGTCAGGAGTTCGACTCTCCTTGGCTCCACCAAGCAAATTTAAACATCAAAGCATACATAAGCAATTTAAATAAGATTTCTTATTTATGCTTTTATTTTATAAACTGACGAAGTTTATAACATTATTTAACAATGTAACTATGAGTCTGGGTTAATTATTTAATTCCAACAAATAATTAACCTGGTGTTTGTACCCAATACAAACACCAAAAAAGTAAAGAGAACTGAATCAAGCGTAAACATAGGTGAATCGTTACACATTACCCATACACACCAAAAGACTTCTTAGAAGTCAGACTACTTGGGGTTGTATGGTCAAGTAATGAAGTGCACATGGTGGATGCCTTGGCAGTCAGAGGCGATGAAAGACGTGATAGCCTGCGATAAGCGTCGGTGAGGTGGCAATATCCTGTGACCCGGCGATTTCTGAATGGGGAAACCCACCTAAGCTAACTTAGGTATCATAATTTATTTTATGAGGCAAACCGGGAGAAGTGAAACATCTCAGTACCCCGAGGAAAAGACATCAAATGAGATTCCGTAAGTAGCGGCGAGCGAACACGGAGGAGCCGATCAATTTTACAGTAGCAAAATGGCGTGGGAAAGCCAACCATAGTAGGTGATAGTCCTGTATGCGAAACTGTTTAAGCGACATATTAAGTAGGGCGGAACACGAGAAATTCTGTCTGAAGATGGGGGGACCATCCTCCAAGGCTAAATACTCCTGACTGACCGATAGTGAACCAGTACCGTGAGGGAAAGGCGAAAAGAACCCCTGTTAGGGGAGTGAAATAGAACCTGAAACCGTGTGCATACAAGCAGTCGGAGCGGACTTGTTCCGTGACGGCGTACCTTTTGTATAATGGGTCAGCGACTTATATTCTGTAGCAAGGTTAACCGAATAGGGGAGCCGTAGGGAAACCGAGTCTTAATAGGGCGATTAAGTTGCAGGGTATAGACCCGAAACCGAGTGATCTATCCATGAGCAGGTTGAAAGTGCCGTAACAGGCACCGGAGGACCGAACCCACTGTCGTTGAAAAGCCAGGGGATGACTTGTGGATAGGGGTGAAAGGCTAATCAAACTCGGTGATAGCTGGTTCTCCCCGAAAGCTATTTAGGTAGCGCCTCGGACGAACACCATTGGGGGTAGAGCACTGTTTCGGCTAGGGGGTCACACCGACTTACCAAACCGATGCAAACTCCGAATACCGATGAGTGATATCCGGGAGACAGACGGCGGGTGCTAACGTCCGTCGTCAAGAGGGAAACAACCCAGACCGCCAGCTAAGGCCCCAAATTCCTAGTTAAGTGGGAAACGATGTGGGAAGGCACAGACAGCTAGGAGGTTGGCTTAGAAGCAGCCACCCTTTAAAGAAAGCGTAATAGCTCACTAGTCGAGTCGGCCTGCGCGGAAGATGTAACGGGGCTGAAATATAGCACCGAAGCTGCGGCATCAGAATTTATTCTGTTGGGTAGGGGAGCGTTGTGTAAGCGGAAGAAGGTTCATCGAGAGGTGGGCT
>ERZ1023445.62-NODE-62-length-37215-cov-7.368299_pt1 | contig 37215 bp, 41 predicted proteins | sample MGYA00380522_ERZ1023445 | MGnify/ENA primary metagenome ERZ1023445 (study PRJEB33173, sample SAMEA4830297) | metagenome | study: EMG produced TPA metagenomics assembly of the PRJEB25223 data set...
TAGAGTAAACATAAATATAAATGAATTTTTTATACGCATGCCGTTTATTAATTATAAAATCAAGGAGTGATTAAAATGGCAAAACAAGCACCTGATGTTGGGGATTATAAATACGGATTCCATGACGAAGATGTTTCCATTTTTAGATCAGAGCGTGGTTTAACGGAAAATATAGTAACAGAAATCTCTAAAATGAAAGAAGAGCCACAATGGATGTTAGATTTCCGTTTGAAAGCATTAAAACTATTCTATAAAATGCCAATGCCACAATGGGGTGGAGATTTATCTGAATTAGATTTTGATGATATTACGTATTATGTTAAACCTTCTGAACATACTGAACGTTCATGGGATGAAGTGCCTGAAGAAATCAAACGTACTTTTGATAAATTAGGTATTCCAGAAGCTGAGCAGAAATACTTAGCTGGAGTTTCTGCACAATATGAATCAGAAGTTGTTTATCATAATATGGAGAAAGAACTGGAAGAAAAGGGTATTATTTTCAAAGATACTGATAGTGCATTACGTGAAAATGAAGAGTTATTTAGAGAATATTTTGCGTCAGTGGTACCTGCTGCAGATAATAAATTTGCTGCATTAAATTCAGCAGTATGGTCTGGTGGTTCATTCATTTATGTTCCTAAGAATGTTAAATTAGATACACCACTACAAGCATATTTCCGTATTAACTCTGAGAATATGGGACAATTCGAACGTACATTAATAATTGCTGATGAAGGTGCATCAGTAAACTATGTAGAAGGTTGTACTGCACCTGTATACTCTACAAGTTCACTACACTCGGCAGTTGTTGAAATTATAGTACACAAAGATGCACATGTAAGATATACTACTATCCAAAACTGGGCTAATAACGTTTATAATTTAGTAACTAAACGTACCTTTGTCCATGAGAATGGTAATATGGAATGGGTAGATGGAAACTTAGGCTCTAAGTTGACGATGAAATATCCAAACTGTGTACTTTTAGGTGAAGGTGCTAAAGGTAGCACATTATCCATTGCATTTGCTGGTAAAGGTCAAGTTCAAGATGCTGGTGCTAAAATGATTCATAAAGCACCTAATACATCTTCAACTATTGTTTCTAAATCTATCTCCAAAAATGGTGGTAAAGTCATTTATCGTGGTATCGTTCATTTCGGACGTAAAGCTAAGGGAGCACGTTCAAATATCGAATGTGATACATTAATTTTAGATAATGAATCGACTTCAGATACTATCCCTTATAATGAAGTGTTCAATGACAATATTTCATTAGAACATGAAGCTAAAGTTTCTAAAGTATCAGAAGAACAATTATTCTATCTTATGAGTCGTGGTATTTCTGAGGAAGAAGCGACAGAAATGATTGTTATGGGATTCATTGAACCGTTCACAAAAGAATTACCAATGGAATACGCAGTAGAAATGAACCGTTTAATTAAGTTTGAAATGGAAGGCTCAATTGGTTAATATTAACTCAATTATAATATGATTAACAACCAACGAATCGTTTGTGATTCGTTGGTTGTTTTATTTTTATGTCAAATTCAGTTGGCAACAATGAAAAAATTAAATAGTAGTTAATTTATGATTGATATAGCTCATGTCGGCTCTAATATCTGTTTTTATTGGTTAATAACTTCTTATATTAGAGTATCGATCATGACTCTATTTTATGAGATTTTTTAGTATCTCATTTAGTATTACAATTCGTTAAATAAAATGGATTCCACTGTAAAAGTGTTGAAGATATTACAGAAACACAAGCTATTGCAAATAATGAAGTTAAAGGTAAAGATATAATAAAGCCTATCAAAAATACTTTGAATGACTTCAAAGATTTTCAAGCTAAACATGATTTGAATGATGCGAACTTATTGAATATGATTGCACCTGTAGCTACAATGGCTTCAAAAGTGAAAGATATGCCGAGTGATTGCTACTAATAGCAAGAAACTCTAGTTTTATTAAGCAGTTATACACTACTTATTCGAAAAATAACTAATTCGTTCAATTGAAAATAGAATTAAATGGAGATCGCGATGCTTTATACGGTGGTAGTAAATCTGCTAAATCCCTGATGACTAAAAAAGATATTAAGATGAGTAATAAAATTGCCAATGCAATGAAAAAGTTAGAAAAAATTATAGATAACTCACAAGAAAAAATTGACACCAGAGCAATACGAGAGTATGTCAATAAATATCCAATTATCGAGGCTCAAGTTATACATATCAATAGTTGTCCTGAGAATGTTATTTATGGCACATATATTTACTACAGTGTCAGAAATTAAAATTAATGAATTGTAAGAAATCGAAACTATTATCATAATTGTTATGCTAGTCTCTATTACTTACTTTATCATTGATCTCATTTTATGGATTAAAAGGAAAAATTTTCTTTCATCACTATTAAATCGCTTTTTATCATTGTCTTATTTATCATTTTAATGATAATTACAACATGAATTTCAGTTTACAATATATTTAAAAGATAGTTTTATTATGAAAAAATATAATTATATTTAATTTTTTATATGAAATGAACTAAAATTTCATATAATGAGAATAACAGTGACTATAAACAGTTATTGTTATAGTTATTAATAGGAGGATAGAACATTTATGGAAAAAACAGGGAAGGCTCTAAAAGTGTGGGCATGGATTTTTATTGTTACATCAGTAATTATGCCATTACTTGGTGTAGGCAGTATCATTTGTAGTATTAAATACAAAAAATATGATGAGAAAAAAGGGTCACAATTATTACAGATTTCTATAATTGTAGCTGTTGTAGCTTTGGGGTACAACATCATTAAATTGCTACAGTAATTTATAAAAAGAGGTTAAATATATATATTTAATCTCTTTTTTAATGTGTATATTATTAAATATGAGATGATAATATGAAAAAAATTATTCATCTTAACCTTATTAATTCTTATTATAACAGTAGTTGGGTGTAATAAGGGGCCAAAAAATCAACATGATAATATTCAATATCATGATGAAATAAAAAAGATATTAAAAATTCAAGAAAAAACACATCAAGAAATGGCCCATAAAAGTGAAAAAGTTTGACCAAAATTTGAAAAAAAAAAGTAAATAGATACGTTTTTAAAGACGGAAAATTGATAATTATTAGTTATAAATTATTCAAAAATAAAGAGCAACTATTTTATGTTGCATATTAAATAAAGGGAGAGAAAGTCTACTATAAACGAGATATAAATCCTAAAGATTATATTAAAGAACATAAACCTGATTATAAGGATATACGTAGAAAATGAAAGGAGAATTATGATGAATAAAGCAATTAATATAACATCATTGATAGGAATCATTTTACAAAGTTTTTCTAGTCTATTGTTTTTAGTTTTCTTGGTATTTTCAATTACTGGAGCGATGGATGCTAATTTTACTACAACAGTTAATGGTGAAACAACAGTTCATAGTGCAGAAGCCGCACAGCATGTTTTTAGTGTTGGATTTTTGGTTATATTCATCGTTGCAATTTTTTCACTCATTTTTGGAATTATTGGTATGATGAAGAAAAAAACTAATACTATAGCAAGCGGTGTATTTCATATTATAGGTGCAATATTAAGTTTAAATATGATTACTTTTATATCTTGGTTAGTGTGTGGAATATTATTAATTAAAAAAAGACAAAATAAAAGCATAAAAGACAATAAAACACATTTGGAGGATTAGCTTATCTCTAGTTTTTAGTTTAATGAGTTCATATAATTTTTAATGGCATTTGGTGCTTTTATTATGATTGCATTAAATTTAACGTGATTGGTAATATATCCCCATTTATCATAAGTAGAAAAAGAGTTTAAACAAATTAGCTTGTTTAAACTCTTAAAATTATTCAACATATGAAAATCCATAATGATATAGATTAAAAATATGTTATTATATCTAACGTTTTTATAGCAATGTATATGTATGTAGCTGATTTTTACTTCTTATATTTTTACAAAGTATTTAAAGTGGAATTTTTAGAAGACTTAACTTTTCACTTTAATAAATGTAATGAATTATTATGGCTAATCGTTTGATTTTTAACAAAAGGGATTGTTAAATTATTGATAAAATTCATGAGAGTAAGCCACGACAAACTATAAAATATTTTGCATTAGTTCATTCATATTCTTGTGTTGTGTTAATCCAATATAAATGATAAGTTTGATAATTCATTTCTCGGGAAATAATGTATTAATACGAACTAAATCTTAAGGAGAAATGCATCATGATTATTGCAATTATACTATTAATATTTGTTTCATTTTTCTTTTCAGGTAGTGAGACAGCATTAACAGCCGCGAATCGCACTAAGTTTCAAACTGAAGCTAAAAAGGGTGATCGTAAGGCGCAAGGTTTAACAAAGTTATTAGATAAACCAAGTGAATTTATCACTACTATATTAATCGGTAACAATGTAGCGAATATTATTTTACCTACACTTGTGACAATCTTAGCGATTGATATTGGAGTGAATGTGGGAATAGCATCAGCAATTGTAACAATTGTGATTATACTTATTTCTGAAGTGATTCCTAAATCAATTGCTGCAACATTTCCTGATAAAATTTCAAAACTTGTGTATCCTATCATTCATATATGTGTCATTGTACTCAAACCCATTACAATCTTATTAAACAAGATGACAGATGGTATTAATCATTTACTATCTCGAGGCCAACCTGTTGAAAAAAGATTTTCTAAAGAAGAAATTCGCACATTATTAAATATTGCGGGTAGAGAAGGTGCATTTAATGAGATAGAAAATACTCGACTTCAAAACGTTATGGACTTTGAACAATTGAAGGTTAAGGATGTTGATACCACGCCTCGTATTAATGTTGTAGCTTTTTCAAAAGATGTAACATATGACGAAGCTTATGATACAGTGATGAATAATCCATATACGAGATATCCAGTATATGATGAAGATATAGATGATATCATCGGCGTATTCCACTCAAAATATTTATTAGCTTGGAGTAAACATAAAGAGGACGCAATTACTAATTATGCATCAAGCCCTTTATTTGTAAATGAACATAATAGGGCAGAATGGGTATTGCGTAAAATGACCGTTTCACGAAAACATTTAGCGATTGTTTTAGATGAATTTGGAGGTACGGATGCTATCGTATCGCACGAAGATTTAATAGAAGAGCTACTTGGTATGGATATTGAGGATGAAATGGATCGTGAAGAAGAAAATAAATTAAAACATCAAAAATTTCCGCAAAGCATGATGCATCGTTAATTTTATTGTAAAAATGATAGTGGCTATGAATGTCAAACAAGTTGCGGTGCAATTAAGATGTTGTGTAATTTAGTTGTGATATAAAGTTTAAAGGTAGAAAACCTGGGACATAATACATTGTTCCAGGTGTTTTTCTATTTTAGTAGGCAGTAATAGATTGAAAAACTCGATAAATATAAATATTATCAAACTTAGTCTTTATTGCTAAGGTTATACAAGAAATTTGAAAGGGTTGCATCTTTCCCTTACCACAAGATGTGCTTTTGTTTAACTATAAGATATATGTATATTAAAGAATATGTAAATTTAACTTAACTCAAGTGAATCAATGATTTGTAATGTGGTATCATGTTGTTGGTGATAAATATGATAGAAATAGGTCTTACTGGCTGGGGTGACCATGATACATTATATGAGGATTTAGAGCGTAAAACAGATAAGTTAAAAACGTATGCTAGTCACTTCCCAATAGTAGAGTTGGATGCTTCGTATTATGCGATACAGCCAGAACGAAATATAATTAAATGGATAAATGAAACGCCGAATAGATTTCAATTCGTTGTTAAAATTCATCAAGCATTAACATTACATGCTGACTATAGAGATTATGCTGAGTCGAGAGATGTATTATTTAAACAGTTTAAAGAAATGATTAACCCGTTAAAAGAGCACAATAAATTGGCGATGGTGCTCGTACAATTTCCACCTTGGTTTGATTGTAACGTCCAAAATATAAATTACATCTTATATGTGAGAAAACAATTAAGTGATATTCCGATGAGCATTGAATTTAGACATCAATCATGGTTCGACAATCAATATAAAGAACAAACTTTATCTTTCTTAACACAACATCAAATCATTCATGCAGTGGTAGATGAACCTCAAATTAAAGAGGGGAGCATTCCTTTAGTAAATAGGATTACTAGTGATATTGCTTTTGTACGTTATCATGGACGTAATCATTATGGTTGGACTAAAAAAGATATGACTGATCAAGAATGGCGAGATGTAAGATATTTATATGATTATAGCGAGGATGAGTTAGCTGACTTGGCTCGTAAAGTCGAAATACTTAATCAAAAGGCTAAGAAAGTATATGTTATTTTTAATAATAATTCTGGCGGTCATGCAGCTAAAAATGCTAAAAAGTATCAAAATATTTTAGACATTGATTATGAAGGTTTAGCACCGCAACAATTAAAACTATTTTAAGAGGCGAATGTCATGTTATTAACAATTATTCTATTAATATTAATAGGGGGATTTTCAGCGATTTTAGGATCTATCGTTGGTATTGGTGGTGGAATCATTATCGTCCCCACACTTGTTTATTTAGGCGTAAACCATCATCTTCTACATGGTATTACGACGCAAATTGCAATAGGTACTTCTTCAGTTATTCTGATTGTTACTGGATTATCTTCCTCATTAGGATATTTAAAAACCAAACAAGTAGATATAAAAAATGGTTCGATATTTCTATTTGGACTACTACCTGGATCTTTGGTTGGTTCTTTTTTAAGTAGATACCTTACACTTGATTCGTTTAACTTATATTTTGGCGTGTTTATGATACTTGTGTCGATATTACTGATGATTCGTCACAAAATCAAACCTTTTAAAATTTTTGACAAACCTAAATATGCGCGTACATATGTTGATGCTGAAGGGAAAACATACCGTTATAGTGTCCCTCCTCTGTTTGCTTTTATAACAACGTTATTTATTGGGCTATTAACAGGACTGTTTGGCATAGGTGGAGGTGCATTGATGACCCCTCTTATGCTCATCGTCTTTAGATTTCCACCACATGTTGCAGTAGGTACAAGTATGATGATGATTTTCTTTTCAAGTGTGATGAGTTCAATAGGGCATATCTTTCAAGGACATGTGGCTTGGGGCTATTCTATCATTCTCATTATTTCAAGTGTTATAGGTGCACAAATAGGTGTGAGGGTCAATCGATCTATGAAATCCGACACAGTTGTAATGTTATTGAGAACAGTAATGCTTATCATGGGTGTATATTTAATCATTAAATCTTTTATTTAAATGCGAAGTAGTTATGCTTTTAGACTTTGTTCTTTAATGCTAAAGTACAATTAAGTATATAAATTTTAAAGAGGGGGATCATGTTATGGAATTAACAATATATCACACGAATGATATTCATAGTCATTTAAATGAATATGCTCGTATTCAAGCTTATATGGCAAAACATAGACCGCAACTTGAACATCCCTCACTCTATATAGATATAGGTGACCATGTTGATTTATCAGCACCTGTGACAGAAGCTACGGTAGGACATAAAAATATAGAACTTTTAAATGAAGCACATTGTGATATTGCAACCATTGGAAATAATGAAGGAATGACAATTTCTCATGATGCTTTACAAAATCTATATAACGACGCGGATTTTAAAGTGATTTGCACGAATGTCATAGATGAGGAGGGACATCTTCCACATCATATTACCTCTTCGTATATCAAAGAAATAAAAGGAACACGTATTTTATTTGTTGCAGCAACGGCACCGTTCACACCTTTTTATCGAGCACTGGATTGGATTGTTACTGATCCACTAGCGGCAATCAAAGATGAAATCAATGCACATCAAGGTGAATATGATCTTTTGATGGTTATGAGCCATGTCGGTATCTTTTTTGATGAAAAGTTATGCCAAGAGATTCCGGAAATAGATGTTATCTTTGGTAGTCATACGCATCATCATTTTGAACATGGTGAAATAAACAATGGTGTTTTGATGGCAGCTGCCGGAAAATATGGCTATTATTTAGGTGAAGTTAATATTACGATTGAAAATGGAAAAATCGTTGATAAAATCGCCAAAATTCATCCTATTGAAACACTTCCCTTAGTCGAGACACATTTTGAAGAAGAAGGAAGAGCACTTCTAAGTAAACCAGTAGTTAATCATCATGTGAACTTAGTCAAAAAAACAGATGTTGTTACAAGAACATCGTATTTACTGGCTGAAAGTGTATATGAGTTTTCAAGGGCTGATTGTGCAATCGTAAATGCTGGACTTATAGTTAATGGCATTGAAGCTGATAAAGTGACGGAATATGATATACATCGCATGTTACCCCATCCAATCAATATTGTGAGAGTTCGATTAACCGGTAAACAATTAAAGCAAGTGATTCAAAAAAGCCAAAAGCAAGAATATATGCATGAACATGCACAAGGTCTTGGTTTTAGAGGGGATATGTTTGGAGGATATATTTTATATAATCTTGGCTTTATTGAGTCAGAAGACCGTTATTTTATAGGCGATGAAGAGATTCAAAATGATAAACAATATACGTTAGGTACTGTTGATATGTATACTTTTGGAAGATACTTCCCACTGTTAAAGGGGTTATCTACAGATTATATTATGCCTGAATTTTTACGTGATATTTTTAAAGAGAAATTACTAAAATTATAAAAGAAACGTATATTGAATTTTAATTTAATGTTAATACCGATATGTTATAATAAACGAAGATATATTAAACAGGAGGGTATGCGTTGTTATGGCGACTAGAAATGAAGAAATTTTACGTAAACCGGATTGGTTAAAGATTAAGCTTAACACAAACGATAATTATACTGGTCTTAAGAAAATGATGCGTGAGAAGAATTTACACACAGTGTGTGAAGAAGCTAAATGTCCAAATATTCACGAATGTTGGGGTGCGCGTCGTACAGCTACATTTATGATTTTAGGGGCAGTATGTACAAGAGCATGTCGATTCTGCGCGGTAAAAACGGGTTTGCCTAATGAATTAGATTTAAATGAACCAGAACGAGTTGCAGAATCAGTAGAATTAATGAATTTAAAACATGTTGTAATTACTGCTGTTGCACGTGATGATTTAAGAGATCAAGGCTCAAACGTGTATGCAGAAACAGTACGTAAAGTAAGAGAAAGAAATCCATTTACAACAATAGAAATTTTACCATCTGACATGGGTGGCGATTATGAAGCCCTTGAAACATTAATGGCTTCTAGACCAGACATTCTTAATCACAACATTGAAACGGTTCGTCGCTTAACACCAAGAGTTCGAGCTCGAGCAACTTACGATAGAACTTTACAATTTTTACGTCGTTCTAAAGAATTACAACCTGATATTCCAACAAAATCAAGTTTGATGGTTGGTTTAGGTGAAACGATGGAAGAAATTTATGAAACGATGGATGATTTACGCGCTAATGATGTTGATATCTTAACTATAGGTCAATATTTACAACCGTCTCGAAAACATTTGAAAGTTGAGAAATATTATACGCCATTAGAATTTGGTAAAATGAGAAAGATTGCAATGGAAAAAGGATTTAAACATTGTCAAGCAGGTCCTTTAGTAAGAAGCTCGTATCATGCTGATGAGCAAGTGAATGAAGCAGCTAAAGAGAAACAACGCCAAGGTGAAGAACAACTCAATTAAGTAATAATTTTTAAAAACTATTAAAAATAGAGGCATAAGTGCCTCGCTTATCGAGTATCTATAATTTATGTGATACATAAAATTTCATTATATTTTTGATAAATGTGTGAAATGAAGATATCGGTGAGTGATTTATGGTATTTTTGATGCTTAGTGCCTCTATTTCATTTTTTTGTAAGGTGAAAATATGATTAAAGTCGACCAACAATATTTTGAATTGATAGAAGAATATAGAGAATGTTTTGATGAGGAAATATTTTCAGCTAGGTATTCGGATATATTAGACAAATATGATTATGTCGTAGGTGATTATGGTTACGATCAATTACGCTTAAAAGGATTTTATAAAGATAGTAATAAAAAGGCAGAAATAAGTAAACGATTTTCAAGTATACAAGATTATATATTAGAATATTGTAATTTTGGTTGTCCTTATTTTGTTGTCAGACGGTTGTCACCAAATGAATTTATTGATGAAATGGATGATAAAGAAGATATCATTGATAAATTACATGATGTTAAGATTCAACCTACTATTCAAGACACAGAAAAACATACCCAAGCTATAGATCAATAAAAGTCCACTAAGTTGAGAGCGTCATCTCAATTTAAGTGGACTTTTATAACATATCTCTTCTATTGAATAACTTCATTTAAATATTCAATAATTTCATCCGCTTCTTCCTTTGATACTCCTAAAATATGAGAAATGTAACCTTCTTCTTCTATATCATCTGAACCTATAATGCCAAATTGATTTGTCTGCATATTTAAAACTAAAGTTTTACCATAATGTCTATCTGTTTGGACAAGCATTAAGTCGTAACGACTATGCTCACCAACAAAGCCGACGAACTGTACTTGGCTTTGTTCTTCATCATCATATAAGTACATATCTATCATAACTCTGACGCTCCTTTATATTGCGAAAACTATTACACTTAAGTATAACGACAAATGATGATAACTGCAAAACTATGGTATGATTAACTTATTAGATGTATGAAGAGGTGACAAGCGAATGTATTTTGTAGATAAAGATAAACTAACTCAGAAAATCACTTACTTACAAAAGCTCACTGAAGATTACAATGATAATAAAAGGAACCTATATGCTTTTGAACGAATTGGTCAAATGTTAATTGAATCTTCTGTAGATATTGGCAATATGATTATAGATGGGTTTATTTTAAGAGATCCTGGTAATTATAAAGATGTAATAGATATTTTAGAATTGGAAAATGTTATTTCAAAAGAAACACAATCACATATCAATCGAACTATTGATGTTAGAAAACAGTTTGCACATCACTATATCGATTTAAATATGAATAAAATTGAGCCGTTATTTGATGATGCACTACCATACTATAAGCAATTTATTCAAGAAGTAGGACAATTTTTAGAAAATGAAAATGTACCAATTACCGCATTTGGAAAAGGAGAGAATAACTAGTGAAACATTATCAGGCATACTTAATCGATTTAGATGGGACAATGTATAAAGGCACAGAGGAAATTGACGGTGCCGCACAATTTATAGATTATTTAAATAATAATCATATCCCTCATCTATATGTAACTAATAATTCTACAAAGACACCTGTTCAAGTTACTGAGAAATTACGTGAGATGCATATTGATGCTAAACCAGATGAAGTTGTAACTTCAGCATTGGCAACAGCGGATTATATCTCTGAACAGCATCCAAATGCAACTGTATATATGATTGGTGGTCATGGACTTAAAACTGCACTAACTGATGCAGGACTTTCAATAAAGAATGATGAACATGTTGATTATGTAGTTATTGGTTTAGACGAAAAGGTCACATATGAAAAATTATCAATCGCAACATTAGCTGTACGTAATGGAGCTAAATTTATATCTACAAATCCAGATGTATCCATACCTAAAGAGAGAGGTTTTTTACCTGGTAATGGAGCTATTACGAGTGTGGTCAGTGTCTCTACTGGCATTCAGCCAGAGTTTATTGGTAAACCTGAACCAATTATAATGTCTAAGTCTTTAGATATACTTGGATTAGAAAAATCAGAAGTTGCAATGGTTGGTGATTTATATGACACAGACATTATGTCAGGTATTAACGTGGGTATTGATACGATACATGTTCAAACTGGTGTGAGTACGTATGAAGATATTCAATCTAAAGAAATACCGCCTACGTATTCATTTAAAGATTTAAATGTAGCTATTGCAGAATTAGAAAAATAAAATATCATCTATCTGTTTTGAAATTAATAGAGGTGTGCATATGAATAAAATACTAGTAACACGTCAAATTCCACAACACTACGTAGAGCAACTTAAAAAACTAGGACAAGTTGTCATGTGGGAACACGATTTAACGCCCATGTCTAGAGAATCATTTCTTGCTAACGTTGAAGATGCAACAGCGTGTGTGATCACATTGAGTGAGCATATTGATGAAGAAGTATTTCTCAGGGCACAACAACTTAAAGTGATTGCTAATATGGCAGTAGGTTTTGACAATATTGATATTTCATTAGCAAAGAAACATGGTGTAGTTGTTACCAATACACCTCACGTACTGACAGAGACAACTGCCGAACTAGGGTTTACATTGATGCTTACTGTAGCTCGTAGAATCATTGAAGCGACTTCATATATTCAAGAGGGTAAGTGGAAAAGTTGGGGACCCTACTTATTATCAGGAAAAGATGTATATGGTGCAACTGTTGGTATTTTTGGAATGGGTGATATAGGAAAAGCGTTTGCACGTCGCTTACAAGGGTTTGATGCACGGATAATATATCACAATCGCAAACGTGACTTAAATGCTGAAAGAGATTTAAATGCTACATATGTAACGTTTAAATCTTTACTGGAACAAAGTGATTTTATTATTTGCACAGCACCTTTAACTAAGGAAACTGAGAATCAATTTGATGCTCGAGCCTTTAATAAAATGAAAAATGATGCTGTCTTCATTAATATTGGAAGAGGTGCAATTGTAGATGAGGAAGCACTTTTAGAAGCATTAAAAAATCATGAGATACAAGCCTGTGGTTTAGATGTAATGCGTCAAGAGCCTATTCAACCTAACCATCCAATACTGAAATTACCTAACGCTGTGGTATTACCTCACATAGGAAGTGCATCCCAAGTCACTAGAAATCGAATGGTACAACTTTGTATAGATAATATTAAAGCAGTATTAAATAATGATGCACCAATAACCCCTGTAACTTCTTTACACTTTTAAAATTTATTCACGTTAGTCATATTCCATCAATCGAATGTGATAACGTGAATTTTTTTAATTTGATAAAACTAACAATTTTGTTATATCCACTGTAATTGTCTAATCATGGCTTTAGAATTAAAATAATGTTGTTCTTAAAAAGTGAGAACCATTTCTAATTGAGTTGTTGAAATATGATTTGAATATGTAAAATTTTAAATACAATTCTAATCAAGACATAAAATTTGAATTGAATTATATTTGAAACATAGATATAATGAATTGTAAAATTAAAATATAAAATGCATATTGTGTTGTTTGACGTCTATTAACAATTATTAAGGTTCATAGTACATGATTTAATATAAGAATATTGAGAAGATTTACGATTAATAATAGTTAGAGTTTGAGAGGTGCTATTTAAAAATGAAAGGAAAAGAGCCTTCTAACAAATATTTTGATAAAATGAAGCCTTACTTAATCACTTTGTTATATTTAGCTATTTTTATAGCGCTATATTTAATTTATGGTAGTGGTGATACACAAAACAACTTCATTTATAATGAATTCTAATGAGGGAGAGTAGTTATGGCAGACTTAATTAATATTCTAAACCACTTCGTTCAGGAACAACCTGAAGCAGTTGCGGTTAGACATACAAATGATGAGCTAACATATAAACAACTTGATGAAGAATCAAGTAAGCTAGCACATCTATTACAAGATAGTAAAAAGCCAATGATTTTATATGGTCACATGTCACCTTACATGATTGTTGGTATGATTGGAGCGATTAAATCGGGTTGTGGATATGTTCCTATTGATACTTCTGTTCCCAAAGAACGTGTGAATATGATTATTGATAAAGTACAACCGGAAATCATTTTTAATACTTCAGATGAGACTTTAGAACAGACAAATGCACAAGTGCTTAAGGTTAGTGATATTCAGGATTCACAATATCCAATTGTCTTTGATAGTCAAATGAAGCAAAACGATGTAGTATATACAATTTTTACCTCAGGATCTACAGGAGAACCTAAAGGTGTGCAAATTGAATATGCAAGTTTAAATGAATTCGCAGAATGGATGGTATCTTTAAACAAAACTGGTACTGGTAAAGAATGGTTAAATCAAGCGCCATTTTCTTTTGATTTATCAGTAATGGCAATCTATCCTTGTTTAACATCAGGTGGTACTTTAAATCTTGTTGATAAAGATATGATCAAAAAACCTAAACTATTGAACGAAATGTTAGTTCAAACACCAATGAATGTTTGGGTTTCTACACCTTCTTTTATAGAAATGTGTTTATTATTACCTAATTTAAATGAACAACAATATAGTAGTTTAAAGCAATTCTTTTTCTGTGGGGAAATCTTACCACATAAAACAGCTAAAGCCTTAGTTGAAAGATTTCCGAATTCAATGATTTATAACACATATGGACCGACTGAAGCTACTGTTGCAGTCACAAGTATACAAATCACAGAAGAAATTTTAAATCAATATAACCCTTTACCAGTTGGTGTGGCTAGACCTGGTACAAAATTATTTGCTACTGAAGAAGGAGAACTTGTCATTGAGGGGCAAAGCGTCAGTTTAGGTTATTTAAAGAATGAAGAAAAGACGGCTGCAGTATTTAATTTTGAAGACGGTGTCAGAACATATCATACTGGGGATAAAGCTAAAATTGAAAATGGATTGTGGTTTATTCAAGGACGTATTGATTTTCAAATTAAATTAAATGGTTATCGTATGGAATTAGAGGAAATTGAAACACAATTACGCCAGTCAAAACATGTAAGAGAGGCTGTTGTTGTGCCGGTTTATAAAAATGGAAAGGTCATACATTTAATAGGAGCAGTAGTACCTACTGAACCTGTAGAAGATAATTTAGCAATGACAACTCATATTAAACACGAACTTAAATCACGCTTACCAGAATATATGATTCCTAGAAAGTTCGAATGGATGGAACAACTACCACTCACATCAAATGGTAAATTAGATCGTAAGAAAATTGCCGAGGTTGTAAACGGATGATACCTTATGGCACATTTACATTTTTCTTAATCGCATTTATCGTTCTTATACCTGTGATAGTACTTGGATTCTTAGGTAAGCGAAGTTATATTTACAATGGTATAAGTACAGCAATCATGATTGTCATTATATTCGCATCAGATAAACATAATCTGTTAGGGCAAAAATATCTAAGCGCACAACTTTTTTGTTTTATTATTTATGTCATATGGCAGGTTGCCCTCATTATGTACTACTATCAATCACGACAAAGGAAGAATACTTTTACAAAATTTGTAATAATTATGGTGTTGTCTATTCTCCCTCTAGCAATTGTTAAAATATTACAGAGTTCATGGTTAGGTGGACATCAAATTCACTTCCATGAAAGTAAATTAATTGAATTTGTAGGATTTTTAGGTATCTCATACGTCACTTTCAAAAGTGTTCAATTAATTATGGAGATTCGTGATGGCTCTATTAAAGAAATCAAAGTAGGGAAATTGATACAATTCATTTCATTTTTCCCAACCATTTCATCTGGACCTATTGATAGATATAAACGTTTTGTGAAAGATGATAAGAAAGTACCTAGCGGTGCAGAGTACAGAGAACTTGTTGTCAAAGCAATTCATATGATTATGTTAGGGTTCTTATATAAATATATTATTGCGTATTTGATTCAGACTTACGCTATTAATCCTTTACAACTTAACCTGCATGGATTTACTCATATGTGGCTATATATGTACGCTTATAGCTTATATTTATTCTTTGATTTTGCTGGATACAGTTTATTCGCGATTGCAGTGAGTTATTTATATGGTATTAAGACACCGCCTAACTTTAAACAACCGTTTAAAGCCAAAAATATTAAAGATTTCTGGAATAGATGGCATATGACTTTATCTTTCTGGTTTAGAGATTGTATCTATATGAGATCTTTATTCTACATGTCACGTAAGAAGTTATTAAAAAGTCAATTTGCAATGTCAAATGTAGCGTTCTTTTTAAACTTTTTCATAATGGGAGTATGGCATGGTCTTGAAGTATATTACATTGTATATGGATTATACCACGCAGCGTTATTCATAGGTTATGGTTATTATGAGCGTTGGCGTAAAAAGCATCCACCACGTTGGCAAAATGGTTTTACTACAGCTATAAGTATTATCATTACCTTCCATTTTGTAACTTTCGGATTCTTAATTTTCTCAGGCAAATTTATTTAATAAAGGAGTAATTAATTATGGAATTTAGAGAACAAGTATTAGATTTATTAGCAGAAGTAGCTGAAAACAACATTGTGAAGGAAAACCCAGATGTAGAAATCTTTGAAGAAGGTATTATTGATTCATTTCAAACTGTAGGTTTACTTTTAGAAATTCAAAATAAATTGGATATTGAAGTGTCAATTATGGACTTTGATAGAGATGAGTGGGCAACTCCTAATAAAATTGTAGAAGCTTTAGAAGAGTTACGATGAAACTGAAACCATTCTTACCCATTATAATCAGTGGCGTTATATTTATTATATTTTTATTTTTACCAGCAAGTTGGTTTACTGGTCTTGTGACAAATAAGACGTTAGCTGATAATAGAATTTCTTTAACTGATCAAGTTTTAAAAGGCACGCTCATTCAAAATAAATTATTCGAGTCAAATAAGTATTACCCGATTTATGGTTCAAGTGAACTGGAAAAGGATGATCCTTTTAATCCAGGTATAGCGCTAAATAAGCAAAATGCTAGTAAAGAAACGTTCCTTATCGGTGCGGGAGGTTCGACAGATTTAATTAATGCAGTTGAACTTGCAGCGCAATACGACAATTTAAAAGGAAAGAAATTTACATTTATTATTTCTCCACAATGGTTTACGAATCATGGATTAACAAATCAAAACTTTGATGCTCGTATGTCACAAAGTCAAATCAATCAGATGTTTAATCAAAAAGATATGCCAGCTAATTTGAAGAAACGGTATGCACAAAGATTGTTACAGTTTCCGCATGCACACAATAAGTCATACCTTAGAGAACAAGCAAAACATCCTAATGATGTCTCTGGAAACTACATTTCTTCATTTAAAGAAAATCAATTAACTAAGATTGAAGCTATTAAATCATTATTTTCATTCACTAAGCCACCTCTAGCAGAAGTAAAACCTGCAACAAGAGAAGATGCTTCATGGGATGAGATGAAACATAAAGCTGCCGATATAGGCAAAGCAAATACTCAATCTAATAAATATGATATAAGAGATCCATATTGGAAATTGATAAAACAAAACAAGCGTAAAATCAAAAGGGATTATGAGTTCAACATTAACTCACCCGAGTTCCAAGATTTAAAACTATTAGTGCAAACGCTACATGCTGCTGGAGCTGATGTACAATATGTTAGTATACCTTCAAATGGAAGATGGTATGATCATATAGGTATCAAAAAAGATAGACGTGAAGCTGTATATAAAAAGATTCACTCAACTGTAGTTGATAATGGTGGAAAAATTTATGATTTGACAAACAAGGACTATGAAAAGTACGTAATTAGTGATGCTGTTCATATTGGATGGAAAGGTTGGGTTTACGTCGACCAGCAAATCGCAAGACATATGGATGGTCATGCGCCTAAAAATCATGAAGTCGATTATTCTAAAAATAAACCACCGCACAAACATCACAACGATCTTCAAGATAATCAACATCAAGGCAACAAATAATATTATTAGCCGAAATAAAATTAGGTGAGCTAGGTACAGAATTCGTTATTTCATCCCGTGTAACGAGATTTATAAAGGAAATACCTCGACGTAATGTATTTTTCATTTCCTTCTTTGATAGCCAGTATATAAAATGCTTAGGAACAATGTTTTGTATCCTAAGCATTTTATTGTTTTATTTAGCATCATAGAGTTAATATTAGTGTGCTATGACTTCATTTATTAATTTCTATCAAATTAAAAAACCTAGGACGTCACTATCTATCCTAGGTTAATAAATAATTATATAGGGATGTATTAGAATACTTGTTCTACTTCTATTACACCTGGAACTTCTTCATGAAGTGCACGCTCGATGCCAGCTTTTAAGGTTATTGTAGAACTAGGACATGTTCCGCAAGCGCCATGTAATTGTAGCTTAACAATACCATCTTCAACATCTACAAGCGTACAATCGCCACCATCTCGTAATAAGAATGGACGCAAACGTTCTATAACTTCTGCTACTTGATCAAACATTGTTGGATTCTCAGTAGGCATGTGACATGTCTCCTTTCAGAGCAATTATTTCATAATCATTATTATTACATTATAATAGATAAAGTAGTAAAAATCTATAAAACAAGATAGGGGATTTTAATGACTAAAATTAGTGTTGTCGTATATGGAGCAGAAGTCGTTTGTGCGAGTTGTGTAAATGCACCTACATCTAAAGATACTTATCAATGGCTTCAAGCATTACTTTTAAGAAAGTTTCCTCAACATCATTTTGAATTTACATATATTGACATACGAAATGATACTGAAAATTTAACTGATCATGATATGCAATTTATAGAAAGAATTAATGAAGATGAGTTGTTTTACCCATTAGTTACGATGAATGATGAATATGTAGCAGATGGTTACATACAATATAAACAAATAACCCGTTTTATTAAATCATATTTTGCTATGTAAGATTAAAAGAGGGGGGACAATATTCATACTAACGATGTGCCTCAATTGACAGTGTCTGTGTTATTTTTTAGTTAAAATCTTCATTTTTAGGATATATCTTTTATTGAGAAGAATGTCCTTTCAATGCTGTCATTGTTTGTGATTAATAATTAAGAACCTAGGGAAATGTAAATGCCCTAGGTTCTTTATTTATTAACCATTATGATATTTATAGCGCCACAGAACACCTGATTTTAGAATAGAGGCTAATCGTCCGGTAACTGTTCGATCCATGATATAAGCAAAACCTTGTTTGTCACCTAAAGAGCCTAAAAAGCCCTGTACTTTAATTTCAGGCATTTTATCTGGAAGTGGTTCGTTATTCCATTGCTTCTTCAACACCTCAGCAATCTGTTCGCCTTGTAGTTCTGCTAGTTGAGCACTGGGTGCATGTGGTAAATTAGCACAGTCACCTACGACATAGACATTTCTATAGGTTGGGACTTGATGGTACTGATTAATAATCACACGTCCAGTGGTACTCATATCGATAGGCAGATTACGCACAATTTCAACAGGTTGTATGCCTGCTGTCCAAACGACTAAATCAATATTTTCTGGTTTACCATTATTATAAATTTTTCCGGGTTCTACTCTGTCGATGACTGAATTGGGTACTACAGTAACATTGTGTTTAGAAAACCAATTAGATATGTATTTACTCAGTTTCTCAGGAAAATTCCTTAAAATTCGAGGCCCTCTATCGTATAACAAAATTTCCAAGTCTGATCGACTTTCACGTAGCTCGCTCGCTAATTCAATGCCACTTAAACCTGCCCCAACGATACCTACACGTGCCCCTTTAGGTAATTCGCTAATTCTATGGTATGTTTCACGCGATTTAGATAATGTTTGAATGCTATGTGTATATGCTTCAGCACCAGGGACATTATGATATTTATCCTCACACCCTAGACCAATGATAAGTTCGTCATAATCTATTTTTGAATTTCCTACTGTTATCATTTGTTCGTCCAAATCTATATCACTGATTTCCCCATATACCGTGTTAATTTGACTGCTATCTGGAAATTGGATACGCACCTCTTTGTCAGATTTAGTTCCTGCTGCAAGTGCATAAAATTCAGGTTTTAAACCGTGGAATGGCATGCGGTCGATTAAAGTTAAGTGATATCCCTCAGGAATTGAATGAGGTAAAATGCGCGACATAATTCGCATATTACCATAGCCCCCGCCTAGTAATACTAAGTTTTTCATTGATTAATACCCCTTTGTTATAATTGTTTTATTGAAACCCTTTTCAAAAATCACTAGGATACTCTAAATGAAGATGATTCCTAGTCCCTGATAGTTATAATACTTGTATGCATGACTATTATATCTATTTTTCAAAATGACTACAAACAAATGTAGAATGCAATTTAATTATTGTGAAATTTAAAAAGATAAATAAAATTGAAATCGTCATACCGACTGATAGTCAGGACATTGAATACTTTGTTATAATGTTAAAACTAATAAAGATAAGAAGGTGACTTATGTTTCCATTAGTGGAGTTTTGTGTTTCAAACATGGCTAAAGGTAGTGATGTTGTGTTTGAAAAATTAGAAAATGATGCTAACATAGATGTTCTTGAATACGGTTGTCTACAAAATTGTGGACTATGCGCAAGTGGCTTGTATGCCCTTGTAGATGGTGATATTGTTGAAGGTAACACACCAGACGATTTATTAAAAAACATATATCAACATATCGAAGATAATGATATAACGAATTTGTTATAAAGATTAAAAAATAATGGGAGGTTTTTTATATGCCAACAGTCATTTTAACTGAAGCGGCAGCATTTGAAGTTAAAGACATGTTAAAAAATAATGACATGTTAGATGGTTATTTAAAAATTAAAGTTAATGGTGGAGGTTGCACAGGATTAACTTATGGTATGTCAGCCGAGGCCGAACCAGGTGAAAATGATGAAATACTTGAATACTATGGTTTAAAAGTTCTAGTAGACCGAAATAATGCTCCTGTATTAAATGGAACAACAATTGATTTTAAACAATCACTTATGGGTGGAGGATTTCAAATAGACAATCCTAATGCTATTGCCTCATGTGGTTGTGGAAGTTCATTTAAAACAGCTAAAGTCGCTGGAAATCCAGAGCAATGTTAACTTCATATTGCCATCCGAAATTAAATTAAACTTTTCACAAACTATCCCTATTGTAGCTTGAAAATATAGGGTAAAAGCTATAAAATTAAAACTAGATTAAAAGTGTCTTTTATGTGAACAACTGAAGAGCAAAACCCAAAAAAGACTTGAAAATTTTAAATGTTGACTAAGACTATAAAGAAAGAGACAATTTGGCTTGTCATACGTTTATAGCCTTTATCTACATTGTTGGTTGGTTAAAATATTATGAAAGCTTAGGTGAATTAGAGATGGCTCAAGATCGTAAGAAAGTGCTCGTATTAGGTGCAGGTTATGCTGGTTTACAAACTGTAACTAAATTACAAAAGGAACTTTCTGCTGATGCAGCGGAAATTACATTAATTAATAAGAATGAATATCATTATGAATCAACTTGGTTGCATGAAGCTTCTGCCGGTACGATTAATTATGAAGATTTATTGTATCCTGTTGAGAAAACTGTCAACAAAGATAAAGTGAATTTTGTTGTTGCTGAGGTAACAAAAATTGATCGTAATGCTAAACGTGTAGAAACTGATAAGGGTGTTTATGACTTTGATATCTTAGTTGTTGCACTAGGTTTTGTTAGCGAAACATTTGGTATTGATGGTATGAAAGAACATGCTTTCCAAATTGAGAACGTTTTAACTTCTCGTAAGTTGTCTCGTCACATTGAAGATAAGTTCGCAAATTATGCTGCTTCTAAAGAAAAAGATGATAAAGATTTATCTATTTTAGTTGGGGGAGCTGGATTTACAGGAATTGAATTTCTAGGTGAATTAACTGATAGAATTCCTGAATTATGCAGTAAATATGGTGTTGATCAAAGTAAAGTGAAGTTAACATGTGTTGAAGCAGCACCTAAAATGTTACCAATGTTCTCAGACGACTTAGTTAGTTATGCAGTAAAATATTTAGAAGACCGTGGAGTAGAATTCAAAATTGCAACACCTATTGTCGCTTGTAATGAAAAAGGTTTCGTTGTTGAAGTCAATGGAGAAAAACAACAATTAGAAGCCGGAACTTCTGTATGGACTGCTGGAGTGCGTGGAAGTCATTTAATGGAAGAGTCATTTGAAGGTGTTAAACGTGGACGTATTATCAATAAACAAGATTTAACAATTGAAGGTCATAACGACATCTTTGTTATAGGAGATTGTTCAGCGTTTATTCCAGCTGGCGAAGAGCGTCCATTACCAACAACAGCTCAAATTGCTATGCAACAAGGTGAGCATACTGCTAGCAACATTAAACGTTTATTAAATGGTGAATCAACACAAGATTTCCAATATGTTAACCGTGGAACTGTATGTTCTTTAGGTGCTAATGATGGTGTTGGAATTGTATATGGTAGAGATATCGCTGGTAAAAAAGCAGCATTCTTGAAGAAAGTTATTGATACTCGTGCGATTTACAAACTTGGTGGCATAGGATTAGCCTTTAAAAAAGGAAAATTTTAATAAAGTAATAGATATTAAAAATACAATAAAAAGGTACGAGACATAATTTATTGTCTCCCTTAGCAAAGATGACTAGAGTTAAAATGTGTAAACAGCTCAAATTAATTTTGTCATCGATTGTTTATATTTTAATAATACCTGGGACAAAAATGGTTGTCCCAGGTTATTTTTTATCAAAAAATATGATGAGGAAGAATTTCACACTTAATTAAACAAAATTGGTTTTTATTTAGAGCTAGAGTAAAAAGTGATTTTGTTTAATATTGTAGTGTTCATAACTTATAATTATTGTTATACATAATACAGAACGGAGGATTTATATGCAATTTTTTATTAATCAAGATACCCCAACATCAATTGAAACGATTGTGGTGGGTATGCCAGATCACCTCAACCAATTAGGTGAGATAAAATATCATAAGACGTTAATTAAAGAACGATTAGAAACATTAAAACAATATCATGTCATCAATAGCTCAATCGGCAAAATATCATCAACGCTTATCTACATTGATGAAAAGCCTAAAAGATTATTAACTGTAGGACTAGGAAACTTAAAAATCTTATCATATCAACGTTTATTAAAAGTTTGGGGTCAGTTGTTTCAATATTTAAAAGACGTTCATGTAACGGATTGTGAATTATTGTTAGATACTTTCAAATCTAAATATGGTAACATTGTTGAAATTTGTCAAACTTTAGGTTTACAAAGTGCACAATCTATCTTTGAATTTGACCATTATAAATCGGATAAAAAGCCTCCATATCAAGGTAGAGTCTATATACAAACGACAGAGCATAATATAGAAACGAAGATTAACGAAGGCCAACAATTGGGTAAATCTATAAACTATGCTCGTGAACTAAGTCAAATGCCTCCGAATATTTTAACACCCCAATATTTTGCCGAAGAAATAGAAAAACATTTCGAAGGGAGTTCTGTTAGTGTAGATATTAAAGATCACCGACAAATTAGAGATGAAGGATTTGGATTAATACATGCAGTAGGTAAAGGCTCTAATCATGGTCCGAGATTAATTACGGTATCATACTATGGTGCAGAAGCTGATGAACCACCTATTTCAATAGTGGGTAAGGGCATTACATATGATTCTGGTGGATATAGTATTAAGTCTAAGATAGGTATGCAAACTATGAAATATGATATGTGCGGTGCGGCCAATGTTATTGGTATGATTGATGCGATCTCTAAGCAAAAGCTACCTGTAAATATTGTAGGAATAATCGCTTCAGCTGAAAATATGATTGGTGAATCTTCCATGAAACCAGATGATGTATTTACTGCGCTTAATGGGGAAACAGTAGAAATGTTGAATAGTGATGCTGAAGGTAGAATGGTTTTAGGTGACGCAGTGTTCTATGCAACACAATTTAAACCACAACTAATTCTTGATTTTGCTACATTAACGGGTGCAGCGATTGTAGCTTTAGGTGATGACAAGGCGGCTGCTTTTCAATCTCATGCTGAAAATGAACTTAAAAACTTATTAACAGTTGCACGTCATGTAGATGAAAAAGTATTCGAATTACCTATCACAGAGACTGAAAGACGTTTAATTAAACAATCAGATGTAGCAGATTTAGTCAATCATACGAACGGTCAAGGAAAAGCATTGTTTGCAGCAGCATTTATTTCGCATTTTAGTGGTGACATCCCACACATTCACTTTGATATCGCGGGACCTGCAACAACTAAAAGTGCTACATATAAAGGGCCAAAGGGTCCGACAGGTTACATGATACCTACAGTTGTAGAGTGGTTACAACAAAAATATAAATAAAGTTATACAGACTCAACTTATTACATTTTTAAGTGTTATATTTCAGTTATTGAAAATAATCAACTAAATATAACTAAATGTATATAATCGTTGAGTCTTTTTTAACATTGACATTAAATATATGTCTTGCTAGTATGTATTTTATAAATACTTTAGTTCGATAGAGTGATAAAGGGTGAGGCAGAATGATAAATGCTGTTGTAATCGCAGTCATATTAATGATCATACTATGTTTATGTCGATTAAATGTGGTCATTAGCTTATTTATTAGTGCACTTGTCGGTGGATTAATATCAGGTATGAATTTAGAAAAAGTAATTAATGTTTTTGGAAAAAATATAGTAGATGGCGCAGAAGTCGCATTAAGTTACGCGTTACTTGGTGGTTTTGCTGCCTTGATTTCCTATAGTGGTATAACTGATTATCTGGTCGGTAAAATTATTGCAAGTATTCATGCTGAGAATAGTAGACTTTCCCGAGTTAAGGTTAAAATAATTATTATCATTGCATTGTTAGCAATGAGTATCATGAGTCAAAACTTAATTCCTGTACATATTGCCTTTATTCCAATTGTAATACCTCCACTTGTGAGTTTGTTTAACGATTTAAGAATTGATCGCAGACTTATTGCTTTAGTAATAGGATTTGGTTTGTGTTTTCCATACGTGCTATTACCTTATGGTTTCGGTCAAATTTTCCATCAAATCATTCAAAGTGGTTTTCAAAAAGCAAACCATCCAATTGAGATGAATATGATATGGAAAGCAATGTTAATACCTTCAATGGGATATGTTGTGGGTCTCATACTTGGATTTATTGTTTATAGAAAGCCACGCGTTTATGAACAACGTAATGTAAATGATCGAGAAACAATTACTGAACTCAAACCTTATGTACTAATTGTTACTGTCATTGCCATACTAGCTACGTTTTTAGTACAGACATTTACAGATTCTATGATTTTTGGTGCGTTAGCTGGGGTACTTGTTTTCTTTATTTCAAGAGCATATCGTTGGTATGAACTCGATGAACAGTTTGTAGATGGAGTCAAATTAATGGCTTATATTGGTGTAGTGATACTAACAGCTAACGGGTTTGCCGGCGTGATGAATGCAACAGGTGATATAGATAGCTTGGTCAAGAGTTTAACAGGATTAACTGGAGATCATAAATTGATTAGTATTATCGTCATGTACCTCATTGGACTTATTGTAACATTAGGTATTGGTTCCTCTTTTGCGACTATACCTATTATCGCTTCATTATTTATACCTTTTGGAGCATCAATTGGTTTAGACACAATGGCTCTTATTGCTTTAATTGGTACAGCTAGTGCTTTAGGTGATTCAGGTTCTCCAGCAAGTGATTCTACACTTGGACCGACAGCCGGTTTGAATATTGATGGACAACATGATCATATTCGTGATACATGCATCCCGAATTTCTTGTTTTATAATGTTCCCCTTATGATTTTTGGTACGATAGCAGCTATGGTACTATAACTACTGAAATGAGGTGTAAACCATGACCAATCTTTTAGAAACATTTGAAATGAAGATTGAACAAAAAGAAGATGGTAAAGTAGTAGTGTCTATGCCTGTGACAGATAAAGTAAAGCAACCCTTTGGCTATTTACATGGTGGTGCGAGTTTAGCTTTAGGTGAAACAGCATGTTCGATAGGTGCTGCTCATTTGATTGATACGCAGCAATTCATTCCACTAGGTTTAGAAATGAATGCGAATCATATTCGCTCAACTCGACAAGGACGTGTGAGAGCGTTTGCTTCTTTAATACATCAAGGAAAAACAACACAAGTTTGGAATGTTGATATCAAAGATGACCATGACCAATTGATCAGTGTCATGCGTGGTACGATTGCTATTAAACCTATTCAATAATGTAACAGAACACCCCGATTAGATTGTGTAGAATTCACAATCTAATCGGGGTGTTTGTTTATGAGATTTTCTTATTTAAACGTTTATATGCTTTACTTATGCGTTCAGCGCTTTCTTTACCGCCCATTATATTTCTTGCAAAAGGACCTAGTTCTAAATCTGCGAGTCCACCAGCTACGAATAATTGATTTAACCATTCTAGTTCGTTTGATAAAGAAGGATAACCTGATTGATTAAGTGGTGCTTGTTCGTTTTGAATAAGATTTTTAATGAGTGGTTGTGTTAATAATTGATTATAAAATCCAGTAGCTAACAAAATATGCTTATATTCAAAATATTTTCCAGCAGAGATAATATAGGATTCAGTTACATCATCAATTTGACTCGTATGTATGACGAGTCGACCACTTTGCACATATTTCTTTAACCTTAAAAATAATTCCATAGGCATTGAACCACTATGACGTTCGTCTTCAATTAACTTCATTTTTGCATCTGATGAGGATATAGATGCAAGATAGTTCAATTTCTTAGGTCCTAACCAACCAGGGTCAGCATCAAAATCATGTATCTCAATATCTTTATTCATCCATAAATGAACAAGTTGGTGATTGTGTTCATTTAATAATTTTAAAGTGAGGTGGGCAGCAGATATACCTGAACCAACAACATGTTGAGTATCTTTATCTAAAGAGGCATGATAATTATCAGCGAATATGTGTTTTACATTCGCTTTATTTCTGAAAATTTCAGGTATGAATGGCGTTTGCGTATAGCCATTGGCTAACACAACACAATCGGTACTCATTTTATCGCCAGTTGATAGTTTTATATACCATTTACCTCTTGATTTATTAATAGCTTCGACTTTACCTTGTATATGACAATCATTAAGTTTAAATTGATGTATCAAATCATGAACATGATGCATAAACATATCTCTTTGAGGACGTTTATACGGGCCGTAATAAGCTGAAGTATACTGATGATATCTAGCATATTGTTTGAGATGAAAAGGTTTAGGATGAATATGATGAACGAAAGGTGATCTTAAGTATGGCATACTAATACGTTGTGTATAAATATTAAATCGCTCACATAATGAGGAATAAGGATCTATGATAGTAAGTGCCTCATTTTTTAGTCCTTCATTTTTTAATTTAAGTGCAATGGTTGTCCCTTGTAAGCCACCACCAATAATTGTCCAATGCATTGAATCGCCTCTCTACTTTTTAAAACGTAATAATTACGATTTAAATCATACCACAATTTGCAAAGAGTTACAAAGAGTCATTTTTTATTAAAAGAGGTGCGAAACAATTTTAATGTTAAATTTGAAGTAACGGGTAGGAAAATTAAGAAATTTAAGGCATGTTGAGATTTCAACTCAGTAGTAGCTGTCAATAAAATACCTGGAACATTAGTTCATGTCCCAGGTATTAATCATATTATCGATTTTAAAAAATTAGTAAATTATTGAATTTGCTTTTGGTATAAAACTCTTAAAGTATGAATTATAGCTTTGTATGCTGCATATCCTCTTTGATTTCATCAATTTTAGTATCTTTGGTATACGGTGTTTTAATGTTGTAGGCAGCTTTCATGATTAAATGACTTGAAAGGGGGCCAGTAATAAATACGAAAATAATTCCGATAATTAATTGCATATTTACATATCCTTCAGTGCCAATAAAGTATAAAAATGCTCCAAATAGTAAAAACATCGCACCCAACGTGGCTGCTTTACCAGCTGCATGTGCTCTTGAGTAAACATCCCTTAATCGAATGAGACCCGTTGCCGCAAAGGCACTGATCAAAGCTCCAAGAACAACAAATATGATAGAGACACTAGTGACGATCGTTGCTATCATGCTTGATCACCTTACCTTCATCCATAAATTTAGAAAAGACTGCAGTTCCTAGAAAAGCAAGAATACCGACCATTAAAATAACGACGAGCATGTATTTAATATTCAATAAAATACTAAATAGCGCTATCACGGCCATTAACTGTAAACCAATTGCATCAAGTGCGACGACACGGTCTGCTAGAGAGGGTCCTAAAATAACACGTATTAACATTGCTAACATTGATAAGACAACAATAATTAAGGCTGTAATAATAAATATTTTAAAAGGCATTATTTCTCGCCTACCTTTCTAACGACCTTCTCTAATGAAGATTTAATATTTTGAATCTCTTCTTCCTTTGTACTGAAATCAATTGAGTGGATATAAATCTTTTTACGGTCATCACTAATACCTAAAACGACTGTGCCGGGTGTTAACGTAATCAAGTTGGAAAGTAAAACAAGTTGCCAGTCACGTTCTAATTCCGTCTCGTACACAAAGAATCCGGGTTTATTCTCAATTCGTGGTTTGAGAATAATTTTTAGTACACCAAAGTTTGCTTTTATTAACTCAGTTAAAAATGTAATGATAAGCATTACAATTCTATATATTCTCACTAAATAAAACTGACCAGGCAAGACACGGTGCAGGAGATAAACTAAAAACAAACCTAGTATAAAACCTAATACAAAGTTATTTAAGGTATAGCTATTTGTTACAAGTAACCATATGACAGAAACAAGTAAATTAATTACAAACTGTATAGCCAAACTATTTACCTCCTAACACACTATGAATATATTGACTTGGATCGACAAACGTTTCAGCGCCATCTTTGATGATTGGGAATAACGCGTCTGCAGATAATCCAAAGATTACAGTAATCACTGTAGATGCAACGGCGATAGTTGTTAAATATTTAACATTTACCTTTTTGGATAAAGTATATCCTTCAACTTCACCGAAAAATCCTTTTAAGAAAATACGTATGACTGAATATAACACGATTAAACTTGATAAAAGTACAATGATACCACTTAGATAAAATCCTTTTTCAAAGGTCGCTCGAACAATGTAGAATTTACCATAAAAACCACTAAAAGGTGGTATACCCGCTAAGCTTAGCGCTGCAATAAAGAATGTCCAACCTAGAATAGGATACCCTTTTATCAAGCCACCAAAATGACGTAAGTCAGTCGTTTTAGTGATTTTGTACATGACGCCAATGAGTAAGAACAATGAAGCTTTAACTAACATATCATGTAGTGTGTAATATATTGCACCAGTCATGCCTGATTCGTTCATCATAGCAACACCAACTAATATGACACCGACTGCAATCATAATATTGTAAAGGATGATTTTCTTCGTATCATAGTAAGCTATCGCACCTATACATCCAAAAATAATTGTAAGTAATGCTAAGAAAAGGATGACATAATGAGAAAAGCTTACTGTATTATTAAAGAATAAACTTAGAGTTCTCGCAATTGCGTATACACCCACTTTAGTCAATAGTGCACCAAAGAACGTGATGATCGCTACTGGAGGGGCATAATAAGCACCAGGTAGCCATACGTACATAGGAAAAACGCCTGCTTTAGTGGCAAAGACAAAGATAAATAAAATAAAAACAATATTGACTAAGCCACTGTCGTGTACAGAAAGTTGTGACAATCTTTCACTAATATGAGCGAGATTTAAAGTTCCTACTACTGAATATAAAACTGCAACACCCATGACAAAGAAAGATGATGAAACAACATTGACTAAAATATACTTAATTGTTTCTTGTAATTGTATTTTAGTAGTACCAATAACGAGTAAACAATATGAAGACATTAAAAAGACTTCAAAGAACACAAACAAGTTGAAAATATCTCCTGTTGTAAATGAGCCAATAATACCAATCAACATAAACATGATAGAGAAATAATAATAATGACGTTCTCTATCTAAACCGATAGAACGATATGAGTATAAAATGACTAATATGGTAATAATAATACTTGTGATGATGAGTAGAGCGCTAAAAATATCGACTACAAATACAATGCTGTATGGGGCTTTCCAAGAGCCCAGTTCAACCTTGATTGGTCCGTCTCGTAGCACATTCTTTAAGTTAATCAATGCAACGACCAATGTTAGCAATGTACCGACAAGTGCAACATATCTTTTTATTATTGGGCGCTTTCCAATAAATATGAGTAAAATTGCAGTTAGGATAGGAATGACTAAAGTTAAAACAAGCAAGTTACTCTCTATCATCTTCTGGCGCTCCTTTCATTAGCTCAACGTTATCAGTGCCTAGTTCTTTATATGTTCTAAATGCAAGAACTAGGAAGAAAGCTGTTGTAGCAAAGGCGATAACGATAGCTGTTAAAATCAATGCTTGGGGGATAGGGTCAACATAGCTTGATGTTCCTTTTTCAAATATTGGAACAGTTCCGTGTTTTAAACCTCCCATAGTAATTAAAAATAAATTTGCAGCATGAGTTAGTAGTGTAGTCCCCATAATGATACGTATCAAACTTTTAGACAAAACGAGATAGACACTTATAGATGTGAGAATACCACTAACAAAGATCATGATAATTTCCACTATTCGTTCTCTCCAATCGAAATAATTATAGTCATAATAGTTCCTACAACTGCACATAAAACACCAAAATCAAAAAACATTGCTGTCGTCATGTGCATAGGTTCAAGTAAAGGCAAAGGGATGTCAAAAGTGACATGTGTAAAAAAGTTTTTAGACATGAACCAACTTGTTAATGGTGTACCCACGCAAAATAATAAACCAATACCAATTAAGATTTTAAAATCTAAAGGAAAAATCTTTCGCATCGTTTTTACATCATATGCAATTGTAATAACTAATAATGCACTAGCGAAAAGCAAACCACCAACGAAACCGCCACCAGGTGTATAATGTCCAGCTAAAAATAGTGAAAAGCCAAACACAATGACCATGAAGAAAATAATCACGGCAGCGTATTGAAACATAAGGTTATTTTGTTGTCTATTCATGGTCATTCACCTCACTTGATTGATTTTTTTGTTTTAATCGTAATTTAATCATTGTATATACGCCTAAACCTGCAATACCTAGTACAGATGACTCGAATAAAGTATCCATACCACGGAAATCTACGAGGATGACATTTACCATATTTTTACCATGTGCTAAATCAAAAACATGTTCTTGGTAGAATTTAGTAATAGATTCAAAGTGTCTATTACCATAGCCAATTAATCCTAAAATAATCACTGATAATCCTACTCCAATTGAAATTACAGCATTTGTCAGTTTAAAAGTAGGTTTTTCATTGTAGCGATTTAAATTAGGTAGGTGATAAAAACATAGTAAGAATAATGCTGTAGAAATAGATTCCACTACAAATTGTGTTAATGCTAAATCGGGCGCTTTAAAGAAAATAAATAATACTGATATAGCGTAACCCACAGCGCTTAACATGATAATGCTAAACAAACGTGATTTTGCAAATATAATAAAAGTTGAAGCAATCAGTAAAAACAATACTGTTGCACCTTCAAACACGCGTATATGACTCACGTTTTTAAAGTCAATACTGAAGGGTACACTGATGACTGTAACAAAAGTTAAAGCAATAAGAATACCTAAGATAATCACCAAATTATTTCTAGAAAAACCTGTAACATAACTATTTGTTATATTTTCGGAATATCCTGGAATACGTCGGCCTGAAGTGTCATACCAATGATTCAACGTTAACTGATATGGATGTGCTTGTAATAAACGAATCCAATAACTAAATGAAATTAACAATAAAATACCTATAATATAAATACCTATTGTTGATAGGAATGCTGGAGTTATACCATGGAATAAATGGAACTCAGCAGTTATATTTGATGTTTGACTAACTGCTTCAGATGCCGGCTCTATAATAGATTGCGTTAATATACTTGGGAATAAACCGAATACTATAACTAGTGATGTTAAAATGATAGGTGAAATAAGCATTAACATTGAAGATTCATGCGCTTGTTTTGGCAGTGCTTCAGGTTTATAAGAACCAAAGAATATATGCAATATAAATTTAATTGAATATACAAATGTGAAAATACTACCAATAATGGCAATGATTGGTAAAAGAATACCTAAAGTATTTAAACTCATTAAATTTAAATGTGTAACATTAATCATCGATTCTAAGAATTTCTCTTTTGATAAAAAACCGTTAAAAGGCGGCACACCAGCCATACTTAATGTTGTAATAACTGTAAGCGTGAATGAGATAGGCATGATTGTAAGTAAACCGCCCAACTTTTTAACATCACGTGTACCAGTTGAATGATCAATACCACCTGTAATCATAAATAGTGCACCTTTAAATGTGGCATGATTAATTAAATGAAATATGGCAGCAACAAATCCAGCAACATAAAGTTGACTATTAGCGCCTTGATAATGATAACTTACAGCACCAATACCAAGCATAGACATAATCATCCCTAGTTGAGACACAGTTGAGAAAGCTAAAATACCTTTTAAGTCATGTTGTTTTGTTGCATTGAGTGATGCCCAAAATAGGGTGATTAAACCAACAAGTGTAATTGTCCATACCCAACCTTCGGATATTGCAAAAATAGGTGTGATTCTTGCGATTAGATATAGTCCTGCCTTTACCATCGTTGCAGAGTGAAGGTATGCACTCACTGGCGTAGGCGCCTCCATAGCATCTGGCAACCAAATATAAAAAGGCACTTGTGCAGATTTTGTAAATGCACCAATCATAAAAAGTATCATTGCTAAGATAAAGAAAGGACTATTTTGAATGTCACTTGCTTTTGAAATCATAGCCTGAATACTAAAAGTATCAGTAGCTAGGGAAAGTAAAATGATACCACCTAGCATGCTCAAGCCACCTAATACGGTAATGATTAAAGATTTTTGAGCACCATAAATTGAAGCTTTTTTCTCTCTCCAGAAAGAGATTAATAAAAAGCTAGAGAAAGAAGTTAACTCCCAAAATAAATATAAAATAATAAAATTATCAGAGAGTACAACTCCTAACATTGCACCCATAAATAGTAATAAATAACAGTAAAAATTCCCGAGTTGTTCTGATTTGCTTAAATATCCGATAGAATATAAAACCACTAGACTTCCTATGCCAGTGATAAGCAAACTGAATAATAATCCGAGACCATCCACATATAAATTAAAATTCATTCCAATATGTGGCATCCAATTTAAGTTTTTCATTACGTTATTACCTGACATCGTCATTGAAATCAATGATGTGAAATATATAAATAAGACAATAGGAACAGGTAATACAAACCATCCTAAATGTATACGTTTAACGAACCGGTATAGGAATGGAATAATGAGTGCAAATATTAACGGTAATAGTACCGCAATATGTAACAAACTCACTATGTTTTCCTCCTTTAAAATTTATTTACGACACATATTATACATCATTGCGCTTCTTCTGAAAAACCATGTAACTGCTTGAAACTCCTGATTTAAAGACTCTTTTAAATAAGAAGAAACACGTCAAAATTTGTTCGAAAATTTTAACTATATGAATAATTCTTTCGCTTTATTACTAAAGATTTAATATGGATTAGTCGAACTGTCTTTTATATTGAATAGCGTAATCTTCTTTTAAACGATTTAAATTATTTAAAGACAATCGAGAATACTCTGTATTCTCTTTTTTTAGTTGATTCTCAAGATGTGTAATAGCATGTTGAAGTGAGTCTTCATAAGGCATGACCTCGACATTAAACTCACGAAGTTGAGAAGGTGTAGCGTAACGTTTCTCAAAATGGCTTAAAGCTTTACGTTCATGAAAAAAGACGCCTTCTGTTTCATTGGGATGGTGTAAATCACCTTGTTTGGGATGTTTAATTACTTGTTCAATTTGTACGAGTATTTGATTTCCAGTTTCCTCTTTGACACTTACACCATAAACACCCGTCTTGTGAGAAAATCGATATAACATCCTATATTACTTCCTTTCATATATGTTAATATATGTTTATATCATAACACGAATGGAGAATTGAAATGACGAACTATCCTCAGTTAAATAAAGAGATTCAAGATAACGAAATTAAAGTAGTTATGCATACAAATAAAGGTGACATGACATTTAAATTATTTCCCGACATTGCTCCAAAGACAGTTGAAAACTTTGTGACACATTCAAAAAATGGATACTACGATGGTGTAACGTTCCACCGTGTTATCAATGATTTTATGGTACAAGGTGGGGATCCAACTGCAACTGGTATGGGCGGAGAAAGTATTTATGGTAGTGCTTTTGAAGATGAATTTTCTCTAGAAGCTTTTAACCTTTATGGTGCATTATCAATGGCTAATGCAGGTCCTAATACAAATGGATCTCAATTCTTTATTGTCCAAATGAAGGAAGTGCCTGAAAATATGTTAAGTCAATTAGCAGATGGTGGATGGCCACAACCTATTGTAGAAGCATACGGTGAAAAAGGTGGTACGCCTTGGTTAGATCAAAAACATACAGTATTTGGTCAACTTATTGAGGGTGAATCAACTTTAGAAGATATTGCAAATACTAAAGTTGGTGCTCAAGACAAACCTGTTTATGATGTAGTCATTGAATCGATAGATGTAGAAGAATAATTTAATCTTCAATTGCAACTATAAGTTTTGTTGTATTGAATAAAGTGTATGAAGTCAGTATTTATTTTCAGAGATAAAATCAAATCAACAATTTATAACCTGAGGCAAATTTTGTCTCAGGTATTTTAATATAATGATAATTGATGACACGGTTACAAAATGATACCAAAGTATTTTCAACTTTAATTTGATTTTTAGAATAAAATGCTAGAGACAATGTAAAAGGGTTTGTTGTAATATTCCGCAATTTGAACCCAATGCTATTCACTCATTAAATCTATTAAAAAATATATATTTGAATGATAATTTCAATCCAATAGTTTACAGATTCATTTGCAAAAAAATACAATAAGGAACCAGTTTTTAAAATTTAATGAATTTTATTATGGTTATAGTTAGTCGAGATATTTGATTTATGCTATGATATGAGTGTTAAGAAAATCGAAATAAGGGGTTATCAAGTTGAATCATCACTACAAAGTAGGTCAACATATCAAGGTACGTGTGACTGGTATTCAACCGTATGGCGCATTTGTTGAGACCCCTGACCATACTGAGGGACTTATCCATATCTCAGAAATTATGGATGATTATGTCCATAATTTAAAGAAATTTCTATCTGAAGGACAGGTTGTTAAAGCAAAAATATTATCAATTGATGATGAAGGTAAATTAAATTTGTCCTTAAAAGATAATGATTACTTTAAAAATTATGAGCGTAAAAAAGAAAAACAGTCTGTTTTAGATGAAATTAGAGAAACAGAAAAGTATGGGTTTCAAACACTTAAAGAACGCTTACCGGTCTGGATCAAACAGTCAAAACGTGCAATTCACAATGACTAAACGACTGTCAATTCGTGCCAACATGTGATGTTGTAATATATGCAATCAATCACATGATAACGACAATCTTTAAACAACAATGTGTTGTTAGGATTGTCTTTTTTTATTAATTAAAGTTAATAATTATTTTGGATAAACCATGATCTCAATAAGGGAAAATAAAAGAATTTTAGATAGTTATTATTTAATTGTTGAATGTAATTAACTATGCTTAGCATTTTTATAATTGGGGAATAAATAATTTGTAAGCAAATAATTAGAATAGTATGTAACTAGCATGCTATAGTCATAACATCATTAAACAAGGAGAGTATTAAAAATATGAATAATAAATATGAACCTTTATTTAAATCTTTAACACTATCTAATGGTGTTGAAGTAAGAAATCGTTTTGTTTTAGCTCCTCTTACACATACTTCATCAAATGATGATGGAACAATTTCAGATATAGAATTACCTTACATTGAGAAACGTTCTAAAGATGTAGGGATTGCAATTAATGCCGCAAGTAATGTTAATGATGTAGGCAAAGCATTTCCTGGTCAACCTTCTGTTGCACATGACTCAGATATCGAAGGGTTAAAAGAACTTGCTCAAGTTATGAAGAAAAATGGTGCGAAAGCAATAGTCCAAATTCATCATGGAGGTGCTCAAGCTTTACCAGAGTTAACACCTGATGGAGATGTTGTTGCACCAAGTGCTATTTCTCTTAAAAGTTTTGGTCAGCAAAAAGAACATGATGCTCGTGAGATGACTACTGAAGAAATTGAACAAACTATTAGAGACTTTGGTGAAGCAACTAGAAGAGCAATTGAAGCAGGTTTTGATGGTGTTGAAATTCATGGCGCAAACCATTATCTTATTCACCAATTTGTTTCTCCTTACTATAATAGAAGAAATGATGTTTGGGCTGATAACTATAAATTCCCTGTTGCTGTTATAGATGAAGTTGTTAAAGCTAAAAAATCTCATGCAAATGATGATTTTATTATTGGTTATAGATTGTCACCTGAAGAAGCGGAATCACCAGGTATTTCAATGGAGATAACTGAAGAATTAATTCACCAAATCGCAAATAAACCACTTGATTATATTCATGTGTCATTAATGGATGTTAACTCAGTTACGCGAGAAGGTAAATATAAAGGTGAAAATCGCTTGGAACTTATTCATCAATGGATAAATGGACGTATGCCGCTTATTGGTATAGGTTCTGTCTTTACAGCTGAAGATGCACTAAATGCTGTTGAAAACATTGGAGTTGAATTTGTTGCGTTAGGTCGTGAAATTCTACTTGATTATGATTTTGTTGCTAAAATTAAAGAAGGTCGAGAAGACGAAATTATAAATGCTTTTGATCCTAATCGTGAAGACCAACATTATCTAACACCAAATCTTTGGGAACAGTTTAATCAAGGATTCTATCCATTACCTCGAAAAGACAAATAATTAAATGGTATATCTGAATGTATCTATTCGAGGCTGAGACATAATTTCTAGCAAAATAGCCAGTAAATGAGTTTTTTATAAATTCATTTACTGGCTTCTTTATTTACAATACTTCGTATTGTTGGCTCGCTTTCTTAGGGGACAGCTTCAGCCTGTAGTCTTCAGCTTGTCCTGTTCCCTCAAGAGTCTCGCCAAAATACTTTTTTTATATGTAATTTTACATTGAAATACTAAAAAAATAAGGCCATTCGTATAATTTAATAAATACAAATAAACTAAATTAACGAGGTGTCTTATGTATAAAGATTATAATATGACTTAACTTACTCTACCAATGGAAACTTCAGTTCTTATCCCCACAAATGATATTTCACG
>ERZ1023445.64-NODE-64-length-36367-cov-6.365389_pt1 | contig 36367 bp, 29 predicted proteins | sample MGYA00380522_ERZ1023445 | MGnify/ENA primary metagenome ERZ1023445 (study PRJEB33173, sample SAMEA4830297) | metagenome | study: EMG produced TPA metagenomics assembly of the PRJEB25223 data set...
TTAATGATAGGTCCAACGGGAGTTGGTAAAACTGAAATCGCTCGACGCATGGCAAAAATTGTTGGAGCACCATTTATTAAAGTCGAGGCAACTAAATTTACAGAAGTCGGTTACGTTGGAAGAGACGTTGAAAGCATGGTTAGAGATTTAGTTGATGTTGCTGTACGTTTAGTAAAAGACGAGAAAAAGTCATTAGTTAAAGATGAGGCAACTAAGAAAGCAAACGACAAATTAGTTAAATTACTTGTTCCGAGTTTAAAAAAGAAAGCAGCACAAGGTAACAACCCTTTGGAAAATTTATTCGGTGGAGCAATTCCAAACTTCGGTCAAAATCAAGATGAAGAGGAAGAACCGCCAACTGAAGAAATTAAAACGAAACGTTCTGAAATAAAAAAACAACTTGAACAGGGCAAACTTGAAAATGAAAAAGTAAGAATTAAAGTAGAACAAGATCCTGCATCAATGGGTATGTTAGGGACTAATCAAAATCAACAAATTCAAGATATGATGAATCAATTGATGCCCAAGAAAAAAGTCGAAAGAGAAGTTTCGGTTGAAACAGCTAGAAAAATCTTAGCTGATGATTTTGCAGATGAATTAATTGACCAAGAAACTGCGAATCAACAAGCCTTAGAGCTTGCAGAACAAATGGGTATCATATTTATTGATGAAATAGACAAGGTTGCTACTAACAATCAAAATAGCGGTCAAGATGTGTCAAGACAAGGCGTACAACGAGATATTCTTCCTATACTTGAAGGTAGCATGATTCAGACAAAATATGGTACTGTAAATACTGAACATATGCTATTTATAGGTGCTGGTGCATTCCACGTATCAAAACCAAGTGATTTAATTCCTGAATTACAAGGTCGATTTCCAATTAGAGTTGAATTAGAAAGTCTTTCAGTAGAAGATTTCGTGAGAATTCTGACAGAACCAAAATTATCGCTTGTCAAACAATATGAAGCATTGCTTCAAACTGAAGAAGTTACAGTAAACTTCTCAGAAGATGCCATTCAACGATTAGCTGAAATTGCATATCAAGTTAATCAAGATACTGATAATATTGGTGCTCGTAGATTACACACTATCCTAGAAAAAATGCTTGAAGATTTATCATTTGAAGCACCAAGCATGCCGAATGCTGTTGTGGATATCACTCCACAATATGTAGATGACAAATTAAAATCAATCTCAACAAATAAAGATTTAAGTGCATTTATTTTATAAATATATATAGAAGGAGAAAAATTATGAGCTTATTATCTAAAACAAGAGAATTAAACACTTTATTACAAAAACATAAAGGCATTGCAGTAGATTTTAAAGATGTTGCTCAAACAATTAGTAATGTTACAGTTACTAATGTATTTATTGTGTCGAGAAGAGGTAAAATCTTAGGGTCTTGTTTGAATGAATTATTAAAAAGTGAACGCATTAAAGATATGTTAGAAGATCGACATATACCACGTGAATATACTGAAGAGTTGATGAATGTTAAACAAACAGAATCGAATATCGATATTGATAATGAATTAACTGTATTTCCACCAGAGAATAGAGAGGTATTTTTAAATAGTAGAACAACTATTTTTCCAATTTTAGGTGGTGGCGAAAGACTTGGGACACTAGTCTTAGGTCGAGTTCAAGACGACTTCAATGAAAATGACTTAGTATTAGGAGAATATGCAGCCACTGTAATAGGAATGGAAATTTTACGAGAAAAACATAATGAAGTCGAAAAAGAAGCTAGAGATAAAGCTGCTATAACAATGGCAATCAACTCACTTTCATACTCGGAAAAAGAAGCAATCGAACATATATTTGAAGAACTTGGTGGTACAGAAGGTTTACTTATAGCTTCAAAAGTAGCTGACAGAGTGGGCATTACACGATCAGTCATTGTGAATGCTTTACGTAAACTTGAAAGTGCTGGTGTCATAGAATCACGTTCTCTTGGAATGAAAGGGACATTTATTAAAGTAAAAAAAGATAAATTCCTTGATGAGCTTGAAAAAAATAAGTAAAAGTTGCACATGAAATGTTTTATTGAAATATTGGTAAATTAAGAGTAATCTGCGAATAATGAATGGACTGATTTTTAACTTTTTCAGAAACCTATTACTTTATATGTTAGTTATCGCACTATACAATGGTTAGAGAAATTGAGAATGTTATTAAATAATCACCATCTTTATTGTTTTTAAAACAGAAATTCAATAATACAATTCATGTTATTGCTTTTATGCATTAAATATGATATATTAATTGACGGCTATAAAGCCAATACACACATAATTAATTTAAATATAGAGGGTGCAAATTAAATATTTGTCTTTATATCAGTTGATTATGGAGGTAAATAACCACTAGGAGGAATTTAAAATGGCAGTAATTTCTATGAAACAATTACTTGAAGCCGGTGTTCACTTCGGTCACCAAACACGCCGTTGGAACCCAAAAATGAAAAAATATATCTTCACTGAAAGAAATGGTATTTATATCATTGATTTACAAAAAACAGTGAAAAAAGTTGAAGAAGCATACAACTTTGTAAAACAAATCTCTGAAGAAGGCGGAAAAGTCTTATTCGTAGGTACAAAAAAACAAGCGCAAGAATCAGTTAAAGCTGAGGCAGAGCGTGCTGGTCAATTCTACGTTAACCAAAGATGGTTAGGTGGGATTTTAACTAACTACAAAACAATCTCAAAACGAATTAAACGTATTTCTGAAATTGAAAAAATGGAAGAAGACGGATTATTTGAAGTATTACCTAAAAAAGAAGTTGTTGAACTTAAAAAAGAATACGACCGTTTAATTAAGTTCTTAGGCGGTATTCGCGATATGAAATCAATGCCTCAAGCATTATTCGTTGTTGATCCTCGTAAAGAGCGCAACGCTATTGCTGAAGCTCGCAAACTAAATATTCCTATCGTAGGTATTGTTGACACTAACTGTGATCCTGATGAAATTGATTACGTTATCCCAGCAAACGATGATGCTATTCGTGCCGTTAAATTATTAACTGGTAAAATGGCAGACGCTATCTTAGAAGGTCAACAAGGTGTATCTAATGAAGAAGTAGCTGCAGAACAAAACATCAATTTAGATGACAAAGAAGAATCTGAACAAGCAGAAACAACTGAAGAAAACACTTCTGTTGAATCAAACTAAGAGATAGTTTAAATGGGTGATAAGATACTAATGCTTATCACCTTTTTTTAAAAATAAAATTAAATCATATTACTGTAATGGAAATATAACCTAAAATAATGCTAAAATTTAGGTATATCAATAATTACTATTTATATTGGAGGAATAATGAATGGCAATTTCAGCAAAACTTGTTAAAGAATTACGTGAAAAAACTGGCGCAGGAATGATGGATTGTAAAAAAGCGCTAACTGAAACTGATGGTGACATCGATAAAGCGATTGACTACTTACGTGAAAAAGGTATTGCAAAAGCAGCTAAAAAAGCTGACCGTATCGCAGCAGAAGGTCTTGTACACGTTGAAGTAAAAGATAATGAAGCTGCAATCGTTGAGATTAATTCAGAAACAGACTTCGTAGCACGTAACGAAGGTTTCCAAGAATTAGTTAAAGAAATTGCTAACCATATTTTAGATAGCAAGGTAGAAACAGTAGACGCTTTGATGGAATCTAAATTATCTAGCGGTAAAACTGTTGATGAAAGAATGAAAGAAGCTATCTCAACAATTGGTGAAAAATTAAGCATCCGTCGTTTCTCTATCAGAACAAAAACTGATAATGATGCATTTGGTGCATATTTACACATGGGCGGACGTATTGGTGTGTTAACTGTAGTGGAAGGTACTACTGATGAAGAAGCTGCTAAAGACGTAGCAATGCACATTGCGGCAATCAACCCTAAATATGTTTCTTCTGAACAAGTAAGCGAAGAAGAAATCAATCATGAAAGAGAAGTATTAAAACAACAAGCATTAAACGAAGGTAAACCAGAAAAAATCGTTGAAAAAATGGTTGAAGGTCGTTTACGTAAATATTTACAAGAAATTTGTGCTGTAGATCAAAACTTCGTTAAAAATCCAGACGAAACTGTTGAAGCTTTCTTAAAAGCTAAAGGTGGTAAACTTACTGATTTCGTTCGTTATGAAGTTGGAGAAGGTATGGAAAAACGTGAAGAAAACTTTGCTGAAGAAGTTAAAGGACAAATGAAATAATCTGTCATAAAGTTTAACAAGGAAGAAGACACCTCACACGTTTCCTTTTTATTAGCCTATTGTTAAGATAGCTGAAAGGAGACAATCGTGTCTTCTTTACTTATATATTTACATATTTTTACGATAGAGAGGATAAGAAAATGGCACAAACTTCTAAATATAAACGTGTAGTATTAAAATTGAGTGGCGAAGCTTTAGCAGGTGATAAAGGATTCGGCATAAATCCTATCATTATCAAAAGCGTTGCACAGCAAGTTGCTGAAGTTGCCAAAATGGATTGTGAAATTGCTGTCATTGTCGGCGGTGGAAATATTTGGAGAGGCAAAACTGGTAGCGATCTAGGTATGGATCGTGGTACTGCCGATTACATGGGGATGCTTGCTACTGTAATGAATGCTTTAGCATTACAAGACAGTTTAGAACAATTAGATTGTGATACACGTGTTTTAACATCTATTGAAATGAAACAAGTTGCTGAACCTTATATTCGTCGACGTGCAATTAGACATTTGGAGAAAAAACGTGTTGTTATATTTGCCGCTGGAATTGGTAATCCTTACTTCTCAACTGACACAACTGCTGCTTTACGTGCGGCTGAAGTAGAAGCAGATGTAATTTTAATGGGTAAAAATAATGTAGATGGTGTTTATTCAGCTGATCCAAAAGTTGATGCAAATGCAATTAAATATGAACATTTGACACATATTCAAATGCTTCAAGAAGGTTTACAAGTGATGGATTCAACAGCTTCATCTTTCTGCATGGATAATAATATTCCATTAAATGTTTTCTCTATTATGGAAGAAGGTAATATTAAGCGTGCTGTAATGGGTGAAAAAATCGGAACATTAATTACAAAATAATTTTGAGGTGTAAAAAATGAGTGACATAATCAAAGATACAAAGTCTAGAATGCAAAAATCAATTGATAACTTATCTCGTGAACTTGCTAACATTAGTGCTGGTAGAGCAAACTCTAATTTACTTAATGGTGTTACAGTTGACTACTATGGTGCACCTACACCAGTGCAACAATTAGCAAGTATCAATGTGCCTGAAGCACGTCTATTAGTTATTTCACCATATGATAAGACATCAGTTGCTGATATTGAAAAAGCAATTATCGCGGCTAATCTTGGGGTTAATCCAACGAGTGATGGTGAGGTTATTCGTATCTCTGTACCAGCTTTAACTGAAGAAAGACGTAAAGAATTAGTTAAAGAAGTTAAAAAAATTGGCGAAGATGCTAAAGTCTCAATTAGAAATATTCGTCGTGATATTAATGATCAGCTTAAAAAAGATGAAAAAAATGGTGACATTACTGAAGACGACTTAAGAAGTCAAACTGATGATGTACAAAAAGCTACAGATAATTCGATTAAAGAAATAGATCAATTGGTTACCGACAAAGAAAAAGATATTATGTCAGTATAGGTATTTTATTATCGCAAACACTTTCATATTAGTATATTATCTAAAATGAAACATCCGTAAGACATTGAATATCTTCATAGTCTAAACTGTACCAACTAAGACTTTGGTACAGTTTTTTTATTTGCTTATTCAATGGAATAAATGAGTATGATAAAATGATAGATGATTGTTTAATTAACTAATATAATAAACAGAGACGATCAGGCTCGGAGGAAAGACCATGTTTAAAAAGCTGAAAAATAAAAATAAAACTGAGACAAACCATAATAATGACTTAGACATACATAATATACCTGAACATGTGGCTATTATCATGGATGGAAATGGGCGTTGGGCAAAAAAACGTAAAATGCCTAGAATTAAAGGCCATTATGAAGGTATGCAAACAATCAAAAAAATTACTCGCGAAGCGAGTGATTTAGGTATTAAGTATTTAACATTATACGCATTTTCAACAGAGAATTGGTCTAGACCTGAAAGTGAAGTTAATTACATTATGAATCTTCCTGTGAATTTCCTTAAAACATTTCTACCAGAATTAATTGAAAAGAATGTTAAAATTGAAACAATAGGGTTTTATGATGGTTTACCACAATCTACAATTGATGCTATTGATTTTGCTAAAGCTAAGACTCAGCACAATACTGGGTTAACTCTTGTGTTTGCTATAAATTATGGTGGACGAGCTGAGATTATTCAGAGTATGAAAACAATATATAACGAATTACAATTAAACGGACAAGGATCTGAAGTGATTGATGAGGCGTTAATAAAGCGTCATTTAATGACTCATAGTTATCCAGATCCAGACTTATTAATACGCACTTCAGGAGAACAAAGAATAAGCAATTTCTTAATATGGCAAGCTTCATATAGTGAATTTATTTTTAATGAAAAGCTATGGCCAGATTTTGATGAAAAAGAGTTAAGAGAGTGTTTGAAAATATATCAATCACGCCAAAGACGTTTTGGAGGATTAAGTGAGGAGTAAAAAATGAAAGTAAGAACATTAACCGCGATTATAGCCTTATTAATATTCTTGCCCATCTTGCTCAAGGGTGGCTTAATATTAATGCTTTTCGCATTCTTATTAGCTTTGATAGCCTTAAAAGAACTACTTAATATGAATATGATCAAATTTTTATCTATACCTGGTCTGATTAGTGCTTTAGCCCTAATTATTATCATGTTACCTCAAGATGCAGGTGAATGGGTTCAAGTTATCCAACTTAAAGGTTTAATTGCTATGAGTTTCATAGTTTTAAGTTATACAGTGCTATCTAAAAACAGATTTAGTTTTATGGATGCTGCATTTTGTTTGATGTCTGTAGCATACGTAGGAATTGGCTTCATGTATTTTTATGAGACACGTTCTGAGGGCTTGAGATATATTTTATTTGCATTTTTAATAGTTTGGCTAACAGATACGGGTGCTTATATTTTTGGTCGCCTTATGGGTAAACATAAGTTATGGCCAGTTATTAGCCCTAATAAAACAATTGAAGGTTTCTTTGGTGGTATTTTATGTAGCATTTTAGTACCATTAGTGATGCAAATGTTTGTAGATTTACATATGAATATTTGGCTTTTACTATTAGTCACAATTGTTTTAAGTATGTTTGGTCAATTAGGTGATTTAGTAGAATCTGGATTTAAACGTCATTTTGGTGTTAAAGATTCAGGACGTATACTACCAGGACATGGTGGTATATTAGATAGATTTGATAGCTTCATGTTTGTATTACCGCTATTAAATATTTTACTGATACAAACTTAAATTTATGAATTGTAAAATGAAATAGATGTTATAATGAAGGAGTTATTGAGATGTTGATGAGTGGTGAATATCTCTTAACTCCTTTTCAGCACTTATTGATAAATTGAAAAGATACAATAACACAAAATAATATGATATTAAGTATTAACATATTATAATATTTAATATTATCTATCGATTTAATTACTTAGATGATTTTTAATTAAACATAAATTCATTAGAGGTGTAGAACATGAGCATTTTAATTACGATTATTTCATTTATCATCGTATTTGGTGTCCTCGTAACTGTTCACGAATATGGACACATGTTTTTTGCTAAGCGAGCAGGAATTATGTGTCCTGAATTTGCGATTGGTATGGGACCTAAAATTTTTAGTTTTCGTAAAGATGAAACATTATATACAATTCGTCTATTACCGGTGGGTGGTTATGTCAGAATGGCTGGTGATGGTCTTGAAGAACCACCAGTTCAACCAGGTATGAACGTAAAAATAAAGTTAAATAACCAAGATGAAATCACACATATAATTCTAGATGATCAACATAAATTTCAACAAATTGAAGCTATAGAAGTTAAGAAATGTGATTTTAAAGATGACCTATATATTGAAGGTATCACTTCTTATGATGATGAAAGGCATCACTTCACTATAGCGAAAAAGGCATTTTTTGTCGAAAATGGAAGCCTTGTTCAAATTGCTCCAAGAGATAGACAGTTTACACATAAGAAACCATTGCCAAAGTTTTTAACATTATTTGCAGGTCCGTTATTTAATTTTATTTTAGCTTTAGTACTATTTATTGGATTAGCATACTACCAAGGTACGCCAACCAATGTCATAGGAGAAGTTGTGAAGAAGTCTCCGGCTGATGAAGCTGGATTGCACAAAGGTGATAAAATAGTTCAGGTAGGTAATCATAAAATTAAAAACTTTGATGATATCAAACATGTTCTTGACCAAAATAAAACGGCGAAAACAACTGTAAAAATTAAAAGGGATGGCCAAAACAAGTCTGTAGATCTCCAACCAAAAAAAGTAGAGAGAAAGATAACTAAAACTAAAACTCAAACAACTTATCAAATTGGTTTTGCCCCTACTACAGAACACAGCGTTTTTAAACCAATAAGCTACGGTATTTATAACTTTTTCGATAAAGGTAAGCTTATTTTTACAGCTGTTGTTGGCATGTTAGCTAGTATATTTACAGGTGAATTTTCATTTGATATGTTAAATGGCCCTGTTGGTATTTATCACAGTGTTGATTCTGTTGTTAAATCTGGAATTATTAATTTAGTAGGATACACCGCTTTATTAAGTGTTAACTTAGGAATAATGAATTTGCTACCTATGCCAGCGCTTGATGGTGGTCGCATATTATTTGTACTATATGAGGCTATTTTTAGAAAACCAGTGAATAAAAAAGCGGAAACAGGAATTATTGCTGTAGGCGCACTTTTTGTGGTTATTATTATGATTTTAGTAACTTGGAATGATATACAACGGTATTTCTTATAAATAGGGAGGAAAAAGAGAATGAAACAATCTAAAGTATTTATACCAACGATGAGAGAAGTCCCTGCAGAGGCGGAAGCATTAAGCCATCGTTTATTATTAAAAGCAGGGTTAATTAAACAGAGTACAAGTGGTATATATAGTTACTTACCACTAGCTACACGTGTCCTAAATAATATATCTAAAATCATACGTGAAGAAATGGAAAGTATAGATGCTGTAGAAATTCTTATGCCAGCTTTACAACAAGCAGAATTATGGGAAGAGTCAGGACGTTGGAGTGCATATGGTCCAGAACTAATGCGTTTAAAAGACAGAAACGGACGTGAATTTGCATTAGGACCTACTCATGAGGAAGTAGTCACTTCTTTAGTAAGAGATGAATTAAAATCGTATAAACAGTTACCCCTTACTTTATTTCAAATTCAATCCAAATATAGAGATGAGAAAAGACCACGCTTTGGATTATTAAGAGGACGCGAATTTCTTATGAAAGATGCATATTCCTTCCATTCAGATGAAGCTTCATTAGATGCAACTTATCAAGATATGTATCAAGCATATAGTCGCATATTCAAACGTGTAGGCATCAATGCAAGACCGGTTGTGGCAGATTCAGGTGCAATAGGGGGAAGTCATACACACGAGTTTATGGCATTGAGTGAAATTGGGGAAGATACAATAGTTTATAGTAATGAGAGTGACTATGCAGCTAATATTGAAAAGGCTGAAGTTGTTTATCATCCTTCTCATAAGCATTCTGCACTTGCGGAATTGACTAAAGTTGAGACGCCAAATGTTAAAACAGCTCAAGAAGTTGCAGAATATTTAGAGAGACCATTAGATGAAATTGTAAAAACTATGATCTTTAAAATAGATGGCGAATTTATTATGTTCCTAGTTCGTGGACATCATGAATTAAATGAAGTGAAATTAAAATCATATTTCGGCACGGAACATGTTGAAATGGCAACTCCAGATGAAATTGTTAATCTTGTAGATGCCAATCCGGGGTCTCTTGGTCCTATTTTTGATAAAGATATTAAAATTTATGCTGATAATTACTTACAAGATTTAAATAACTTTGTTGTAGGAGCTAATGAAGATCATTATCACTATATAAATGTCAATATTGGTAGAGACTTTGATGTAACAGAATACGGTGACTTTAGATTCATTACACAAGGTGAGATGTTAAGTGATGGCTCGGGAGTAGCACAATTTGCTGAAGGCATTGAAGTAGGACAAGTTTTCAAATTAGGGACAAAATATTCTGAATCAATGAACGCAACTTTTCTAGATAATCAGGGAAAAGCTCAACCACTCATTATGGGGTGTTATGGTATTGGAGTATCTAGAACATTAAGTGCAATTGTTGAACAAAACAATGACGAGAATGGAATTATTTGGCCAAAATCAGTAACGCCTTTCGATATCCATCTAATCACTATCAATCCTAAAAAGGATGATCAACGTACTTTAGGTGATCAACTTTATCAAAAATTAATGGATTCATACGATGTTTTATATGATGACCGAAAAGAACGTGCTGGTGTTAAATTTAATGATTCAGACCTAATTGGGCTACCGGTACGAGTTGTTGTTGGTAAAAGAGCTGAAGAAGGTATTGTTGAGGTAAAACAACGCATTAACGGTTTAAGTGAAGAAGTGCAAATTGATGAATTAGAGTATTACTTACAAGATTTATTTAAGAATATTAAGTAAATTGTAATAAAATTTTTGATAGTCAAATTGATATTAATAAAGAGCAGGAAAGATGATGAAACATAATCTTAAATCTAACCTGCTCTTCTTTATTGTATTATTTACTATTTGTTTTTCATGAAAATACGTGCAATCAGTAGTATAATATGAAACGAATTTATTTAGTGACTTTATGAGCAGTTGTAATATATCCAATGATGTTTAATAGTTTTAAATTTAGTATTAATTAAGGTGGTTATTATTTTGGCAATGACAAATCAAGAAAAGTTTAAAGTGCTTGCCGATCAAATAAAAATATCAAATCAACTAGAACAAGATATTCTTGAACAAGGTGAACTCACTCGTATAGATGTTTCAAATAAAAACAGAACATGGACTTTCCAAATATCACTCCCACATTTTTTATCTCATGAAGATTATCTTCTTTTTACACATGCAATAGAAGAAGAATTTAAAGAAATAGCTACAGTAGCAATTGATTTTTCAATTAAAGATACCAACAATCAAGATGAGTTTGCTTTAAAATATTTCGGACATTGTATTGATCAAACACGATTGTCGCCAAAAGTGAAAGGTCAATTGAAACAAAAAAAACTCATTATGAGTGGAAATGTTTTAAAAGTCTTAGTTTCAAATGACATTGAGAGAAATCATTTTGATAAGGCATGTAATGGTAGTTTGGTTAAAGCATTTAGACAGTGTGGCTTTGAAATTGATAAAGTCGTTTTTGAAACAGATACAACAAATCACGATGATGACCTTGCATCGTTAGAAGCACATATTCAACAAGAAGATGAACAAAGTGCAAGAGAAGCAACTGAAAAATTAGAAAAAATGAAAGCAGAAAAAGCAAAACAACAAGATAATAATGAAAGTACAGTGGAAAAATGTCAGATTGGAAAGCCAATCCAGATTGAAAATATAAAACCAATTGAATCAATTATTGAAGAAGAATTCAAAGTAGCTATTGAGGGTGTTATATTTGATATTAACCTAAAAGAACTTAAGAGTGGACGTCATATAGTTGAGCTTAAAGTTACTGATTACACAGATTCACTTGTATTAAAAATGTTTACAAGAAAAAATAAAGATGACTTGGAGCACTTTAAGGCACTTAGTGTTGGTAAATGGGTTAGAGCTCAAGGTCGTATTGAAGAAGATACTTTTGTTAGGGATCTTGTCATGATGATGTCAGATATTGAAGAAATTAAAAAGACACCTAAACAAGATAAAGCAGAAGATAAGCGTGTAGAGTTTCATTTACATACGTCTATGAGTCAAATGGATGGTATTCCTAATATTAGTGCATATGTTGAACAAGCTGCTAAATGGGGGCACCAAGCTTTAGCAGTAACAGATCACAACGTAGTACAAGCTTTTCCCGATGCACACAATGCTGCCGAAAAACATGGTATTAAGATGATTTATGGTATGGAAGGTATGCTAGTAGACGATGGTGTTCCTATAGCTTATAAACCAACAGACCGTAATTTAAAAGATGCAACATATGTGGTGTTTGACGTTGAGACAACAGGTCTTTCTAATCAATATGATAAAATTATTGAATTAGCTGCAGTAAAAGTGCATAACGGTGAAATTATAGATAAGTTTGAACGTTTTAGTAATCCACATGAAAGATTATCTGAAACCATTATCAATCTTACACATATCACTGATGATATGTTAACTGATGCTCCCGAAATTGAAGAAGTGTTAACTGAATTTAAAGAGTGGGTTGGAGATGCGATATTTGTAGCTCATAATGCTTCATTTGATATGGGATTTATTGACACAGGGTATGAAAGGTTAGGCTTTGGACCTTCTACAAACGGTGTTATTGATACACTTGAGCTTTCACGTACAATTAATACCGAATATGGGAAACATGGTTTGAATTTCCTTGCCAAAAAATATGGTGTCGAATTAACGCAACATCATAGAGCGATTTATGATACAGAAGCAACAGCTTATATTTTTATAAAAATGGTTCAACAAATGAAAGAACTAGGTGTGAACAACCATCTAGAAATTAATAAAAAATTAACTAATGAAGATGCATATAAAAGAGCTCGTCCATCTCACGTTACACTCATTGTTCAAAATCAAGAAGGTCTTAAAAATTTATTTAAAATAGTCAGTGCTTCATTAGTTAAGTATTATTACCGTACACCAAGAATTCCACGTTCTCTTTTAAATGAATATCGAGAAGGGCTCTTGATTGGTACAGCTTGTGATGAGGGTGAATTATTCACAGCAGTAATGCAGAAGGATCAGTCGGAAGTAGAAAAAATAGCAAAGTTCTATGATTTTATAGAAGTTCAACCGCCTGCGCTTTATCAAGATTTAATGGATAGAGAATTAATACGAGATAATGAAACGTTAACACAAATTTACAAGCGATTAATAGATGCTGGTAAAAGCGCTAATATCCCAGTGATTGCTACTGGTAACGCACATTATCTATATGAGCATGATGCTATAGCCAGAAAAATTTTAATTGCATCCCAACCAGGGAATCCATTAAATCGTTCAACATTACCAGAAGCTCACTTTAGAACCACTGATGAAATGTTAGATGATTTTCACTTCTTAGGTGAAGAAAAAGCATATGAAATCGTTGTAACAAATACAAATGAGCTCGCTAATAAAATTGAAAAAGTGGTTCCTATAAAGGATAAACTATTTACGCCAAGAATGGATGGGGCTAATGAAGAAATTCGTGAGTTGAGTTATTCTAATGCGAAAAAACTATATGGTGAAGATTTACCACAAATTGTTATAGATCGCCTTGAAAAGGAATTAGATAGTATTATTGGTAATGGCTTTTCTGTTATTTACCTCATATCTCAACGTTTGGTGAAAAAATCGCTAGATGATGGTTATTTAGTTGGATCACGTGGTTCAGTAGGTTCTAGTTTTGTAGCAACAATGACCGAAATTACAGAAGTTAATCCGCTTCCACCACACTACATTTGTTCACATTGTAAGACAAGTGAGTTCTTTGATGATGGTTCGGTTGGATCTGGATTCGATTTACCAGATAAAAAATGTCCCACTTGTGGTAATGAATTAATTAAAGAAGGGCAAGATATCCCTTTTGAGACATTCCTTGGATTTAAAGGAGATAAAGTTCCAGATATTGATTTGAACTTTAGTGGTGAATATCAACCTAACGCTCATAATTACACAAAGGTATTGTTTGGTGAAGATAAAGTATTTCGTGCTGGAACAATAGGTACTGTTGCTGAAAAAACAGCTTTTGGTTTCGTAAAAGGTTACTTAAATGATCAAGGTATTCACAAACGTGGTGCTGAAATTGATCGGTTGGTTAAAGGTTGTACAGGGGTCAAACGTACAACTGGTCAACATCCTGGAGGAATCATTGTTGTACCGGATTACATGGATATTTATGATTTTACACCGATTCAATTCCCAGCAGACGACCAAAGTGCAGCGTGGATGACAACCCATTTCGACTTCCATTCAATACACGATAATGTCTTAAAATTAGATATATTAGGGCATGATGACCCAACGATGATTCGTATGTTACAAGACTTATCAGGAATTGACCCCAAAACTATACCAGTAGATGATAAAGAAACAATGCAAATATTTAGCGGTCCTGAGAGTTTAGGTGTTACAGAAGACGAAATATTATGTAAGACAGGCACATTTGGTGTACCAGAATTTGGTACTGGATTTGTACGTCAAATGCTTGAAGATACTAAGCCAACGACATTCTCAGAATTAGTTCAAATTTCAGGTTTATCTCATGGAACGGATGTTTGGTTAGGTAATGCACAAGAGTTAATTCGTCAAGGGATATGTGACTTATCTAGTGTGATAGGTTGTCGTGATGATATCATGGTATATCTGATGTATGCTGGACTTGAACCGTCTATGGCTTTTAAAACGATGGAATTTGTACGTAAAGGTCGTGGTTTAACAGATGAAATGGTTGAAGCGATGAAGGAAAATAACGTGCCAGATTGGTATTTAGATTCTTGTCGTAAAATTAAATATATGTTCCCTAAAGCTCATGCCGCTGCTTATGTACTGATGGCTGTAAGAATTGCATACTTTAAAGTACATCATCCACTATATTATTATGCAGCATACTTTACTATAAGAGCTTCCGATTTTGACCTTATAACAATGATTAAAGATAAAACGAGTATTCGTAATACAGTTAAAGATATGTATTCACGATATATGGATTTAGGAAAAAAAGAGAAAGATGTATTAACTGTATTAGAAATAATGAATGAAATGGCGCATCGAGGTTTTCGATTGCAACCGATTAGTTTAGAAAAAAGCCAAGCTTTTGACTTCATCATTGAAGGGGATACATTGATTCCTCCGTTCATTTCAGTGCCAGGACTTGGAGAAAACGTTGCACAAAGAATTGTTGAAGCGAGAGAAGAGGGACCATTTTTATCCAAAGAAGATTTAAATAAAAAAGCCGGCTTATCTCAAAAGGTTATTGACTATTTAGATGAATTAGGCTCATTGCCAGATTTACCTGACAAGGCACAATTGTCGATATTTGATATGTAAGCATTTCTTATTACTAAATTGATATCATATATGTTCAATCATCTTTAGTTAGTAACCCTATATCAGTTTGTTTACTTATTAGACTTGTGATATACTAAATATGCGTAAAAAATGATTAACTCAGGCAGAAGAGTGGGCATAAACCCGCTCTTTTCTATTTGCCAAAAAAGGAGGCCTGTATGAGTAAAATTACTGAACAAGTTGAAGCATTGATTCAACCAGTTTTAAATGATTTGAACTTTGAATTAGTAGACATTGAGTATGTTAAAGAAGGTAAAGACCATTTTTTAAGGATTTCCATTGATAAAGAAGGTGGCGTAGATCTTAATGATTGTACTATAGCTTCAGAAAAAATTAGTGAAGTTATGGATAAAAATGATCCAATACCTGAAATGTATTATCTTGATGTTGCATCGCCAGGGGCAGAAAGACCAATAAAAAAAGATAAAGATTTTTATAATGCTATCAATCAACCCATTTTTGTATCTCTTTATGCACCAATTGAAGGAGATAAAGAATGGTTAGGTGTTTTAAAATCTGTAAATGATGAATCAATTAATATGGAAGTTAAAGAAAAGGCAAAAACAAAAGAAATTGAAATTCCAAGAAATAAAATAGCAAAAGCACGTCACGCTGTAATGATTTAACGTGATGAGGAGGAAAAAACGTGTCAAGTAATGAATTATTATTAGCTACTGAATATTTAGAAAAGGAAAAGAAAATTCCTAGAGAAGTTTTAATTGATGCAATTGAAGCAGCTTTAATTACTGCGTACAAGAAAAACTATGATAGTGCCAGAAATGTAAGAGTAGAATTAAATATGGACGAAGGTTCATTTAGAGTGATTGCACGTAAAGAAGTCGTAGAAGAAGTGTTTGATGACAGAGATGAAGTTGATTTAAGTACTGCTTTAGTCAAAAATCCTGCCTATGAAGTAGGAGATATTTATGAACAAGATGTAACACCGAAAGACTTCGGACGTGTAGGAGCTCAAGCAGCTAAGCAAGCTGTGATGCAACGACTTAGAGACGCAGAAAGAGAAATTTTATATGATGAATTTATCGATAAAGAAGAAGATATTCTAACAGGTGTGATTGACCGTGTAGACCATCGCTATGTATATGTGAATTTAGGAAGAATTGAAGCTGTGCTGTCAGAAGCTGAAAGAAGTCCTAATGAGAAATATATTCCTAATGAACGTATCAAGGTGTACGTAAATAAAGTTGAACAGACTACAAAAGGTCCACAAATTTACGTATCAAGAAGTCATCCTGGATTACTAAAACGCTTATTCGAACAAGAAGTTCCAGAAATTTATGATGGTACTGTTATTGTTAAATCAGTAGCGCGTGAAGCTGGAGATCGTTCTAAAATTAGCGTGTATTCTGATAATCCTGATATAGATGCTGTTGGAGCATGTGTAGGTTCTAAAGGAGCACGAGTAGAAGCAGTTGTTGAAGAACTTGGTGGCGAAAAAATCGATATCGTCCAATGGGATGAAGATCCGAAAGTATTTGTTCGTAATGCTTTAAGTCCATCACAAGTTTTAGAAGTAATTGTTGATGAAGAGAATCAATCAACTGTAGTGGTAGTTCCTGATTACCAATTATCCTTAGCTATAGGTAAACGAGGTCAAAACGCACGTTTAACTGCTAAATTAACAAGTTGGAAGATAGATATTAAATCAGAATCTGATGCCCGAGAAGCTGGAATTTATCCAGTTATTGAAACAGAAGAAGTTGCAGATGAAATTGTTAATTCTGGTGACGAAGATGTTGAGTTTGATAATGTTAACTTGGAAGAGACAAACTTAACTAGTACAGAATTAGCTGCTGAAACTGATGAAGATAAAAAAGAAAAAACAGAAGAAGATAATGACACAGAATCATAGGTTGGAGTGATAATTTAATGAGAAAGAAAAAAATTCCAATGAGAAAATGTATTATATCTAATGAAATGCGTCCCAAAAAAGATATGATTCGAGTGGTTATTAACAAAGAAGGCGAAATCTTTGCAGATGCGACAGGAAAAAAACAAGGGCGCGGTGCATATGTGTCTAAAGATGTAGCTTTAGTTGAAAACGCTCAACAAAGAGAAGTTTTAGAAAAATATTTTAACGCTACTAAAGATACACTTGATCCTGTTTATAAAGAAATAATAAGACTGATTTATAGAGAAGAGATCCCAAAATAATGACTAAAATGAAAATTTTTAATTTGCTTGGTTTAGCTATGAGAGCTGGTAAAATCAAAAGCGGCGAATCGGTCATCTTAAACGAGCTTAAAAAGAATCAAATAAAACTTGTCATATTAGCTAGCGATGCATCTAGTAATACTCTAAAACAGATGAATAATAAATGTAATAGTTACCAAGTGCCATTAAAAGTGTTTGGTACTAGAAATGAATTAGGGTTAGCAATAGGTAAAAGCGATAGAGTTAATATTGGTATAACAGATAATGGTTTTGCAAAAAAATTGTTATCAATGATAGATGAATATGGTAAGGAGTGATTATATGAGTAAAAAAAGAATTTACGAATATGCGAAAGAATTAAATCTAAAGAGTAAAGAGATTATAGATGAGTTAAAAAGTATGAATGTTGAAGTGTCAAATCATATGCAAGCTTTAGAAGAAGAACAAATCAAAGCATTAGATAAAAAATTTAAAGCCTCTCAAGCGAAAGACACTAATAAACAAAATACTCAAAATAATCACCAAAAATCTAATAATAAACAAAATCAACAAAGTAAGAATAATAGTAAACCAACGAAGAAAAAAGAACAAAACAACAAAGGAAAACAGCAAAATAAAAACAATAAAACTAATAAGAATCAAAAAAATAATAAAAATAAAAAGAATAATAAAAATAATAAACCTCAAAATGAGGCAGCAGAAACAAAAGAAATGCCCTCTAAAATCACTTATCAAGAAGGCATAACTGTCGGTGAGTTAGCTGAAAAGCTAAATGTAGAATCAGCTGGTATTATTAAAAAATTGTTCTTATTAGGTATTATGGCTAATATCAATCAATCATTGGATGAAGAAACATTAGAATTAATTGCAGATGACTATGGCGTTGAAATAGAGAAAGAAGTAGTCGTTGATGAAGAAGATTTATCGATTTATTTTGATGATGAGACTGATGATTCCGATGCGATTGAACGTCCAGCTGTTGTTACAATCATGGGCCACGTAGACCATGGTAAAACGACTTTATTAGATTCTATTCGTAACACTAAAGTTACAGAAGGAGAAGCTGGCGGAATCACTCAACATATTGGTGCTTATCAAATTGAAAATTCAGGTAAAAAAATTACGTTCTTAGATACTCCTGGACATGCTGCATTTACGACTATGCGTGCACGTGGTGCTCAAGTTACTGATATTACAATTTTAGTCGTGGCCGCTGATGATGGTGTGATGCCTCAAACAATTGAAGCTATAAATCACGCTAAAGAAGCAGAAGTACCAACGATTGTTGCAGTAAACAAAATTGATAAACCAACTGCTAACCCTGATCGTGTTATGCAAGAACTCACTGAGTATGGATTAATTCCAGAAGACTGGGGCGGTGACACAATCTTTGTACCACTATCTGCATTGAGTGGAGACGGTATTGATGATTTATTAGAAATGATCGGTTTAGTAGCGGAGGTACAAGAACTTAAAGCTAATCCTAATAAACAAGCTGTAGGTACTGTGATTGAGGCTGAATTAGATAAATCACGAGGTCCAGCTGCATCTTTACTTGTTCAAAATGGTACGTTAAACGTTGGAGATGCAATTGTTGTAGGTAATACTTATGGACGTATACGTGCAATGGTTAATGATTTAGGAAAAAGAATTAAATCTGCCGGTCCTTCAACGCCTGTAGAAATTACTGGTATTAACGATGTTCCACTTGCAGGTGATCGTTTTGTTGTATTTGGTGATGAAAAACAAGCACGTCGAATTGGTGAAGCACGTCATGAGGCAAGTGTTATACAGCAACGTCAAGAAAGTAAAAATGTTTCATTAGACAATTTATTTGAGCAAATGAAACAAGGTGAAATGAAAGATTTAAATGTCATCATTAAAGGTGATGTACAAGGTTCAGTTGAAGCATTGGCTGCATCACTAATGAAAATAGATGTTGAAGGTGTGAATGTACGAATTATTCATACAGCTGTTGGTGCTATCAATGAATCAGATGTTACATTAGCAAATGCATCAAATGGTATTATTATTGGTTTTAATGTACGCCCAGATGCTGGTGCGAAACGTGCGGCTGAAGCTGAAAATGTAGATATGCGATTACACAGAGTTATCTATAATGTTATTGAAGAGATAGAATCAGCTATGAAAGGTTTACTTGACCCAGAATTTGAAGAGCAAGTCATTGGACAAGCTGAAGTGCGTCAAACATTTAAAGTTTCTAAAGTTGGTACAATTGCTGGTAGTTATGTGACTGAAGGTAAAATCACTCGTAACGCTGGTGTACGTGTAATTAGAGATGGTATCGTGTTATTTGAAGGTGAACTTGACACATTAAAACGTTTCAAAGATGATGCTAAAGAAGTAGCTCAAGGCTATGAATGTGGTATTACAATTGAAAAATATAATGATCTCAAAGAAGGAGACATTATTGAAGCGTTTGAAATGGTAGAAATTCAAAGATAATTTTTGAAGCTTATTGAGAGGCTATTGCTAAGTTAAGTACTTTAAGATATTTCATAAACCTAATATCTTAAAGTAGAGTATGACATACTTTGCTTAACCAACAATCAAAGTGAAGATATAAATTTTGATTTGGAAAAGCTTAATGTTATGCTATCAATACTTTAGTTATGGTCTCTCATTTAGTATTATTTTATTGATTCGTTGTTGATAATTTAATAAAATGAACATCAATAGTTAATCATTAAATCTGATATTTCACATTTATTTGTGAGTAAAGTAAAAATAAAGAGAGGTGAGATGATGAATAATATAAGAGCAGAACGTGTAGGAGAACAAATGAAACAGGAAATCATGGACATTGTTAATAATAAAGTTAAAGACCCTAGAGTTGGTTTTTTAACAATTACTGATGTTGAACTAACCAATGACCTTTCACAAGCAAAGGTATATTTAACAGTGTTAGGGAATGATAAAGAAGTTGATAATACGTTTAAAGCTTTGCATAAAGCAACTGGATTTATAAAATCTGAACTTGGTTCTCGAATGCGCCTAAGAATTATACCTGAGTTAACATTCGAATATGATGAATCTATCGAATACGGTAATAAGATAGAACGCATGATTCAAGATTTACACAAAAATGATAAATAATATATTTTATAGTAGGCACAATCATTCATAAAGCATATTTTTGATATTGCCTACTATTTTTATGTAAAACGCTAATTAAAGAATTAAAATATCGTGTTATAATAATACACGTTATTAAAAGTTAAAGGTGTGACAACATGTATAATGGCATACTACCGGTATTTAAGGAACGAGGTTTAACAAGTCACGACGTCGTTTTTAAATTACGTAAAATTTTAAAAATGAAAAAAATTGGTCATACAGGAACATTAGATCCTGAAGTAAATGGTGTGTTACCAATTTGTTTAGGTGATGCGACAAAAGTCAGTGATTATATCATGGAAATGGGAAAAACTTATCACGCTACGATAACGTTAGGAAAGAGTACGACTACTGAAGACCAAACTGGAGATATTTTAGAAACTAGGGCTGTTGATAAGAATGATATTAATGAAGATACGATTGACCAAGTGTTGCAGCAATTTGAGGGGCATATTCAACAAATTCCGCCTATGTATTCTTCTGTTAAAGTAAATGGAAGAAAATTATATGAATATGCGAGAAATAATGAAACTGTCGAACGCCCTAAACGGCAAGTTTTTATTAAAGATATACATAGAATATCTGAAGTTACTTTCCAGGAGCAGACATGTCATTTTGAAGTTGAAGTAACATGTGGTAAAGGAACTTATATTAGAACTTTAGCTACAGATATTGGACTTAAACTTGGTTTTCCAGCTCATATGTCACGTCTAACTAGAATTGCTTCAGGCGGTTTTCAATTAGAAAGTAGTTTAACGATTGATCAAATTAAAGAATCACATGAGCATGATTCATTACATAATGAATTGTTTCCTATAGAATATGGCTTGAAAGGTCTGAAATCCTTCCAAGTGAAAGATTCAAATTTTAAAAAGAAAATCTGTAACGGTCAAAAATTTCATAAAAAAGTGTTAAGTCAAGATGTTAAAGAACCTTTTATATTTGTCGATAATAGTACTCAAAAAGTTTTAGCAATATATATAGTTCATCCAGACAAACCTTATGAAATAAAACCTAAAAAAGTTTTTAATTAAAGGAGAAATAATATTATGAAAGTGATAGAAGTTACACATCCCATACAAAGTAATCAATTCATAACTGAAAATGTTGCTATGGCTTTTGGTTTCTTCGATGGTATGCATAGAGGTCACGACAAGGTGTTTCAAGTGCTTGATGAAAAAGCAAAAGAGCATCAACTTAAAAAGGCTGTTATGACGTTTGATCCACATCCCTCAGTCGTATTAAACCCTGAGCGTAAACGTACAACCTACCTTACACCACTTTCAGATAAGTTAGAAATGATAGCAGAACACGGTATAGACTATTGTATCGTTATCAATTTTTCATCAAGATTTGCTAATGTGACATCTGACGATTTCATAAAAAATTATATTATTAATAATCATGTTAAAGAAGTGATTGCAGGGTTTGATTTCACCTTTGGTAAATTTGGAAAAGGAAATATGACGGTACTTCAGGAATCAAAAGCTTTTAATACTACTATTGTAGGAAAACAAGAGATGGATTCTGAAAAAATTTCTACAACTGCAATACGCCAAGCGCTTACAGATGGTCATTTACAGAAAGCAAATGACGAATTAGGGTATATATATAGGATTAAAGGAACTGTAGTACAAGGTGAAAAACGTGGAAGAACAATTGGTTTTCCAACAGCTAATGTGCAACCCAGTGATGATTATGTTCTACCAAAAAAAGGTGTTTACGCAGTGAGTATGGAAATTGGTCCAGAGAGTAAATTACATCGTGGTGTAGCTAACGTTGGAGTTAAACCAACATTCCACGATCCAACTAGGGCTGAGTTAGTTATTGAAGTAAATATATTTGATTTTAATGAAAATATTTACGGTGAACGTGTGACTGTGTATTGGCATCATTTCTTAAGACCAGAAGTTAAATTTGATGGTATCGATCCATTAGTTAAACAAATGAGCGAAGGCTAAACATTTATTATCTATTGATTTCGATGATGATATATCATATAATATATAAAGTTGACAGAGATACAAGATTATTCTTATTCTCTAGATATACCTTTTTCTTAGTAGGTCGATTCTCCGACGCCTCACTCAGATTAAGGAGTTAAATTATAATTAAGGAGGAAATTGATAATGGCAATTTCACAACAACGTAAAGATGAATTAATTAAAGAATATCGTGTGCACGAAACTGATACTGGTTCACCAGAAGTTCAAATCGCTGTATTAACTGCAGAAATTACTGCATTAAATGAGCATTTACGTGAACACAAGAAAGACCACCATTCACGTCGTGGTTTATTGAAAATGGTAGGTCGTCGTCGTCACTTATTAAACTACTTACGTAGTAAAGATATTCAACGTTACCGTGAATTAATTAAATCATTAGGTATTCGTCGTTAATCTTAATATAGAATTAGGAAAGCACCATGGATGGTACTTTCCTTTTTTTATTATGATACATAATAAAAAATATAAAATCAGTTAAATAAATGATATGATATAAATATTAGAATTAAGAGAGGAGATTCATAATGTCTCAAGAGAAGAAAGTTTTTAAAACTGAATGGGCTGGGCGTTCTTTAACTATTGAGACAGGACAATTAGCAAAGCAAGCTAATGGTGCTGTTTTAGTGCGTTATGGAGATACAGTTGTCCTATCAACTGCAACTGCTTCTAAAGAACCTAGAGATGGCGATTTTTTCCCATTAACTGTAAATTACGAAGAAAAAATGTATGCTGCTGGTAAAATACCAGGAGGATTCAAAAAAAGAGAAGGTCGCCCTGGTGATGAAGCAACGTTAACAGCTCGTCTCATTGATAGACCTATTCGTCCACTGTTTCCAAAAGGATATAGACATGACGTACAAATCATGAATATTGTCTTAAGTGCTGATCCAGATTGCTCACCAGAAATGGCAGCAATGATTGGTTCTTCGATGGCGTTAAGTGTTTCAGATATTCCATTCCAAGGTCCTATCGCAGGTGTAAATGTAGGTTATATCGATGGCAAATATGTCATTAATCCTTCCGTCGCTGATAAAGAAATTTCTAGATTAGATTTAGAAGTTGCTGGGCATAAAGATGCGGTAAACATGGTTGAAGCAGGCGCAAGTGAAATTACTGAGAGTGAGATGCTTGAGGCTATTTTCTTCGGACACGAGGAAATCAAACGACTTGTTGCATTCCAACAAGAAATCATCGATCACATTCAACCGATAAAACAAGAATTTGTACCGGTGGAAAGAGACGAAGATCTAGTTGAAAAAGTAAAAAGTCTAACTGAAGATAAAGGACTTAAGGAGACGGTTTTAACTTTCGATAAGCAACAACGAGATGAAAACTTAGATGCTCTGAAAGAAGAAGTTGTTGGTCATTTTCTAGATGAAGAAGATCCTGAAAATGAAACGCTTGTTAAAGAAGTTTATGCAATTCTAAATGACTTAATTAAAGAAGAAGTAAGACGTCTAATTGCAGATGAAAAAATACGACCTGATGGACGTAAAGTAGATGAAATAAGACCTCTTGAATCAGAAGTTGGTTTGTTACCAAGAGCTCATGGGTCAGGTTTATTTACTCGTGGTCAGACACAAGCACTTTCAGTTTTAACTTTAGGCGCACTTGGAGATTATCAATTAATTGATGGTTTAGGACCTGAGGTAGAGAAACGTTTTATGCATCATTATAACTTTCCTAATTTCTCTGTAGGAGAAACTGGCCCTGTACGTGCACCTGGTAGACGTGAAATTGGGCATGGTGCGCTTGGTGAAAGAGCATTACGTTACATTATACCTGATACTCAAGATTTCCCTTATACAATTCGCATTGTAAGTGAAGTACTAGAGTCTAACGGTTCATCATCTCAAGCATCGATTTGTGGTTCAACATTAGCATTAATGGATGCAGGTGTACCAATTAAAGCGCCAGTCGCAGGGATTGCCATGGGACTAGTAACGCGTGACGATAGCTATACAATTTTAACTGATATTCAAGGAATGGAAGATGCATTAGGTGATATGGACTTCAAAGTAGCAGGTACTAAAGACGGTATTACTGCGATTCAAATGGATATTAAAATTGATGGTTTAACTCGAGAAGTTATCGAAGAAGCACTAGAACAAGCGCGTCAAGGACGATTAGCTATTATGGATCATATGCTTCACACGATTGAACAACCGCGCGAAGAATTAAGTGCTTACGCACCAAAAGTGGTAACTATGAGTATTAATCCAGATAAAATTCGAGACGTGATTGGACCAGGTGGTAAGAAAATCAATGAAATCATCGACGAAACTGGAGTTAAATTAGATATTGAACAAGATGGTACAATCTTTATAGGTGCTGTAGATCAAGCGATGATTAACCGTGCAAAAGAAATTATCGAAGATATTACACGCGAAGCGGAAGTTGGACAAGTATATCATGCTAAAGTAAAACGTATTGAAAAGTATGGTGCTTTCGTTGAATTGTTCCCTGGTAAAGACGCATTATTACACATTTCTCAAATTTCACAAGAAAGAATTAATAAAGTAGAAGATGTTCTTAAAATTGGTGATACAATTGAAGTGAAAATTACTGAAATCGATAAACAAGGTCGCGTTAATGCGTCACATAAAGTATTAGAGCAATCTAAAAATTAAAATGTATCATATATGAACCTAATGTATTTGTTCTGTAAAAAGCTGCCGACAAAGCTAAATGCTTTGCGAGCAGTTTTTTTATTTTAATATGACTATTCAGTGAGATAAATGTATTTTGTTAGTGATGGTATATGGTGACTGAAAAAGATACATTCAATTAAAATCATTTAATAAGTAAAAGTAATATTTAGTATGTACATGCGACAATTGCTTTATTAAATATGATAAAAATATTAATCTTAAAAAATATAATCTCAATAATCAAATGGTATAACAGTGCAATAATAGTGTACATCAAGGTCGTTTTAACTTATAATAAATAGTGAGTTTATATATGGACGGGTCACTATTTATAGGAGGTAACATTTTGAGTTTAATAAAGAAAAAAAATAAAGATATTCGTATTATTCCACTCGGTGGAGTAGGCGAAATCGCTAAAAATATGTACATCGTTGAAGTAGACGATGAAATGTTTATGTTGGATGCAGGATTAATGTTCCCAGAAGATGAAATGCTTGGGGTAGATATCGTTATTCCTGACATTCAATATGTCATTGAAAACAAAGAAAGATTAAAAGGAATATTTCTTACACACGGTCATGAACATGCTATAGGCGCAGTAAGTTATGTGTTAGAACAAATCGATGCACCAGTTTATGGTTCTAAATTGACAATCGCACTTGTTAAAGAAGCAATGAAGGCCCGAAATATTAAAAAGAAAGTACGTTACTATACTGTAAACCATGATTCAATTATGAGATTTAAAAATGTTAACGTGAGTTTCTTTAATACGACACATAGCATTCCCGATAGCTTAGGCGTATGTATTCATACTTCTTATGGTTCTATAGTTTATACCGGAGAGTTTAAGTTTGATCAAAGTTTGCATGGACATTATGCTCCAGACTTGAAACGTATGGCAGAAATTGGTGATGAGGGTGTGTTCGCATTAATCAGTGATTCAAAAGAAGCTGAAAAGCCTGGATATAACACGCCTGAAAATATTATTGAACATCACATGTATGATGCTTTTGCCAAGGTTAAAGGTAGACTTATTGTATCATGCTATGCTTCAAACTTCGTTCGTATTCAACAAGTGCTTAACATTGCAAGTCAACTTAATCGTAAAGTGTCATTTTTAGGTCGTTCACTTGAAAGTTCGTTTAACATAGCACGTAAAATGGGATACTTTGATATACCAAAAGATTTATTAATACCTATTAACGAAGTGGAAAATTATCCTAAAAATGAAGTGATTATTATTGCTACAGGTATGCAAGGTGAACCAGTAGAAGCATTAAGTCAAATGGCTCGCAAGAAACATAAAATTATGAACATAGAAGAAGGGGATTCAATATTCCTAGCAATTACTGCTTCAGCTAATATGGAGGTTATTATTGCAGATACATTAAATGAGTTAGTGCGTGCTGGAGCACATATAATTCCAAACAACAAGAAAATTCATGCGTCAAGTCATGGTTGTATGGAAGAATTGAAAATGATGTTAAATATCATGAAACCTGAATATTTTGTACCTGTTCAAGGTGAATTTAAAATGCAGATTGCACATGCCAAATTAGCAGCAGAAACAGGTGTAGCACCTGAGAAAATTTTCTTAGTTGAAAAAGGCGACGTGATTAGTTATAACGGTAAAGATATGATTTTAAATGAAAAAGTTCAATCAGGTAATATACTTATTGATGGGATTGGCGTTGGTGACGTAGGTAATATCGTATTAAGAGATAGACATCTATTAGCCGAAGACGGTATTTTTATTGCGGTTGTGACATTAGACCCTAAAAATCGACGTATTGCTGCAGGACCTGAAATTCAATCAAGAGGCTTCGTTTATGTTAGAGAAAGTGAAGAACTTTTGAAAGAGGCTGAAGAAAAAGTACGTAAAATTGTAGAGGAAGGTCTTCAAGAAAAACGAATAGAATGGTCAGAAATCAAGCAAAATATGAGAGATCAAATCAGTAAGTTACTATTTGAGAGTACAAAACGCCGTCCAATGATTATTCCAGTCATATCGGAGATCTAATCTTAATAGAATAATATTTAAAGAGGTTGGGACAATTTAGTAAAGCAAAATCATGTTTAATGACTTTGTTCAACAATTAGTTTTTCTTTTAATTATTTATCAGTTTCTAAAATCTTAGAGTTTGGTAAATATGAAAGTGAATCTAAATAATCTAAGTTGTTCTTGCCTCTTTCATCTTATTAAAAATACATATAAGTATATATTCAAGTGTGATGAATACTCTAAATATAGTAATGATGAGAGATTAAAAAAGAAGGTGTAGGTATTGCCACAAGCAAAAAAAAGAACATCGACGAAGAGAAAGGGTAATAAAAAAACGAATAAAAAAAAGCAAAATGAAACGCCTTTAAGATATATATTCTCAATAATTGTAGTAATTCTTATTATACTAGGCGCTTTTCAATTAGGAATCATTGGTAGAATGATTGATAGCTTTTTTAATTATCTTTTTGGTATGAGTCGATATTTAACTTATATTTTAGTACTTATTGCAACAATCTTTATAACATACTCTAAGCAAATACCTAGAACTCGACGTAGTATCGGTGCAATAGTTTTACAATTAGCTTTGTTATTTATAGCGCAATTGTATTTTCATTTTTCACATAATATCACTTCTCAAAGAGAACCTGTACTGTCCTTTGTTTATAAAGCTTATGAACAAACACATTTTCCAAATTTTGGGGGAGGCTTAATAGGTTTTTATTTACTTAAACTATTTATACCTCTCATATCTATTGTAGGTGTAATAATAATTACTATCCTATTACTAGCTTCGAGTTTCATTTTATTACTTAATTTAAGACATAGAGATGTTACAAAAAGTTTATTCGACAACCTCAAGTCATCAAGTAATCATGCATCTGAGTCAATAAAACAAAAAAGAGAACAAAATAAGATTAAAAAAGAAGAAAAAGCCCAATTAAAAGAGGCAAAAATTGAACGAAAAAAACAAAAAAAATCACGTCAGAATAATAATGTCATTAAAGATGTTAGTGATTTTCCAGAGATTTCTCAGTCAGACGATATTCCAATATATGGTCATAATGAGCAAGAAGATAAAAGACCAAATACTGCTAACCAACGTCAAAAACGTGTTTTGGATAATGAACAATTTCAACAATCATTACCAAGTACCAAAAATCAATCAATAAATAATAATCAGCCATCTACAACCGCTGAAAACAATCAACAACAAAATCAGGCTGAAGGCTCAATATCTGAAGCTGGTGAAGAAGCCAATATTGAGTATACGGTCCCACCTTTATCCTTATTAAAACAGCCTGCCAAACAAAAAACTACTTCAAAAGCTGAAGTCCAACGTAAAGGTCAGGTTTTAGAATCTACACTAAAAAACTTTGGTGTTAATGCTAAAGTAACACAAATTAAAATCGGTCCTGCAGTTACACAATATGAAATTCAACCAGCGCAAGGTGTTAAAGTAAGTAAAATAGTCAATCTCCATAATGACATTGCATTAGCTTTGGCTGCGAAAGATGTACGAATAGAAGCACCTATTCCAGGTCGCTCTGCGGTAGGAATTGAGGTTCCCAATGATAAAATCTCACTTGTCACTCTAAAAGAAGTTTTAGAAGATAAGTTCCCATCTAAGTATAAATTAGAAGTCGGCATTGGTAGAGATATTTCTGGTGATCCAATATCAATTCAATTAAATGAAATGCCTCACTTACTCGTTGCTGGTTCAACAGGAAGCGGTAAATCAGTTTGTATTAACGGTATTATAACGAGTATATTACTCAATACAAAACCGCACGAAGTTAAACTTATGTTAATCGATCCTAAAATGGTAGAGTTAAATGTGTACAATGGTATTCCTCATTTACTTATACCGGTTGTAACAAATCCACATAAAGCGTCTCAAGCTTTAGAAAAAATTGTTTCAGAAATGGAACGTCGTTATGATTTGTTTCAACATTCATCGACACGAAATATTGAAGGATATAACCAATATATACGCAAACAGAATGAAGAACTTGATGAAAAACAACCTGAGTTACCATATATCGTCGTAATAGTGGATGAATTGGCTGATTTAATGATGGTTGCAGGTAAAGAAGTAGAAAATGCTATCCAACGTATTACTCAAATGGCTAGAGCAGCGGGTATACACTTAATTGTAGCTACTCAAAGACCTTCAGTTGATGTTATTACTGGTATTATTAAAAATAACATTCCATCAAGAATTGCGTTCGCTGTAAGTTCTCAAACTGACTCTAGAACAATAATTGGTGCTGGTGGAGCTGAAAAGCTACTTGGTAAAGGTGATATGCTATATGTTGGTAACGGAGAATCTACTACAACCCGAATTCAAGGTGCTTTTTTAAGTGATCAAGAAGTGCAAGATGTTGTTAATTATGTTGTAGAGCAACAGAAAGCAAATTATGTTAAAGAAATGGAACCGGATGCACCTGTAGATAAATCAGAAATGAAGAGTGAGGACGCTTTATATGATGAAGCTTATTTATTTGTAATAGAAAAGCAAAAAGCTAGTACTTCTTTATTACAACGACAATTTAGAATCGGTTATAATCGAGCTTCAAGGCTCATGGATGATTTGGAACGTAACCAAGTTATTGGTCCACAAAAAGGAAGTAAACCTAGACAAATATTAGTTGATTTAGAAAATGACGAGGTGTAAAAATGTCGGAAATGAGTGCAATCTATAGAGTAAAACAATACATTTTAAATTTAATTAAAGATGGTGAACTTACTAATGGAAGTAAATTACCTAGTAATTTGTCAATTGCGAGAGCATTAAACGTTAAAACAGATGATGTTTATGATGGTATAGATGAGTTGATTACGGAACAAGTAGTAACGGATAATTTTGAAGAGGGGACTAACGTAAAAGTAAAGCCCCCTTTCTATTACCCGTTAAATAAAATTATTAGTATAGGGACTATGATTAAAGAAGCGGGTTATGAAGCAGGAACAGAATATCTGAATCTTGACGAGCAACCTGCAACTATTTTAGATGCTGAACATTTAGATATAGAAACAAAAGAACCTATAACAATTATTGAGAGACTAAGGACTGCTAATCATAAGCCTGTCGTATATTGTTTAGACAAAATAGCAAAAACTTATCTAACTTGTACAGATTATCAACAGAGTAGTGGTTCAATGTTAGAAGCTATTAAAGCATCTACAAATCATCAAATCATGCATGCAGAAATGGATTTAGAAGCAATTAGTTACGAACCTCATATCTCTGAAGTGCTTAATGCTTCACCTCACGAAGGGCTTATGTTACTGAAAGTAGTACATTATGACGAAAAGCATCAACCAATTTTGTATTCTTTAAATTATATTAAGAGTAGTTTAGTTAAATTCACTATTACTAAAAGTGAATAAATTGTCATATTAGACCAGGAGGTTAGATTTTGAAGAGATTCAATCAAGATAACACAAAAGTTCGAGTCAATGTTTTGCCTACCGATAAATTTAAAACAACGACAATTACCTTTAAATTTATGGCACCATTAAACTATAAAACAATTACTTCACGTTCAATTTTAAGTAAAGTATTAGTTCGTGCAACACAACAATGGCCCACCGATAAAACTTTAAATAAACAGTTATCAGAATTGTATGGCGCCTATGTTAATAGTTTTGTTTCTAAGTTTAAAGATAAGCATGTTATTACAATCTCATTAGAAGTAGTTAATGAAAAATTCTTAAAAGATAAAACCCCTTTATTTGAAAAGGGATTAGATACGTTAAAAGAAATAATTTGGAATCCATTAATCAAAGATAGATGCTTTGATCATACATATGTAGCTCAAGAAAAGTCTTTACTTAGCAAAAAACTTGAAGCAATGGAAGATAATAAAGCACAGTATTCATTTCTTCAGTTAATGAATTATATGTTTAAACAGGAACCCTATCGATATATAGCGACAGGTCAATTAGAACAAATTCCACAAGTGACTTCTGAAAGTCTATACGATACATATCTATCCATGATACAAAATGATGATTGTGCCATATATGTTGTAGGAAATATTAACAAAGAGGAAGTAACGCAACTAATTCTAGATAAGTTTGCAATTAAGCCTTTCTATTTAGAAAATAAAGAAAGTACTGAAATCACACCTTCTTTTGATCAACCGCAATATATAATTGAAAAAGACGATGTTGACCAAGCTAAATTGAATTTGGGATATCGCTTTCCATCTTATTATGGGAAAAGTAATTACTATGCATTTATAGTATTAAATATGATGTTTGGAGGAGATCCCTCCTCAGTACTATTTAATGAAGTCAGAGAAAAGCAAAGCTTGGCATACTCTATACATTCACAAATTGATGGTAAAAACGGATTTTTATTTGTTTTAAGTGGTGTTTCTGCTGAGAAATATGAGCAAGCAAAAGATACTGTCATCAAAGAGTTTGATAAGATAAAAAATGGAGATTTTGATTCTAATAAAATTGAATTAGCTAAAAAAATCATTATTTCTCATAGACACGAAGCATCAGATAGACCTAAAAGTATAATTGAAATACTACATAATCAATTATTATTAAACCGACAGCAAACTGATCAAGATTTTATAAATGCAGTGAATCGAGTGACGAAGAAAGATGTTATTAAATTGGCAAATGAAGCTGTTCTAGATACAATTTATGTACTAACGAAAGGAGACCAACACTGATGAAAACACATCAATATGAACTTATAGATGAGAAAGTTTTCGAACATGAGTTTGATAATGGGTTGAAATTATTTATCATCCCTAAGCCTGGTTTTCAAAAAACGTATGTGACCTACACAACACAGTTTGGTTCATTGGACAATCATTTTAAGCCCATAGGTAATCAGCAATTTGTAAAAGTTCCTGACGGTGTGGCACATTTTTTAGAACATAAATTGTTTGAAAAAGAAGATGAAGATTTATTTACTGCATTTGCCGAAGAGAATGCGCAAGCAAATGCTTTTACAAGCTTTGATCGTACGAGTTATTTATTTAGCGCAACAAGTAATATTGAAAGTAACATTAAACGTCTCCTCAATATGGTAGAAACACCTTATTTTACTGAAGAAACAGTTAATAAAGAAAAAGGGATTATAGCTGAGGAAATTAAAATGTACCAGGAACAACCAGGATATAAATTAATGTTTAATACTTTAAGGGCTATGTATTCCAAGCACCCGATACGGGTGGATATCGCTGGTAGTGTTGAAAGCATTTATGAAATAACAAAAGATGATTTATATCTATGCTATGAGACATTTTATCATCCCTCTAATATGGTGTTATTTGTGGTAGGCGATGTTAGTCCTCAATCGATAATTAAACTTGTAGAAAAGCATGAAAATCAAAGAGATAAAACTTATCAACCACGTATTGAACGTGCGCAAATTGATGAGCCTAGAGAGGTAAATCAACGGTTTGTTTCCGAGAAAATGAAATTACAGTCACCACGATTGATGTTAGGTTTTAAAAATGAACCATTAGATGAAAGTGCAACGAAATTTGTTCAAAGAGATTTGGAAATGACATTTTTCTATGAATTGGTTTTTGGAGAGGAAACGGAGTTTTATCAACAACTTTTAAATAAAGATTTAATAGATGAAACATTCGGTTATCAATTTGTATTGGAACCGAGCTACAGTTTTTCAATTATTACTAGTGCAACACAACAGCCTGACATATTTAAACAACTAATAATGGATGAATTAAGAAAATATAAAGGAAACCTTAAAGATCAAGAAGCATTTGATTTATTGAAAAAGCAATTTATTGGAGAATTCATATCAAGTTTAAATTCTCCAGAATATATTGCTAATCAATATGCAAAACTCTATTTCGAGGGAGTGAGTGTATTTGATATGCTAGATATCGTAGAAAATATTACGTTAGAGAGTGTAAATGAAACTTCCGAATTATTCTTGAACTTTGACCAACTTGTTGATAGTCGTCTGGAGATGGAAAATAGATGAAAGCGCTAGTCATAGGTGGTTCTGGAACAATAGGTCGTGCCATTGTAAAACGACTGCTATTTGAAGGTTATGAAGTCTTCTTACATTATCATTCAGCTCAATATTCTGATTTAAGTAATCAATTTAAAAATAGCAAAATTACATTTATTCAATGTGATTTAACCAAAGATATAAAGCTCGAAGATTACTTTGGACACATTGATGAGCTAGATTGTCTAATTTATACCAGTGGGACAGCATTATATGGCATGTTACAAGATATGAGTGATTGTGACATCGATAATAGTTATGCATTAAATGTAAGACAATTTATACGTTTGACTCGCTACTTTATTGATATTTTAAGGCAGAGTAACAATGGACGTATCATTGTTATTTCATCAATTTGGGGAGAAACTGGAGCTAGTTTAGAGACAATCTATTCAGCGATGAAAAGTGCTCAAATTGGTTTTGTTAAAGCATTAAGTCAAGAATTAGCTTTAACTTCAGTAACTGTAAATGCTATTACACCAGGTATGGTAAAAGGGAAAATGAGCGATGTATGGTCGAAAGATGAGTTATCGAATATAGTATCAGAGTTACCTCAGCAAAGAATGATTGATCCTTCTGAAGTGGCACATGCTTGTGCATACTTGTGTAGTACTATGTCAAAAAGTATTACGGGTACAGTACACAAAGTGAATGGCGGATGGTATATTTAAATGCTTTGTCAGTAAAAGATAAGTTTCTTGTTTCAATTGTTATAGGAGCAACATTTTAGTAATAATAAAAGAAGTATCTTTTTATTATTGGTGTTATAATATGATAAACAAAGATTTCATGTGCTTCGTTGTTAACAAGGGGTGATCAAGAGGTGACTTTTGCAAAAAGGAAAGAGTGGTACTTAGAATATGAGATAACTGTAAATCGTGCTGGCTTACTCGGTGATATTTCAAGTTTGCTTGGAATGCTCGGCATTAGTATTGTTACAATTAATGGTGTTGATCAGGGAAAAAGGGGATTGTTAATCAAAACAGATCAACTAGAAAAGGTTGAAAGGTTCGAACAAATTGTAAAAGAAATTAATGAAATAGAAATTACAAAGTTAAGAGTTCCTGAATTACGAGATAGACTCGCTGTACGACACGGTAGATATATTGAACAAGATGCTGATGATAAAAAGACTTTTAAATTTGAACGAGAAGATTTAGGATTACTTGTTGATTTTTTAGCTGAGTTATTTAAAGAAGAAGGACATAAATTAATCGGAATACGTGGAATGCCTAGAGTTGGTAAAACTGAATCTATTGTAGCTGGAAGTGTTTGTGCACATAAAAGATGGTTATTCATAAGCTCAACTTTAATTAAACAAACAGTAAGGCGTTCACTATTTAAAGGTGAATATGATTCTAATCACGTATATATCATTGATGGTGCGGTAACAGCACGTGAATTGAACCCTGAACACCAAGAATTGGTGAGAGAGGTTATGACGTTACCCTCAATAAAAGTAGTTGAACATCCAGATTTATTTGTAGAGTCGTGCAATTATAATATGGAAGATTTTGACTATATTATTGAATTGAGGGAAAATGAAGATCAAGAGATTCGATATGAAGAAATGAAGAAACATACGGTTCAAAGCAAGAATAATTTAGATTTTGGAGATCCATTTGGTGGAGGGTTTGGTTTCTTTGAATAATGTCTAGGAGGACTTTGAGTGAAAACGATTGGTGAAGTGTTGAAAAGTAGACGTGAAAGATTGGGTATGACACTAAGTGAATTAGAACAAAGAACTCAGTTAAAGCGTCAAACGTTAATACATATAGAAAATAATGATTTTAATGAACTAGCCAAGAGTGATTATACTGAAGGTTTTATTAGAAAATACGCTAAAGTTGTAAATATCGAACCAAATCAACTTATTGAAGCACATCAAGATGAGATTCCTGAAACACAATATCAAATTGATGATGTGATACAAACATTTTCTAATGGGTATGAACCCCCTTACCGATGTCAATCTAAAGAAGCGTTTCAATTGCTGATGTGGATGGGTTTCATTATTTTAATATCTTTAATCGTTTGGATACTCGCAATATTAATTATATAAATATATGTTTTAGAAATGAGGATTTAATATGAATATACCGAATCAAATAACGGTATTTAGAGTTATTTTAATACCATTTTTTATTTTATTTGCTTTAGTTGATTTTGGTTTTGGGCAAATTTCAATTTTAGGTGGAAATCATATCAGAATTGAAATATTAATTAGTGCTATTATATTTGTGGTTGCATCATTAAGTGATTTTGCTGATGGTTATCTTGCCCGTAAATGGCAATTAGTTACTAATATGGGGAAATTCTTAGATCCACTTGCAGACAAATTATTGGTCGCGAGTGCATTAATTGTTATGGTGCAACTTGGTTTTACTAATTCTGTCGTTGCTATCATTATTATTGCTCGAGAATTTGCCGTCACAGGATTACGATTACTACAAATTGAACAAGGGTTTGTAAGTGCAGCAGGGCAGCTAGGGAAAATAAAAACAGCAGTGACAATGGTTGCAATTATATGGATTTTATTAGGCGATCCTTTCGTGCACTATGTACATTTCCCAATTGGAGTGTGGTTATTATACATTGGAGTATTCTTTACTATTCTTTCAGGTATTGAATATTTTTATAAAGGAAGAGATGTATTTAAACATTCTAAATAAATGTGTAATTTAAAAATTGAGCTTGTACATTTATTTCATATATAAAGTACTATATCAATTTATTATATAAACATACTCTCTAAAATAAATACATTTTGATTTAGTTATCTTTGTCAAAGAGCCTGGGACAAAAAGGTCCAAGATAAGTAAATAAAGACAATTTCTATTGAAATAATATAGAAATTGTCTTTTTTATAATTTTTTTGATTATTTTCAGCTCGTTGAGCTTTTACTTTATTATATTAAGCAACGATAATGTCTGAATTCATCGAATTCAGTCTCGGGAATTGTTTCTACAATATCATTTACATGTCGTGAAATATCATTTGTGGGGATAAGAACTGAAGTTTCCATTAGTAGAGTATTGTGTTTATATGTAATTTTATATTAAGATACTTTGAAAAATAAGGCCTTTCGTATAATTTAATAAATACCAATAAACAAAATTAACGAGGTGCCTTATGTATAAAGAC
>ERZ1023445.101-NODE-101-length-24786-cov-741.418907_pt1 | contig 24786 bp, 19 predicted proteins | sample MGYA00380522_ERZ1023445 | MGnify/ENA primary metagenome ERZ1023445 (study PRJEB33173, sample SAMEA4830297) | metagenome | study: EMG produced TPA metagenomics assembly of the PRJEB25223 data set...
TAAAAGTGAAAACCGTGAAATACTTTACCGAATTAGAAGGTGCGGTAGCTGGTACGGATTATCAGGATAAATAGAGATTTATTCTTGATCTTTATGTAGGGGCGAATTACATTCGCCCTATAATCTCAACAAGAGCTAAAAGTGAAAACCGTGAAATACTTTACCGAATTAGAAGGTGCGGTAGCTGGTACGGATTATCAGGATAAATAGAGATTTATTCTTGATCTTTATGTAGGGGCGAATTACATTCGCCCTATAATCTCAACAAGAGTTAAAAGTGAAAACCGTGAAATACTTTACCGAATTAGAAGGTGCGGTAGCTGGTACGGATTATCAGGATAAATAGAGATTTATTCTTGATCTTTATGTAGGGGCGAATTACATTCGCCTATAATCTCAACAAGAGTTAAACGTGAAAACCGTGAAATACTTTACCGAATTAGAAGGTGCGGTAGTTGGTACGGATTATCAGGATAAATAGAGATCTACTCTTGATCTTTATGTAGGGGCGAATTACATTCGCCCTATAATCACTGATGTTGATATTAGGAACAAAATATGAAATACGCATTAATTAATTGTGTAATTTACACAAAATATGATGTTTTACGTGATTTTGCTGTAATTATTAACGGTGAAATTATTGAAGCAGTGATCCCCCAAGCTGAATTAGAAACAGGTATCAAAACCATTGATTTGCAAGGTAATAATTTAACGGCTGGTTTTATTGATCTGCAATTAAATGGCTGTGGTGGCGTGATGTTTAACGACCAAACCAGCGTTGAAACCTTGGAAATTATGCAGGAAACTAACTTAAAATCAGGTTGTACAAGTTTCCTTCCCACTTTTATTACCGCGCCCGATGAAAATATAAAAAGTGCGGTAAAAATTATGCGTGAATATTTAAACAAGCATAAAAACCAAGCACTTGGTTTACATATTGAAGGGCCTTATCTCAGCATTGAGAAAAAAGGCGTACACCGTCCCGAATATATTCGTGAAATTACGCCTGAAATGAAAGATTTCCTCTGTGAAAATGGTGATGTGATTACAAAAATCACCATTGCCGCAGAAAACCCAACCATTAACTATACGCCTGATTTTGTGAAAGCGGGCATTATTGTCTCTGTAGGCCATTCTAATGCCACTTATGAAGTGGCTAAAGCCGCATTCCACAAAGGCGCAACTTTTGCGACTCACTTGCATAATGCGATGTCGCCAATTAGTTCTGGACGTGCAATGGGCGTAGTGGGTGCAGTATTAGATTCTGATGTTTACACTGGCATTATCGTCGATGGTGTGCATATCAATTATGGCAATGTTCGCATTGATAAAAAAATCAAAGGCGACAAACTTTGTATTGTGACTGACTCTATTGCAGCGGCAGGCGCACCGCCAGAACTAGAAAGTTTTACCTTTGTAGGAAAAACAATTTATATCAAAGAAGGGCGTTGCTATGATGCGAATGGCACAATTGCAGGGGCATCAATCACAATGATGGAATCCATTAAAAATGCGGTAGAATATGTTGAAATTCCTCTTGCGGAAGCCATTAGAATGAGTAACCTTTACCCAGCTCGTGCAATTGGTGTAGATGATCGTTTAGGTTCGGTAGAAAAAGGTAAGATAGCAAACTTAGCAGTGTTTACGCCAAATTACCAAGTAATCGGCACAGTAGTAAACGGAAAGTGGAAAGAGAATTAATAGTAAACACTTAAATAGTTAATTGATTTAAAAATCTGTGATATATATCACAGATTTTTTATTAATATTTTGTTACTTATAAAATAGCCTAAATATTTATACACTTTTAACTTAATCATTTTTTAACTGATTTTGAGCAAAAAAAAAAAGCGAATCTTTTGATTCGCTTTTTTAAGTATTCATTCTAACAAATAATTAGAAGTAAACGCGTAAACCTACACCCACTGATTTTTCTTTTTCAGTTTTTTCGGCTTTACCTTTCTCATTTGTTTTAGTTCTCGCGTAAGCACCTTCAATATAGGTTAATACTTGTTTGTGAAGTTTATGATCTACACCGAATAATACTGCTTGTTCATGTGTTTTTTCACCTTGATCTACAGAAGTGCGTTCATATTTGAAGTTGCCATACACATTAGTATCTTCCATTAATTCATATTGGAAACCTGGAGATACGAAATAGCGTTTTTCGTAGTGTGCTGGCTTGCCGTCTTTTTTCACTTCTTTATGGTTTTTAGTTTTTGCATAGCCACTATCTAGCGACACTAATAAGCCTAAATCACTAAAACGATAGCCTAAAGTTGAAACCACACCCTTTAATTGTTCTTTTCCTGATTGAGATGCAATATTTTCTTTATAATTTGTACGACCAAAAGCAATAGCGGCAACAATGTTGTTTGCATCATATTTTGCACCAACCTGAACGCCATTGCTGATTGATTGTTTCTGAACTTCTCCGTTGTTGCTAGCATTGTCATACTTTTGTGCTAATAAATAATTCGCGCCTAATACTAAACCATCGATACCTTTAAAAGTATAGCCAGCGGTATTACCACTAGTAGGGACATATTTGCTATTGTTGAGAACACCATATTCTTTATCTTCTGCGCTTGTGATGCCATCAGCAATCGTTTTCGCACGACCAAGTTTTACTTCACCCAATGCTTTATTTCCTAAAGTAACATAAGCATATTTGGTTGTAATATCACCGAAGCCATCTCTATCTTCGTGAATGAAGCCATTGGGACTTGTAACTAAACGAGTTTCTAAATAACCCTGTGCATAGAAACCATCACCGAAGTTATGCGTTGCTTTAATGTGGAAACGTGAACCTTGATTGCGTAATGCACCGTGTTGCTGTTTTTGATTCTTTACAGTGGTATTACTTTGTTCTGCGATAACGCTTAAACGACCACCTAATTCTACCTTAGTCCCTTCGTTGTTATAAACAACAGCCGCGTTTGCTGCTGAAGCTGCGAATGCACCAACGATTAATGCTGCAAGTGTTTTTTTCATAATTTGTATTCCTTATGGTTGTTACTATCTATGATTGAACTTTTTTCCAATAGAATTGTCTTCCAATAGAATTGTTTTCCAATAGAATTGTCTAATCACCAAACAAAATAGGCGAACGACGAGCGACATGTTCGCAAAAAAATTTTTTGATGTCAATACTCCAAAATTTTAATTTTCTTCAAATCTCATCGAGATCACACTTTTTTAAAGGAATTTGATTATTTTTTGTTCTTTTTTGATTGGTTGTGATTAGATAAATTCAGTTTTAATCTTTACAAAGAGGCTTTTGGAAACGGATACCCTTGGTCATTAGCATTTTCTAGTAGCTCCTTTCTTGTTTCTTCAGAAATATGTTCAATAAGCCCAATTTTGTGCTTGGCATATTGGTAAATATGTGGACTGATTAAATTAAATCCTCTATTGTCTTTGCTTTGGTAATAACGATATATCCAATAGGCGACTAAATCAGCTAGCTGAATAATCCTTGATGCTTTAGAATCAATAAACATTGGAACTTCTGCAAAATTTCTTAGTTTGTCATCCCCTTTGCCTATATGTTTATAGGTGTAGGATAAATCTTGTATCATTCTTTCTGATGTTGAATTATCAAAAATCATAATACCTCTTTGTTTTTGGCTTTGATTTTTGTAATAAATATTTTTTAAAAAACTATCAAATGCAAAAGCAATATCTTTAAATGCTGTTGGAATAATTTTGCTTCTATCGCTGAAAAGTGATTTTTCTATAACTGAAATAAAAATAGGGATTTTACCGTGTTCATGGTCAAGTAAATCTAAAGAATCTACAACAGCTTGAACTCGTTCTGGTACGCTTGCTGCTAACTTCCATCCATCTCGGCCACTAAACATTGGGCTGCCGTGTAATTCGCAATGCCTTTCTCCAAAATATCCACTAAAGCGATTTGCGATACTTTCAAGTTTATTATCAACCCAATGTGTTTGACGTTCAAATAAGCAACATCCAGCTAAAACAAAGAAATCACCATTAGGATCATCTATCGATCCTGATTCATCAGCGTATAATAAATACATAAATAAATTTCTCCTTAAAAAAACCCAATAAATTATAAAAATAATCTATTGGGTTAAATTCGGTGAGTTAGGTGAGTCAATCGCTCAGCGTTCTGCATATTATAAAGTCCAGCACTCCTAACTCTTTTGCTAATATAGTCATTTTATGAAAAAAATCAAGTATGTTTTATTCTTCAAAATACCCCATATCTTCCAATGTCGGATTTTCTGCCCCTTTTTTTGCTAATTCATCGCAAATTTCATTTTCTCTGTGTCCTGCATGACCTTTTACCCATTGCCAATTAATTTTATGACGTTGGATGGATTCATCTAAGGCTATCCATAAATCTTGGTTTTTTACAGGCTTTCCAGAACTTGCTTTCCAATTATTTTTTTTCCAGTTAAAGATCCATTTTGTTATGCCGTTTTTCATATATTGGCTATCACTATAAAGCGTGATCAAGCAAGGTTCTTTTAATGTATTTAATGCTTCAATGACAGCACGTAATTCCATTCGATTATTGGTGGTTTTGAAATAGCCTTTGGAGAGCATTTTTTCATGCTGTTTATAACGCAATACGGCACCAATTCCGCCCGCCCCTGGATTACCTAAGCAAGATCCATCAGTAAAAATTTCAATCTGTTTTTGCATAACAAAAAGGTTGTTGTGTAGAATGGCAAGTATTTTAATGGAAAGAGATAGGTTGAACAAATGATTAATCCCAATCGCCAAATTGTGTTAGATACTGAAACTACAGGTATGAGTCAGCTCGGTGCGCATTATGAAGGACACTGCATTATTGAAATTGGTGCAGTTGAATTAATAAATCGTCGTTACACAGGTAATAATTTCCATATTTATATTAAGCCAGATCGCCCCGTTGATCCTGATGCGATTAAAGTTCATGGTATTACTGATGAAATGTTAGCGGATAAACCTGAATTCAAAGAGGTTGCCCAAGATTTTTTGGATTATATTAATGGTGCGGAATTGCTTATTCACAATGCCCCCTTTGACGTTGGATTTATGGATTATGAATTTCGTAAACTTAACCTTAATGTGAAAACTGACGATATTTGTTTGGTGACAGATACGCTACAAATGGCGCGCCAGATGTATCCTGGAAAACGCAATAATTTGGACGCACTTTGTGATCGTTTAGGTATTGATAACAGCAAACGTACTTTGCACGGTGCGTTACTGGATGCCGAGATCTTGGCGGATGTTTATTTGATGATGACGGGGGGGCAAACAAATTTATTCGATGAAGAAGAATCTGTTGAGTCTGAAGTTATCCGTGTTGTGCAAGAAAAAACGGCGGAAGAAATAAAAAGTGCGGTAGATTTTTCGCACAATTTAAAATTACTTCAACCTACTAATGATGAGTTACAAGCGCATTTAGAATTATTAAAGATGCTTAATAAAAAAAGTGGAAATAATTGCCTTTGGGATAAACGCTTTGGCAATAATAATGTGCATTAATCGTGTGGAATTTAAGCAGGTAAGTAAAATTTAATAAAAAAAGATTGACGAGATTTGTGTTCATCATTAAGATACGCACCACTTAGCGGAGTGGTAGTTCAGCTGGTTAGAATACCTGCCTGTCACGCAGGGGGTCGCGGGTTCGAGTCCCGTCCATTCCGCCAATTTAAAATTAATATCTTATCTCGGAGTGGTAGTTCAGCTGGTTAGAATACCTGCCTGTCACGCAGGGGGTCGCGGGTTCGAGTCCCGTCCATTCCGCCAATTAAGATAAATAAAGATAGCACCTAATGGTGCTTTTTTTGTATCTGAAATTTATTCATCTTGACAAAAATAAAGTAAACTTTTAATATTTGAAGAACTAGGGAGCTGTTACTCCCTAGTATGTCGTGTTATCAGTAAGCGGTCTGGCTCACTAATAATAGTAGTACGACAAGGATAATGATCTTAATCATTTTCTTATCCTCTTCAAACGTTGCGAAAAAGCGCAACACTCGCTTTCAAGCTGGATTCTTGAAAGCGAGATTATTATAACGTTAAGTTGTAGATAAATAAACAGTGTTTAGAAAGCCATAGGATTGTATCCTGTGGCTTTTTCTTTTCTTTATGAAATCATTTTTTACCAATCCTTTAACTTTCGATATAATAGCCGCCATTTTTGACAAAATAAGAGATTTTTTATGGCAACTCCAGTCGTCGCCCTTGTTGGTCGCCCGAATGTGGGAAAATCCACATTATTTAATCGCCTTACTCGTACGAGAGATGCGTTAGTCGCTGATTTTCCAGGTTTAACTCGTGATAGAAAATATGGTCACGCACATATTGCTGGCTATGATTTTATTGTTATTGATACTGGCGGTATTGATGGAACGGAAGAGGGCGTAGAAGAAAAAATGGCGGAGCAATCTTTGCTTGCTATTGATGAAGCGGATATTGTTCTTTTCCTTGTGGATGCTCGTGCAGGTTTAACGGCAGCTGATATTGGTATTGCTAATTATTTACGCCAACGTCAAAACAAAATTACTGTGGTGGTGGCAAATAAAACCGATGGTATTGATGCGGATTCTCATTGTGCTGAATTTTATCAGTTAGGTTTAGGAGAAATTGAGCAAATCGCAGCCTCACAAGGCCGTGGTGTTACTCAGTTAATGGAACAAGTACTGGCGCCTTTTGCGGAAAAAATGGAAAACGCCGATGAAAATGACCGCACTTCTGAGGAAGAACAAGACGAATGGGAACAAGAATTCGATTTTGATTCAGAAGAAGATACGGCATTAATTGATGAGGCTTTAGAGGAATCGGAAGAAGAGCAAGATAAAAATATTAAGATTGCTATTGTTGGTCGTCCAAATGTGGGTAAATCTACTTTAACCAATCGTATTTTAGGCGAAGATCGTGTCGTGGTTTTTGATATGCCAGGTACGACACGTGACAGTATTTATATTCCAATGGAGCGTGATGGACAGCAATATACCTTGATTGATACGGCTGGTGTGCGTAAGCGTGGTAAGGTGCATTTGGCAGTGGAAAAATTCTCTGTGATTAAAACCTTGCAAGCGATTCAAGATGCTAATGTTGTATTGCTGACTATTGACGCGAGAGAGAACATTTCTGATCAGGATTTATCTTTGCTCGGCTTTATTTTAAATGCAGGGCGTTCTTTGGTGATCGTCGTGAATAAATGGGATGGCTTAGAGCAAGATGTGAAAGATCGTGTGAAATCTGAGCTTGATCGTCGTTTAGATTTTATTGATTTTGCTCGAGTGCATTTTATTTCAGCCTTGCACGGAAGTGGTGTGGGTAATCTTTTTGATTCGATTAAAGAAGCCTATGCTTGTGCCACTCAAAAAATGACGACTTCGCTTTTAACTCGTATTTTGCAAATGGCAACGGATGAGCACCAACCGCCGATGATTGGCGGTCGTCGCATTAAATTAAAATATGCTCACCCAGGTGGTTATAATCCGCCGATTATAGTGGTTCACGGTAACCAAATGGATAAACTACCAGATTCTTATAAACGTTATTTATCTAATTATTATCGTAAGAGCTTAAAAATTATTGGTTCACCGATTCGTCTGCTTTTCCAAGAAGGCTCAAACCCATTTGCAGGACGCAAAAATAAACTTACCCCGAACCAATTGCGTAAACGTAAACGTTTGATGAAGTTTATTAAGAAAGCAAAACGTTAAACGCAAGATAAATAAAACTTAGACAGATTTAACCGCACTTTTAAAACTCTTTTTGGAGAACTAAAGTGCGGTTATTTTTTTATTTGTTTTGCAGAAGAAATGTATGGCGATATTTTAAGTGCGTTGTAATAAAAATGATGAAACCGATTAAGCCTAATGCTGCACCCGTATAACCGATTTCGTTTAATCCTAAATAGGTTGTCGCAAGATTTCCAAATAATGCGCCTGCGCCAATTCCTGCATTGAAAATGCCCGAGTAAATAGCCGTAGCAATATCGGTTGCATCTGGTGCAAGTTTTAGTACGCGCATTTGTAGGGAGAGTCCGATACAAGAAATACCGATACCCCAAATAAACACAAGACAGAACATTGCTATCATTGTTTCGGTAGAGAAGAGTAGTAGCAATAGTGAGAACATCAATAAGCTCATCGAAACAATAATAAATTTTGTCGGCGCAAATCGGTAGAATCTGTTAAATAATAGGCTTGCGGCAATACCTGAGAAACCAAAAACTAATAAAACCACAGTGGCAAAATTTGGATCTAAATGCCCAATATCAATCATAAAGGGTTCGATATAAGTATAAGCGGTAAAGTGTGCTGAAATGACGATTGCCGTTGTTACATAAAGCCAAAGTAATAATGGACGTTTCGCAAGCAAGGGTAAACTTGCAATAGAGCCTGCATTTTTACTGGGTAAATTTGGCAATAATCGAATAATTAAAAACATGATGGATAATGCCAGTACCGCAATAATGCCAAAAGTAACTCGCCAACCGACAAGCTGTCCGACGATTCTCCCAATCGGTAAGCCTAAGATTGTGGCAAGTGCGGTGCCAATAGCGAGGATTCCTAATGCTTGAGTTTTCTTGTGTTTAGGTGAGATGCGCATCACAAGTGAGGCAGTAATTGACCAAAACACCGAATGTGCTAATGCAATACACATTCGAGCGAGAAGTAATATCCAGAAATTCCATGCAATGACCAATAAAATATGCCCAACAATAAATATAATGAAAAGTTTAATAAGCAGACTTTTACGTTCCATATTGCCCGTGGCAAGCATGGCTGGTAAAGACATAATTAGCACCGTCCAAGCATAAACTGTCATCATTAAACCAGTATCAGCGGTTTGCATATCAAAACTTTGTGCAATATCGCTTAACATTGCAACGGGTACAAATTCTGTAGTATTAAAAATAAATCCTGCGCAAGCCATAATAAGCACGCGCCATGATTGGATTTTTTCAGCTTTTAAATATAACGGCATTAACGTAACTTTTCTTTAATCGCATCAATTAATTGATGGCGGAATTTCTTCGTAAAATTAATTTTGTATTGTGGAGAATTGCAGTTACCAAAAAAATTGATTGGCAGGGTTAAATTTTGATAGCGTTGATCCGTAGAATTTAAATTAATATCCACATTGCATTCCATTCGATTTAAATCAATGATGCCTTTTCCTTGCCCCAAAAGTGCGGGCGTTTTTAATTCGATTTTTTCAGCAATGAGTTGATTTTGTTGGAGAAATAATTGTAAGTAAAATTGTTCAAAGCGAGTGTTTAATTCTTTGTTTTGTAACAAATCATTGTTGTAATTAATCGAGAAATATTGCGTTACCATATCCAATAAATTCACACCAAGAATTTCGCCATTTTGTGCTAAAAAATTTAATTTTCCTTGAATAAGCGAGGAAGATGAAAAGCTGAAATCAAGATCAAAATCGGCGTGTCCACTTAACATTTCTGGCAAATTTAATAGTGCGAATAAGCGTTGAACAGGGAAATATTTACCCGAAAAATTTACCGCACTTTGATTGTCTATTTGTTGATATTTCAATACAGCTAAACAATCGTTATCGCATTGTGGTTTTATATAAGTCACTATTTGTTGGTGGGCTGTGTGAGTTTCAATATAACCGATAGGCTGATTATTTAGGCTTGCATCTACAAATTGAAGTGGGGCTGATTCTGATGTTGAGAAGTCTAAATTCGCTTTATGGAAAGAAAAATGGAAAGTTTTTGTTTTTCCATAAATAGGTTTATTAAATTCAATGCGAATATGGTTTTCGCCATTTAATATTACTTTTTTTGATAAAAGCTGTTTTAACGAAAAAGGCGAAACCTCTATCGATACATTGGCAGGATTTTGTGTGTTTTGAGTTAATTTGAGCTGTTGAATATTCAGTGAATGAAGTGCTGCGTTTCCATACAAAAGAGGCAAAAAACTAAATTTAGCTTCAATTTTTTGAGCTGAAAATTGCGTAGTTTTTAGATTTTCAAGGGAAAGTGCGGGAGAAAATAATGATAAATTGATTGACTGAACGGCAATGTTTTGTTGTGCCAGTTGTTCATTAATAGCACTTTGCACGCGGTAAAGTTGAATATATAAAAAAGAAAAGATCGCCAAAGCGACGATCCCTACGATAAGTGCGAACTTTTTCATCGATTATTCCTTGTCTTCGTCAATACGACTGGCTACTGCACTTTGTTGATTTTTATATTTTGCATCTTTGCGGCTACTGTATGGTCGTTTTGCTTCGCCACTTAATACTTCAAAACTTAACGCACCAATTACCATATTTGGGCGTAATGCTAATGGTAATTTCCCTGAATTATAAAATTCCAGCACGATTTTTCCTTCCCAACCTGGATCAATACGGTGTGCGGTGACGTGTACCATTAAGCCTAAACGGGCTAAAGAAGAACGGCCATCTAACCAACCGATAATATTGGCTGGCAATTTCACGGATTCAAGTGTGGTTGCTAAGGCTAAAGTACCAGGATGTAAGAAAAATGCTTCCCCCTCTGGAATAAGAATTTCATCGCTCATTACTGATTCAAGCTGGGCGGATACTTCTTCTTTCGGGCCGCTTAGATCAATGAAAGGTGCAGAGTGTTCACGAAATACACGGAAAGAATTCCCCAAGCGAACATCAATTGTCGCACCATTGATTTTGTCATTATTTGGACGTGGTGTTAAAGAAATAATGCCATCATCAAGATAGCGTTCAATATCAGTATCGCAAAGACGCATAAGATTTCCTATTTTTGATTCAATAAATGAAGGATTTGAGCTTTTAACATATTGATCGCAATGCGATTTTTACCACCACGAGGAATGACAATATCCGCATATTGTTTAGACGGCTCAATAAATTGTAAGAACATTGGACGCACGGTTGCACGATATTGATCAATCACTGATTGTAGAGAGCGACCACGTTCTTCCATATCACGTTGTAAACGGCGGATGAAACAAATATCAAGTGGTGTGTCTACGAATACAGAAATATCGGCTAATTGGCGTACTCTTTCGTCTGTGAGCAATAAAATCCCTTCCAAAATTACAATTCTTTTCGGCGTAAAATGCGTTGTTTCGTTGGTGCGAGTATGTTCTACATAGCTATAAACAGGCACATCTACTGCACTGCCATTTTTTAGATTTTTTAAATGTTGGATAAGTAAATCGCGATCCATAGAGTTTGGATGATCGTAATTCGTTTTTACCCGCTCAGTCATTTCTAAATGACTTTGATCTTTATAGTAACTGTCTTCAGTAATGATACCAATTTCTTGGCAGCCTAATTCATTACAGAGCTCTTTGTGAACAGTGGAAGCGATAGAACTTTTGCCTGATGCAGATGCACCTGTGATGGCGATGATGATACAAGAGGGATTTGACATAATCGTGTTTCGATGTAAGGAAAATTCGTGCAATTATAAAGAAAAGTGCGGTGAATTTCACGCTTATTTTTTCACTTGAATTTTAAAAACTGTGAACTTCATCACGGTATTTTCTTATTGAAGAAAGAGTAGTACTGCGTATAAAAAAAGTGCGGTAAAATTTCACCGCACTTTTGTGATTAAAATTAAGGGGAAGGCTTTTCCCTTTTCTTATTTCTGTTACTAAATCGCCCAACCGCCTGCATAGAATGCAACAAGTACGATTGCAATAATCACAGTACCTACATTTAAGCGTTTAATATCGCCACTCACGATTCTTCCAATTACTAATGCCGCAAAACCTAACATAATGCCTGTTACGATGTTAGCGGTAAGTACGATAAACACTGCACAGATTAATCCGCTCATTGCACCAACGAAATCATCGAAATCTAATTTGCTTACATTGCTTAACATTAATAAACCAACATACATTAATGCTGGAGCAGTTGCGTAGCCTGGCACTAAGAAAGCTAATGGTTGGAAGAAAAGCATTAATAGGAATAACACACCAACAACGATAGCAGTAATACCTGTTTTACCGCCTGCTGCTGTCCCTGCTGCTGACTCAATATAAACGGCAGCTGGTGCTGTACCGAATAAGCCTGAGAATAAGCTACTGATTGAGTCTGAAGTTAAGGCTTTACCGCCATTGATAATTTGACCATCTTTATCAAGCAAGTCGGCTTGACCTGCAACTGCACGAATTGTACCAGTCGCATCAAATACGGCAGTCATCACGAGAGCAAATACCACAGGCAAGATTGCTGGTTGTAGTGCGCCCATAAAGTCTAATTGTAAGAAGAGAGAATTTTCGCCAAAGGTTGGCATTTTGAAAATCTCTCCGCCAAATTTTACATTTGGATCAAAAATTAAACCTACGATAGTAATAGCGATAATTACCCATAAAATACCGCCTTTAATTTTCATTTTTTCAAGGCCAATAATTAACGCTAAACCAATTAAGGACATCATGACTGGGAATGAGGTGAAATCGCCTAATTTTACTGGCAAGCCAGCTTGGTTGCTGACGACTAAACCAACGCCATTTGTGGCAATTAAAAGTAAAAAGAGTCCGATACCAATGCCTGCTCCATGAGCGATATTGGATGGTAAATTACGCAAGATCCATGCACGGATACCAGTGGTAGAAATTAAGGTAAACACAACCCCCATTAAGAATACTGCGCCTAGCGCAACGGGAATGGCGACCTTTTGACCAATCACTAAGCTAAATGCTGTAAAAGCAGTAAGAGAAATTGCACAACCAATTGCCATTGGTGCATTTGCCCATAAGCCGATTAAGATAGAGCCTAATCCTGCAACTAAACAGGTGGCAATAAAGACAGATTCCGCAGGAAAACCTGCAGCACCCAGCATATTGGGTACCACGATGACAGAATAAACCATTGCTAAGAACGTGGTTAAACCCGCGATAATTTCTTGACGAACAGTTGAACCACGTTGTTTGAGCTCAAATGTTTTTTCTAAAGTTGGCATAGTGTTCCTTGAAGTTAAGTAAAAAATTGGAAGTAATAAGGTGCGCTATTTTACATCATAAAAATGATAAGTAAACGTTTGCGTGAGTTTTATTTAGGATAAAGTGCGGTCAAAATTATGAATAGTTATGAAATAATCTATTTGCTGATTTTCTCTACAAATGAGACTGCGAGTCAGCAGAAAAACTGCTATACTTGTCACGTTTTTTAACTTGATAAAATGAAGGAAACAAAATGGCTGATTTTAATCAAATTTTAACGCCAGGCGATGTAGATGCTGGCATTATCAATGTAGTAAACGAAATTCCAGAAGGTAGCTGCCATAAAATCGAATGGAACCGTAAAGTTGCGGCATTCCAGTTAGATCGTGTTGAGCCAGCAATTTTTGCAAAACCAACTAACTATGGTTTCATTCCACAAACTTTAGATGAAGATGGCGATGAGTTAGATGTGTTATTAATCACTCGCCAACCATTAGCAACAGGTGTATTCCTTGAGGCTAAAGTAATTGGTGTCATGAAATTTGTTGATGATGGCGAAGTTGATGACAAAATCGTTTGTGTTCCTGCAGATGATCGTGATACAGGAAATGCTTACAATTCATTAGCAGATTTACCGGCAAACTTAATTAAACAAATTGAGTTCCATTTCAATAACTATAAAGCACTTAAGAAACCTGGCTCAACGAAAGTGACCCATTGGGGCGATGTAGAAGAAGCGAAAGAAGTGATTCGTGAGTCTATTAAACGTTGGAATGAGCGTTAATTAATTCAAGACGTTTGATTGTAAAAGTCCCTGATTCTTTGAATCGGGGATTTTTTATATGAGTTTCAGAGATTTAGATAATAAAAAACACCTTTCGGTGCTTACTTTATTTTTAAGTGGTGGGTCGTGAAGGATTCGAACCTTCGACCAACGGATTAAAAGTCCGCTGCTCTACCGACTGAGCTAACGACCCAATTAGATGATTTTAAAGTAAATTTTAAAATCTTTTGATTGGTGTTTAAATGGTGCCCGAAGCCAGACTTGAACTGGCACGCCTCGAAAGGCGAGGGATTTTAAATCCCTTGTGTCTACCGATTCCACCACTCGGGCAAATTGGAGCGGGAAACGAGGCTCGAACTCGCGACCCCGACCTTGGCAAGGTCGTGCTCTACCAACTGAGCTATTCCCGCATTTATCACTAATCAGCACTACTGCGTGACAACGGGGCGTATTTTACGGATTTATATATTGCTGTCAAACGAAAAAAATAAAAAATATTTTATTTGATTAAAAATAACTCAAATATAGATGGTTATCATAAAAAAATAACTGTGTTTTATTTAAATTTATAATTGAATATTATCTAGCAAGCTTCCTTTTGCTACTTGTAAATATTGGATCATTGACCATATAGTTAAAATAGCGGCGATATAAAGTAAGATAATTGCTGCTATTTCCATATAGTTGTTATAACGCCATAATAATCCGCCTAGTGCTAACATTTGCGCTGTGGTTTTCCATTTTCCCCACCAAGAGACTGCGACTTTGCTACGTTCCCCAAGCTCTGCCATCCATTCACGTAATGCGGAGATGATAATTTCACGAGAAATCATAATAATGGCAGGAATGGTTATCCAAAATGTATGTTGATGTTCGACAATTAAAACTAGTGCAACCACTACCATTACTTTATCAGCAACAGGATCAAGAAATGCGCCAAAGCGCGTGGTCTGTTTCCATTTACGAGCTAGATAGCCATCTAGCCAGTCAGTGACACCTGCAATAAAAAAAATCAGTGTTGTGATGAAAGGAGATGATTCAATGGGTAAATAAAATGCAATCACGAAAAAAGGAATCAAAATGACTCGAAAGATCGTTAGGAAAATTGGGATATTGAATTTCATAGAAAAATTGACCGCACTTTAGCTAAAGATGGTTTATTCTAAATTATCTCTGATGATAAAAAAAGCCACCTAAGGTCGCTTTTTATAAATAATTGATAAAATTAAAGCTCGTTAGCATCTATTTTAGGGATTCTGTGTAGACGTCAGAATTATTTGTTGTTTTCTCTTTATTTTTTCCATTGCCTAATACCGCAGATGAAGTAAAATCAGGTGCGGATAGGAATTGAAACCATAGTTATTTTTGCCCTATAAGTTAATTTAAATAAGGAAATATATGCAAACAAAATATGATCTTTCAACAATGTTTATTCATTCTGGTCGTCAAAAACGTTTTTCACAAGGATCGGTAAACCCTGTTTTACAGCGAGCTTCTTCATTACTATTTGACAGTATTGAAGATAAAAAATACGCTACTCAACGTAGAGCAAAAGGCGAATTATTTTATGGCAGAAGAGGGACGCTAACACATTTTGCTTTACAAGATTTAATGTGCGAAATGGAGGGGGGGGCAGGTTGTTATCTTTATCCTTGTGGTACAGCAGCAGTAACTAATTCGATTCTTTCTTTTGTTAAAACTGGCGACCATGTGTTAATGAGTGGTGCAGCTTACGAGCCAACCCAATATTTCTGTAATATTGTGCTGAAAAAAATGCAGATCGATATAACTTATTACGATCCTCTTATTGGTGAAGATATTGCAACGCTTATTCAACCGAATACAAAAGTACTTTTCTTGGAAGCACCGAGTTCTATTACAATGGAAATTCCCGATATTCCGACTATTGTGAAAGCTGCAAGAAAGGTGAACCCTAATATTGTGATTATGATTGATAATACTTGGTCGGCTGGTGTTCTATTTAAAGCGTTAGAGCATGATATTGATATTTCTATTCAGGCGGGTACGAAATATTTAGTGGGTCATTCAGATATTATGATTGGTACTGCCGTTGCGAATGCGCGAACTTGGGATCAACTTAGAGAACATTCCTATTTAATGGGGCAAATGGTTGATGCAGATTCTGCTTATACGACTGCTCGTGGTATCCGTACATTGGGGGTACGATTAAAACAACATCAGGAAAGCAGTATTAAAGTGGCAAAATGGTTGAGTGAGCAACCAGAAGTAAAAACTGTGTACCATCCAGCTTTACCAAGTTGCCCTGGACATGAATTCTTTTTACGTGATTTTAGTGGAAGCAGTGGTTTATTTTCTTTTGAATTAACCCAGCGATTAACTTCAGAGCAAGTATCAAAATTTATGGATCATTTTCAACTGTTCGCTATGGCTTATTCATGGGGAGGATTTGAGTCGCTAATTCTTTGTAATCAACCAGAAGAAATTGCACATATTCGTCCAAATATTAAACGTAATCTTACAGGTTCATTAATTCGTGTGCATATTGGTTTTGAAAATGTGGATGAACTAATTGCAGATTTGAAAGCTGGTTTTGAGCGAATTGCTTAAAAGTGCGGATAAAAAAATGCCTGTTTTACACAGGCATTTTTTATAGGATTATTTTTGTTCTGAAACTAAACCAATTTGGGTACCGTCAGCAAAATGAATTGAAGTCCCAATAATATCGACTTGAATACTTTTTCCAAATTGTAATGCAGGAAGATTTGCTACATAGAACGGCTGATTATTTTCTTTGTAAATAGTGAGCCATTGTACTTCTGAAATTGCTTTGTCGCTTAAATTTCATTGTTTATTCCTATTGAAGTGGTTAAATAATAGTTCAGTGGCGTTAATTATAGATCATATAGTTTGGTATGGCAGTCTTTTCTTTTGAAAGTTCATAGAAGTTGTTTTATCATATTTTTCGTTTTCCTTAATCAACAGAGAAATACAATGAAACATATTCATATCTTAGGTATTTGTGGCACATTTATGGGCGGTGTGGCGATGATAGCTAAACAAATGGGCTATCACGTAACGGGTTCCGATACTAATGTTTACCCTCCAATGAGCACTTTTTTAGAAGAGCAAGGTATCGAGATTATTCCAAATTATGATGTTGCACAATTACAACCTGCGCCTGATATGGTAATTGTTGGTAATGCGATGAAACGTGGTAATCCTTGCGTAGAATATGTGTTGGAAAATAATTTGAAATATACATCTGGCCCTCAATGGTTACATGATCATTTATTGCGAGATCGTTGGGTATTGGCGGTTTCAGGTACGCATGGAAAAACAACGACAACAGGTATGCTAACGTGGATCTTAGAACAAAATGGCTTAAAACCAGGTTTTTTAATCGGAGGAATTGCGGGTAATTTTGGCATTTCAGCTCGTTTAGGAGATAGCCCTTATTTTGTTATTGAAGCTGATGAATATGATACAGCTTTCTTTGATAAACGTTCGAAATTTGTCCATTACAATCCACGTACACTTATCGTAAATAACATTAGTTTTGATCACGCTGATATTTTTGATGATCTCAAAGCGATCCAACGCCAATTTCATCATATGATTCGAACTATTCCAGCCAGTGGCTTGGTATTAAGTTCGGCGAGTGAACAAAGTGCAAAAGAAACTTTGGCATTGGGATGTTGGTCTCAACAGCAATTTTTAGGCAAAGATAACGAGTGGTTTGCTGAACGTATTACAAATGATGCTTCACATTTTGCGGTTTTCCATCATGGAGAAAAAGTGGCAGAAGTGAAATGGAATGTAGTGGGACAACATAATATGCATAATGCGTTAATGGCGATCGCTGCGGCTCATCATACTGGCGTTGCTATTGAAGATGCGTGCAAAGCGTTGGGATCTTTTGTGAATGCTAAACGTCGTTTAGAAGTGAAAGGTGAAGTTAATGGCATTACAGTTTATGATGATTTTGCTCATCATCCAGAAGCTATTCTTGCTACGCTAACCGCTTTACGAGATAAAGTGGGTGGTGGTGTGCGAATTCTTGCAGTGCTTGAACCTCGTTCTAACACAATGAAAATGGGTGTTCATAAAGATGAAATTGCGCCTGCACTTGGTCGAGCTGATGAAGTGTTTATGCTTCAACCTGAACAACTTTCTTGGGAAGTGGCAGATATTGCAAACCAATGTGTACAACCTGCTTATTGGAATGCAAATTTAGATCGATTAGTGGATATGATTGTTGCAGAGGCTCAACCTACGGATCATATTTTAGTGATGTCTAACGGCAGTTTTGGTGGCATTCATCAAAAAATTCTTGATAAGCTAAAACTGAAATAATAAAAGTGCGGTTAATTTAGAACCTGTTTTTAAATTGACTGTACTTTTTATTTCTGACTTTTAGGCTATATTTATTTTTAATTTGTAATTCATAAAAAGGAACATTATACAATGGCTGATCCACATATTAAATCACCGATGGATTTTTTAGATTATCTGACTGTTATTATTTACCGCACTGGTTTTGTAATAGCGGCGTTGGCTGTTCTTACCGTAAGTTGGTATCCAGATTTATCACTCACATTTATATTAATTGCGGCAACCTGTTGTGCCTCTTCGTTACACATTTACTTAAAATCTTTTCGATTGCTTTTTCAATTTGCTACTTGGATAGGATTACTTTTTTATATTAATCATTATCCTGCTTTGGCTCTTGGCGGTGCGTTACTTACTTTAGGTGGCTTGTGTTTTAAAGAATATTTTTGTTTCCGCGTGCCTTTGCTAAATTTACAGCCGATATTTGTGGCTTGCTTGTGGTTTTCGTGGGTGTTAAATAATCTTATTGCACTACGCATTTTTTCTATTATTTCTGGCGTATTACTTTTAGTTTTAGCGATACAAAAATGGCGAATGCCTTTGCATTTTGATATTGGAGATAAAACTAAATATCAAATTTAGCAAAGAAAATGACCGCACTTTTATGTGCGGTCATTGTTTTTAGAAAGATTTATTTAGCTAAACATTCCATGTAGCTATCTGCAGTAGATTGCAAGAATGTTGCATAAGAATTTTTACCTAAAGTAACTTTATCGCCAATTGGGTCGAGTTGTCCTACATTGACTTTAGTATTTTTCGCTAAAGACTCAATCACTTTTGGCGTAAATTGAGGCTCTGCGAATAAGCAATTTACTTTATGTTCATCAATTTCTTCTTTAATGTGCGCTAAAGTTTTTGCACCCGGTGCCACTAATGGATTGATGGTAAAGTAACCCGTTTGTTTTAAACCATAAGCATCGTTGAAATAACCATAAGCATCGTGGAAAACGTAGAAACCTTTGTCTTTAACATTTGCAAGTTGTGCCGTAATTTTTTCACTTTGTTCTGCCAAAGTGCGGTTAAAATCTGAAAGATTTTGTGCAATTAACGCTTTTTTATCTGGGAATTGTGCAGTTAATTTATCCGCTACTTTTTGTGCAACAATTTTGCTGATAGCTGGAGAATACCAAACGTGCCAGTTTGTTGTTAAACCCTCGTGATGATCGTGATCATGATGTTCGTGATCGTGTTTATGCTCGTGTTTATGATCATGGTCGTGGTCGTGTTTATGCTCGTGTTTATGATCATGGTCATGGTCGTGTTTATGATCATGATCATGATCGCCATCTTCATGGAAATGCTCGTGGTGAGCTTTACTTAATAAAGGTTTTACATCCGCAAGATCGGCAATGGTAATCACTTTTTTACGTTCAATTTGGCTAATTGGTTTGTCTAAGAATGAATCAATGTCTTCACCAATCCATACAACTAAATCTGCAGATTTTACTTTTTGAATATCAGATAATTTCAAATTGTAATCATGCGGAGAGGCGCCAGCAGGAACAAGGACTTGTGTACCAGTTACGCCATCTGCAATAGATGAAACAATAAAGCCTAAAGGTTTTACTGATGCTAATACATCGGCATTTGCCATCATTGGCGCACTTAAAAGTGCGGCAGAAATGGCACTAATTTTTAAAAGTTTTTTCATATTTATGTTTCCTTACTTGTTGGTAGTCATTCTCAAAGGGAAAAAAGAGTACGCCTTTTTATATAAATTGCAACGATTTTATAGTAAAAAGAGGGAAAATTTTTCATTTTCAAAGTCAATAGGTTTCATTCAATAAAAAATGCACATTTATGGTCAATGTGCATTTTCAAGAGGTGATTAAGATTTTTTCTTTAGTAATTTATCTATTACACGAGAAACGGCAAAAAAACCAAAGGTTGCCGTAATCATCGTGGCTGCACCAAATCCGTTTGCGCAATTCATTGTGGCTGAAATAGAACAGTCTTCTGTCATTTGTGGGAATATTAAAGGTTGTGTTGAAAATATCGCATCGATACTAAATTTGCGTTTTGGATTTTGGCTAAAATTGTAATCCTTGCGTAAAACTGACCGCACTTTGGCGAGCAGCGGATCTTGAATGGTTTTACTGAGATCGGCAATTTGAATTTGGGTTGGATCAGTTTGACCGCCAGCACCGCCAATAGTAATCACATTAATTTTGTTACGTTTACAATAAGCAATCAGCGACGCTTTAGTTTTCACATTGTCAATGGCATCAATCACATAGTCATAGCCTCGGTTGAGATAATCCGATTGATTCTCTGGCGAGATAAAATCATCAATAATATTGACGGTACATTCTGGGTTAATTAATTTTACTCGCTCTGACATGACTTCAGTTTTTAATTTGCCGATTGTGCCGCTCATCGCAGGAAGTTGGCGATTGATATTTGTGACGCAAATATCATCCATATCAAGTAATGTGAGTTCGCCAATACCTGAACGTGCTAAGGCTTCAACAACCCAAGAACCCACACCACCAATGCCTATTACGCAAATATGCGCTTGGCGTAAGCGTGCTAAGCCATCAGGCGTATAAAGTCGCCCAATGCCACCAAAGCGTTGTTCATAATTATCTATTCTAGCCATTACTGTAATACCCATACTCTACCGTAGTGTTTTGAAAGCCCTGCAATATGTCCTGCTCTAGCACCGATACCACGATATAAGTCAAAGTGATGACCTTTCACTGCACCGCCTACATCAAGTGCAACCATTAAGTGTAATTTGTGTGTGCCAAGCCAGTTTCCGTTATTATCAATGTCGGGTACTTCGACTAAAAGCACAGAACCAGATGGGATAATATTGCGATCTGATGCCACTGAAGCCATTGCTACAAGAGGAACGCCCGAAGAGCCTTTCACTTTGCCACTTGGATCATTTTTAAAGAATACATAAGCTTCATTGCGTTCTAACAAGCTTTGTACACGAGAGGGATTACGATTACCCCATTCTCGAATTGCTTGAATAGACATTTTTTCTTTTGGAATTTCGCCATCTTCTACTAATAAACGCCCGATAGCCGTGTAAGGGTAACCATTTTGTCCTGCGTAAGCAAAATAGTTAAGATTACCATCGCCAAAATCTACATAGCCACTGCCTTGTACACCAAGTAAAAAGTTTTCTAACATTGAATCGCTATATGCTAACTCTAATCTTTTTCCCGTTAATGCGCCCGCATAAATTTGTGCTCGACTTAGACGTTTTTTTACAGGCATACGATAAATTGGATTTTTAAATTGACCTTGTGGGGAATGACGAGCATAAAGTATAGGCGAATAATAGCCTGTCATTAGCACATTTTGAAATCCATCAAAGCCACGCATAATTTGTGGTTGGATATTAAATTGAGTGAGTTCATTAATATTTGCTCCAGAAAGAACCCAATTTGTAATCTTTTCATAATTATCGTAAAAATTGGTGGAAAGTTTACTTGAATAATTTTTTATATTGGAAAGCTGTGTTAAAAAATCGCCTTGATTTATTACCGCACTTTGGTTTTCTATATAGGAAACAGGCACAAGAGCGGTTTGCTGATAAGTTCGATTGGTATATTTTGCACCGAATTGTTGAGGATCACTCCCATTTGGGGTGGTTGGAATCTGAGTGTTTTTTATGTTAGAGGTACAAGCTACCAAAAGTGCGGTAATAATTGAGATAGAAAAAGTTTTGAACCAGAAAGGTTTAAGCATCGACATTTTTTAATTCTAAAGTAAGCTACAATAGGGCTGCATACGCTATCAAAATTTACTGAAAACAACCAGTGTTATTTAGCGGAGTTGATTAATAAAACCACATATTGAACATTTTATTAACAAACAATACGTCAAGTTTTGTTTAATTCTTGCAATTCAATTTTAAGCGAGTATAGTACGCCCCATCAGACGCGGGGTGGAGCAGCTTGGTAGCTCGTCGGGCTCATAACCCGAAGGCCGTCGGTTCAAATCCGGCCCCCGCAACCAACAAATTCTAAAGCCCTGATTTAAGAAAATCGGGGCTTTTCTTTTTACAGTTTAACTCGCTATGATGATCTCAATTAGATCATCTTTTTCTATGCTATAATCCCTCAAAATTTTCAAAATCGGTACCTAAATGAAACAATTATTTGCAACGACTTCTCGTGGCTTTGAAGAATTATTAAAAGTTGAACTCACTGAACTTGGCGCGCAAGAGGCAAAAGTGGTTCAAGGTGGCGTTCATTATCAAGCTGATGACGAAACTTTATACCGTACTTTGCTTTGGTCACGCCTTGCTTCACGCATTTTATTTCCTTTGATTGAAACCAAAATTTACAGTGATTTGGATCTTTATGCGGCTGTTTCAGGCTTTAATTGGTTAGCGCAATTTGATGAACGAGTTACATTCTTTGTCGATTTTAATGGAACCAACCAAGAAATTCGTCATACTCAATTTGGTGCGATGCGCGTTAAAGATGGAATTGTCGATTACTTTGAACGTCAAGGTAAAACTCGCCCTGATGTAGATAAAATTCAGCCAGACGTACGTATCCATGCTTATTTGAATCGTGAAAATTTAGTGATTTCTTTAGATTTAAGTGGGGAAGCATTACATTTGCGAGGCTATCGTGAAGATGCAGGTCAAGCGCCTTTACGTGAAACTCTCGCGGCGGCAATTGTTATGCGTTCAGGTTGGCAAGTGGGTTCTCCATTAGTAGATCCAATGTGTGGTTCAGGTACGCTTTTAATTGAAGCAGCACAAATAGAAGCTAAAATTGCACCGCAACTTTATCGTTTACATTGGGGATTTGATTTTTGGAAAGCGCATAATCAATCGGCTTGGGAAAAAGTAAAAAATGAAGCGATTGAATTAGCAGAAGAAAAACAACGTGAAATTCAACCGCACTTTTATGGATTTGACCTCGATCACCGCGTATTAAAAAAGGCGCAGAAAAATGCACAAAATGCAGGTGTTTCACATTTAATTAAATGGCAGCAAGCTGATGTGGCAGCGTTAAAAAATCCTCGTTTAAATGAAGTCGGTACGGTTATCTGTAATCCACCTTATGGGGAACGTTTAGGCACAACACCAGCTTTAATCGCGCTCTATTCTGTATTTGGGCAACGACTTAAAAAAGAATTTTGCGGTTGGAATGTTTCTGTTTTTAGTAGCGAATCCACATTGCTTGATTGTTTGAGAATGCGTGCCAGCCGACAGTTTAAAGCCAAAAATGGCCCACTAGATTGTGTGCAAAAGAATTATCAAGTTTCAGAACGAAAATCTGACACAATTACAGATGAAAAGGAATTAGAATTTAACCGCACTTCGGAGGTCGCCCCCGATTTTGCTAATCGATTACAAAAAAATATTAAGAAAATTAGCAAATGGGCAAAGCAACAAGAATTAGACGCTTATCGTTTATATGATGCTGATTTGCCTGAATATAATTTAGCTGTTGATCGTTATGCAGATTACATTGTTGTGCAAGAGTATGCAGCACCGAAAAATATTGATGAAAACAAAGCTCGTCAGCGTTTGTTAGATGCCGTTACTGCAACTTTGCAAGTGACAGGTGTGGAAACGAATAAGTTGATCCTCAAAGTTCGTCAGAAACAAAAAGGTACAAATCAATATGAGAAGTTAGCCAATAAAGGCGAATACTTTTATGTGAATGAATATGGCACGCAACTTTGGGTAAATTTGACAGATTATTTAGACACTGGATTATTCTTAGATCACCGTTTAACAAGAAAAATGATTGGTGAGTTGGCAAAGGGTAAAGATTTCTTGAACTTATTTGCTTATACAGGTTCTGCAACTGTTCATGCAGCACTTGGTGGTGCTAAATCGACAACTACAGTTGATATGTCAAATACTTATCTTAATTGGGCGGAGCAAAATCTTATTTTGAATGATATTAAAGGTAAACAACATAAATTAATTCAAGCAGATTGCCTTCAATGGTTAGAAAAATGTGATCGTCAATTTGATTTGATATTTGTGGATCCACCGACGTTTTCGAATTCTAAACGTATGGAAGAGAGTTGGGATGTGCAACGAGATCATGTGAAATTAATGCGCAATTTAAAACGAGTTTTGTCGAATAATGGCACAATTGTTTTTTCGAATAATAAACGTGGATTCAAAATGAATTTAGTTGCGTTGGAAGAATTAGGCTTAAGTGCGGTAGAAATTTCGCATAAAACCTTACCGCTAGATTTTGAACGTAATAAACAAATTCATAATTGTTGGATGATTCAACATATATAATGATTTACTAAGTTGTAAAAATAGTCGAAAAAATAGTGCATTTTAAACAAACTGAATAAAAAACTATCGCTCAAACATTTTTTTTCAAAAAGTGCTAGACAAGGTTTTATTAAATCATTAATATACGCCTCCGCAACGACGCAGTAACGCGTTCGTAGCTCAGTTGGATAGAGCGTTGGCCTCCGGAGCCAAAGGTCGCAAGTTCGAATCTTGTCGAGCGCGCCAGGTCAGTGCAATAACAACTTTTAATGGTGGCTATAGCTCAGTTGGTAGAGCCCTGGATTGTGATTCCAGTTGTCGTGGGTTCGAATCCCATTAGCCACCCCATCTTATCTTTATAAGATCTGACGGCGAGTAGCGCAGCTTGGTAGCGCAACTGGTTTGGGACCAGTGGGTCGTAGGTTCAAATCCTATCTCGCCGACCACTTTATTTTGCTCTTTAACAATATATCAGACAATCTGTGTGGGCACTTGTTGATTGACTT
>ERZ1023445.106-NODE-106-length-23818-cov-7.085848_pt1 | contig 23818 bp, 18 predicted proteins | sample MGYA00380522_ERZ1023445 | MGnify/ENA primary metagenome ERZ1023445 (study PRJEB33173, sample SAMEA4830297) | metagenome | study: EMG produced TPA metagenomics assembly of the PRJEB25223 data set...
GTACGTAAAGATGCATTACGTCATTTAGCGAATGAATATCATATTGAAGAAACGAGTGCTAATCGTCGTGTGAAATTAGCTCAATCCTTATTGAATCAAATTATAAGTGAACGATCACTTAATATTTCAGAAATGGAAAAAGAATTATTTATTGAAGGTGCCTACATTTATTACCTAGGTAGTTTCATTGATTCAGACTCAAGTTCACCACATACGTATTACTTAATCGCAAATTCAATGATTAACGGCTTTTCACATAAAGATCGTGTGAAATTAGCTTTGTTAGCTAGTTTTAAAAACAAATCTTTACTTAAATTTTATTGCAAAGAAACACAGTGGTTTAGTAATAAAGAAATAGATACAATACAAGCTTTAGGGGGGATTATTAAATTTGCAAACACCTTGAATATCTCACATACTAGTTTTGTAGAGGAAGTTAAACTAAAAGCAAAGAAAGATGACAAATACGATTTATTAGTTTATTACAAAGGTTCACCTATTGCAGAAGAATACCAAGCAAATCGTCAGAAAAAGCACATTGAGAAAATTTTAAAAGGTAAGGTTTCTATTATATTTACAAAATCTTAAAATTATTATGATATTTTAGATTGGTGCATAATAAAGACTAATTAATGAGGTGTATGTATAGTATGCAAACTCGATTGGGAGAAAAAGATATTAATTTACCGCAGTATTACAACAATAGGGAGTTAAGTTGGCTAGATTTTAACTATAGAGTATTACAAGAATCATATGATAAAAATAATCCGTTGCTTGAAAAACTTAATTTTATTTCTATCTTCAGTTCAAATTTAGATGAATTCTTTATGGTTCGAGTGGCTGGGTTAAAAGACCAAGTCAAAATGGGATATGACAAACCTGAAAATAAAGCACAGATGACGCCTCAAGAACAACTTGATGCTATTAAAATTAAAAATACAGACTATGTGAACACTCAATATCAACGTTATAACGAATTAATTAAAGAATTAGCCAATTACGATATTGAGATGGTAAAACCTGAAGACTTATCAGATGCATTGATAGAAAAATTAGAAAAAGAGTTCAAGTTAAGTGTCTTGCCGACACTCACTCCGTTAGGTATTGATGCGTATCATCCATTTCCAAAGTTAAATAATAAAAGTTTAAATATTTTTGTTGATATCGATACGGAAGATGCCATTAATTCAGCTATCGTTCAAATTCCTTCATTAATTCCACGCTTTTTAACTTTAAATGAGGGCACAAAACAATACGTTGTCATGGTAGAAGATGTAATTACGTATTTCATCAATTATCTATTTACAGGATACGAAGTACTAAATACTTTTACTTTCCGAATAACACGTAATGCAGATTTAACCATTCATGAAGATGGCGCTGAGGACTTGCTTATAGAAATTGAACGTTTCTTGAAAGAACGTAAAAGTGGTTCGGCTGTACGTTTAGAATTAGATTGTCGCACTTCTGAAAAAGAGAATGTAGAATGGTTAATCGATCAATTAGAAATTGAAGATAATGATATTTATTATTTAGATGGTCCACTTGATTTAACATTCTTATTTGGATTGGTTGATCATCTATCTCATAAGCTCAAATATTTAACGTATGAGAAATATACCCCTCAACCACCTAGATCATTAGGCAACAAGAATATCTATCAATTATCATTAGAAAGAGATATATTCTTCCACCATCCGTATGAATCTTTTGAACCGATCGTTGACTTTATTCGACAAGCAGCAGATGACCCAAATACAATCGCTATCAAACAAACCTTGTATCGAGTGAGTAAGGATTCGCCGATTATTAACAGCTTAAAAGAAGCTGCTGAAAACGGCAAGCAAGTAACGGTGCTCGTAGAATTAAAAGCACGCTTTGATGAAGAAAATAACGTACATTGGGCACGTATGCTAGAAGATGCTGGCTGTCACGTTATTTATGGTATGACACATCTAAAAACGCATAGTAAAATTGCGCTAGTGGTTAAACGCATCAACAATGAACTTACGTCATTTGTTCATTTAGGCACAGGTAACTATAACGATAAAACTGCTAAATTATACACAGATATGGGTATCATCACGACAAATAAAGATATAGCTGAGGATGCAATTAACTTCTTTAATTACTTGAGTGGTTACTCAACAAAACCAGAATACAATAAATTGATTGTAGCACCATACGATATTCGAGACGTCTTCATTGATCGTATCGATAAAGAGATACGTAGTCATTTACAACATGGTAATGGTAAAATTATGATGAAAATGAACTCTTTAACCGATAAAACGATTATCGAAAAGCTCTTCGAAGCATCCCAAGCAGGCGTTAAAATACAACTCATCATTCGTGGTATATGTTGTCTTAAACCAGGCATTCCAGGTATTAGCGAAAATATAGAGGTTGTTAGTATTGTGGGTCGTTTGCTTGAACATTCACGTATTTACTACTTCCATAATAATGGTGAGGCGCATATTTATTTATCTTCAGCTGACGTTATGACACGTAATATGATTAAACGTGTCGAAATATTATTCCCTGTTGAAGATAAATCAATAGGACAACGATTAGTTAACTATATGAATTTACAATTATCTGACAACCAAAAAGGTCGTTACCAAGATGCACAAGGCGTTTATCATTATGTCGAAAACAATTCATCTCCTTTAAACTCTCAATCATACTTGATGCAAGAAGCAATTAAGTATGGAGAAGAACTAAAAAAACAATCGGTACAACCTTCTGGACAACCCGTTCATTCTAGACGTGGTGGTAGTTGGATGCGTAAATTAAAAGACACATTTAAAAGATAAACTCACCTTGACAATTGTATTTTATATGAAATGAACACGAAAATAATAAATATCTTTTTATAAATATACAACTTGTTATTCTTTATAATAATTAAGAGGTACAGAACACATCACTTTAACTCAACATTTTGTGAGTATAAAAGTCGTTCTTGTACCTCTTTTTTATCTATTATGATTTATAGGATTGTGGGTGTGCATACCACTCTTTTAAAAATGTATATAAAACATCACTATATTGCGCTAATTCCTTTGCTTTTATTTTCTCATCTACACTATGTGCTTCTTCTAAACTACCTGGGCCATATAGTATCGTGGGAATGCCAAAATGTGCTGTCCAACCTCCATCAGTTACAGTTGTACTCATACCATGTTCAAGCTTTTTATTATGAATATGTTCATGTGCTTCTTCTAATTGCTTAAAACCTGGATGATGTGTCGGCACAGTGAAACTTGGGAAGATTTCTCCTTTATCCTCAATCATGGATGTACCACCCCATTCAAATTCAAGTGGATTCTCTCTGAGCCATACATCTGCTTCTGCAACCTTATTTAAATATTGCTCTATTTCATCAACAACAGATTCATAACTTTCGTTCGGTAAGTAATGAACAGTAATCCATAATCGACATTCATCTGCAATAAATGCAGGGTGACGCCCACCTTCTATGACAGCTGGGTTAATTGTATTCGCACCTGGAGGCATTCCAGGGCTTTTCTTCATGACAGCCCAATGCCTTTCAAGTTCATTAAGCGATTGAATCACCTTTGTCATTTTTTCAATGGCACTTGCACCAAACAAGCCCCCACCAGCATGTATCGTTTGACTACGCGCACCATCATGTATTGTATTTTTACTTTTAACTGTAATCCATCCAGTAATCACACCACCTTGCCCAAGTGCTTGATTCTCACTCGTATCTAAGACAAGAGCTAAGTCACCTTTAGGTCCTATTTCACACGCACGTTTAGTTCCCGCTTCACCTACTTCTTCACCGACTACTGATTGAACAATAATATCACCTTCTGGACGTTGCCCCTCTTGATGTAATTGCTCCAAGACGTAGAATAATGAAGACATACCACCTTTCATATCGCTAACGCCACGACCGTATAACCATTCATCTTTGTTGGTAAGTTTAAAAGGTGGATACTGCCAATATTGATCGTCATCTACAGAAGCTACATCAACATGTCCATTCAATATCAGTTTTGGCGCTTGAGGATTGTGCCCTTTTAAGGTCGCTACTATCACACTATCATTGTCATATAACTGTTCTCTCTGTATTGAAAAATCCAGTTGTTTAAGTAACGTTTCGATTTCATCTTGCAATGGATCTGTATTACGTCCAGGTGGACTTTCAGTATTAAATCTAACTAGCATATCTAAAATTTCAAATTGACGTTTATCCAATTGATATCCCATCCTTTGTGTAAAGTGGTCGAATTCAAACGTAACAATTTAAGTGTAACATGAAACTAAAATGCTATTTTAAATAGAGAAATGTCATCATTTAAACAGGTCTTATCGTTACTTCATTAACATTAACGTGACTAGGTTGTGTTAAAGCATATACTACAGCATCAGCAATATTCTGTGCTTCAAGTTTTTTGCGTTCCCCAAAATCAGTCCCTTCCGTCATAGGGGTATCAACCATTCCTGGTGAAATACTAGTCACTTTAACACCTGTACGTGCTAATTCTTTTTCAAGAGACTGTGTGATTGCATGTATTGCTGCTTTTGTCGCACCATAAACGGCGTTCGTCTTTGTTGGTTCAAATCCTGATACTGATGCAAGATTGATGATATGCCCACTAGATTGTTTTAACAAATAAGGCAATGTTGCTTGTAAAACATGGAGTGTACCTTTAATATTTACATCTATCATAGTATCCCACTGCTCAACATTATAGTCTGTAATTTTAGATGATAAACTTTGACCTGCGCTATTCACAACAATATCGATATGACCAAAATGGTCTATTACAGCTTTTAACATATCATCTATGTTCGATTTTACAGTGACATCCGCTGTAACAACTTTAGCCGGGTTATTTAATTGCTGGGCTATTTCGTTTAAGCGTTGTTCGTTACGACCAACCAGAACTATTGATGCACCTTGTTGACTTAACTTTTTGGCAATCGCCTCTCCTATACCGCTACTCGCACCTGTAACGACTGCAACTTTCTCTTTAACTTTTGCCATACATCATTACCCCTTATCATAGAATTATTTTGAACATCTTTATCATAACGTTTTGTTAGAGAATAGGACATTAATGTGATTTAGAAATCAACTTTAAACAAAAGGAATCAAACATATATTTAGTCATTTTCATTATAAAGAAAAAATAGTAACTAAAGAATAAAAGTCAAACTTTAGGAGAAACAGTAATGTCGTTTTATGAACGGGTATTAAAACTAGGTGAAAATAATCATCGTACTGATTTTGAATTTCGTTTTGAAGAGTTATTTTCAAATGAAGAATGGTGCGCATTATCGCTAGCAGAACGTCAGAAACAAGAAAAAGCATTTTGATGCGAAGTGAACAAGCGAGACGATATACGTATACCATTTTCAAGTGAAAACAATGCTAAAAATAAGTTATTTAATATTGTTTATGCTTACAATGCTGTAAAAAAGAACTTTAAACAGGCTGAAGACTCTAGAAATCCTAGAGGTCAAAACCTTTAATAATTATCAAGGCAGCTTACATTGTGATGATTAAAATATGTTGGAAAATGAAAGATTCGATGTGATCATAGGATATTTTGTGTGAGAAAATATGACACATTAAAATAAATGTAAGTCATCGTTGAATCACAGATTAAAAATGAAGACCATAACTTACAGGGGTAGTAAGTTACGGTCTCCTAACACATTAATTTAGATTTTAGGGGTATATAGAGTGTCAGTTTTGCCCTCAATTACTCTTTGAGAGCAAGCGAGTTCAACATTGTGGGAGTTCGTTAAAAATCAACTTGTAACGAGGGCTTTGCGCTCTAAACTATAATAGTATAATCTTTCAGCATCAATATACGGGATAGAATCAATCGTCAAATAGCCATCTTTAATGTCTCCAACCAACCCTTGGTTAACGCCTGTGTTTACATAGATGTCATAACTACTTACATCGGAGAAGATTAATTCTTCTATAGCATTTCTCATAGTCATCACCTCAATAATTTACTCTTTCCTTACACTTCATATACTACATCATTTTAGGTAAATTAAAAGCATTTTGTGATACATTTCACAAAAGTATCACTTATTTTTACTTATAGTCAAAATTCATAAATAATAATTTAGTATAAGTAATTAAGTGATGTATCTATAAATATCATCTCGAATGGACGTATTCATTGATAAATGCATAGTTACCACGCTATTTCCATTAGGCATATAATCTTGCTTCTCAGTTCCTTTAATATATTTGGCTTTACCTAAATAGTAGAAATATTTCCCTTCATCATCTCTTTTTTTCACAAATATATACATATCTGTATTATTTTCTTCATGCTTTAAAATATTTTGTACTTCTGGTGAAGTTAATTTACGATTGGACCGCGTGTACCATTTCAATTCGTCTTGGCTCAAAAATTCATCGTCGTACTTAGTATTATCACTGATATTCTCATGTTTATCATAAGTGATAAATAAAGGAAGTGTACGATGTTTCATACGATAACCATTGATTGTTCCAGATTCATCTTTATCCCAATTTAATAACTTAACAAAATCTTCCCTAGAATATTTGTTATATAGAATTAAACTGTTTTTCTTATTTTGATATCTGTCATTATTATAATTAGCAAGATCAATTAAATCATGAACAAATGTGTTAAATAGTGGTTTATTTAAAGCCTCTTTAAATTCATTTGCTAGACAAATAAGATTATCCTTATATTGTATTAAAGGTAATCCGTAAGTTTTACCTATAGTCTTTTTGAAAAAAGTAAAATCTAAAATGCTTAATGAAGTGTTAATATCATATTCAGAAATATCGTTATTAATGTTTAACATTTTTTTTGTTAAATTTTCATAAGTTACGTCATTTTGTATAACTTCTTTCAATACATCAATATCTACTTTTTTAAGTCCAGGTGATAATTGTCTTGATAAAAATGTTAAATTTTTAAATTCATTAATACTTAATTCATTCTCAATAATTTTATTTTTTATTAAAAACTCATAATAATTTTTAAAACGTGAGAAAATCACACTTGGATCTATCGAATCGTTATTTATAAAGTCCATAAGTAAAGGTAATTTACCTATACGGTCTTTTACATTGTTAAAAGCTTCTTTAATTAATTTTGGTTGATTTAATTTAACAGAATCTAGTGAATTATAAATTTTATTTTTAGCTACTTCTTCAAAATTTATTGTTGAAACACCGTTTAAAACCGAAGTATCTGTTAAGAATTTTCTGTAATTATCCTTATTTTGAGATTTATTTCCAGATAAGGCTATTGGGATCATATAGTTAGTTTTATAATTACCAATAAAATCAATAACAGTAACGAATTCTTTATTAGTACTTTTTCTTAATCCTCTACCAAGCTGTTGAATAAATATAATACTTGATTTAGTAGGTCTTAACATTACAACTTGATTTATTTCAGGAATATCAATTCCTTCGTTAAACAAATCTACAGTAATTATATAATTAATAGATCCTTCTTTTAATTGTTGAATTGTTTCAGCTCTATAAGCTATAGAATCTTTTCCTGTCAAACCAACCGATGATATACCACGTTTACTTAATTGGTTTGCTAATTGATACGCCTCATCCCTACTACTAACAAATATTAAACCCTTTAAAACGTCACCTGAATAACCATAATAATTAGTCTTTTTTATGATATGTTCAACACGCTCATTAGATGCTAAATATTTTAGATTAAATGCATCTTCTTGACTCATTTCATTTTGAATATAATCTGTAACTCCAAAATAATGAAAAGGACATAAAATATTACTCTCTAAGGCCTCTTGTAAACGAATTTCGTAAGCAATATTATAATTAAATAATTCAAAAATATTTAATTCATCAGTTCTTTCTGGTGTTGCAGTCATTCCTAGCAAAAAGTTAGGTTTAAAATAATTAAATATTTTCTGATAACTCGATGCAGCAGTTCGATGCGCCTCGTCAAAAACGATGTAGTCAAAATGATTAGAGTTAAACAATTTATAATTTTCCTTTTTAGAAAGTGTTTGAATTGTTGCAAAAAGGAATTTAGCATCATGATCTTTTCGCTTTCCTGTTAATAATCCAAAATTAGTTTCATCCTCATATGGAAATACTTTCTTAAATTCTTCTATAGCTCTATTTAATATACCTTCATTATGAACAATAAATAGAAATTTATCTGGAGAATATGCTCTTACATCAAGTGCGCATAAAATAGTTTTTCCAGTTCCTGTCGCAGATATAATTAACCCCTTTTCTTCTCCCACATTTCTCAAAGATTCTAATGACTTTAAAGCGTGTTCTTGCATTAAATTGGGTTTTATAAGTTTTGACTCATTAAGCTTTTTAATATCTGAATTTTGAACGACAGTGTTATCAAATACTTTTTGCAATGTTTGATATTCAAAAGACTGTTTATATTCATTTATCCATTCATTAGTTAAAGAAAAGCTAGAATCCCAAAGTTCATCAAATTTATGTTTAATATTGTTAACAAGATCTCCATTTTTATGAGTAGATAAAAATAAATTATGTTCATAATTCAATTTCAATGCATTAGAAGTTAAATTCGAACTCCCTATAATAAAAGAAGTGTGGTTATGATGTTCAAATATGTACCCCTTAGCATGGAACCCCTCAATGTTTGTTAATTTAACCTCTACATTCTCTAATTTTAATAATTCCTCAAACATTTTCGGACTATTAAAACCTAAGTAATTTGATGTTATTATCCTTCCTTTTACGCCTTTCTTACTTAAATCATAAAAATGTGATTTTAGACTTGCTAAACCACTCTCGGTTATAAATGCAACCGAAATACAAAATGATTGGCAATTATGCAGCTGATCTATAATAGTAGAAAGTACATTTTCTTCTTTGTTATTTACTAGTAATCTTGGAACAAAATTGCCTTTATGGGAACTATCTTTATCTATAAATCCCTTATATAAAGATTGCTTAATATCTTGTATCAAATTACTCAATCTAATTCTCCTCTATTATACGTCTTACAGCAGGTACGTCTGCTGGAGCCCATTCTAATTTATCTAGTTCATTTTTTCCTACCCATTTTATTTCCTTATGTTCAGTTAAAGTTGGTTTTTTATTGTTAAGTTCACACTTATAGGTTGTTAAGTTAACTATTCCAAAATCATACTCATAAGTTGTGGTTGTTACCTTATCACCAACAATTAAATCACATTTCATTTCTTCTTTAATTTCTCTTATTAATGCGTCTTTTTCGGTTTCCCCATTTTCTATTTTTCCACCTGGGAACTCCCATTTTAAGGGTAAACTCATATTTTCGCTTCTTTGCGCACATAATATTTTGTTATCAGAATATATAATAGCACCTACTACATTAATTTCCTTTTTCAATTTCATCACTTTCACACCTTAATAAATTTATTTTAATTTTAACAAATGTATATGTGTTTATACATCCAAACTACTGCGAAAAATGCTCTGTTTATGTATATAAAATTTATTCTTTAAACAAGTCGTGGTTTACATACTTAATATATTAGATGAGTTACAATATCATTTATATAGATAATTCATTGTTATTAAACGTATTTTATTTATGCATAAAAAAAGGTATTCAGATCATCTAAACCATCTGAATACCTAAAATTTTCAATTCATATATAATTACTTTACTCTCTCAAACAACTTCTGATAGTTATTCTTTGCTTGTTCATACTTTAATGTTTCTTTTGTTTTAACATGTTTGAGTGGATTTTTAATTATTTTATCCATATAAGCAGCGAATGCTTCAATGTTACCTGGCTCAACAAGATAGCCATTTTCACCGTGCTCTATGATTTCACCAGGACCGTATCTTACGTCATAAGCAATGACTGGGCAACCTACTTCAATACTTTCCATAACGGTTAAACCAAAACCTTCGTATTCACTGGTTAATAGTGAAGCTTTAGATTTTTTAAATTCTTCAAGAGGATGCTTGGTAAAATCATTTAAATCAACTTTATCTTCAATTTGATATTCTTTAACTAAATCTAGTATGACTTGTTTTTGATTTTGTTCATCTGCACCATAAATCGCTAATTTCGTTTGATGTCCATATTTTAAGAATTGATTATAAGATTTGATTAAATGGTCCACTTGTTTTTGTTTGCCTAGTCTACCAATAAATACGAATCTATCCTCTTTGTCATGAGTATCTTTTTGTCCATAGCTTTTAATAAAGTGAGGTACAATCGATATTTTTTCATCGCTAATACCATATGCATGTTGTATATCGTCTTTTTGCATATGTGTGAGCAAGAGGTATTGAGCTACTTTATCAGAATTTTCCAGTGCAATTTTGTATGAAGATTTAATATTATCGCCATCGATGTGGCTATTATGAAATACAAGCACATTTTTTGTGTTCATACTGTTATTTAAAAGTGGTTTATCTAGAAGTCTAGCATCATTAAACACAATATCATTTTGTTTAAAGCGATGTTCGAAATAATATTTAAAGAGATCTTTTTCGTTTTTAAAAGCCTTCATGATACGTTGATTTTTAAAAATTTGAATAAAATCTAATTCATTTGCCTTTTGTGAATTGAAGAATTTTTTACAGTAAATACTTCCCTCAGTGTCAAAATATTCTTCCAAAATTTTGTGATATGTGCGGCTTGAGAAGTAAATCTTTCTATGCAATTGACCGAAGTGATTATATTCTCTACGTTCAATTTTTTTCTTAGAAATTGGTGACATCACGTCTTCAAATTCTATGATATTTGTATCTTCATAAAATTTCCGATATAAAACATAAGTTTCTTGATCATAATATCTCATCACATTGCCATCATTGAATGCTTTAGAAGTTAAACCTTCAATGTCTCTATCTTTTTCAGAGTAAAGAGTTTTTTTCTTAAATCTACTTTTAGGTATTGAAAGTAATTTGAAATCAGATAACCAATCATATATATTTTCGATTTGCGTATTTTTCGTTATGAGTTGATTCTCTTCGAACTTTTGATAAACTTCATTATAATTGGCGTTATAATTCGTTGTTAATATTTTATTGTGAATGCCCATTTCTTTATCAAGAAATCGAATTCTTGTTAATAATGATTTAGTTCTTCCTCCGTGCACTAAGGGTAATGTGCTTGTTACTGTATATATCATTGTTTTAATCCCCACCTTTTAAGATGTATGCTATTTTATAGTTAATTATAAAAATATTGATGCATTTTGAAGCCAGAAATTTTATAATGTGATTTAAGAAGTATTTTATAAGTTGTTTTAAAATAAGTTAAGAACTTTTTATGTTTTCGAAAATAAACGTAAACTAAAAATATAGTATAATGTATATTTTAATTTTAATAAAGAGGAATTTGTAAATATGAAAAATAATTGGATAGATGTATTAGATGAAAGTTTAGTCAAAGATTTTTATAATAATCAAACTTCCGAAGAGCAACAAGAAGGACTTAATACTACACTGTCTTTTGGCACGGCTGGTATTAGAGGGAAATTCGGTTTAGGTGAAGGACGATTAAATAAGTTCACAGTATCTAAAGTAGCGTTAGGCTTTGCCCATTATTTAACATCAAGTATCGCGCATCCTGTTGTCGTCATACATTATGACACAAGACACTTATCACCTGAATTTGCTCAAATTATCGCTAATATTCTAGCAAGTCTTGATATTAAAGTTTATCTTGCTGATACATACAGAACAACACCTGATTTGTCATTTGCAGTCAGATACTTACAGGCTGATGCGGGTGTTATGATTACAGCTAGTCATAATCCTAAAGATTACAATGGAATTAAAGTTTATGGAGAAGATGGTGCTCAATTATCAACCGACGATTCCGCACGACTAAGCACATATATCGATAAGTTAGGTCATCCGCTTCATATTAATTTACCTAGTTTAACTACTGAACAACAATCATTAATTCATTCAGTCCCGAGCGAAGTCAGAGAAGATTATTTCAAAAACGTACAAGACTTAGTTGGAACGATTCCACAGTCTGATTTAAAAGTTGTCTTTACAAGCTTGCATGGTACGAGTGTGCCAGTTGTACCTGACATCTTATCTTCTCTTAACTTTAATCAATTTGAGTTAGTCGCATCACAATGTGAACCTGATTCAGATTTCAGCTCTGTAGCCAGTGCAAATCCAGAGGATCATAAAGCCTTTGATCAATCGATAGAACTCGCTAATCACATTGATGCTGATTTACTTATTGGCACAGATCCCGATGCAGACCGTTTAGGAATAGTTGAACGTGATGCTGAAGGTAACATCCACTATTACAACGGAAATCAGATTGGTGCACTTTTGTTAAATTATCGTATCAAACAAACAGAAGGATTATCTAACAGAATTATGTTCCAATCAATTGTAAGTGGTGGCTTAGCTAAATCTCTTGCTCAATATCATAATGTCAATTTCAAAGAAGTTTTGACAGGTTTTAAATATATCGCAGCTGAAATAAGACATCTGTCTCCTGAACAAAACTTTATTTTTGGCTACGAGGAAAGTTATGGCTTCTTAGCCCGTCCTTTCGTGAGAGATAAAGATGCGATTCAAATTGTGCCATTAATGATTAAGTATGCAGCTGAATTAAAAAACAAAGGACGCATGCTTAAAGATGAATTAGAAGACATTACTCGAAATGTCGGTAACTTTAATGACAAGCTTTTCTCACATACATTTGAAGGTACTCAAGGCAAGGCAAAAATCGAAAATATTATGACTCAATTCAGAAGTGAAACACCTTCGGAAATGTGTGGTCTTAAAGTCATTGCAATCGAAGATTTTGAAACAGGTAAAAAGACTGACTTACAAAATGATGAAGTCAGCGATATAACTTTACCTAAAGCGAATGTAATAAAGATATACTTTAATGAAGGATTTATTGCTTTGCGTCCTTCTGGTACAGAGCCTAAAATTAAACTTTATGTATCACTTTCTTGTGACCATTTTGACGTAGTTGCACAAAAAATGAACGATGCTATATTTAACTCTTAAATAGAAAAAGGTGGAGATGTATTCTCTTTGCAATCTTGATATCGAAATAGAATTAACATGGTTAGTAAAATTTCTAGGTGGTACTCATGATATTGAGGACCACCCTTTCTAGTAATCAAAACTTGATGACAGTGAATACTCAATCCAATCATCCACTATAAATACGTAAAATGCCTAGGACAAAATAGTAGTCCCAGGCATTTTTTATTGAATTTAAATATCTAGTTGTTTAATGAATGCTTTTAAGTCATGACTCATTTCTGGATCTTTTAAAGCATATTCAATCGTTGTTTTAACAAATCCTAATTTTTCTCCAACATCATAACGATTACCCTCAAAATCATATGCATACACTTGTTGTTTGCTATTCATTCGTTCAATCGCATCAGTTAATTGAATTTCATTTCCAGCACCTTCTTGTTGTGTTTCAAGATAATCAAAAATTTCTGGTGTTAATACATAACGACCCATGATTGCTAAATTAGACGGGGCAGTACCTTGTTTCGGCTTTTCTACAAATTGACGTACTTCATATCGACTTCCCCCTTTAGCAGAAGGATCAATCACACCATAACGATGTGTATCAGATTCTGGTACTTCTTGAACACCTATTACTGAATGGCCTGTTTCTTCATAAACATCCATTAATTGTTTAATAGCTGGTGTATCAGACTCTACAATGTCATCTCCTAATAACACTGCAAATGGTTCGTTACCGATAAACTGTTTTGCAGTATGAATTGCATGTCCTAGCCCTTTTTGTTCTTTTTGTCGTACGTAAAAAATATTAGCTAAATCTGTTGAATATTGTACTTTTTCAAGCAGGTCTGCTTTTCCTTTATTTTCAAGAACCATTTCTAATTCTTTTTGATTATCAAAGTGATCTTCAATTGCACGTTTATGCTTGCCAGTCACTATAATAATATCTTCAATCCCTGCTTTAGAAGCTTCTTCTACAATATATTGGATTGTTGGTTTATCTAATATTGGTAACATTTCTTTTGGCATCGCCTTAGTTGCTGGTAAAAAACGAGTACCTAAACCAGCGGCAGGAATTATTGCTTTTTTTATCTTTTTCAATCTATAAACTCCTTTACCTATTTACGTAATTAAACTCTTAATAAAGTGTATCACTATTTAAAATGCTTTCATAGTAGTGTTTTTTCACCACAATCTTTTTCAATATTAACATTAACTTAATCAAGAATTGAGTTAGAAATTAAAAATACTCTAATAGAAATTAACTTTATTTTAAATATATCGGTGACAGACATCCACTGAAAAACACTAGTTATATTTTTAAAATGAGAGCTTCAGGAATTTTTCTCTATACAAATAAACCGATAAATAAAATAAATATAATACCTGATACTGAAATAATTGTCTCTAATAACGACCATGTTAAAAATGTTTCTTTAACTGTCAGCCCGAAATATTCTTTAAACATCCAGAATCCTGCATCATTGACGTGAGAGAGAATTACGCTACCTGCACCTATTGCAAGAACGACCAAAGCTACATTAACATCTGAATGTTCTAAAAGTGGTAACACAATGCCTGTTGTTGATACAGCAGCAACTGTAGCTGATCCTAATGAAATCCTTAAGACTGCAGCTACAATCCATGCTAATAAAATGGGCGACATGCTTGTTCCTTCAAACATCTTAGCGATTGTATCACCTACGCCACCATCGATGAGCACTTGTTTAAATGTACCACCACCACCGATGATGAGTAACATCATGCCGATTGGATAAATAGCATGCGTAACTGATTTCATAATGTCTTCCATTTTTCGTTGTTGCTTCATTCCCATTGTAAAGATTGCAAATATTACTGCGATAAGCAATGCAGTACCAGCAGTTCCTATGAAGTAAACAATTTGTTCGAATACATTTGTTGCTTCTTCGTGTCCTGTAATCAGTTGCACAATTGTAGAAATCAACATAAGAATAACAGGTAAAATAGCAGTCAATAAACTTATTCCGAAACCAGGCATCTCTTCTTCTTTAAATTCCTTTTGAGTACCTAAAGAAGAAATATCCCCTTCTCTCGTATACGCTGTTGGAACCATCTTTTGTGCAAATCGATTAAAGATTGGACCTGCAATAAGTGTTACAGGGATAGCAATAATCATACCATATAACAAAACTTCACCTATATTTGCTTTAAGCTCCTTAGCGATGACAACGGGTCCAGGATGTGGTGGTAAGAATCCGTGTGTAACAGATAACGCTGTGACCATTGGTAGTCCCAATTTTAATATTGATACATTTGCGCGTTTAGCTACTGTAAATACGAGTGGGATTAATAGTACAAGACCTACTTCAAAAAATAGCGCAATACCAACGATAAATGCTGCTATCAACATAGCCCATTGAACATGTTTCTGACCAAACTTTGCAATAAGTGTATCAGCAATACGTGTTGCCCCACCACCATCGGCTAATAATTTACCTAATATCGCACCTAAGCCAAAGATTAAAGCAATATGACCTAACGTACTACCCATACCATTTTCAATGGTTTCCATAATTTTGTTAAGTGGCATACCTAATAATAACGCCGTTATCATTGAGGTAATGATTAATGAAATAAATGTATTAAGCTTCAATCCAATAATTAATGTTAATAAGATAATAATTCCTAATACAACACTGATGAGTGGCCAAATCTCTCCAAACATCGCATTCCCCTTCTTTCTCTTGTTTATTATTCATATAATATATAATCAATTAATCACTTAAATGTTCTCGTTGGAAATTCGCAATATCACTGTAGTTCTCAGTCATAGAACGACTAATGTTAATAAAAATGGTAACAAGTTGTTGGTAGATGGCAACTGTTTCTTGGTTAGGTTCATGGGCATGTGTAGTACCAACCATATCTTTAATGACTGAAAAATCATCTATTTCTCCCAGAGCTTTCATTCCAAGTACACATGCACCTAGACATGAACTTTCGTAGCTTTCAGGTACGATTAAGTCTGTATCAAAAATATCTGCCATCATTTGTCGCCAAATTTCACTTTTAGCAAAACCACCCGTTGCTTTAATCGTTGTTGGTGTTTCATTCATCACTTCAATTAAAGCAAGATAAACCGTATATAAGTTATACAGTACACCTTCCAAGGCCGCACGAATCATATGCTCTTTCTTGTGAGATAATGTCAATCCGAAGAATGACCCCCTTGCGTCAGCATTCCACAATGGTGCGCGCTCTCCAGCTAAATAGGGATGAAAAATCAATCCTTCTGCACCTGGTTTTACTCTGCTCGCAATCTGAGTTAACACATCATAAGGATCGACCCCCAACCTTTTAGCCGTTTCAACTTCACTCGCTAAAATTTCATCTCGCAACCATCTCAAGACGACACCACCATTATTGACTGGACCGCCAATCACATATTGATCTTTGTCGAGAATATAACAGAAAATACGCCCTTTCTCGTCTGTTTTTGGCTGATTAATTACCGTGCGAATTGCACCCGATGTGCCAATAGTTACAGCAACTTCACCTTTTTGATAGCTATTTACACCTAAGTTAGATAATACGCCATCGCTCGCTCCGACAATCACAGGCGTTTGCTCATCAATCCCCATCAACGTTGCGTAGCGTTTTTTCATTCCAGTTAAAACATGTGTAGTTGGAACAAGTTGTGGTAACTGATTTCTTTCAATACCTAACAATTCTAAAGCCTTATTATCCCAATCTAATTGTTCTAAGTTCATCATACCTGTAGCTGATCCTAAAGAATAATCAATGACGAACCTTTCATATAATTGAAACAGTACGTATGTTTTTAAATCTGCAAACATAGCTGTTTGTTTAAATATTTTCGGTTCCTCATGTCTCATCCAAAAGATTTTAGATAATGGTGACATAGGATGAATCGGTGTACCAGTTCGTTGATACAATTCAAAACCGCCATATGATTTTTCTATTAAATCAGCATAATCATTCGCACGATTGTCAGCCCAAGTGATATTTTCAGTTAAACGTTGATTATCCTCGTTCATAGCAATCAAACTATGCATTTGTGCACTCAAGGAAATAAACTTAATATCTTCTTTTGCGATGCCAGATTCTCTTACAATATATTTAACCGTCATAAGCACAGCATCAAATATTTCATCCGGATTTTCTTCAGACACATCTACGTTTGGTGTATGTAAGTCATAGCCAATATTATGTTTCATTATAAACTTGCCATTTTCATCATATAGCACAGCCTTCGTACTCGTTGTCCCCATATCTACACCAATCATATATTTCATATTTCATCCCTCTTTTCTATAAATTAACGTAACCAGAATGCTTCAATATTTTCTCCTACATCATCAAAATTTAAATGGAATGCTTTTCTCAATATGGAGGCATCATCGTTCTCAACAGCATCTATAAAAACTTGATGATTACTATGAATTCTCTCGAAATCTTTGGGGTCATTTGTCATTCTTTGTCTCATTGAAATGAGTATGAGTGATTCCATAACAGGCTTAAGGTGATTCCAAAACACTTTAAGATACTGATGGTTTGTTGCTTGAATCATCACCTCATGAAACTCAAAATCATGTTGTGTAAATGCTTCAGCATCCTCAAATTGGACTGCAACCTTCATCATTTCTAATTGCTTTTTCATTTCCTTAACAATATGTTGTGTATCTGTTCCACTTAATTTTGAAAAGGCGAATGATTCGAGCATCAAACGCAAATCATACATTTCCTTTTTCTCTTGATCACCAAAAGGAAGTACCTGTGCGCCCATACGTTCTAATTGAATCAGTTGATCTGTTTGAAGTAACTTAAATGCATCTCTGACTGGTGAACGACTCACATTAAATTGTTGTGCAACTTGATTTTCACTTAGTTGTATATGGGATTCAATTTCACCACTCACTATTCCTAAACGTAACTCAGCAGCTATTACTTGTCCTGAAGTCATGTTTTCCTTCCACTTTTTCGGATAACCATACGTCACGTTCTATCCACCTCAATTCAATGCACTTCTACTTGTATACAAGTATGTTAATATACAAAAATTTGTTTTGCAAGCGCTTTCTTTTAGGTGTTTTGACATTTTAAACACAATTTAACAAAATATTTCTTAGAATCATTTACATCCATCTTTTATTCGTTCACTTTCCACCCTATCAATAGAGTTTATAAATAATGTAAAATACACTTAAACCATACTTACTTATTGTTTGTTTCTTATTATCCAATTATATATTTTGTATTTCATAAAAAAATAAAATTATATTGACAACGCTTACTTGGATACTTAAAATTTACTCGTAATTATTTTTCAGTTTTATACATCATCATACGATTAGGAGGTTACAACATGTTTAATTTCTTAAAACCAGCTAGACATATCAAATCATTGCCAGCAGAAAAAGTAGATGATACATATAAAAGACTACGCTTTCAAGTCTTTTTAGGAATATTTATCGGTTATGCTGGTTACTATTTATTAAGAAAGAACTTCTCTTTAGCAATGCCTTCATTAATTGAGCAAGGCTTTAGTAAAGGGGAATTAGGTATTGCATTATCTGCAGTATCTATCGCATATGGCTTTAGTAAATTTGTAATGGGAACTGTCAGCGATCGAAGTAATGCTCGGATGTTCTTAACTTTAGGTTTAGTATTGACAGCAATTATTAACTTATTATTAGGATTTATTCCATTCTTTACTTCAAGCATAACTATTATGTTTATCATGCTGTTTTTAGTTGGTTGGTTCCAAGGAATGGGCTGGCCACCATCTGGACGTGTGTTAGTTCATTGGTTTAGTGTCAGCGAACGCGGAAGCAAAACGTCAATATGGAATGTAGCACATAATGTAGGCGGAGGTTTAATGGCACCTATTGCTACGTGGGGTATTTCCATGACTGCATTATACAACTTCGGTTATTTAAAAGGGTTTGAAGGCGTCTTTATATACCCTGCACTATTGGCTATCATTATTGCCATCTTCTCTTACATACTAATTAGAGATACACCACAATCTCAGGGTTTACCACCAATTGAGCAGTATAAAAATGATTATGCCACTTCAACTAAACAAACAATTGAAACAGAACTAACTACTAAAGAAATATTATTTAAATATGTACTTAATAACAAATGGGTATGGGCGATTGCTTTTACAAACATTTTCGTTTATTTTGTGCGTTATGGTGTTTTGGACTGGGCTCCGACATACTTAAGTGAGGAAAAGCATTTTGATTTAAGTGCTTCAGGTTGGGCTTACTTCTTATACGAATGGGCAGGAATTCCGGGCACGCTACTCTGTGGTTATCTATCTGACAAACTATTTAAAGGTCGTCGTGGTCCAGCAGGCTTCTTCTTTATGTTAGGCGTAACAATCTTTATCCTTATATATTGGTTAAATCCACCAGGTCACGCATGGTTAGATAATCTTTCATTAATTGGTATTGGTTTCTTAATTTATGGTCCAGTCATGTTAATTGGTTTACAAGCGTTAGATTATGTTCCTAAAAAAGCAGCGGGTACTGCGGCTGGTCTAACTGGTCTATTTGGATACTTGTTCGGTGCAGTTATGGCTAATATTGTATTAGGGTTTGTAGTTCAACATTTTGGATGGCATATTGGCTTTGTGTTATTAACAGTCATCAGCATACTCGCTATGTTATGTTTCATTTTAACTTGGAATAAACGTGGTCAAGAACAAATCGACTAGTATCCTGAGTACGCTCAATCATTGATTACGAGGCGCATGTGTCTTATTCAGCCATGTGCTATATATTAAAATAGCCTAAGACTATTCGTCTCAGGCTATTTTTGTGCTTTGCGTCATATTGCATATATGAATTTTTATTAATATATCCAAATTACATTCATTGCTTAGCAATTTCTATACAGTAATGCATTTCGTGACAATCAGGACATTGAAGCTTTCTAGTTTTAGGTGTATGTGATGCTGTTACAAAATGAATGACACTAGGATTAAACACATGATGGCAATTAGGGCAGACATATGAAACATTCTTTTTATACTTTTTTGTTAACCAAAGTGAATACATAGCTACCACAGGCATCATCGACAAGAAAGGCTTTTTCCTTCGAGTTACAATTGAGATGATCAAACCACCATATTGTAATGACCCAATCAGAGCTATACTTAACCATAATTTCTTTCTGACACCTTTGAGTCTATGAGATTCTTCCATATAAGTAGTTATATCTTGTAAATAATGAATTGGAGAAATTGAATTTTGATGAACATAGCGTTGAATTTGCTCTATTTTACATACCTTGTGTTCTTTATCTGTTATTGACTGTTGTATCTCATGCTTTTTGATTTGAAGAAACGTGTAAAGAGATTTCATTGATGAATCATCTTTTAATAACACTTTAATTTCTTTAATTGTGCAACCTATTTCCTTAAGTAGTAAAATCAGTTCAAGTTTCTCCACTTCCTTATCAGTGTAAAAACGTCTGTTAGTTTCAGAAGTATAGTTTGGCGATAAGATTCCTTGTTTATCGTAGTACTGAATAGTGCGTGTTGACACATGGCATTTATGAGCTATATCTCCTGAAGTATAAATCGACATAGACTTCTCACCTCCTAGCCAAAGCATACTCGATAACGTTACGTCACTTTCAATAACTTTATTCATTTCTAGACGCCCGGGCGTCTTATTTTTTTGAAATCCACGCTTTAATTTCATCTACCACGCCAGTTTGTCCATCTGATTGGGTTTCTAAAACACTTGGGAAATCGATATGACCAATTCCTGGATAAATAACTTCTTTAGTTTTTCCACCTAACGCCTTAAACTTTTCTAACGTAGCTTGAGAATCCGTATAAGGAATAATTTGATCTTCTTTTCCAGACATAAATAATATTTTCGGAAATTGTTTAATCTCATCGATATCTGGTAAATAATCTGTATTAATCGTGTAGATCATATCCGTAATTATAGTTTTAATTGGTGCAATAAATTGTACCAAATCAAGTGCGTTTTCCTTTTGTGCATAAATCGTTTTATCTAGTATATATTGAGGAAGATTTTTTACTGCCTTAATTTCATCTTTTAACACTGCTCTCTTACTCTCACTAGTGAATAATCGTGCTAACATACTTGCATCTGGAGTAATTTTCGCTGCGCTATGTAAATAAATAAGATGAGAGACTGGTAATGTATTGTACTTAAGTAATCGTGTCGCAATCATTCCACCCATTGAATAACCAACAATACTCAGTTCTTTTATTTGTTGCTCCTTAACAATTTGCGTTAATACATCATATATACGTGCAGCGTAATCATCTAATGTATGTGTGTCACGATCTAAATCTGAACTTTTACCACGACTTGGACAATTAATAAATATTAATTTGTAATCTCTGAAGTAAGGCTCGAACATCGTCATAATTTTATATGTTAAGAGTGCACCATGAATAAATACAATCACATCATCAGCTTGGCTATCTCCTGCGTAGGCAACTTCACTATACTCTCCCTCAAATTGTTTAAGTGGATAAACTTTAGTTGTAAAATTTTGCTTAATCATATACATCCTCTTATTCTTAATACATTAATTAATATAATAATATCATATAATTTAATTTTTTATAATTATACTAATCATATGTCTATCCTTTTTATGTTACTACATATTTAAAACTGATTTTTCTATTTAAATAGATTTAAACAATTTGAATCATACCTATGTGCTTAATAAAAAATTAATATTACCCTCATAATTAATTAACATTTTATTACTATTCTTAATATTAGGAAACGACCGTTGCTTATAAACAATTTATACGTTTTGCACAACATCATTTACATTTTCATCATCTAGGGAGGCATTTTATGGTTATTTCAAAAAAATTATCACTTATCACTATAGGTATCTTAATAAGTATTCTTTTAATTTCTCTACTTATTGATCAAACTATCTCACATCAATTCATGAATCAGAATTCAATTTTCGGTACTTTATTTCAAAACTACGGTTTATTTCCGCCTACGCTCATATTAATTATTTCAACTGTAATTTTAAATTATTATATTTTCACTACATTTCAAAATAAATTAGCTAAAATATTAACATTGCTTATATCTTTCATATTCACCCTAATTAAAACCAATGAATTCGTGTCAGAAACTGCTCAATATATGCTATCAACTTCAGCAAACATAAAAAATCATAAACCAATGGGGATGGCAAATAATGAAGGAAACGCTGGAAATGCTTTATCTTTAGGAATGAGTTTCTTTATTTCTTTGATTATACTTATAATTATCACTTTTATTTGTTATCAATTTTGGTTAAAACATACAAATAACCAAGAACTTTATCATTTATTCAAAGTTTCACTTATTAGCTTTATGATTTTATTTATTGGATTAGAACTCGTTGATAGCTTGAAACATTTATGGGGACGTTTTAGACCATATGAAATCACTGACAAAGCTGGACATTTCACTCACTGGCTTACAATAAATGGAAATACTGGACATAGTTCCTTCCCTTCAGGACACACTGGAAATGGTGCATTTCTAATGTTTATCGCATTTTACTTTAAAAAATTACGCACTCAAAAAATAGTGTTTAGTATCGGATTATGTTATAGCATTTTAATGGCATTGAGCAGAATTCGTATTGGTGCACATTTCACTAGTGATGTAATAATGAGCTTGCTCATTATGTTTTCACTAATGATTATTGCAGATTTTATCATTAATCAAGTCATATCTAGTCATAAAAACAAGCTAAGTAAAGACTGGAATTAAAATATTAATCACAATTTAAATGAAATAATATAGTAAACGGTAATTTTCTTTGTATTAACTAGAAAATTACCGTTTTTTAATTTCTCCTATATGATTTAAAACAAAAACTCACGCTACTTCTCTCGATTTGAAATTTCTGAATGTATTTGTTGCATTTTACTTTCTACATTTGTAATTTCTGATGCACATTGTTCTAATAGTCCTTTATATTTTTCAGTGTCTGTATCATTTTTATAACGAATTTTGTGTTCTAAACTTGCCCACATATCCATGCCGATTGTACGAATTTGTATTTCTACTGGTGTTACTTCTACTGAATCTGCTAAAAACACTGGAATAGATACGACGATATGTAAACTTCGATAGCCGTTTTCTTTAGGATGTGTGATATAATCTTTACGTTTTAATAATTTAACATCTTCTTGTCTTAATAACATTTTTTCAATGACATAAACATCGTCTAAATAGTTACATACGACCCGTATACCAGCAATATCCATAATGTTATCTTTAGCACTTTGTGCACTCACTTCAAATCCTTTACGATTCAACTTTTTAACTAAACTGTGCATCTCTTTTACTCGTCGTTCCATATGATGAATTGGATTGTGTTTATATTGATAGTTAAAGTTATCATCTAAAATACTTAATTTTGTACTTATTTCTTTAAGTGCTGAAGAATATAGGTGGTCCAGTTCCACAAATCCAACTAATGTATTAAATGCTTCATCATCATCTTTAAAATGTTTTAAGCTATTTTTGAATTCGTCTCGTAAATCTTCGATATAAAGTGCAGGCTTTCTCTCTACATACATCTTTCTCAACCTCCGATTTCTCTTCAAACCCATTATAGCGAATTAAAATTTAATATAGAAACTTTATGTCATATTACAGTTGTATCATATATCATTTATAGATAAAAAAACCCGAGACAACAATAATTGTCTCAGGTAACGTATTTGTTTTTAATCATTGCTAATTCAATCATATTTTTTAAACATATTTTAGATTCCCATAGCCTTTTTTTATATTACGTTATCA
>ERZ1023445.127-NODE-127-length-18776-cov-83.133967_pt1 | contig 18776 bp, 16 predicted proteins | sample MGYA00380522_ERZ1023445 | MGnify/ENA primary metagenome ERZ1023445 (study PRJEB33173, sample SAMEA4830297) | metagenome | study: EMG produced TPA metagenomics assembly of the PRJEB25223 data set...
AACTTTTATCAGTATCATGTATGGCTTGGGCGAGGGTGAGATTGCAGGTTTGGCAAATGGCTATAAGTCGGTTTATCTTGATGATACGCCCCTACAAAACGGTGATGGCGAGTTTAATTTTCCAAATGTCAAGGTGGATTTTCGCACAGGCACAAATGACCAAACCTACATTGATGGTTTCCCTGATGTGGCAAGTGAGACCAATGTGGGCGTGGAGCTAAAACATGGCACGCCGTGGGTTAAGTCATTTAACAATCTTGACCTTGACGCTCTGCGTGTGCGTATAAAATGGGGAGCGTTGCGTCAGCAAAACCCTGATAATGGCGATGTGGGCGGCGTAAAGATTGATTACGCCATCGATGTGCAAACTGATGGCGGTGGCTGGGTGCAAGCTCTAACAACCGCCATCAATGCTAAAACATCAAACGCTTATGAGAGAAGCCATCGTATTGATTTACCAAAAGCTGGGACAGGCTGGGCGGTGCGTGTTCGCCGTATCACGCCAAACAGTACCTCTGAGCTTGTCAGTGATACAATGTACATCTCTGCCATCACTGAAGTGATTGATTTAAAATTACGCTACCCAAACACCGCTTTATTGGGTTTACGCTATGATGCTGAGCAGTTTAGCAATGTCGCTAAAATGGCGGCTCTTTGCCGTGGCTTAATCATCAAAGTGCCAACCAATTATAACCCCATCACTCGCACCTATGATGGGCTGTGGGATGGGCAATTTAAGCTGGCGTACACTAATAACCCTGCGTGGGTCTATTATGACCTATGCACCGCCGAACGCTATGGGCTGGGTTCTCGCCTGACCCAAAGCATGATTGATAAATGGAGCTTGTACCGCTTAGCCCAGTATTGTGATGAGATGGTCGATGATGGCATGGGTGGACAAGAGCCTCGTTTTACCGTGAATGTCTATATTCAGTCAGCAGAGGGTGCGTTTGAGCTACTTTCTAGACTTGCAGGCGTATTTCGTGCCATATCCTATTGGGATGGTACCAGCATTGTGCTAGATGCTGATATTCCCCAAGACAGCATTTACAGTTTTAGCCGTGCCAATGTCATTGATGGTATTTTTGAATATACAGGCACACGAGCAAGAGACCGCCACACGGTGGCTAAGGTGGCCTGGGATAACCCTGCCAATCATTTTAAGACCGAATATGAATATGTCAGAGATGAAAAAGCCATCGCCAAATTTGGTGTGCGTGTGGCAGACATACAAGCGTGGGGCTGTACATCCAAGGGGCAAGCACAAAGAGCAGGGCTATGGGCGTTAAAGTCCGAACAACTTGAAACAAGAATGGTAACATTTAAGGTGGGTTTGGACGGCTATATCCCTGCCCCTGCCAAAGTGATTGAGATTAGCGATGAGCTGTTTGCAGGGCGTGCCACGGGCGGTCGTGTGCTTGCGATTAACAAAACCAAAACCGTGATTACCCTTGACCGTGCCATCACTGCCAAAGCAGGCGATACCCTTGTCATCAATGGCGATGATGGCACAAGCCAAAGACGGCAAATCAGCGGCGTAAATGGCGATAATGTTACCGTTACTAAACCCTTTGGCGACATCAGTGAGCAAAATGTTTGGGTGCTAGACAGTCAAGATTTAGCCACGATGAAATTTCGAGTGCTGTCAGTAACCGCTGATGACAATCACCAATTTACCATCACCGCCGTACAATACAGCCCTGCCAAATATGATGCCATTGATACAGGGGCGGTCGCCTCCGAGCGTCCGATTAGCGTGATTAACCCCACCGTGCAAGCTCCGACTAAGTCGGTCAATCTGTCAAGTTATCACACGGTCAATCAAGGCGTAACGGTTACCACGCTTGTCATTGGCTGGGAGCAGGTAACAGGTGCGGTCAAATATACCGTACAGTGGCGTAAAGACAACGGTAACTGGCAAGCTCTACCACCCACAGGCACAAATAGCATTGAAATCACAGGTGTGTACGCAGGGCAATATGAAGCCCGAGTAACCGCCATCAGTGCGTTTGGGCAAGCAAGCCTAGCAACATCAAGCGTACTCACGCAAATCACAGGCAAACAAGGCAAACCGCCACGCCCCATCAATCTTAGCGTACAGGGGGTATTGTTTGGCATGAATTTGGGGTGGAATTTTGCCGAAGGTTCTGATGACACCAATTTCACCGAGATAGAGGTTAGCCCCGATGGACGCACGCATATTACCACGCTTGGTACTTTTGCCTACCCAACCAATAAGCATGAAATCACAGGCTTGCAAGGTAATTTGACCCAGTTTTATCGTGCAAGAATTGTGGATAAACTGGGCAATACATCAGATTGGACGGCTTGGGCATCTGGCACAACATCAGCGAACGCTGACAAAGTGCTTGACTTGCTGTCAGGGCAAATCAGTCAAAGCCACCTTGACCAATCACTGCGTACGCCAATTGGCAAAATCGGCACGCTTGAAAGCAATATTAATAGCTTTAACAGTAAAATCCCAAGCATTAATAAAATCCCAACGATTGAAAGTGCCATCAATAGCGTTAACAGCAAGATACCAAGCATTGAGAGTAATATTAATAGCTTTAACAGTAAAATCCCAAGCATTAATAAAATCCCAACGATTGAAAGTGCCATCAATAGCGTTAACAGCAAGATACCAAGCATTGAGAGTAATATTAATAGCTTTAACAGTAAAATCCCAACGATTGAAAGCAATATCAGCAGTGTCAGCAGTAGAGCAGATACGATAAATAGTACGCTAACAGACGCTAATAACCGCTTAAATGATGCGGTTCAATCAATCACCAATATTGATACAAGAACACAGTGGCAGACAAGAGGGGCAACATCACTAAACAGCTTGATAGAACAAGGTAAATACTATCTTGAAAGCAGCTTTAACACTAACACGCCCTTGGCTGGTTGGCAATATGCGACGGTTGATAAAGCAAGAAATGGCGACCGTATTACGCAAACCGTTTGGAATGACAGCACCAAGACCTATACACGCACCAAAGTGGGCGATGCGTGGAGCGATTGGGTTGAAAGTGTTGATAAAGGTGAGCTTGATAATACCGCCAATCAGCTCACTCAAAGCATTGAGCAGACACGCACACAAATCCGAGGCGAGCTTGCTACAAAAGCAAGCACAGACAGCGTAACAGGTGCTATTCGTGATATTAATGCGTTGCAAGCTGATAAAAATGCCAAAACGCAAGAAATCGCTAATCTCACCCAAACGGTAAACGGTCATACTTCGCAGGTGCGACAGCTTAGCGTAACCACAGGCGATTTATCCCAAAAATACAGTCAGCTTAAAACGACAAGCGACACAGCAAACAGCGAAATCACAGCGATTAAGCAAACCCAAAATGGGCAGGCGGCAAGTGTTGAGCGACTAAGAAGCGAAATGGCGGATAAAGCAAGCAGTGCTGATTTACAAAGCGTGCAGCGGACTTTGACAACCGCCGACAGCTCACTAAGCCAAAGCATCAACACCCTGCAATCTGACTATAACGGCAATAAAGCGAGTGTACAAAGTAGCATTAACACGCTAACAGACGCTAACCGCACCCAAGCCGAACGCATTGACCGCTTAGACAGTGAGATATATTCGCCCAATTTGTTACGAGATGGCGACACCCCAAAAACATCAAGCAATTGGAATATTGATTTTCCGATTACTGAAACCCTGCAAGCAGGCAGACGAGTATATATCAGCTTAAGCGGTGCAAGCGGTCTAACATCCGTTGCTGTATATAACTCAAGCCCAGCAGGAGCAGCGAAAGTCGGTGATTTGACAAATGATGATGGCGTTTGGCGTGGTGAATTCGACTGGGTGAGCTATGGTAATAATAATGTGTTACAGTTTTATCGTGAACCTCGTTCATCTACCCAAACTGTAACTGCAAGCTTGACAACATCAAACGGCTCAAAGATTGCAAATCTTGAACGAACGCTAACAACGACAAATCAAAGTTTGTCTGAGCGGATTAATACTGTTGAAAGCACAGCAAGCGGTAATACTTCAAGTATTAATACGCTTAATCAGAGCTTAACAACGAAAGAACAAGCACTGTCAAGAAAGCAGGAGCAATTAACCGCACAACTTGCAAACAAAGCAAGTACAGCGTCAGTTAATAGCTTAACTGAAAGCTTAGCAAGCAAAGAGCAAGCACTGTCAAGACGGATTAATGAAGTTAATTCATCTGTTAGCGGTAACACTTCAAGTATTAACACACTTAATCAAAGCTTAACAACCAAAGAGCGAGCTTTGACAGAGCAGATTAACACCGCTAAATCAGAGCTTGGCGGACGCATTACGCAAATCAGCAATGAAACACGCACGCTAAGCGACGCTAATAGAACCATCGGTGAGCGGATTAACCGTTTGGATAGTGAGATATATTCGCCCAATTTGTTACGAGATGGCGACACCCCAAAAACATCAAGCAATTGGAATATTGATTTTCCGATTACTGAAACCCTGCAAGCAGGCAGACGAGTATATATCAGCTTAAGCGGTGCAAGCGGTCTAACATCCGTTGCTGTATATAACTCAAGCCCAGCAGGAGCAGCGAAAGTCGGTGATTTGACAAATGATGATGGCGTTTGGCGTGGTGAATTCGACTGGGTGAGCTATGGTAATAATAATGTGTTACAGTTTTATCGTGAACCTCGCTCATCTACCCAAACTGTAACCGCAAGCTTAACAACATCAAACGGCTCAAAGATTGCAAATCTTGAACGAACGGTAGCCACAAACAACCAAAGCTTGTCTGAGCGGATTAACACGGTACAAACCACGGTACAGGGGCAGACAGCGAGCATTCAGCAACACGCCCAAACCTTAAACGGTTTATCCGCCCAATGGACGCTCAAAGTACAGTCAGGTGGCGTGGTGTCAGGCATTGGCTTAGCAAGCAATAATGGTGTGTCTGATTTTGCGGTGCGAGCTGATAAGTTTTATGTTGCAAATCCACAGGGCGATAAGACGCCCATGTTCTCAGTGATAACACGCCCAACGACGATAAACGGCACAACCGTACCAACAGGGGTGTATTTAAATGGTGATTTGATAGCCAGCGGTACGATATCAGGCGATAAAATCCGAGCAAATACACAAATTACTGCTCCGAATATCCGAGGCGGTAGTATCAGCATTGGCAATAATTTTAGTGTTGATAATCAGGGCAATTTGAACGCAAATTCAGGCGTATTTCGTGGGCAAGTCTTTGCTGATAAAATCACGGGTCAGATCGATGTTGAAAGCTTAAAGTCCAGTGCGGTGGCGTTGGGGTATGATATGTTTTTTGCTGATACGCTTGCTCCCAGCCGACCAAGCGAGTTTGATAGAAACTTTAAATCTTCTTATGCGTCGTACGGTTCTATTATTGATACGCTAAACGGGGCAGGGTTTGAGAAGTTTTCGTCAGTGATGTACGAGATAAGAGTGTTTTGTAAACGAGCCATTACTGTAAAACAAAAGCTTTATTCAGCAAACAATGAATTTTATTGTTTTGTTAATAATCGCTCAATTTTTGGAGAGTCAAACACGAAGTACGGCAATAATACCCCAAATTATATTACAGTTGTGAACAGTCGAGAAATCAGCTTATCACTACAGCAGGGTTTAAATACGATTCAATTTATTGTAACAACAGGATTTAATCCACCCAACTCGGCAGCAACGCCGCCAAGGCATGCAGGGGGCAGACCACCGCCTACTTATGGCGATTCTAGATTTGTTCTTAAAAGTGATTTTATCGATGGGGTGAAACATTACTTTAGAGACAATACAATAAGCTTGATGCTGGTCGGTGATTTCATTGACAACAACATCATTAAATTTGCATAAAAGGTGATATATGATTGACTTACAGGGGCTTCATGCCCCTTTTTTAATTTCGTGGTTCGGCGTTTGGCTATTTGCGTTTTTGGGTGGGTGGGCGAGTGCGTTTATCAAGATTAATGAAATTGATAACCGCCTGCAATATCCATTCATCGCAAAGCCCTTGATTGGCACAGTGGCAGGCGTTGCGATGGCGATGATAATTAACGGACAAGCAGAACCGCCAGCCGTTAGCCTAGCCTTTTGGTCATTTGTAGGTTCGATTTGCTCAACGCCCATCATCACAGGATTTTTGGTATTTATTTCTGACCAAAAACGACAAAACGAGCTGTACAAATCCGCTCAAAACAAATTTATCCCTTGGTCAAACAAGGAGAAAAAAGATGAGTAACTTACTGATTATCAATGCCTTGATTTGTGCGGTTGGGTTTTTTGTTGGCGTGCATACTTTTATTAAGCATTTAAAAGCTTTTTCTAGTGAAAAAACCCCAGTCGTTGAAGCGTGGCTTGTTGCGGTTGGCATGCTCGCTTGGTCAGTTTTGCTGTATGCAAGCTTTGATGAACCCATCATCACACGCCTTGAAGTATTTTCTCGACTACTTTTCTTGATTTATTGGGTGGGCGGTATCTTAAAAGTTCAAAAGCAGTGCATAAAAATCAGACGGCATTTATCAAAACGAAAAGCACAAATCAATTTATACAAGCCCTAAGGGCTTTTTTTAGGAGTAAAAATGAGCAGTATTAAACACATTCAAACCCAAATTGGCACAGCCGCTGATGGTATTTGGGGCGATAAATCAAAACAAGCCTTAAAATCGGCGATAAATGGCGGCAAGATTATCACAATCACTAAAAATATCAGCTTAAATGAGTTATTAGCTAGTAATACAGCCAAAAAACACAACATTGACAACACGCCAAGCCAAACCATTTTACAAAACTTGATTGACGCCAGCGTAAACCTTTATCAGCCTGTGCGTGAGATTTTGGGCGTGGCGATAATAATTAGTAGCGGTTACCGCTGTCCTGCTTTAAATAAAGCAGTTGGCGGCTCTGCTACTTCTGCCCACATGTCGGGCTTTGCGATTGATTTTACTGCCCTCAAATTTGGCACGCCCAAACTCATTGTACCCCATATTGTCAAAATCTTAAAACAAAAGGGCATTGGGTTTGACCAAGCTATTATTGAGTACCCAAATTCACCCCGTTCATGGGTACATTTGGGCTACAAGCACCCAAGCGGTAAGCAAAGGGGCAGTAGTTTTGTGATTGGGTGATTTTTATGGCTTTGGCTTGGTTATGCGATTGAACCTCTGATGTTTGTGTTAACAATCAGATAGCTTGTGCCGTGTTCATCAACACTCTCCACCGCATCAAAGCCAAGTTCTCTAGCAATTACGCCACGCAGGCGTTGCATTTCCCAGCCAAAATCGGCACAATCACCGCAAGAGCGTGGCATGATATGCTCTTCAAATTCCGCCAAGCTTTCTTCATACGCCACCGCTTCTGCGATGGGGGCGGCCGTTTCTTCATCAATATACAGCTCTTTTGCAATGATTTTGATTGCTTCATCACAATCCAAATCATCATTAGTAGCAATCAAATCAACTTCATAAGCATAGATGAACTTACCGTGGCAACGAGCGACATTTTTATCACCGTTCGCAAAAATGCCATCAAACACATTATCAGCTGGCAAGAATGCCGCAAAACCAATTTTGATAACTGGAGCGGTATTTTCATGAGAGCCGTGATATAAAGTTGTCATATTGATGCCTTATTGTGCTGGTTTTGTCTTGATGTGTGTATTATATAATCAAGACATATATAATACAAGCATTATTTTATAAAAATATTCAAAAAGTTTATAAGTTATTGATTTTGATTAAGATTATAATGATTACGCAGTATGTCTTTCATCAAAGCATTAAAAGATTTTGTTTCATTCTGTATGGCTTGAATGATGTCAGCATCTTTTTCGTTGTGCAATTGCAATGACTTGTTTGTTGTGTGCTTTTTTCGATAATTTGCGTTCGCACGCAATACATAATCTGGGGTTTTGTTTTTGCTCATTTTATACTCCTGCGTTGACAAAAATGGCGGGTTGCCATTTGATTTTAAATTCTTTAGCTTGGCGTGTGCCGTGCCAATGCCCATGCCAATGCCCACGGCGGATATGGGGGCGTTTTTTGCTTGTTTGTCTGTGCTTGCTTTGCTCTATCTGTTCTTGATAGTGCCGAATTTCACCGCCCAATCTTGAACCTATTTCATAAATAAACGGCTCGCTTGGCGGAATAAATACGCCCGTTTTTTTATTTGTTTGATATTTTGGTTTATCTAAATTAGCACGGCTGATAGGCTCGCCTTTGTGCATAATTTCAGGCTCAGCAACGCATAGCCAAAGCAAATAGGGCAGTAAGACTTTGATAAGTTCATTTGAGCCGCCATCACCGATTTTATTATCAGCGTAAGACAGCGACTGCATGACCGTCATATCATCATCTAAGATAAGCGTCAGGGGCAAGTAAATATCATCATCACTGTCTGTGTCGATGATAAAATTAATTGCTTTTTGTGGTTTTGAGTTGTACTCAATCAAATCATATACTGCCCAAAACCCTTTGATGTGCTTGATTTTGTCATCTTGTGTAATGGCAATTTTGGCACTGTCGATATCAAGATATACGCACCACTCAGGCAGATTTAAAAAAATGCTTGTAGGGGTATCGTCAGGGATTGCCTTGCTGTCTTTGATGATTTCATCATCAAGGCGATAAATGCCCAGCGTATAACGCCAAGTGCCAAACAAATACAACTGATTAAGCGTTTTTAGAGCGTTTACGCCCTTCTCGCTAAACGGGTCGCTTCTTGTCTGCTCATAAGCGATTGCAGTTGACATATCAAGCAATGATGTGTGTTGCATGGGAAAAAACGCAAACTTATTTTTGCTCGCAAGGTAAGCCTGCTGCATTTTTTTATAGCACTCTTTAGAATTTGTAAATTCTTTATTGAATTTGTGCATTCTTGCAATGGTGTGGTGCATTTTCAAACTCCAAAGCCCAAAAAAGGGCTGGTATATAATTTTATTATATATTTATTATACAATCATTAAATATATAATGCTTGCATTATTTTAAAAAAATCAAAAAAACCTGCTATTTTATTAGCAGGGTTAAAGCTATTGGCTTATTGCCATCTTAAGATACGGTCTTGGGTGGCTTGGGGCAACAATGCCCAAGCGGTCTTTTCCTTTCCCTGCAGAGTTTCAGGGTTTATCTTTTTATTGCGATATTCACGCAATAAAAAGGCTTCAGGGCTTTTATTCTTAAATAATTCAGCATGAATTAATTGCCCAAAGTTTGGATTTCTGCGTACAAAGTACGCAAAGGCATCACACAAATTCACATTATGTAAGTCATGTTTCGGTGCACCACCACATTTTTCTGCTAAAAATTTGGCGGTGTACTTCTCGCCTTTTCTCATTAGATATTCAGCTTGGTTTTCGAACCACTTCATATCGTCAGCACCTGACGATATGTAGAGAGCTGGCTTGCTGTTTACTTCGTCATCAGTCAAGAAATCAGTTAAATCTTTCACACGGCTTCGTCTGCCGTCAAAGAAGGCGAAATATTGAGATTTTTTTTGGTAAACACCCCATGCGTTACCGCCAGCTGTGCGGTAGGCGTATATTTGATGGATATCATCAACAAGATAACCTAATTTACCCATAAACCAGTACTTGGTGTATTGGGTTGTGTGGTCGTGGTCAAAGTTGATGCTTAATTGCTTGCTTGGAAATTCCGCTGGTTCTGCTTTGAAATCTACATAACGGCAGGAATTGCCGTGTGGTTTGCTGTAGTAGTCGTTCGTCTTGACTGTGGTTGCGTGTGCTTTGAATTTATTGAATGTTTCTTTTGAGATCAAAATAATAGTTTTCATAATATGCTCCAGTCGCTCAGTAGCGAGTTAAGTTTCAGTTTCATCAAGCTTTCTTGTCTTGATGTGTGTATTATATATATCATGATTATATAATGCAAGCTTTTTTTTAAAAAAAATGAAAAAATTTTCTTGTACAACACAAAAAACACACAGGCTTATAATGACATTATATAAAACTTTTAAAATCAATTAGTTATATCTTTCATTAAAATTCCGCCATCTCCACCATACCTATTACCAAGCATAACCACACATTAACATAAACCCTAAGCAAATCAAAGGCTTAGGGTTTTTTCATTGCCTTATATTGCCACCTATTACCCCCTATAATATAATCATTTTTGTATCTCTATTTGTATCTCTTTATGTTCACAAAAATAGAGATACAAAACAGTTTATCCCAAATCCTAGTTTACTTTTCAGAGATACAAGTTAGCAAAATTTAGAGATACAAGAATGAAAAGAACCAGTATTAAAAAACGCCCCCTATCTGATACAGTCATTGCCAATTTAGAACCAGAGTTAAAAGAATATAGCGAAAAAGACAGCAAAGGACTTTATTTGTTTGTCAAACCCACTGGGGCGAAGTCTTGGAAAATGCGTTATAAGGATGCTAAAGGAAAATGGCGGTGGCATGGGCTGGGTGCTTATCCTGCCGTTACTGGGGCAATGGCTAGAAAGCTGGTACAAGAAAAATTTGCAGATTTGGCACTTGGCTTGGATGAATTAACTGCAATACCTGCACCTCCTACCGCCCAAACTTTTAAAAGTGTGGCTTTGGAATGGTACAATGAACCCAGTATTCAAAAGTTGGATGATGGCACAAAATCCAAATATCTAAGCCTACTTGAAAAACACATTTTTCCAATAATGGGCAAAAAAGCCATTGGCGATATATCACGCCAAGTATGGCTTACCTTTTTTAGAAAACTGCAAGAAACACCAAATCCCCAAACAGGAAAACCCATCATTGAAACCGCCAATAGAGCTTTGCAGGTGTGTAGTCGCATCTATCGCTTTGCCCTTACTCAAGAATTGGCAGGGGTGGAATTTAACCCATTAGAGCATTTGCACGAACGCCTAGAAAAACACGAACCCAAACAGCTTGCCCATGTCAGCGAACAAGACTTACACAAGCTATTATTGGATATTCAAACTATCCCCAGTGAAATTACTCGCTTAGGGGTGCAATTACTTAGCCATTTATTTTTACGCCCAAATGAAGTGCTAGATGGTGAATGGGCAGAAATTGATTTTAATAAAGGTATTTGGGAAATTCCAGCACACCGCATGAAAAAGCGTCGTCCCCATGTTGTGCCACTATCCAAACAGGCACTTGCCCTATTGCAACAATTACATAGCTTGACTGGCTTTGATACTCATCTATTCCCCAGCCGTGCCAAAGACCGCAAAAACGCCCATCAGCGGTTTAGGATGGCTTTAAATCGCCTTGGCTATCATGATACGCAAACCCTGCACGGTTTCCGCCATGTTGCTAGTACCAAGTTAAACAACTATACAGATGAAAACGGTAAGAAATTTGATGGGCGTGTTATTGAGTTTGCATTAGCCCACAAGGTGCAAGGTGTGGCAGGCGTTTATAACAAGGCGGAATATCTGCATGATAGAAAAGGCATCAATCAATGGTACAGTGATTGGCTGGATGGTCTTGTAAAGGCTAATGACAACTAAATTATAAAAAGTCATAGAGTGAATAAATCCGCCCATGTTGTATCATTAACTATGAAACAACCCTATGAAGATTAAAAAATGAATAAATCCGCCCATTTTTGGCTAAAAACCAATCAAATTTGGCTGGCATACTTTGGGGCGTTCTCGTACTGCTCGCAAAAGTCATTTTTTAACCACGCTAGGCGAAAATCTCTCGCTCTCGATACTGCTCCGAAAAGTCTTTTTTATAATGTTCAAATACTCCTTTACTGCTCCGAAAAATACACCAACGGCAGGCGTGATAATGTTGCTAAGTTACCAATTCATATATCTAGTCTTATAGGAAAATTTATTATATTATCTAATGATACCATTAGTAAACTTGATTAATATGATTAAAATGGGTTTTTTGGTGATTTTATATTAACCTACCCAAAAACCCCTAAAAAGTAGTAACTTAGTAACAACCCTTATAGCATAAGGCTTTGCGACGATAAAAAATAGTAACCGTTACCAAAATTTTTAGTAACTAACCCAAAAAAATAAGTAACCAAAGACTTAGGGCGGTCTATGGCTACTTTTTTGGTTACCAAAATTTAGGGGTTTTTTGGGTTAAAATAAAAACTCATCAATCTTTGGCGATAAATACCGCTCCCAAATTTGTGTGAATTGGTCTTTATCATAGCCTTTGGCGGTGGTGCTCACTCCTGTCTTAATGGTTTTTGGGGCAATGCCAAATCCCCTTAACCGTTTGCCTAATTGGTGGGCTGTCATCTCTTGTCCGTTATTTAAGCTCGCCCATGCTTTTTCATCATCGGCTATTAGGCGTTCCAACAAGAATTTCAACGCCATTTTTTCACCCCGCCAAACTTCTCTAATATCAAATAATAACTGTTCATTGGTACTTAGTTCATCTTTGGCTTTATTGATGGTCAAACATGCCTGCTTTGCTGTGTCATATACGCCTAGCACATGGGCTATTTGTAGCAGTATGTACCAATTATCATAAACCCTATCATTGATTGGCAATAGTTCTATTTCTGTTTGGATAATGGCTTGGCGGTTATCTGTTGCCCATCGTTTCGCCTTTTGGCGGATAAGGTCAGTTTTAGCATGGGTTAAGGTGCGTTTATTAAGCCTTGCCACTTTGTCATTATTGCTTTTGCGTTTTAGCTCAAATTTAATGCTTCTGCTGGCGGTTGTGCCTGTTAATCCGCCAATACCACAAAGCACCTTAGCCCCAAATGCGTTAAAGCTCTCTACCGTTCCGCCTTTATCCATATTCACCTTGGGAATTTTGCAAGCGTGGCGTGAATAACCTGCGTTTAAAATGCCTAGAATGGTACTTTTGTCCTTTAAGCCTGTATCTATCTCATCAATCAGTAAACACGGCTTGTATTTATCCATAATGCGATATAGCACTGCTTGGCTTGGGTCAGTCATGGTATAGGGGCGATTTACCACTCGTTCAAACAAGCCCAATAGTGTGCTTTTACCGCATGATTTTTCAGGGGCGGTTATCCATGCAATCGGTGCAATGTCGCAATCATCTATCAGATAGGTAAAAAGCACCCATAACACAAAAGCAACCTTTAACGGCTTATCAATGATGATATGGCGGTCTATCAGCTCATAAAGTGCTTGGTATATCTCATCATTTGTTACGCTATCAGTATATGGCACAATATCAGCAATAAAATCCCCTTGTTTATACTCATACACCCATTGTAATAATTTATCTTTGCCTATGGCGTGTGATTTTGCTACTTTGGGGGCTTGTAGGTGTAATCGCATTTCATCAAGCTGTGATAGTTCTTTGATTTGCTGTTGTAACTGCTGTATCTGCGTATCTAGGTCTAGGGCATTTCCAGTAATTGTAATATCATCACTTGCCATCATATCCGCCAATGTCTCATTAGCCAATGCCACAGACAAGGGGGCAGAGTAGCTAATAACATCACCATGTTTATACTCTATGTATTTATCATGGGTAGTATAAACACAAATAGGCTTGAATGCGTCTAAAACCGCCTTAAATGAGCCATCCATATTATCAGGTAGGGTTATCACCGCTCCCCCTTGTGGGGTGGCTTGTAGGGCGTTAAATAGGGCTTGTGCGTTATCTAAACCTAAGACGGCATGAATGGGCTGTTTTATATCACCCAATAGCACCGCTACCCCCTTAATGTGGGGATAGGGGTAAGGCTTACGCCCATTAGGATAAATTAGCACGCTTTTAGGCTTAGCATCTGCCCCAAACAGTTTAATGCCTGCTGTTTGCCCTTGTATGTCATTTACCCCATCAACATCTACTACATGGGTAAAATCCACACATCGCAAGTCATCATGGGTAATATCACCTGTATAAGCAGGTAGGCTATTGATGAATAAATTGGTTTTAGTCATGCTTGCCCCCATCATTTGTGCCACTTCTAAATGTCCGCCATGCCAAAGCAGGATTTAAACAGTGTTCTAAATCATCATGCCAAGGTTTTGATGGTGTGGTATCTGCGTTAATTGGTGTGGTTTGTCTGTTAATCAGCTCTTTGACTGCAATGTCTTTCATTCGCCGCCCCATGTATCAACATTAAAGCCATGGAGTGGTTTCCATGAAATTGGTTTTAACTCAAAATCATCTTTTGAAATGGCCTGCAAGTGCATTAGAATATGAAAGGCTTTATCATAGGGATAGCTATGAACTACCCCTAACGGTGCTAATAACTCACCATTGTGATGGATTGCGTATAACGGTTGGTAAAAAATACCATCTTTAAAATAACCGTCTTTATATTCGCAATAATTAGGCTGATACCTTTGGGCTGTTACTTTTTGATTGTGATTGGCTGTGGTGTTTGTATTCATTGGAATACTCCTATTTCTGTTTTGAGTAAATTACCCATAAATGGGCGGTGTGGTCTCACTCTCGGCTGAAATAGTAACCGCTTTACATATTCGCCTAATGGCTTATTTTGTAATATCAACCACACCATAAGGGGGAAACGCACCAATCCGCTTTTGGCGGTGTGGTGGTCGGTATATGGTAGGTTTACGCCTGAACCAATGCCATGCTGGGCGGTGTTTGGGCGTAAAAAAAGCCAATCTAAACCGCTTGGCGTAACGGCTATTTCATTTTGAGAGAGAACGCCATTTTGTCGCATCTCGGTTATTTTATCAAGTGAAATAATTTCACCCAATTTTAATTTACATTGAATTTTATTCATAGTAAAATGCTCCTGTTTTGTGATATTCCCCCTTGTCTTGATTAGCAAGGGGTTTTTTTATTGCTCTAAATTCGCCTGTAATGCGTTTTATGGCGGTTTAGGGTGTGGGTGGTGTCTTTCCTATGGTAGGGCTTGGACGGCTTAAAAGGGGCGTTTATGGCTCTTCATAGGGTTGTTTATCATTCATGTGATTGACGATTTTATCAAGCTGTTTGGCGTGAACATCTAGGCGGTTTGTGATTTTGTCTAGCACATCCGTCACGCTTTGGTTATTGCTTGCTTGGCTGATTTTGCCCAGTAGCTTGGCTGTGGTGTTTAGGCTTGCATGGGGTTTGTTTTGCAATTAAGACCCAGCCTAGTAGCTCGGTTGTGGTGTGTAGGTCATGGGCTAGTTTGGTTAAATACGCTTTTATCATGGTTTATGCTCTGTGTTGTGATTTTCCTAAATTTGTGGAAATGAGTTTCAAGTTTTTTCAAGTTGGGGCGGTACGCACCATTTGGCAGTTATCCCATTTTTTCGGAAAACTGCGAAAAAACCCTATTGGATAATCAATAAATGCGGTTCATCTATCACTTCTTGGATATATCCGCCATGTTCTCGCAATACTTCCGCCATTTCTTTTAATTCTTGACTGGCGTTAAAATTAATTGGGTTACCGTCTTGTCCTATGGCTTTGGCTGTTAGGTTTATCATCTGTGCCATGGCTTCGTTTTTGTCTGCATGGGCGTTTAATACATTCACGACTTTGGCAAGGTAATTGATAAATTGTTGGTTCATGCGTTGCCCCCTTGTGCTTTATGCCAATCAATCAATGCTTGATAATCAAAATAAACAGATGATTGCATTTTATTACCTGTCTTATAAGGTCTAGGAAATGTTGGGTCATTCTCTACCAGCGTTCTCAGCTTTTCACGCCCAATGGCTAGTAGCTCACACGCTTGTTTTTTGGTTACTCTGATAGGTGTTAAGGTCATATATATCCCCCATTTGGTGATACTGGTTAAAGTCATGCCATGCTTGGCAGTGTGGGGATATGATACAAGGCAGGGTATGGGGTTATTCAATACCATAAGGGCTAATGGCATTGGCTAATGGCAAACAAATTAAACTCAAAAAACAAAAAACCCTTGAATTTTCAAGGGCTTTTGATTGAATATTTCGTGATTTATGGCAGGCTTTTAATTCCGCCTGTTTTTGCTTTGGCTGGGCGTGCTACTTGTTCTATTGCCTTTGCCCCTGCTCTTGACAAGTTGTAATGTTCCATAATCCAGCTAATAACTGTATCTTGTTTGGGTGGAATATGGTGTTCTTGGTAGTTTATCCAAAATTCTTGTATCACCCCATTTAAAGCATCAATAAAGGGCGTTGTATAGCTTGAATTTTCTACAGACAAGGCATAATTGGCAGGCGTGCTACGCTCATTAAGTTGGCGTTCAAGTTCAGCGATACGCTCATCTTTAGCTTTTAATTGGGTTTGTAGCTTAACTATTTCATCATCATTGGCTTGTAATTCTGCGGTGCTTGGGTGATTATTATTTAAACCAACATTATCACGCATTTGGGTAATTTGTGCTTGAAGTTCTTTGACAACTTCCGTCAGTGGATTACTTTCATCATGGTAGCAGTCGGGGGATTGTGCTTGAGCTAATAAATTGTTTGGTATCTCCACACCTATAGCATGTGCTTGATGAACAAATTTTTGTAACCCAAAACCATAAGGGGCAATAACTTCCGTCGCTCCCCCTTGTTCAATACTCTTTTTTAGTTCTTTGATAATCGTGGTTTTGCTGATATATTTTCCATTGTAGGTATCATCAATACAATAATCATCATCAAATAAACGCACTTCATATAACGCCATTTCTTCAAATAAAAATAAATAGATTTGATTATGATTTAATAATTTTCTTTCAATAAAGCGTAAAGCAATCTCAAGCGGTTTATTTTCACACTCGCTTACCAATGTCAGACTTTCAAAGAAAGAAATAAACTGTAATTTTATATTACTTTGTAGTTTATCGATTGCACCCATTTTGACCTCAATTTGATTTAACCCAAATCAAATATCTAAAAATAATTTACACCTTTAAAAATAAGATAGCAGGCGTGGCGGTCTAAGGTGTAGTAAACAACCGCCTTTAGGTAGCTACTCCTAGCCTGAAAAGATTAATTCAATTTTTCTACCTTTTCTTGATACTGCCCAAAACTTTTAATTTTGCGGTCGTAAAAATTTGAGTTAGGGGGCGGTGCTACAAGACAATCTTTCCAAACTTTTTACCCACCCCTAGCCATGCAAACGGTTAAATTTAGCCTATTGGTTAATTATCTAATACCCACTGATTAAAAAATGGGTCATCAATTTCATATACGCCATTATCTTTTTTGAATATCAGCCCCTTTTTAGATAGCGAACGGATGGCGGATTGAATGGCAGGCGTGGTAATCTCTATACCTAGCTTTTCGCCCAGCCTATCTTTGGTGGCTTGGCTGTATGGCTGGTTTTCCCCCATGGCGATTAACACCAATACCGCTTGTTGTAAGGCGGTTAATTGGCGATAGGTGGGCAAATACTCATTAAATTGTGCTGTATCATCAATCAATAATTGCTTGGCATCATCTAGGCTTAGATTTGGATTAAGTGCCATTTTCTCTATCATAGCCCTAGCCATTTGGGGGCTTTTGTTCAATTCAATAAACGCTTGCCATAGTGCATCCTTATCAAGCTGGCGTTTGGTGGTATGATAAAATGTATCTGCCAAATGGTCAGTAAAAGCCTTTGGCAAGTCAGGAAAATCCACATTTTGCCCATAGTGAAAAAATGGGGCTTGGGCAGATGAAAACATTAGGCGTAAATTCTCACGGCTTGAACCTGTAAAAATTACCTTAATTTTGTCTTTGTTGGTATCTAGGGCGGTTCTTAGGCTGGCTATAATTGGATAATATGCCACGCCTGCCAAGGCTTGAATTTCATCCAGTAGTAAAAGGGTGCGTTTGTTTTGCTTGGCAATGGCATTCAATGCGTGTAATACATCATCATGCTGTAAGTGCTGTAATTCAGCCTTAAAGCCCTGTATTTCCACGCTAGATAGCTGATTGATGGCTTTGCCTATCTTGCCTTGTCCAAAGGCTGTAAGCTCATAAATAAAGCGTTTTTGGGCTTGTTCGCCACTGTCTAAAAAGCTGAAATAAAATACTTGATAATCTTGTTCAATGGCTAAAGGCTTAATATCTTTTAGTAAAAATTCGGTCTTGCCTTTCCGCCTTGGTGCAAAAAAGGTTAAGGCGTGTGATAAATTGGAATTAAACAAGCCCATGACCTGTTGGGCTAGTTTAGCTCTTGGATAGTGCCAAATATCTTGCATGGGGATTATCCTATTTTGTAGTTTATCTTAGATTATAGCAATCTAATTAGATGATGACAATCTATAATAATCTACAATCCCCCACTCATTTTTAACACCAAAATTAGCATAGGGGGTAAAAATCCCCCAAAGTCCGCTACACCGCTACAATCCTTATAAATCAAGGGTTGTAGCTTTTTTTGTAGCGGACTTATTTTTGCACTTTTTTTGGGTTAGTTACTAAAAATTTTGGTAACGGTTACTATTTTTTATCGTCGCAAAGCCTTATGCTATAAGGGTTGTTACTAAGTTACTACTTTTTAGGGGTTTTTGGGTAGGTTAATATAAAATCACCAAAAAACCCATTTTAATCATATTAATCAAGTTTACTAATGGTATCATTAGATAATATAATAAATTTTCCTATAAGACTAGATATATGAATTGGTAACTTAGCAACATTATCACGCCTGCCGTTGGTGTATTTTTCCCAGTGTTTTATAACTTTGTATTGTTTTTGGCTAATGCTCAAGCTTTTATTTGCGTGGTCAAAACCCTATAGGGGGTATATCCGTTATAAAACTGGGATTTTTTGGGGCAATTGCCAAATCATAGCACCTTGTTTTTTGTATCTCTATTTGTATCTCTATCAGGTTCATTTTTTGATAACTATTTATAAATCAATAGCTTATGATATTTGTTAAGATGACGCCATCTCCACCATTTATCAAAATCACTAAAAATCATTAAGTATTTTTAAGTGT
>ERZ1023445.150-NODE-150-length-15801-cov-5.723930_pt1 | contig 15801 bp, 9 predicted proteins | sample MGYA00380522_ERZ1023445 | MGnify/ENA primary metagenome ERZ1023445 (study PRJEB33173, sample SAMEA4830297) | metagenome | study: EMG produced TPA metagenomics assembly of the PRJEB25223 data set...
AAAAACAAAGCAAACACTAAGAATACGTCGACATCTCCTGAATTTACATATTTAAATCATAGTTTTAAATCAAGCGAGGTACCCTCAGCAATTTTTGGTACAAAAAAACGAAGACCGATTGAGAATGGTGTCATACCGCCAGAACATAAGGAATTAAATGATAAAGAGACTGTTCAACAGGATGAAGTCTCGCATTCAACGAAATCAATAGATGCATCAAAAAATGTTTCTAATAGTAACGATAACAATATTGAAAAAAATCAACAGAAAAAACAACAAACAACTGCTCAAACTGAGTCATCATCAGAAAATATGCATAATGTTGAAAAGTCAAATTATCAAACTACTAAGCGTAAAACACCAAATTACTCTAAAGTAGATAATACGATTAATATTGAAAATATCTATGCTTCACAAATTGTAGAAGAAATCAGAAGAGAAAGAGAACGTAAAGTTCTACAGAAACGACGTTTTAAGAAAGCCTTACAACAAAAACGTCAACAAAATCAACAGTCAGAAGAGGATTCAATTCAAAAAGCTATTGATGAAATGTATGCTAAGCAAGCCCAACATTACACAGGCGAAAGTTCATTGGATTTAGAAAATGAAAGTAATCAAGATTCGTCATCTAATAGTCTAGAGAAACAATCAAATAGCAGCAACATTGACAATAAAGAAGCCCAAAATAACACACCTTTATTTAACTACGAAGAAATTAACTTAGATACGACATCAGATGTATATAAAGTTAATGAAGAAGAAACTGAATCTAAAAATGATGAAGATTTAGTATCATCAAATCATTATCATTCTAATGATGATGCGGAAGTAGAAGATGCCGAATATCACGAATTAGATGATAACCGACAACAAAACCAAAGTAACTCTCAAGACGATATAATTAGTTCAAAATCAAGTACTTCAAATATGTATGATAATGCAATCAGTGCAAGTGTAGATAATAACACTGAAAGAGCTAAATCAAATGAAGATAAAAATGATACAGAAATTACACACTTAGATGAAACAACAAGTGCAAAAGTTAGTGACGAGATAATTGAATCTAATACAAACAATCATTTAGAACAAGATAAGAATGTAAAATTAAAAAATGTAAATTCATCAAAATCTTCAAATTCTGATACAGGTCAAACAAGAAAACAACGTTTTGGTGGTAGTAGACCGTTTAATGTTTTAATGACACCATCAGATAAAAAGAGAATGATGGATCAAAACCACAAAAAAGTAAGTGTTCCAGAGCTTAAACCTGAAAAACAAGCGAATGCAAATCATAGAAAAGACAGCGAATCTAATAAATCTGAAGAATTTAAACAAATCAATACTAATAGAGAAACCGATTCTAATAGTTATGAATCTAATGGCATAGAGCATGATATGAATTCATCAAGTGATGAGCACGTATATGAAACACCATCCAAACAACAGGATGAGCAAATACAAAAGCTACAAGATGATTTTCATTTTGAAAACGCAAATCATGCTAAAATTAACAATTCAAATGAAACTGGCAATCAAAGTAATATAAGTCATTCAAAACGGTCACAATATTCAACAAATGAAAGTAAAAATATTGATACACAAACTTCAAATTCAAGTACATCAAATCAAAATTTTCAACGTATTCGTAAAGGACCGAATATTAAATTGCCGAGTTATCAATTATTGGAAGCCCCAGAACCACATGAAAAAGATCAAGATTGGATAGATAATAAAAAGCAAGAATTAAACGACGCATTATATTATTTCAATGTGCCTGCGGAAGTGAAAAATGTAACAGAAGGACCGAGTGTTACTCGATTCGAATTATCTGTTGAAAAAGGTGTCAAAGTATCAAGAATCACGGCATTACAAGATGATATAAAAATGGCTTTAGCTGCTAAAGATATTAGAATTGAAGCACCAATTCCAGGTACAAGTTTAGTAGGTATTGAAGTGCCAAATCAAAATCCTACTAAAGTGAATTTAAGGTCAATTATTGAATCACCTAAATTTAAAAATACAGAGTCCAAACTTACAGTTGCAATGGGTTATCGAATTAATAATGAACCCTTATTAATGGATATCGCTAAAACGCCTCATGCACTTATCGCTGGTGCTACAGGGTCAGGCAAATCGGTATGTATCAATAGTATCTTAATGTCTTTACTTTATAAAAATCATCCAGAAGAATTGCGTTTATTACTCATTGATCCGAAAATGGTAGAACTTGCACCGTATAACGATTTACCACATCTTGTATCACCCGTAATAACAGATGTAAAAGCAGCTACACAAAGTTTAAAATGGGCTGTTGAAGAAATGGAAAAACGTTATAAATTGTTTGCTCAATATCATGTCAGAAATATTACTGCTTTCAATAAAAAAGCACCTTATGAGCAAAGAATGCCTAAAATTGTTATAGTAATTGATGAGTTAGCTGATCTTATGATGATGGCACCACAAGATGTAGAACAATCAATTGCACGTATAGCTCAAAAAGCTCGAGCTTGTGGTATCCATATGTTAGTTGCTACACAACGACCATCAGTGAATGTAATCACTGGTCTTATTAAAGCTAATATACCTACTAGAATTGCATTTATGGTTTCATCGAGTGTTGATTCTAGAACGATTTTAGACAGTGGTGGCGCTGAAAGATTATTAGGTTATGGTGATATGCTTTATTTAGGTAGCGGTATGAATAAACCTATACGTGTTCAAGGTACATTTGTTTCAGATGACGAAATAGATGAAGTTGTTGACTTTATTAAGCAACAGCGTGATCCTGAATATTTATTTGAAGAAAAAGAATTATTAAAGAAAACACAAACTCAAGCACAAGATGATTTATTTGATGATGTATGTGAGTTTATGGTTGAAGAGGGACATATTTCTACTTCTCTTATCCAAAGACATTTCCAAATTGGTTATAACAGAGCGGCAAGAATTATCGATCAGCTAGAACAATTAGGATATATTTCAGGTGCTAATGGTTCTAAACCAAGGGATGTTTATATTACAGAAGCGGATTTAAGTAAAGAATAAAATGAGTAAGGAGTATTGAAATGACACACTATCATTTTGTCGGAATTAAAGGTTCAGGCATGAGTTCATTAGCACAAATCATGCATGACCTCGGTCATGAAGTACAAGGTTCAGACATAGAATCTTACGTTTTTACAGAAGTTGCCTTAAGAAATAAAGGGATTAAAATTTTACCTTTTGATGCAAATAATATTACAAAAGAAATGGTTGTCATCCAAGGTAATGCATTTCCTGATAATCATGAAGAAATTGTTAAAGCACATGAATTAAAGCTTGATGTCATTAAGTATCATGACTTTCTTGGTCATGTTATAAATCAATATACATCTGTTGCTGTTACAGGTGCACACGGTAAAACGTCTACAACTGGTTTGTTGTCACATGTGATGAATGGAGATAAAAAGACATCATTCCTAATCGGTGATGGTACAGGTATGGGACTACCAGGAAGTGACTATTTTGCTTTTGAGGCTTGTGAATACCGTAGGCACTTCTTAAGTTATCATCCTGATTATGCAATTATGACTAATATTGATTTTGACCATCCAGATTATTTTAAAAATATCGATGATGTTTATGATGCATTCCAACATATGGCGTTAAATGTTAAGAAAGGAATTATTGCTTGGGGTGATGATGAATATTTACGTAAATTAGATGTAGATATTCCGGTTTATTATTATGGCTTTAAAGAAACAGATGACATCTATGCTAAAAATATTCAAATTACTGAAAAGGGTACGCAATTTGATGTATATATTAAAGGCGAATTTTATGATCAATTCTTATCCCCACAATATGGAAATCACAACATTCTAAACGCACTTGCTGTAATAGCAATTAGTTATTTAGAAAACATGAATGTAGAAAATATTAAAGAAGCACTGATAACATTTGGTGGTGTAAAACGTCGTTTTAATGAAACAAAAGTATCAAATCAAGTATTAGTAGACGATTATGCACACCATCCAAGAGAAATTAGTGCTACAATTGAGACAGCGCGAAAAAAATATCCGAAAAAAGATGTTGTTGCCGTTTTTCAACCACATACGTTCTCAAGAACTCAAGCATTTTTAAACGAATTTGCTGAGAGTTTAAGTAAGGCAGACCAAGTATTTTTATGTGAAATATTCGGTTCAATAAGAGAAAATACGGGAGATTTAACTATAGAAGATTTAATCAATCGTATTGACGGCTCGACGCTTATAGATGAAAATAGTATTGACGTATTAGAAAAATTTGATAACGCTGTAATTTTATTTATGGGCGCAGGTGACATTCAAAAGTTACTAAAAGCTTATTTTGAAAAATTAGGCGTAAAAAATGATTTTTAATATGTTTATATAAAAGCATCATGGGTATTAAATATTAATGACTTTTATTTTATGGTAATTAGGAGGCGTTTTTAATGGATTGGATTTTACCAATTGCATGAATCATTGCTGCTATAGCGTTTTTAATTTTATGTATCGGTATCGTCGTGGTACTTATTTCTGTTAAAAAGAATTTAGACTATGTGGCTAAAACACTGGATGGTGTTGAAGGTCAAGTTCAAGGTATTACTCGTGAAACGACTGATTTACTTCATAAAGTGAATCGCTTAACTGAAGATATTCAAGGTAAAGTTGATCGTTTAAATTCTGTAGTTGATGCTGTTAAGGGCATTGGAGACTCAGTACAAAACTTAAATGGATCTGTAGATAGAGTTACAAACTCAATTACGCACAATATTTCTCAAAATGAAGATAAAATTTCTCAAGTTGTACAATGGTCAAATGTTGCAATGGAAATTGCTGACAAATGGCAAAACAGATACAATCGTAGAGGAAGTGCAAACTACAAAACAAACACTGTAGCAGATGATGCAAATCATAGCTACAATTCACGTGTTAATAAATAATTAATACTATTTAATGACATATGCACTTAAGTGAGGCTTTTACTTATTTAAGTGCTTTTGTTTTAGGAGGAAAGTTTATGGAACATTATAATCGTGATAATTTCGAGAAAAGCCATACAAGCGAAGAATTGTATCATCGCACATCTCGTTCACAATCTAACTCATTGAAGCGTAAGGATTTTGTAGTTAGTTTCATAGCAAGTGCGATAGTAGGTTCTGCTGTTGGATTGTACTATAAAAATAAAATATATAAAAAAACGGATGAATTGAAAGAAAAAGAACAAGATTTACGTAGTAAAGTTGAAAACTATAGACAACGAGCGGAAGATACAGTGGTTTCTGTTAAATCTAAAGTTGAGCAATTAAAATATGATTCCAAAGATAATATCCATGCAGATGAATTACAAGCTCAAAAAGCTGCTATTCAACACGAAACAGACTTAGCGGATGAATCACCGGAAGCGCAAGCAATTCAAGAAGCAAAAAAAGAAACAAAACAAGTGGATGATGTGAGACCATCAGCAACAGAATTAGCAGCTCAACAAAATGCTATTCAACACGAAACAGACTTAGCGGATGAATCACCGGAAGCGCAGGCAATTCAAGAAGCTAAAAGTGAAGTTGATTCAAACAATAAAACATCTACGACGCACATAGATAGTGAGAAAGAACCTTCTGCTGAAGAAATTGCAATTGCTCAAACGGCAGTTAAAGAAGAAGCACGCAATCATGATTTAGCAAACCCTTCTGCAAGTGGAGAAGATACTAAAAGTAAGTCAGAAACTGAAACAGAAAAATTAGCTGCAGCGGCAAAAGCAAAAAAAGATAGAATAAATAATAATAATGAAGTTGCTAGTAACACGAAAAATCTAATGCAAGAAGAAGCTATAAAAGCTTCAAATAACTCTGATGTTCCAAATCTTGTAACTAATTTAAATCAATCTCAAGCATCAGATACTAATTCAGTTGCTTATCGCTTAGCACAGGCAGCAAAAGAAAAAAGATCTAAGCTCACAAATGGCTCTAAAGAAACACAACTTACAGAAGCGTTGTTAAAAGAACCATCAATTGCTAAAGCTCAAACAAAATTGAAGCGTATCCCTACACTTATTACTGAATCTAAAAAACATTCAAATAATCCGCACAGCCAAAAAAATTCGAATCAGACTAAGAATATAACAGCAACTAAAGAGGATTCCAAAGGCAAACAGCAACATACACCTAACCAAAACAAACGTAATAAACAACAAAAAGTAGAAAAAACTAGTAGCAAAATTGAAAAACGAACATTTAATGATTAATCTCGAGTTTTAAATATTAACAATGATAAAGAGTAAAATGAAGTGTATTGAACATTATAAAAGTTATATTCTTTATCTACTTAACACGATTTACTAACTATTGTAATTATTATGTTAAATTTTAAATTTAAGTCATTAATTTAAGAGATTATTTCACTTTAAAATTAGATATTTAAATAATATCTGAAATCTTGAGGTAGGACGACGAATTTATATTCAGTTCGTTCCTATCTTTTTTAACATTTAAATAATATTGTAATATCATTATTTAACAAATTATTACTTACATAAATTTACAGAAGATTTAGTATTTTCTGTAAATTGACGCTTGAACTATAAATGTGAAATTGTTAAAATTAGATTTGAATAATTTTAATTTTATCGCTTTAAAGTAACATACTTTATGCGGAACTATATCTTAGAGGTGAGTAGAAATGACTAATAAATTAGAACAGTATAGAGAAGAAATTGTTTCCTTAAATGATCAAATATTAGAATTACTATCGAAGCGAGGAGAATTAGCACAGAAAATTGGTGAAGAAAAAATTAAGCAAGGTACACGAGTATATGATCCTCAGCGTGAAAAGGAAATGATTAATCAGCTATTAGATAAAAATAAAGGTCCATTTAACGACAATGTGATTAAGCAATTATTTAAAGAAATTTTTAAAGCCTCTACAGATTTACAAAAATCAGAAAATGAAAAACATCTTTATGTATCACGTAAATTGAAACCTGAAGATACGATCGTTAAATTTGATAATGGTGGAATCATTGGTGATGGTAATAAATCATTTGTATTTGGTCCTTGTTCTGTAGAATCACAAGAACAAGTTGATGCTGTAGCACAAGATTTGCAGGCTAAAGGCGAGAAATTTATTCGTGGCGGAGCGTTTAAGCCGAGAACTTCTCCTTATGATTTCCAAGGTCTTGGAGTAGAAGGTCTCAAAATTTTGAAAAATGTTAAAGATAAATATAACTTAAATGTAGTAAGTGAAATAGTTAACCCAAATGATTTCGAAATCGCTTCAGATTATTTGGATGTTTTCCAAATTGGTGCTAGAAATATGCAAAATTTTGAGTTACTCAAAGAAGCTGGTCGTACAGATAAACCTATTTTATTGAAACGTGGTTTATCAGCAACGATAGAAGAATTTATCTATGCAGCAGAATATATTGCTTCACAAGGTAACCGAAATATTATTTTATGTGAGAGAGGTATTCGTACATACGAAAAAGCAACTAGAAATACATTAGATATCTCTGCTGTACCTATTTTAAAGCAAGGAACACATCTACCTGTTATGGTTGATGTAACGCATAGTACAGGTAGAAAAGATATTATGTTACCGACAGCGAAAGCGGCTTTAGCCGTTGGTGCTGATGGAGTTATGGCTGAAGTTCATCCAGATCCTTCTGTTGCGTTAAGTGATGCCGGTCAACAAATGGATCTTAATGAATTCAATCAATTTTATCACGAATTAAAACCACTTGCTGATATGTACAATTCGAAGAAACTGAAATAGTAAATCATGTATCGTTATACAATTAAATAAGTGATAATTTCCCATAGTTCAATATACTTTTGAGCTATGGGAAATTTTATTTATACCAACCCATTAATAAAAAATCACATAAAAAATATTAAATGTAACGGAGTTTTTAACAGAATTGTGACAAAAACATAAAATGATTTCACAAACTATACAAATATGATAAACTTTGAAAATGATATGAAAACACGTTATAATAACAAATAAAACGTTTACAAGGAGGAAATTATGACAGTTACAATTTATGATGTAGCCCGAGAAGCCAGGGTATCAATGGCAACTGTTTCACGTGTAGTAAATGGAAACCAAAATGTTAAACCAGAAACACGTAATAAAGTAAATGAAGTCATTAAAAGGTTAAACTATCGACCTAACGCAGTTGCAAGAGGTCTTGCAAGTAAACGTACAACGACAGTTGGAGTTATAATTCCCGATATTTCAAATGTTTATTATTCTCAACTTGCAAGAGGTTTAGAAGATATTGCAACAATGTACAAATATCACTCAATTATCTCAAACTCAGATAATGATCCAGAAAAAGAAAAAGAAATTTTTAATAATTTATTAAGTAAACAAGTCGATGGTATTATTTTCTTAGGTGGAACTATTTCTGAAGAAATTAAAAGTCTTATTAATCAATCATCTGTACCAGTCGTAGTTTCTGGAACGGATGGTAAGGATGATCATATTGCATCTGTAAATATTGATTTTAAACAAGCAGCCGAAGAAGCAACACAATATCTTATAGAGAAGGGTGCTAAAACATTTTCTTTAATAGGTGGAGAATACTCTATAAAGGCACAAGATGATGTTTTAGAGGGCCTTAAAAATGTTTTAAGTCAGCATCAACTAAAATTAGACGATACATTACATTTAACTGGCAATGAAAGTTACAAATCAGGTATAAAAACATTTGAACAATTGCAATCGAATTTACCAGATGCTGTTCTTTGTATTAGTGATGAGCAAGCAATAGGTATATTGCATAGTGCACAAGATGCTGGAGTGAAAGTACCTGAAGACTTACAGATTATTAGTTTTAACAATACACGTTTAGTAGAAATGGTGAGACCACAGTTATCTAGTGTTATTCAACCATTGTATGATATTGGTGCTGTTGGAATGAGATTACTGACTAAATACATGAACGATGAAGAAATTGAAAATCCTAATGTCATATTGCCTCATAGAATAGAATACCGTGGGACAACTCAGTAATAATAATTAGTGACATATAAGATATCTATATTAATGCTCTATAGTGAAATAAATATTTTCATTATAGAGTGTTTTTCATATTCACTCATTGTATCTGAATCAATCAATTTTTCTATTTAAATTCACTTTAACACACATTACTAAGGAATAACTTTATAATTGTTCTTGTTATTACAATTAAATATTTAGTAATTTTATGGGTAAATACGATTATTTTCATATCAATGAATTACAAGTATTGTTATACGTGTAACTTTTGTGAAAAATTTCTTATGTATCCAGAATACGAATAGCATGATTATTTCTAAAATAACGAACTTTTAGCACTAAATATATTAAAATATTCGACATTTAAATGTAAGTCGGTTATCATGATTCATATAACTCGTTAATTATATATAATCAAGGGGCTGAATATTTTGGCACATTTATCAGATTTAGAAATAGCAAACTTATCAAAACTTAAACCAATAAGTGAAATTGCAAGAAAAGTAGGGATTACTGAGGCTGCTTTAGAACCATACGGCCACTATAAAGCTAAAATAGATATTAATCAGATACAAGAACAGGAGAAAAAAGGGAAAGTCGTATTAGTAACTGCTATGAGCCCAACACCAGCTGGTGAAGGAAAATCCACAGTAACTGTAGGTTTAGCAGATGCATTTAACAAGTTGAATCATAATGTTACTGTTGCATTACGAGAACCTGCCTTAGGACCAACTTTTGGTATTAAAGGAGGCGCAACAGGTGGTGGTTATGCTCAAGTACTTCCTATGGAAGATATTAATTTACATTTTAATGGTGATTTTCATGCAATTACTACTGCAAACAATGCACTTTCCGCATTTATCGACAACCACCTACATCAAGGAAATGAATTGGGAATTGATCAACGAAGAATTGAATGGAAACGTGTTTTAGATATGAATGATCGTGCGTTACGTCATGTTAACGTAGGATTAGGTGGTACAACTCACGGAGTACCTAGAGAAGATGGTTTTAATATAACAGTTGCGTCAGAGATAATGGCTATTTTATGTCTAAGCCGAAATATCAAAGATTTAAAAGAAAAAATAAGTCGAATTACCATTGGTTATACACGTCATCATAAACCTATAACAGTTTCTGATTTGAAAGTAGAAGGTGCATTAACTTTAATACTTAAAGATGCGATTAAACCAAATTTAGTTCAAACAATTGAGGGAACTCCAGCTCTTGTTCACGGAGGCCCTTTTGCCAATATTGCTCATGGTTGTAACTCTATATTAGCAACTGAAACTGCTAGAAACTTATCTGATATTGTTGTTACAGAAGCAGGATTTGGTTCTGATTTAGGTGCCGAGAAGTTTATGAACATTAAAGCTCGTGAAGCAGGTTTCGATCCATCAGCAGTTGTTGTTGTAGCAACGATTCGTGCTTTGAAAATGCACGGTGGTGTTGCAAAAGACCAACTTCAACATGAGAACATAGAGGCTGTTGAAGCGGGACTTGTTAATCTTGAAAGACATGTGAATAATATTAAAAAATACGGTGTCGAACCAATAGTAGCTTTAAATGCATTTATTCATGACACACCTTCTGAAACAGCGTGTGTGAAACAATGGGCTAAAGATAATCAAGTGCGTATTGCTTTAACAGAAGTATGGGAAAAAGGTGGAGAAGGTGGAATTGAACTTGCTAACCAAGTGTTCGATGTAATGCAGGAACCTCAAAACTTTAAGCATTTATATGAGTTAAAACAACCACTCGAAGCTAAAATTGAAACAATTGTTAAAGAAATTTATGGAGGTTCAAAAGTAAATTTCAGTAGTAAAGCACAAAAACAATTAAAGCAATTTAAAGAGAATGGCTGGGATGAATATCCGATTTGTATGGCTAAAACTCAATATTCATTTAGTGATGATCAGACATTGTTAGGTGCCCCGAATGATTTTGAAATAACAATTAGAGAACTTGAAGCCAAAACAGGCGCTGGATTCATCGTTGCATTAACTGGTGCTATAATGACTATGCCTGGTTTACCGAAGAAACCAGCTGCACTAAATATGGATGTTACTGATGATGGTAAAGCAATAGGTCTTTTCTAAGAAAATAAAAAAGAGAGTGAGACAGTGTTATTAATAAATATTGCTCGCTCTCTTTTCATTTCAAAAATTTCGATAAATATATCTGATTTTTATTCGTCTTTCGATTGTTTCAGCAAGTGCTGTTTAATATTGTATTTTTCAGCATTTTTGTATTGTTGTTTAGAAATTTTTCCTTCAACACGCATACGTTTAAGTACGTATTGTTGACGTTTCATGCTCAATTTTAAAAGATGGTAAGGCTTTACTTTGCCGTGTTCGTCATAAGGCGTATAGCCGTATGGACTTTGCAGTAAGCCAATGAGATAAGCTGATTGTGCAATATTCAAATCTTTTGCAGGTATACCAAACAGACTATATGAAGCGGAAGATATACCAGTTATATTGGCACCGTTGTAGTCATGACCAAAAGGAACGATATTTAAATACGTATATATGATTTCATCTTTTGATAATAAAGTTTCGACCCGTGTAGCCAAGATAATTTCATTTGCTTTACGACTATAAGTTTTTTTATTTGAGAGCACTTGATTTTTTACTAATTGTTGCGTGATAGTACTACCACCAGAAGATTGGTTTGAATTTGTGATATCTTGAAGCATCGCCCTTAAAAGTGCTTTAGGCATAATACCGTTATGTTTATAAAATAATGTATCTTCAGAGGCTGTAAGTGCATGTATAATATTTGAATTTACATGGTTCGGTCCAACTATGAGTGTATTTTGTGAATGATCATATTCTTCTAAAATTTGATTATTATGATTTATTAGCTCATCGCCAGGTATATGAAGGATTTTTGCTTTCAACTCTCGATCACTTATTGACGAAGCATCTTTAGTTAGTTGTTGGAAGTATAATACTAATGACAACAGTATAATAAAACCAATCAAAAAAACCACCAAAAAAATTACGACACATATATGTTTGACCTTCTTATATAAATGTTCAAATTTAGTATATTTATCTGTAGTTAGTATTTGATACTTGTTGAAATGCATTAGATACCTCCTAAAGTTAGATATAGTATACCATATCTTGAAAGTTGACTTTTAAAATAATGTTAACTATAATAATATTCAATTCAATATGTTTTGAATATAAAGGACAAGTAACTTTTGAGAAAGCTTAAAGAGAACTAGTGGTGGCTGTGAACTAGTAGTTTCTTATTGGTGAATACACCTTGCTATTTTTATTATTCAACGTTTTATTAATGAACGTATCATTAATAGAGATATTTATGAGTAACGAACTCTATCTAAGTATGGTGGTACCGTGCACAAGCGCCCTTACATTTTGTAGGGGCGCTTTTTAATATGTTTGAATAAATCACTTATATCACTATATTTATTAAATATCTTTAACTTTTTTAAATTTATAAAATAATTTAGGAGGATTTTATCAATGGCTAATGCTTTAATAGAAGATTTAAAATGGAGAGGGTTAATTTATCAACAAACAGATGAAGAGGGTATCGAAGAATTATTAAATAAGGAACAGGTCACTTTATATTGCGGCGCAGATCCTACAGCTGATAGTTTACATATTGGTCACTTGTTACCTTTTTTAACATTAAGACGCTTCCAAGAACATGGGCATCGTCCTATCGTCTTAATTGGTGGAGGTACTGGTATGATAGGAGATCCTTCTGGAAAGTCTGAAGAGCGCGTGTTACAAACAGAATCACAAGTTGAAGCTAACGTCAAAGGCCTGTCTAATCAAATGCATCGATTATTTGAATTTGGCAGTGATAAAGGGGCAAAATTAGTTAATAATAAAGATTGGCTTGGTCAAATTTCGTTGATTAGTTTTCTTAGAGATTATGGTAAACATGTTGGCGTTAACTATATGCTAGGAAAAGATTCTATTCAAACACGTTTAGAACATGGTATCTCTTATACAGAATTTACTTATACTATTTTACAAGCTATTGATTTTGGCTATTTAAATCGTGAGTTAAATTGTAAAATTCAAGTAGGCGGATCTGATCAATGGGGTAATATTACAAGTGGTATTGAATTAATGCGACGAATGTATGGACAAACTGAGGCATATGGCCTAACAATCCCATTAGTAACTAAATCAGATGGGAAGAAATTTGGTAAATCAGAGTCTGGAGCTGTGTGGTTAGATCCTGAAAAGACAAGTCCATATGAATTTTATCAATTTTGGATTAATCAATCTGACGAAGATGTAATTAAATTCTTAAAATATTTTACTTTTTTAGAAAAAGAAGAAATTAATCGATTAGAACAATCAAAAAATGAAGCGCCTCACTTACGTGAAGCACAGAAAGCACTAGCGGAAAATGTTACGAAATTTATTCATGGTGAAGCAGCTTTAAAAGACGCTATACGTATTTCAAAAGCACTGTTTAGTGGAGATTTAAAATCATTATCTGCTAAAGAACTTAAAGAAGGGTTTAAAGACGTACCTCAAGTAACGCTATCTACAAAAACGACAAATATAGTTGAAGCACTTATTGAAACAGGTATTGCTTCATCTAAACGCCAAGCACGTGAAGATGTAAACAACGGTGCAATATATATTAATGGTGAACGTCAACAATCAGTCGATTATGAGTTAAGTAGTAAAGACCTTATTGAAGATGAAATTACAATAATTCGACGAGGAAAGAAAAAATATTTCATGGTTAATTACCAATCATAAATGAAAAAATTTGATTGAATCATTTCACAATGTTTTCTATATATTATAAAAATTAAAAGATTTATTTAAAAAGGAATAACTATAAAAGTAAAACTCTGAGTATCTCTTACTATGAAGTATACTCAGAGTTTTTACTTAAAATCGATCAACTATAATATATTAAAATCAATAAACGTAATATGAAAATTTTTTATTGAGCAAATTGACTTTGTGATTGAGATGATTCAGATGCAGATGCTTGTTTTTTTAATTTTACATTAATGTCTTGTGTCTTACCATCTCTGATAACTTTTAGAGTAACCGTTTCACCTGGTTTTTTGCTCTCGTATAAATAAGTTCTTAAATCTGTATCATCTTTTATTTGTTTACCATCTATTCCAGTAATAATATCACCTTTTTTAATGGCATTATCACTGTCCACTTTAGCTACATAAACACCTTTGTCTTTATGAGTATGTAGTTCTTTACGATAGTTTTCAGGAATATCACTTAAGTTTATAAGACCTATACCGATTGAAGGTCGTTCAATTTTACCATGCTTAACGAGTTGTTCAATGGTCACTCTAACTTCATTACTAGGTATAGCAAAACCTATACCTTCTACTTGTGCTGCCGCAATTTTCATGGAATTGATACCAACGAGATTTCCGTTAATATCCACTAATGCACCACCCGAATTACCGGGATTTATTGCAGCGTCTGTCTGTAAAACATTAACTTTAGTATTACCAGCAGAAGTATTGGCGTCAATTGTACGTTCGCTAGCTGAAATAATTCCTGATGTAACAGAATTTGCAAATTCTAATCCTAGAGGATTACCCATTGCAAAAACACTATCTCCTGTTTGAACTTTTGACGAATTAGCAAATTGAATTGCTTTTATTCCTTTTGTATCTTTTATTTTTAGAACAGCAATATCTGTTAGGGCGTCTTTACCTATTAATTTGGCATCTACTTGTTTTGAATTATGTAGTTGAACTTTAATTTCCGAAGCACCATCAACAACGTGATTATTTGTAACGATATATGCGGAACCATCACTTATTTGATAAATCACACCGGAACCAATTCCCGCTTCTTTTGATTTAGATGCCTTACCGTTGAATAAATCATCAAGGTTTGTAGATTTTTGCATGTTTATCACGCCGACAATTGCGGGAGAAACGTCTTTAATCATGTCATGTACTGATTTGTATTGATTACTTTTACCATCTAGCTGATTGCCACCATGACTATTTGAAACTTGATGAACAGTAGCACCTTCATTGTTAAAACCATTTTTATTTAGGAGTTTACCAATACCTAAGACGAGAAGTGCTCCAATAATTCCAGCGATTATTGCAACAATAATTGTTTTAATCCATGGAAAAGTGTGTCGCTTCTGTGAAGAATTACGATAGTGGTGTTGATTCTTTTCTTGTTCTGACATTTGTTACCTCCATAATTTGTAGTCTGTATTACTATTATGTATCGTTTGTATAAAATTTGCTAGCAATCAACTATACGACTTTAGGAGTATTATCATAAATGATATTGTTGCCTTTAAGATATAGAAGAATCATTGCTTGATACAAATAATTTTGTTGTTATATTGATATGTATTTCAGTGCTATAGTTATCTAATGACTAAAGAAAACATGTGTTGTATTGTTCTATGAATTTGATAGTGATAAAATCATTATGATAAAGAAAATAAGCAGGTGACATTATGTACAATTTTATAAGTAAGATTTTAGATGTTATTTTAGTGAAAATGTCTAAATCATTATATGTTATTGGTAAGGAAAATATTCCTAAAGATAGTAAATATGTTGTAACTTGTACGCATGAAAGTTATAACGAAGTAATCATGTTAGGAATGGCATTACTACCTAATCAAATCCATTATATGGCTAAAAAAGAATTATTTAAGAATCAGTTGGCTGGCAAATTTTTGAAATCACTAAATGCATTTCCAGTTGATAGAGAAAATCCTGGTCCAAGTACATTAAAAAAACCAGTGAATTTACTTAAAGAACATAAAACTATAGGTA
>ERZ1023445.168-NODE-168-length-12713-cov-5.587139_pt1 | contig 12713 bp, 14 predicted proteins | sample MGYA00380522_ERZ1023445 | MGnify/ENA primary metagenome ERZ1023445 (study PRJEB33173, sample SAMEA4830297) | metagenome | study: EMG produced TPA metagenomics assembly of the PRJEB25223 data set...
CGTGTAAGCTGACGCACCACTTTAGTGCATGAGCTTATGTAACAATTTGTGACGGCAGCTACATGAGTAATTCCGTAAAGTGAGTAGGGGAACACGATGTCTTAAGTAACCTGATCTAAGAAACGAACAAAATATTCAACCATGTATTGTAATTTGTAATGTTAGATAAGTGAATGTACCAACGCCAATATTTTGTTGATAAAGATGATGAAAAGAATGAGAGAGATTTAGAAAGCCTAAATAATATCCAAATTCAGAGTTTCATATTGATGATATTAGGTAGATTTGAGGAATAGTTAAAACGCCAAGCCTGTTTGGTTTGGTGTTTTATTTGTATAGTTCACGTAAACAATTATTATTGGAAACTCGCTTTTTTTGTGAAAGATGAAAAGTGATATTTATATACGAATAAGTGTTAAAAGTGTTAAATATGATTACATAATGTATAATAAAGTTACAAAAAGTTATTGACAAGATTATGTTTTTAAGAGGATAATTTATTTTATTGAAATGGAAAAGGTGAGAGATATGGAGTCAGTGAGGTTGTTAGCTTATCATGGCACCATAAATTGTTTTGCAGATTCAGTATTATCCACAAAAAATTACCTAATATCAGAACGTGAAGATCATTGGTTAGGTAAAGGGATTTACTTTTTCGAAAATGATAAAGAAGAAGCTTTCTGGTGGGCTAGTAATACTAAAAGAAAGAATAGAAACAAGGGCTTTTCTGACGAAGAACTAAAACAGACTGTATTAATAAATAATATTTTAGTTGAAAGAGATAAATTTTATGATGACACAACTACCACAAATCAGAAATTTTTAGAAAGCTTTATCGATGAAAATAAAGAATTATTAGACCACTTAACAGTAAAATTTGAAAATAACAACATAAATGATGATAATGTCCAAAATATTATACGTGGGAATTTAATATTTGCGTTTTGTAAAATTAACAATTATGATGTCGCGAAGTGTACATTCTTAAAACCACGTAAATTAAGTGATAAAATATTTTCAGAAAGAGAAAGGTTAGGATTTGTGAACATCACAAACCAAATTTGTGTTTATAATAAAGAAGTAATAGACTTCTCCAGTATCTATAAGGAGGTTTTAAAATGAATTTAACTAAAAAACAAGAGCAGTTTTTAGAAATTATGAATGAATTAGGATACGAATATGATGAAAATAATAATAGCAATGGTATTGAGGTTCGAACTAACGAAAACAGTTTTGTAGTAACTACAGAAGAAATAAAACAAACATGTTCACATATTAATTCTTATCTGAATAAAACTAAAAACGACTTTTTTAAATCAAATAAAACTTCCTACCATACTGTTGTGAAAAATAAAAAATATTTTTATGAGACTATTTCTGATAGTAAAGAAGAAATTGAAAGAGTGGCGATATAAGTATGGCTGCCTTAATATTTGAAAATTATATTGTTGATAACTTAATTTTTAAAAATAATCCAAACTTTAATCAAATAGACGAAGAAGTGCAAATAGAACCAAACATCGAAGTTGAAATTTCAAAAGATAAAGATAGTGCAATAGTAAATTTAGAAATTACTTTAAATAAAAATCAAAATAATCCAATCTATATAGTTGAAGTAAGCATAATTGGAATTTTTAAATATAATTCAAATGAATCAGAAGGTTTTAATTTTGATGATTTGTTAACTACTAATGCCATAGCTATTCTATTTCCATATGCAAGGTCATTAGTAAGTGATTTAACAGCTAAATCAAATATGTATCCTAATTTTAATTTACCAATTATAAATGTTGTTCAAATGTTAAAAGAGAATAATCAAATAAAGTTTAATTGACTACTTATATATATAAAACGCCACTCTCATGTGGTGTTTTTTTACGCTGAGAAACGTCCTGTGTTGCAGTGGGGAATGAGATAGTCAAACCTATGTAGTTTAACTGCATGTATGACAGTAAAATATTTAATAATTACTATATATAATCGGATAAACATATGGGTGAACAAATCGTTCACTATTTTTTATGAGGTAGCGAAATGCAACGTCATGAGAAAGACAAAAAAGCATTGAATATGCACACAAAAATAATCGTAATCATAGGTTTAGTTCAGCTGAACCAAACCTATCAAAAATAGGAAATAGCGAGAAAAATAATTCGGTTATTACAGAACAATCTAAGACTAACCAACCTAGCACATCAGTATATGAAAACAAAGAAATATTAATAAGAACAGCATTTTACATATTAAAAAATAAATATTGAAATAATAAAACAAGATTCCCACTATTTATTAAAAGAAAGTACGCCTAAAATGAAACTATAATTAAAAAATGTGTAATTATCTTTGCCCCAAATTCAACTTGTTTTTTCAATTTTAACATTTCATCGTTAGCTATATATCGTATTTTGATATACTATTTGAATGACATAATTATGACATAACAGAATAAAAAAGCTAAAAATAATAGGGTTATTCAAAATTCTAAATGTTGATATTATAGTCTTTTCACTCTCTATTTATATCTATTTTATACGACACTTAATGCCAGGTATGATGTAAATATTTTATTGATTTTAGACATCAATATAAGTATTTAATTTAAATTACTAACAAGCTTCTCAAAAGTTGAATAGACTTTTGAGAAGCTTTTTTTAGGTATGGGTTAAAATAATTCGTAATTAAAAAAACATCAGATAAATCACTTTATAGTAAAGTCATAATGTTTAGTCAGTAAAACTCTAAGAAATCAACGATTTTAATGCAGTTATAAAAGTGTTATTTCAATGTTGAAAGTAATAAAAAGTCTTTAGTATTATTAGAGAAATTTAAATTGTAAAAAATTAAAATACATGATATATTATAAATTAAATAACGTATTGTGTATATTTGTTCGATTATGCTCACACTGTAAATCAGTATCATAAGCATTTGATATCGAAGTGTAATTTAAATCAAAAAATTAGGAGGCACATACAACTATGAAAGACAACAAACCTAATAATTCGAAATTAATACAAACATATTTAAGTAAGAAAACTTTAAGATATGGTACAGCAAGTGCATTAACATTGGCACTCTATTTATTTAACAGTAACGTAACTGTGTATGCGGATGAAAATACTGCAAATCAAAATCAAGGAACATCACCAAAAACTTCACAGACAGCACCTACAAATAATAATGAAAATACAGATGCAACAGCCGTAACAACAGATCAAAATAATAATGATGAAGAAGAATACGATGCGTCATATGAATTACCAATTCTTTATGTAACTGTCTGGCTAGATGATCAAGGAAATATTATTAAAGATGCTGTGGAAGATGCTAAAACCCCTGCTTCAGAAAGGCAACCGGTCAAAATTCCTGGGTACCAACACTATAGAACTTCTATGAGTGACGGAATTACTAAATTTATTTATCGTAAAATTAGCACAGCACAATCATCTATAGTAGAAAATAATCAACAAGATAATAATACAAATAAAGTTGTTGAAACAACCAATCAAAATAAAGATGAAGTGAATGGAAAAGAACAAAATCAAGCAAATACTTCAGTAACAAATACACAAATTACCAAAAACGAGAAAGACAAAGACACAAAAACACAACAAAAAGATAAAGACGAGAAAGAATCTAAAGACGCAAAAACACCAAAGAAAGACAAAAAAGAGAAAATCACAAAAACTCCGAAGAAAGATAGAGAGGAGAAAAAACCAGTAATACCAAGTAACGGTAAAGACGAGAAAGAATCTAAAGACATAAAAACACCAAAAAAAGACAAAAAAGAGAAAATCACAAAAACTCCGAAGAAAGATAGAGAGGAGAAAAAACCAGTAATACCAAAAACGGGTAAAGACGAGAAAGACACAAAAATAACTAAGAAAGACAATGAAGACGAAATTACAACATCTTCTAAGAAAGACAATAACAATGATATACAAGATAAATTACCGGAAACAGGTAAATCAAACGATATTCAAAATCCTGCTTTAATAATGTTACTTGCTGGTTTAGGTTTATTAGGATTATTTAGAAATAAAATAAGAGAATAGTTAGTCATAGAGTGTGGGTGTACAATCCACACTTTTTTCTATTTAAAAACTTAAAGAATAGGGTGGCGAGTGTAGTTATTTGATAAATAATCATTGTAGAAAAATCACAGATACTCAACTTCGAGATAATGGAGATAGAAATCAAAAATCAAAAATTAATGTACTGAGTATCAATTTATTCGTTTTAGCTTTTTGTACTTAAATCACACAAAAAGAAAACAATAATTTATTAAAGTGTCGACTAACTAAATTGTGAAGATTCTTAAAAATTATATCCGAAGAAAATGTAATTAATATTTTTTTTGTATATATAACGTCATATCAAATTAAAATAAAAGGTTTTATCACATAATTTTCAAGAGCATAAAAATCAAGATAAGAATAGAACTGGGATTATGAATAGAGAGCATTCATAATCCCAGCCTCAAACTTATTTAATATCATCAATTGCATTAGCGATAGACTCAAAGACATAAGGAATATCTTCTTTTTCTACACAACTAAAGGCAATACGAATATCTGTGCTATTTAAAGCAATAATACCAATTGAATAGTTATTAATTAAATGTTTACGTAATTCTTCTGGATCGACTTGATTTAATTTCAATGACATAAAGTATCCTGAATTAAAGTCATAGGCTTGCCAATATTTGGAATATTTATTATCATACACTACTTGTTTAGTTACTTCGTAGCGTTCTTTTAAAATATTGATATTTTGATCGATTTCTTTATCAAATTGCTCATGATGTTTAAGTACATGTTTGATTGCACTTTGAGAAGGTAGTGGAGAACTTGAAATATTGCTACGAATTAATCCTTTTACTTTAGCTTCTAGCGCATTTTTTAATGTTTCTTGATCAATTCCAAACGTCATAAAGCCAACTCGGAACCCCCAAGAGAAGAATTCTTTAGTAGCTCCATCCAAACGCACTGGTAAAAGGTTTGAAGATTTCACCTGTGTTAAAGCCGTGAAAATCGACTGTTGGTAAGCTTCTTCATAAAATAACCCATAGTATGCATCATCGACAACAGTTACTACTTTAGTACCCTTATTAGCTAATTCTTCAATTGCATCTACAATAGTATTAACTTCTTCTTTATTTGGTGTGTAACCAGTTGGGTTATTAGGATAATTTAAAATAATAATCACTTTGTCTTTTTTATATTCTTTTAATGTTTTTACAAGTTCAGATGTAGTGAAGTGTCCTGAGTCATCAAAAATAGAATACGTATCGATATGAGCACCGTGACGTGTGCTAAATACAAGTTTATAATTGCCCCAGTTGTGTGTCGGTAATAAAACGGTATCATCTGTATCTACAAATAAATCAGCTACTAGAGAAAGACCGTGCGTGAGCGCATTTGTAACGATGGGACGAGAGATAGATTTAGACTTTAAGTCGGGATTTTCTTTAAGCATTTTTTTCTGCCATAAATCACGTAATTCCTCTACACCTTGAGGAGGTGCATATGGGAAAATTTCATCCGGTGTAAGGTCATTAAACATTTGGTTAAGTGAATTTGCGTACATTTTACCTTCTTTTTTGGTTGCCATACCAATAGTAGCATTATATGTTGTACGTTTTGCTTCGGCAGATTGTGATAAAATTCCTTTTGGATAAAACATATCTTTACCTAATTGTGACATCATATCTAATACTTCTGGACTAGATTGCTTTATTTCATCATTCAATTTTTGGGCTAATGGATTCATCATTGTCTTAACCTCTTTTCAATAAAGTGTTTATATATATATTATCTTGTATTGCTTTAAAGATAAAGGGTTGTACTAAAGATATAAATTAAAAATTATTCATAAAAACAGAACATATGTTCTGTTTTTATGTTAAACTATTGATAGGTCATCATATTATATGACACTCATCTTTTTGGGAGGTGTAGTATAATGACGTGGTGGCAAGATGGAATCATTACATTAATTACCGGTGGCATACTCATTGTCTTTCGTATTTGGTTGGAAATAAAATGGAAAGGCAAATAGATGACCAAAAAAACCCCAAGTCTGCTGGTACCAGACTTGGGGTTGTGTAGTATAATACGTGGATACAATTAAATTGTAACATTGTACTAAATAGACCGCAAACAATATTATATAAAGCGTGCTATTAAGTGTGGTTCATAGTTTTGTTTTAATTTGATATACTTTTATATTATTGAGGTGAAATAAATGAAACATTTGACTAAAATATTTGTTGGATTAGCTATTGTACTATTTATAGTAGGGTATTATTTACAAGCGACAGATCACGATTCACAAGGTATAAAATTATTGTTAGCAGCAATTATGTTTATGATTTGTGCTTTTATTAATAGACATAATGAGCGTAAAAAAAAATAGATACATTCATATGATAAAACTTCAAACATTATTTTAAGTTTTAAGTATATTAAATCAAACAGATGAAGTATGTTTTACTATTTTAACAGTAATTTTAAAAGAATTTTAGTAATTGTTTTACGAAATTTGGTGAAATATTTAATTTTAGGATGGAATGTAGAGTTCAAATGAATTCTACATTCCATCCTTTTTGTATATATATGATATATACAGTATATTCCTGATGAAATAGTGATTTCTACTAATTTTTCGAAATCACTTTACAAAAGTGTATATATTGTATATATTATGTATATACAGAAGAAAAGGGGGACATCAATGAAAATAATTTTGAAGAACAATAGTGAAAGTCCTATATATGAACAGATTAAGCAACAAATTAAAGAAAATGTTTTGAAAGGTTATGTTTCCCCTGGTGAACATCTTCCATCAATGCGTGAGTTAGCTAAAGATTTAAAAGTGAGTTTAATAACGACAAAACGAGCATATGAAGATTTGGAAAAAGATGGATTTGTAACAACTATTAGAGGTAAAGGAACCTTTGTAAAGGAACAAGATAATTCTATTCTAAAGGAAAAGCAATTTTTTGTTATTGAAAATTTAGCTCACTCTATGTCAAAAGAAGCCAAAACAATTGGAATGCCTTTAGAGGAATTAATAGAAATATTAACTATGATTTATGAGGAGGACGACTAATGAACGCGATAGAACTTAAAGATGTTAATTATCGATCTAACGCATTTCAATTGCAAGATGTCTCCTTCAATGTTCCTAAAGGATATGTTACAGGTTTTATAGGTGGAAATGGTGCGGGGAAAACTACAATAATACGATTAATTATGGATTTAATTCAATCTGAAAGTGGTACGATCACTGTTTTTGAGAAAGATATAAAAATCCATCCTCGTGAAATAAAAAATAAAATTGGATTTGTGTATTCTGAGATTTATTTTAATCAAAAATGGACAGTAAAAAAATTAGAAAATATCATTGCCCCTTTTTATGATCGTTGGGATCATGAAATATTTATAAAGTATTTAAAATTTTTTCAGCTGCCATATAAAAATAAAATAAAAACTTTCTCAACCGGTATGAAAATGAAACTATCGTTAGCAATTGCATTCAGTCATCATGCAGAATTATTTATCCTAGATGAACCAACATCAGGGTTAGACCCGTTAATAAGAAATGAATTACTTGAAATTATTCAACAAGAATTGATAGATGAAAATAAGACAGTTTTCTTTTCAACACATATTATTTCTGATTTGGAAAAAATTGCAGATTATATCGTTTTTCTCAGTGAGGGTGAAATCATATTCAATGAGTCTAGGGATAAACTATCGCAAAAATACAAAATCGTTAGTGGTTCTAATGAAGACTTAGATGAAGAGTTGGACGAACTTTTGATTTACAAAGAAAGTAAGCAAACAGGCTATATTGGTTTAACAGAATATTATCAAACATTTAATGAATTGTTTGGTAGTGGTGTTGAAATAAAAGATGCATCTATAGAACAATTGATGATTTATTTAGAAAAAAGTAAACAGGAACGAAATACAAATTCAAAACACAAAGTGAGATTTAACTATGAAGCAATTAATGATTAGAAACTTAAAATTACGTAGTTGGACATTAATTCTTTACGCCTTATTGCTTTTGTTCTTTCCCATTTATCATTTGTTAAATAAAGATACACCATTATATTCAATTATCTCAGGACCAATCGGATTAATACTGACGATGATATGTTTGATAGATATAGGTCATTTATTCAGAGTTAACCGTAGATTAGGTGGTTCATCTTCATATTATTTCTTTTATAGTTTGCCTGTATCAAAGAGAGATTTGCTTAACGCTAATTACATGACATGCATTTTATTAACTTTTATAGGTGCGCTTATCATTAGTTTATATGGATACAACACAAGCACAATAAAAACAGATTCCATTTATTTTTCGACAACTTTTTCATTCATAGTAGGGAATTTCTTTTCTATACCTATAGCGTTTAGTAAGAGTACTGAACGTAAAGATCGAGATATTCCATATATAGCTTATATTGTAGGAATTATGGTGGTTCTGCCATTTACTTTATCGGTCATTTTCATCTTAATCAATTATCTTACACACAATGATAGCCATATCCCAATGATATACTCATATTTCTTAAATTATGGTCTATTAGTTGTAAGTAGCATTTTCTTAGTCATTAATTATTTGATTCAAATTAAAAAAATAAAGTATTAACATTTTTAAGGAGGTCTATGATGAAATTACAACATATTACCAAAAAATATGGTCAAAATACTGTTTTAGACGATATAGATTTTGATTTTGGCGAGAGTCAAATCGTTGGTCTTATCGGTAAAAACGGAGTTGGTAAAACAACTTTGATGAAGGTCATGAATAATAACATCATTAACTATCAAGGAAAGGTCGACATGCCTAAAGGTGAGAATGTTGGCTATTTAATTGAGCATCCTAAGTTATATGGAAATAAGACAGGTTTATTTAATTTAAAATTATTTGCACAAGTATTAGGCGATGGTTTCGATAAGGAATATGCAAATCATATTATTGAAGCTTTTGGAATGAAACCATATATCAAGAAAAAAGTTAACAAATATTCAATGGGAATGAAACAAAAATTATCAATTGCAGTTTCATTAATGAACAAACCTAAATACTTAATTTTAGATGAACCTACAAATGGTATGGATCCAGATGGTTCGATAGATGTATTAAAGACGATTCAATCACTTGTTCAACAATTAGAAATGAAAATATTAATTTCAAGTCATAAATTAGAAGACATTGAATTGATTTGTGATAGAGCAGTATTTCTTAGAGATGGTAAGTTCGTTCAAGATGTAGATATGAAAGATGGGGGACCAGAGGATAGTACTATTCTTACTTTACAAAAAGATGACTTTAATAAAGCTTTAGATTATCTTTCTGAAAACTTTAAAGTACAGCAGTCTCAAAAAGAATCAGGAGAAATTATCATTAAAGCTCAAAATGATTATAGAGAGTTACTTAAATCGTTATCCCAACTAGATATTTATCCAAAATATATTGAAACACGTAAAAGTTCACTACGTGATACTTACTTTAATATTAATCAAAGAGGTGATAAATAATGAAGAGCTTACAATTAGTCAAATATGATTTAATTAGTATACTTAAAAGTCCGTATACTTATTTAGCATTTATACTTGTAATTGGAATGACGGTATTCCAAGCTAGCATGATGGCAAATTATAGTTCTACGCATAAAGTTAATATAGATATGGTTTTTAATTTAGCTAATTGGCTATTCTTGTTTGCTGGACTTTTATTCATTATAAAAACAATAACAAGAGATTACTCACAAGGTACTATACAATTGTTTATGAGCAGAATAACTAGCAGAATGGGCTATATCATTACTAAAACAGTATCTATTGTATTAATTTCATTCTTATTTACAATTATTCATTATTTGGTAATAATTATTATACAATCTACAACTAAAAGTGAAAAAATGGATGGAGATAGATTTTTAAATAATATTTGGTTTTACCTTATTTTCTTTTTATTCTTTGGATTATTCTTATTATTAATTACTTTAATAGTAGAAAAACCTGCTGTCATATTTACTCTAGGTATTTTCTTAATACTCATCGTTCCGTTTATTCAGCCATTTATTCCAATGATTCCAAATATTGGCGATGATATTCAAGATTCATTTAAATATATACCATTTACGTATTTAACTGAAAAAATGACTGGTGAGATTAAATTCTCTCATTGGCAATGGTTTATCTCTATTGCATCAATAGTAGTCTTATTTATTGCAAATATGTTATATGCATCAAAGAGGGATATTTAAATAGTAAAACGTGGAGAAGTCAGTTAAGTGATTTAGACATATAAAAATTGTTTAGTCATTAACTAAAATTTATGAGGCGTATTTTATAGGGTGGGACGTAGAATTCATGATGAGTTCTGTCCCACTCGTTTTATTTATATAAAAGTTGATTAATTATTGAGTTAAAAACTGATTTCCAAAATATTGAATCAGTTTTATATCTTTGACTAATAATGATATGTGTTTCTTTAAGTCGATCCTCAAAATTAGGATGGGTTTTATCTGGCAACTTATTACTTCTAATTTTATTGACAAAACTTTGTACTTCTTTTGCTCTTGGTCCCCAAACTGTCAATTGTTCGAATGAATCGTTCATGAAGACAAAGATAGGGATAGCTCTTGATTTACCATTTGTTAAATATTGATCAATCAGATGTGTATCATCATCTCTATGAAATACTCTTGCTTCGATGTTCAGAAATTCAATAATATGCTTTAATATTGGAATGTTCATCATGGCATCGCCACACCAATCCTCTGTAATTATAAGCACCTTAGAATAATTCGATTCTCTTAATTGATTTAAACGTGCATCATTAAGTGGTAGGTGGAAGGAATTATAAATGGATAATAAATTGTCTTTATTTTCTTGCATTTCGTTAATGTATTCATTGAGTGTTTGACTTTTATTAAAATAAGTTTCTAAATTCCTCATATAAAAAACCTCCCTTGAATAATTTAAAATATTATATCAATTTTTTGAGTTTAAAGAAATTAAAATAACTTAATATATGTATATTAAATAATGTGACTATCTTGTTAGATGAAACTACATCGTGCATATGCTATATTAATTAGAACAAGAGTGAAAGTGGTGACTCAGGTGCGAATTCAAAGTAGATGGCTAATATTCGCTATTTTTTTAACTGGAGCTATTTCTTTATTGATAGGTTTGACTTATTACAAAAGTATAAAATCGGTGGATTTATCTGGATACAGTGTGAATCAAATTAGTTTAAATAATGGTTTTAATCAAAAAGGATTTGTGGTTAATAAGAAAATTAAATTAGATAGATATACCTTTTACAATGATAAAAATCATAAAGATTTTACAGTAAAAGTAAAAGATAAAACGCATAAGGTTAAAGGCATGGTTTTAGTTAAAGATGATAAAGTTGAAACAAATTTTGGCATTAAAATAGGTGACCCAATTGATAAAGTCATCAATAAATTGGGAGAAAACTACAAGATTAATAAAGTAGGGAAAAATTATCACTCAATGACATATGTAGATCGTTTTAATAAATTGAAATTAAACATTTTATATAAAGATAATATTGTTAAAAGAATTGAGTTCTTTAGTAAATAATAATCAAAAAGTTTTAGATATTTTTTAGTTCAGATTGAGAGCGTGCGTAAATATGGATAAAATAACCTTCTTAAATGAATTAGAATTAGCTTTAGATGATTTACCTAGAGAAGAAAAAGATAGTATTATGCACAAGTATGAAAACTTGTTCTATGAAGAAGAATTGAAAGGGATTAATGAATCACAAATTATAAAAAAGTTAAATGATCCTTATCATATTTCCAAAGAAGTAAAAGCTAGAAGTGCTATTCATTATGCTAGTTACAAACCAACCTTAGCAAACATCGTAAGAGCAATACTAGCATCATTAAGTCTTGGTATTTTGTCGTTATTTATTATTTTAATACCGGTTGTTATCATTGCATTACTTATTCTACTCTGTTTCCTTATTTCTATTTGTTTTATCTTTGCACCATTTGTTTTATTATTTTATTCAGTATTACATGGTTTCGAAAATGCTATAAGCAATGTGTTTTTTTCAATTTCTTTTACAGGTTTAGGAATTATGTTTATTGTTATTACTTTGAAAATTGGTGAAATAATTCATAAACTTATTTTGAAATATCTTCTTTGGTATATAAAGACTGTTAAAGGAAGCGTTAAAGAATGAAAAAGCTTTTTATTAGTGGTTTAATCATATTTATTATTTTCTTTGCTAGTGGTGCTATGACTTGGTTTACTATAGATAAAAATAAATACGATAATCGACATTATACCAAAACAATAAATAGCAAAATTGAACATTTATCTATAAGTACAGTAACAACCAATGTTAATGTAATTTCTGGAAAAAAATTAGCTGTTTATTTTACTGGAGATAATAAAATAAATGTTACAAAAAATAATAAAAGGTTAAGTATTAAAGAAAAACGTGCAGTAGATAGAGGATATGGATTAAATTTTAATCCATTTCACTCAAACAATAGAAAACTAACAATTGTTGTACCAGAAAAAGACCTTAAATCTCTTAATATTCAATCGTTATTGGGAGAAATTGATTTAAATCAAGTGAATTTGAAACATGTTTCATTGGAAACAGATAGAATTATACAACTTAAACGATCTGAACTCAAA
>ERZ1023445.174-NODE-174-length-11984-cov-5.976947_pt1 | contig 11984 bp, 9 predicted proteins | sample MGYA00380522_ERZ1023445 | MGnify/ENA primary metagenome ERZ1023445 (study PRJEB33173, sample SAMEA4830297) | metagenome | study: EMG produced TPA metagenomics assembly of the PRJEB25223 data set...
TATATTCTTTTAAAAAATGCAAGTACTTTTTATTTCAATAAAATTTCGGTATAATGACCTGTGGAAATGAGGACGATTATAATGATTAAATCAAAATATAATTGGGATATAACTCAACCTAATACCTTTATAAGTGAGAGTAGCAGTGATCAATTTAAACTTTCACCCATAGTAAAAAAGGTATTAGAGAGTAAAAATATTGTGGATAATCAGGAGATTCAAAATTTATTTGAAAACACTAACATTAGTCATGATTATATGTTATTAAGTGATATGCAAAAAGCCATTGATCGTATTAAATTAGCTATCGATCAAAATGAACGAATACTAGTATATGGTGACTATGATGCAGATGGTGTTACATCTACTACAATTCTAGTGTCTACTTTACGTCTACTTGGCGCTCAGGTGGGGTGGTATATTCCCAATAGATTTACAGAAGGATATGGACCTAATGAATTAGCATTTAAAAATGCTTATGATGAAGGGATTTCCTTAATAATAACTGTAGATAATGGTATACAAGGACATCATGAAATAAGTACCATACAAGAATTAGGTGTAGATGTTATAGTGACAGATCATCATGAAATAGGAGAAACTTTACCTGATGCTTTTGCAATTGTACATCCGATGCATCCTAATTTTGAATATCCTTTTAAATATTTATGTGGTGCGGGTGTTGCTTATAAATTGGCCCAAGGATTGATAGAGCATCCACCTCAACATTTCATAGCATTAGCTGCCATAGGTACAATTGCAGATTTAGTATCATTGACAGATGAGAATAGATATATTGTAAAGCAAGGATTAAAGATATTAAACAGTCATACACCATCGTCCATAAAGGCTATCTTAAATCAAGCGGGTTTTAATGATGAAATAACAGAAGAAACGATTGGTTTTATTATTGGCCCTCGATTAAATGCGGTTGGTAGACTAGAAGATGCATCATTAGCTGCTGAACTTTTATTGTCCGATGAATTTGAAGAGGCGGAATTTTTAGCTGAACAAGTTGAACATTTTAATCATGAACGTAAAGATATAGTATCTAAAATTACTGATGAAGCATTGTTATTAGCAGAGGAACAAATCAAGCAAGGCCATTTGTTTCTTTTACTTGCCAAAGAGGGTTGGCATGAGGGTGTATTAGGTATTGTTGCATCTAAAATTGTAGAAACATATGCACTACCAACATTAATTTTAAATATTGATGAAAATCAAAATCATGCCAAGGGTTCTGCGAGGTCGATTGAACAAGTTTCCATGTTTGATATTTTAAATGATCATCAACAGTTAATTGATAAGTTTGGTGGTCATCACATGGCTGCAGGAATGACGATGTCTATCGATAATATTGAACGTTTACATAAAGAGCTAGATATGTGGATGAAAGAACTAACTGTTACCACTTCATTAGAGCCTTCAATAAAGGTGGATGCACAACTTGAAGAAAAAGAAATTAACATTAAAAATATTAAAGATATATTTCAATTAAGGCCTTTTGGTACGGACTTTAATAGTCCTCTTTTTATGGTTAGAGATCTAATTGTCAAGTCAACAAAAGGAATTGGACAGGATAATAAGCATCTTAAGTTAACGCTTGGTCATTCAGGTTTAACTGCTTTATTTTGGAATCATGGACATTTGGCAAGTGAACTTGAACCAGGTCAACCGATTCATATAATAGGAACATTGCAAATTAATGAATGGAATGGTAATCAAACACCTCAATTTATCATCAAAGACATTGCTATAGACCAATTACAAATTTTAGATTATCGTAGTAAACGTAAAAATATACAATTTAAAGAATCTGAATCAAATGTTGCCTATGTCATTCATCCGAAACTTAAAAAAAGCAATTCACATTACTATCATTATGGTGAGGCTATTGATAGACCTTATGATAAAATAGTATTTAGAGACTTACCTAATACTATGGTTGAAATTGAACAAACCTTAGAACATTCACAAATTTCTCAACTATATTTAGTTCTGCAGCATGAAAAGTCAATATATTTTGAAGGTATCCCTAGCAAGTCGCTTTTTAAAAAGTGTTACAAAGCTTTAATAAACAAAAAAGAAACTGACTTAATTAAAGAAGGTATGCTGCTTTGTGAGTACTTAAATATTAAGCCAGAAATATTAACATTCATGCTTAAAGTCTTTAAAGAATTGGAGTTTATTTACGACGAAAAGGGATTGATTAAGATAAATCCAACGCCAAATAAACAAGATATAGAAAATAGTCGTATTTACCAAATGAGACAAGCACGTATGGAAGTAGAAGAACGCCTTCTCTATGATGATTTTTTAAATATAAAAGAATGGATAATATCAAAGTTAACATAGCTTTCAGGAGGAAAAACAATGGATTTAAAACAATATGTTTCAGAAGTAAAAGATTGGCCTTCAGCAGGTGTAAGCTTTAAGGATATAACAACTATAATGGATAATGGTGAAGCTTATGGATATGCTACAGATCAAATTGTTGAATACGCAAAGGAAAAAAATATAGATATAGTAGTTGGTCCTGAAGCCAGAGGTTTTATAATAGGGTGTCCAGTTGCTTACTCAATGGGTATTGGTTTTGCTCCAGTACGTAAAGAAGGAAAACTACCTCGAGAAGTTATTCGTTATGAATATAATTTAGAATATGGAACTAACGTATTAACTATGCATAAAGACGCAATTAAACCAGGACAACGAGTTTTAATCACTGATGATTTACTAGCTACAGGTGGAACAATTGAAGCTGCAATAAAACTTGTTGAACAATTAGGTGGTATAGTTGTAGGTATTGCGTTTATTATTGAACTTAAATATTTGAATGGAATTGATAAAATAAAAGATTACGATGTGATGAGTTTGATTTCATATGATGAATAAAAATAATAAAATTTAGATTTTTATGAGCCTGAAAAAATAATATCAGGCTCATTAATCTTTTTGAAAAGCTTAATGTATTAAAATGATTATCAATTTTATATTAGTTTATTTTATAACTACTGTGAACATCAGCTAAGTATTCATCTCTATTTATAATTGGACATTGTTTTAAATCGATATTAAATAAAATTATGTGTTTTAAATTTTTAATTGGAACCGACAACTTAAATGTAAATTTAAATGTGTGATTAAAGTTTAACATCATTTATTTATTTGTAAGTCATATTGTAGTATCATGAAACTATTATTTAGAAAATTAATAAATGAGTTTCAAATATATAGTTGAACGTGATAATTTGATATATGTAGAACCTTTCTACTTTCTTAAGCTATAAATGATTTATGGTAAAATGAATACAAAACAATGAATAAGTACTTTCATGTGGTATGTTAAACATCTTTGCAACATGAGTACTAAACGAAAGTAATGAATTGAGTGGGGTGTCATTAAAGTGAATAACGAGTATCCATATAGCGCGGATGAGGTGCTTTATAAAGCTAAATCATATTTATCAACAAGTGAATATGAATATGTTCTCAAAAGTTATCATATAGCTTATGAGGCACATAAGGGTCAATTTAGAAAAAATGGCTTACCTTATATTATGCATCCTATTCAAGTTGCAGGGATTTTAACAGAGATGCGTTTAGACGGACCCACTATTGTCGCTGGATTTCTTCATGATGTGATTGAAGATACTTCTTATACATTTGAAGATGTTAAAGATATGTTTAATGAAGAAATTGCACGAATAGTAGACGGGGTAACTAAACTTAAAAAGGTTAAATATCGCTCTAAGGAAGAGCAACAAGCAGAAAATCATCGTAAACTATTTATTGCTATTGCTAAAGATGTACGCGTAATTTTAGTGAAGTTAGCAGATCGGCTTCATAATATGAGAACTTTAAAAGCAATGCCAAGAGAGAAGCAGGTAAGAATCTCTAAGGAAACCTTAGAAATATACGCACCGTTAGCACATCGACTTGGAATCAACACGATAAAGTGGGAACTTGAAGATACAGCGCTGAGATATATTGACAGTGTCCAATATTTCCGCATCGTTAATCTTATGAAGAAAAAACGTAGTGAACGCGAAGCTTACATTACAAATGCAATCAATAAAATTAAAAACGAAATGACTAAAATGAATCTTTCGGGCGAAATTAACGGTAGACCAAAACATATTTACAGTATATACCGCAAAATGATTAAACAAAAAAAGCAATTCGATCAAATATTTGATTTGCTTGCTATACGTATTATAGTTAATTCGATAAATGATTGTTATGCGACACTTGGTTTAGTTCATACATTATGGAAACCAATGCCTGGACGTTTTAAAGATTATATAGCTATGCCTAAACAAAATATGTATCAATCACTACATACCACTGTAGTTGGACCCAATGGCGATCCTTTAGAAATACAAATTAGAACACACGAAATGCATGAAATCGCTGAACATGGTGTTGCTGCACATTGGGCTTATAAAGAAGGTAAGACAGTTAATCAAAAAACACAGGATTTTCAAAATAAGCTTAATTGGTTAAAAGAACTTGCTGAAACCGACCATACTTCTGCAGATGCGCAAGAATTTATGGAATCCTTAAAATATGATTTACAGAGCGATAAGGTATATGCATTTACACCAGCTAGTGATGTTATAGAGTTACCTTATGGTGCAGTACCAATTGATTTTGCTTATGCAATACACAGTGAAGTAGGAAATAAAATGATTGGGGCTAAGGTTAATGGTAAAATCGTACCTATAGATTATGTTCTACAAACTGGTGACATTATAGAGATTCGTACTAGTAAACATTCTTACGGTCCAAGTAGGGACTGGTTGAAAATTGTGAAATCTTCTAGTGCTAAAAGTAAAATCAAAAGTTTCTTTAAAAAGCAAGATCGTTCTTCTAATATTGAAAAAGGTAAATTTATGGTAGAAGCGGAGATTAAAGAACAAGGATTCCGTGTTGAAGATATTCTAACTGAGAAAAATTTAGAAGTCGTTAATGAAAAATATCATTTTGCTAATGATGAAGATTTGTACGCAGCTGTTGGATTCGGTGGTGTTACATCGATACAAATCGTCAATAAATTAACTGAACGACAAAGAATATTAGATAAACAAAAGGCATTAAATGAGGCGCAGGAAGTTACAAAATCGGTACCTATAAAAAAAGATATTACCACAGACAGTGGTGTATATGTTGAGGGATTAGAAAACGTCTTAATCAAGTTATCAAAATGTTGTAATCCTATACCAGGTGATGATATTGTTGGTTATATCACTAAAGGACACGGGATTAAAGTTCATCGTACAGATTGTCCAAATATAAAAAATGAGACTGATCGATTGATTTCGGTAGAATGGGTAAAATCTAAAGATTCAACACAACAATATCAAGTTGATTTAGAAGTTACTGCATATGATAGGAATGGTTTGCTTAATGAAGTATTACAAGCTGTAAATTCTACTGCTGGAAGCTTGATTAAAGTTTCTGGGCGTTCAGACATTGATAAAAATGCAGTGATTAATATTAGTGTGATGGTAAAAAATGTCAATGATGTGTACCGTGTCGTTGAAAAAATTAAACAACTAGGTGACGTTTATACAGTATCTAGAGTTTGGAACTAGAGGTGCAAAAGATATGAAGATAATTGTACAAAGAGTTAAAAATGCTAGAGTTACGAATGATACAATTGATAACCAAATTAATAAAGGCTATTGTTTACTTGTAGGAGTAGGTCAAAATTCTACTGAAGAGGATGTAAAAGTCATCGCAAGAAAGATTGCTCATGCACGTCTCTTTGAAGATGAAAATGACAAATTGAATTTAAATATTCAACAAGTTGAAGGAGAAATTCTTTCAGTTTCCCAATTTACTATATACGCTGATGTTAAAAAGGGGAATAGACCTGGATTCTCAAATTCTAAAGCTCCAGAACAAGCTAAAGACTTATATCAAAAATTTAATAAAGAATTAGAAGGTTATGGCTTAATTGTCAAAACAGGTGAGTTTGGAACACATATGAATGTTGAAATTAATAACGATGGACCTGTCACATTGATTTATGAATCGCAGGATGGGAAAATAATATGAAGAAAATAGATTCATGGCTAACTAAACATGGTCTAAAAAATCGACTTACGCTCGTAGTAATTGTAATTTTTATTATATTTTTAATTTTACTTTTTATGTTTGTTAATTTAAGTGATGAAGATACAGGTCAAATTACTATAACTGAGAATGCTGAGTTAAGAACAGGACCTAATGCCGCCTATCCTGTTATTTATAAAATAGAAAAAGGCGAAACTTTTAAGAAAATAGATCGAAAAGGGAAATGGATTGAAGTTCAAAATCACGCTGGCACTGAGAAAGGCTGGGTTGCTGGTTGGCACACAAATTTGAACATTCCAGCTGATCAATCACTTTCGTCAAACCCTCTAAAAGGAAAAACAATTGTACTTGACCCTGGTCATGGTGGAAGTGATCAGGGCGCCTCAAGTAGTACGCCATCTAAAAGTCTCGAAAAAAATTACACACTTAAAACTGCTAAAGAATTAAAAAAGTTATTAAATAAGGAAGGTGCTCATGTAAAAATGACTCGTTCCAATGATAAATATGTGTCCCTAGATGATAGAAATATAAAGGGTGACGCATTTATTAGTATACATAATGATGCGCTTGATTCTTCAAATGCCAATGGAGTAACTGTTTATTGGTTTAAAGACAAGCAAGAATCACTTGCACAAACTTTAAATTCTGCAATTCAAAAGAAGGCATTATTGACAAATCGAGGTTCTAGACAACAAAATTATCAAGTGTTAAGACAGACAGATATACCAGCAGTACTGTTAGAGTTAGGCTATATAAGTAATCCTACTGATGAATCTATGATTAATGATCAATTACATAGACAAGTGGTTGAACAAGCTATTGTTGATGGTTTAAAACAATATTTCTCGTCCTAGAACTTGCAAATTATTCTAAAAATCGTTATCATTATTATTGAACTTTATAAATAAAACCGATATGATTCTTGAAATTTTAAATGAAGTAGGTAGCATTTAATGCGTAGAAATACAATCCTTGGCTGTAAGATTGTACTTAGTAATTTAAAAATTTGAACGCAAGAAGAGGTACTTTTAATTAAAAGTCGGATAGCGCACGTTAAGCGTTTTGAGTGGATTATGCTTTTATCAGTATAATCAAATAGGGTGGCAACACGGTGAATCGTCCCTTGTATAGTTTTGCACTATACAAGGGACTTTTTAATTTTTTATAACCCATATGAAAATAAAAGACTATTTTAATCTTTTTTAATAATAAAGGAGAGAGTTTTATGATTAAGATGCCAAGAGGTACCCAAGATATCTTGCCGCAAGATTCTGCTAAATGGCGTTACATTGAAAATCGATTACACAAATTAATGGAATTGTATAATTATAAAGAAATAAGAACGCCAATTTTTGAAAGTACTGAACTTTTTGCAAGAGGCGTGGGGGATTCTACTGACGTTGTTCAAAAGGAAATGTATACATTTAAAGATAAAGGGGATCGTAGTTTAACATTACGTCCTGAAGGAACTGCAGCCGTTGTACGTTCATATATTGAACATAAAATGCAAGGTGAACCCAATCAACCTATCAAACTTTACTACAATGGTCCTATGTTTAGATATGAACGTAAACAAAAAGGAAGATATCGCCAATTTAACCAATTTGGTGTCGAAGCAATAGGAGCGGAAAATCCTAGTATTGATGCTGAAATACTCGCTATGGTTATGCATATATATGAGTCTTTCGGATTAAAGCACTTAAAGTTAGTTATCAATAGTATTGGTGATAGTGAATCACGTAAAGAATATAACGAAGCATTAGTAAAACATTTTGAACCTGTGATTGATACATTTTGTTCAGATTGTCAATCAAGATTACACACTAATCCTATGAGAATTTTAGATTGTAAAATCGATAGAGATAAAGAAGCAGTAAAAAATGCACCCCGTATCACAGATTATCTCAATAATGATTCTAAATCTTATTATGAACAAGTTAAATTACATCTTGATAATTTGAACATATCTTATGTTGAAGATCCTAATTTAGTTCGTGGGTTAGATTATTATACTCATACTGCCTTTGAATTGATGATTGATAATCCAGAGTATGATGGAGCTATCACTACATTATGTGGTGGCGGTCGATATAATGGGTTGTTACAATTATTAGATGGTCCAGATGAAACAGGTATTGGGTTTGCACTAAGTATTGAAAGATTATTGATGGCACTTGATGAAGAAGGTATTTCATTAGATGTAAGTGAAGAATTTGATTTATTTGTTGTGACAATGGGAGAAGATGCTGATCGTTATGCTGTTAAGTTAATCAATGATTTAAGAAGAAATGGAATAAAGGTAGATAAGGATTATCTAAACAGAAAAATTAAAGGACAAATGAAACAAGCTGACCGTCTTAATGCTAAATATACAGTAGTAATTGGAGATCAAGAGCTTGAAAATAATGAAATTGGTGTGAAAAACATGATTTCAGGCGAATCAGAAAATGTACAATTAGACGAATTGGTTAATTATTTTAAAAGTAGAAAGGAAGTCTAAAAATGAATAAAAGAACAACGTATTGTGGTTTAGTCACAGAAGAATTTTTAAACGAAAAAGTAACATTAAAAGGTTGGGTTCATAACAGACGAGATTTAGGTGGATTAATTTTTGTTGATTTAAGAGATCGTGAAGGTATTGTCCAAATAGTTTTTAATCCTGACTTTTCCGAAGAAGCATTGCAAGTTGCTGAAACAGTACGCTCAGAATATGTAGTCGAAGTTCAAGGTGTAGTAACAAAACGTGATGCTGAAACTATTAATCCAAAAATCAAAACAGGTCAAGTTGAGGTTCAAGTTTCAAATATTGAGATTATTAACAAATCAAAAACACCTCCATTTTCAATTAATGAAGAAAATGTAAACGTTGATGAAAATATTCGATTAAAATATAGATATTTAGATTTACGTAGACAAGAATTAGCACAAACTTTTAAAATGAGACATCAAACTACGCGTTCTATCCGTCAATACTTAGATAATAATGGCTTCTTCGATATTGAAACACCAGTATTAACAAAATCAACACCAGAGGGTGCGCGAGATTATCTAGTACCTTCCCGTGTACACGAGGGTGAGTTCTACGCGTTGCCACAATCACCACAATTATTTAAACAACTATTAATGATAAGTGGTTTTGACAAATATTATCAAATTGTTAAATGTTTCCGTGATGAGGACTTACGTGCAGATCGCCAACCAGAATTCACTCAAGTTGATATTGAAATGAGTTTTGTCGATCAAGAAGATATCATAGCCATGGGTGAAGATATGTTACGTAAAGTTGTAAAAGATGTAAAAGGAATAGACGTTAGTGGACCATTCCCACGTATGACATATGCAGAGGCTATGGACCGTTTTGGTTCAGATAAACCTGACACTCGTTTCGGTATGGAACTTATTAATGTGTCACAGCTTGGTAAAGAAATGAATTTTAAAGTTTTTAAAGATACTGTAGACAACAATGGCGAAATTAAAGCAATTGTCGCAAAAGACGCTGCAGATAAATATACACGTAAAGACATGGATGCATTAACAGAGTTTGTAAATATATATGGTGCAAAAGGATTAGCTTGGGTTAAAGTTGTTGATGATGGTTTAAGTGGCCCAATTGCTAGATTTTTCGAAGATGCTAATGTTGAAACACTTAAACAGTTAACAGAAGCTAAACCTGGAGATTTAGTAATGTTTGTAGCTGATAAACCTAATGTTGTTGCTCAAAGTTTAGGTGCTTTAAGAATTAAATTAGCAAAAGAATTAGGTTTAATTGATGAATCAAAATTAAATTTCTTATGGGTAACTGATTGGCCGTTATTAGAGTATGATGAAGATGCAAAACGTTATGTAGCAGCACATCATCCATTTACTTCACCTAAAAGAGAAGATATTGAAAAGCTAGACACTGAACCTGAAAACGTACAAGCCAACGCTTATGATATTGTTCTAAATGGTTATGAACTTGGTGGTGGTTCTATAAGAATACACGATGGTGAATTGCAACAAAAAATGTTTGAAGTTTTAGGATTTACTAATGAACAAGCTCAAGAACAATTTGGTTTCTTATTAGATGCTTTTAAATACGGTGCTCCACCTCATGGTGGCATCGCGTTAGGTTTAGATAGACTTGTGATGTTATTAACAAATAGAACAAACTTGAGAGATACAATTGCATTCCCTAAAACAGCATCAGCTACATGTCTTTTAACTGACGCTCCAGGAGAAGTATCTGATAAACAACTCCAAGAACTCTCACTAAGAATCAGACACTAGGGCCCCAACAAAGAGAATTTCACAAAGAAATTCAACAGGCAGAGCAAGTTGGGACTAGGGCCCCAACAAAGAGAATTTCACAAAGAAATTCAACGGACAGAGCAAGTTGGGACTAGGGCCCAACAAAGAGAATTTCACAAAGAAATTCAACGGACAGAGCAAGTTGGGACTAGGGCCATAATTTAATGTTTCTTAAGAGATTAGCACAGAGAGCTTAATCGTACGAAATGAATATAAAACAGCGGTGTGTAATATAATTAATCAGACATTATATTATAATTTTGGTAACTAGTTTAAAATACACGAAAAAATAATACACATTTAAGTTAAATGATAAGTCTTTAAAATTTACTTCTCTTTTTAAATTGTGGTATGATATTTTCATAAGATAGTCATCTGTGGTGTTCGTAAGTTTGCTTTTTATTTGGGCCTAACACTCTTTGATCAGGGAGCCCAATAGGTTTTCTCGCAGCGCACACGCCTCTATAGGAGGACTTGCAAAACGAGAAACAGGGCACCCACCTGTATATAGCAGGCCGAATGATCAAGCTATTTATAACTACGGCATCAACGGACTCTATCGGTACGCAAGACTTTTGTCTTGCGTATTTTTATGTATATAATTATAAAGAAGCATAGATATAATGAATTGGAATCAAAGGAGCTAAAGATGAAACATCAATTTTCAAGGAATGAATTAGCAATAGGACAAGAAGGGCTGGAGTTACTAAAAAATAAGACTGTTGCAGTTTTAGGTGTTGGTGGCGTCGGGTCATTTGCAGCTGAAGCATTGGCTCGGACTAATATTGGGCACATCATACTTATAGATAAAGATGATGTCGATATTACAAATGTGAACAGGCAAATTCATGCACTGACTTCAACTATTGGTCAAAGTAAAGTCACGCTAATGGAAGAAAGAATCAAATTAATAAATCCCGATTGTAAAGTAACTTCTTTGCATATGTTTTATACCGAGGAAACATACAAAGATATCTTCAATAATTATGATATTGATTATTTTATTGATGCAAGCGATACAATCATTTATAAAGTTCATCTCATGAAAGAGTGTTTAGAAAGAGGAATTGAGTTAATTTCAAGTATGGGTGCAGCAAATAAGACTGATCCGACACGTTTTGAAATTGCAGATATTTCAAAGACACATACTGATCCTATGGCTAAAGTAATTAGAAATCGTTTGAAACGTCTTGGTATTCGTAAGGGTGTTAAAGTAGTATTTTCTGATGAAAGTCCTATTGTTATACGCGAGGACGTAAAAGAAACAGTAGGAGATAAAAATGCAATCAATAGAAAAGGGCAAATGCCTCCATCTTCTAATGCATTTGTTCCAAGTGTAGTAGGCCTTATTTGTGCAAGCTACGTTGTCAACGATATTTTAAAAGAAATACCTGTAAGGCGAATTAAAGATAAAGGACAAAATTAAAGCCATCTATCTCATTGCAAGAAAATCTTCATCTTCTATTTTTGTGAAATTTGATTCATAGTTTAAATAAATCAAAATGTATTTTAAATAAATCTACATCAACTCATAGTAAAAAACCTGGGACATCAGTATTAAACTGACCCCAATTAGTGGGAATTATATAAAAACACTTTCGTTGAATTCATATTAA
>ERZ1023445.187-NODE-187-length-10754-cov-6.761940_pt1 | contig 10754 bp, 8 predicted proteins | sample MGYA00380522_ERZ1023445 | MGnify/ENA primary metagenome ERZ1023445 (study PRJEB33173, sample SAMEA4830297) | metagenome | study: EMG produced TPA metagenomics assembly of the PRJEB25223 data set...
TAAATGAATTTATGAAAACTCATTTACTGGCTATTTTGCTAGGAATTATCTCCCAGGCTCTTTTAAGTATGTTAGGTTCCAAATTATGATTCAAGTAATAAATCTTCGGGATTTTCAATGAGTTCTTTAATTGTTTTTAAGAATCCTACAGCCTCTTTCCCATCGATGATTCTATGATCATAGCTTAATGCGATATACATCATTGGACGGTTTTCAATTGTATCTTTATCAACAGCAATTGGGCGTGTAATAATTGAATGCATACCTAAGATAGCAGCTTGATTACCATTTATAATCGGTGTACTCATCATTGAGCCAAAGATACCACCATTAGTGATGGTAAACGAACCGTTAACCATGTCATCAAGGCCTAATTTTTTATCACGAGCTTTTACGGCTAAATTAGCGATTTCTTGTTCAATTTCTGCAAAGTTTTTCTTATCACAATCTCTAACAAATGGGACGAGTAATCCATCGTCAGTGGATACTGCAATGCCGATATCGTAAAATTGTTTAGTAATCATATCATCGCCATCTATCTCAGCATTTACTTCAGGATATTTTTTGAGAGCAGCAACGGCAGCTTTAGTAAAGAAGGACATAAAGCCTAATTTAGTACCATCATGATCTTTGATAAATTGTTCTTTTTTACGTTTACGTAAATCCATAACGTTTGTCATATCAACTTCATTAAATGTAGTAAGCATAGCTGTTTGATTTGATACTTCTAATAATTTTTTTGCAGCAGTTTTTTTGCGTCGAGACATTTTTTCACGAATAACAGGTTTTGATGGATTGTTATTAGATTGTTTAGAACCACTGTTTTGTGATTTGCTTTCACTTTTAGTTCCTTCACCTGAAGATTTTTGACTATTTTCTACATCATCTTTTCTTAAAACATCATTGCCTTTTCCGGATACTTCGCTTAAATCAACGCCATTTTTACGCGCATGTCGACGTGCAGATGGTGTTGCATTGATACGTTGCTGGCTATTATCTTGTGTATTTTCACTTTCACTAGAATTCGGATTTGATTGTTTTGGCGTTTCTTTCTCTTTAGCTTCATCTTTTTGTGAAGATTCGTTAGAACTATCGTTAGATGTGTTTACTTGCCCTTCTCCTACTACAGCTACAGCTTGACCTACCTCAACTGTATCGCCTTCTTCGGCTAGTTGTTCTGATAATACCCCCGCTTCTTCAGAAACTACTTCGACGTTAACTTTATCTGTTTCTAGTTCTAAGATAGCTTCACCTTTATCTACATTATCGCCTACATTTTTTAACCATTCTGCAATGGTACCCTCTGTGATTGATTCTGCTAATTCTGGAACTTTTACCTCTGCCATACTTATTTTCCCCCTAGTTAATTGTTAATGCTACTTTCAATAATTTTAGTTTGTACAAGTTTATGAATTTCTCCATCGCCTTCAGCAGGTGCAGCTCTTTGTATTCTACCGTGATAACTTAAATCATATTTATTAGCAACAAGTGCTTTTAGATAAGGATACACGAATAACCATGCACCTTGATTTTTAGGTTCTTCTTGAACCCATGACACATTTTCAAGATGAGGTAATGATTTTAAAACTTCTTTTATTTCTTCTTCTGGGAACGGATATAATCTTTCTACTGCTATGAGAAGAATAGAATCGTTAGGATTTTTATCTAAATATTCTTTTAGGTCAATATACATCTTTCCTGATGCTAAAATCACTTTTTTGACTTTTTGTTCATCGACATCTTCTTTGATGATAGGTTTAAAACCGCCAGAAGTAAACTCATCAATAGGTTTAGCTACTGTTTTATTTCTTAAAAGACTCTTAGGTGACATGACAATTAATGGTCTCATTTCTAATGTATCTAAACTAGCGGCTTGCGCACGTAGTAAATGGAAGTAATTACTTGCACTAGATAGATTAACTACAGTTGAATTATTTTCAGCGGCTAATTGTAGAAATCTTTCTAAGCGTGCCGATGAATGCTCTGGTCCCTGTCCTTCAAAAGCATGTGGTAGGAAAAGTGTTAAACCTGAACGCTCACCCCATTTTGCGCGAGAACTTGAGAGGAAATTGTCAAACATCATTTGAGACATATTCGAAAAGTCGCCATATTGAGCTTCCCATATGTTGAAGTTACCTTTATTTTCGACGTTATAACCATACTCAAATCCAACTACAGCTGCTTCAGATAATGGCGAATTATGAATATCAAAAGTAGCCTGTTGTTGAGGTACATGATGCAATGGTGTGAATGTATTACCATTTTCTTCATCATGAAGCACAGCATGTCTATGGCTAAATGTTCCTCTTTCACTATCTTGACCTGTTAAACGAATTGAAGTTCCATCTTGTAATATGGTTGCAAAAGCAAGTTGCTCTGCTTGAGCCCAATCGACAAGCCCCCCTTCTTTTTCAAAAGGTTCTCTACGTTTTTCAAGTACTTTATTGAGCTTTTTCAGTACATGAAAATCTTTTGGGTAATCAAGCATTGCATCATTGATTTCTTTTAAATGATCAAATGAGAAATCTTTCGTATCACTTTGTAAAGGTAGTTGAAGTGATTCTGGTTTTTCCATATCTGGATTATTCATTTTGTCATTTTTATCAATTTTATCATGTGCTGTTCGCATTTCTTTTTGAACACCGTCAATGACTTCATTCATTTCGTCTTCGGAAATAATTCCTTCATCAACTAACTTTTTACCATATAAAATTTCAACTGAATCATGTTTTCTAATGTTTTGGTATGGAACTGGATTAGTAATAGAAGGTTCATCCATTTCATTGTGCCCATAGCGACGATAACCTACTAAGTCAATAACGACATCTTTATGAAATTCTTTACGGAATTCCATTGCAATTTCAATAGCTTCAATTGTTGCTTCTACATCATCGGCATTTACGTGTAGTATTGGAACATCGTAACCTTTAGCTACGTCGGAAGAGTACGTTGTTGAACGCCCATCAATAGGTTCAGTTGTAAAACCGATTCTATTATTTGTAATTATATGAAGTGAACCACCTGTAGAATATCCTTTTAAACTACCTAAGTTCATCGTTTCAAAATTAATACCTTGACCTGGATATGCCGCATCACCATGTATAATAATCGGCATTGCTTTATGGAAGTCGGTATATGGAGCTCCAACTTGATGTGTATTATCTTGGGCTGCTCTTGTTTTACCAGCAACAACGGGTGCAACGATTTCCAAATGACTTGGATTATTCGCTAAAGAAATGCGCTGTTCTATTCCGTATGAGTTAGTCGTTTTAACGCCACCTAGGTGATACTTCACATCTGATGTCCAACCTGAAGTTAATTCTAAACTACCATCTTCAGGTAAAAACTTCATTGGATCTGTATGCATAAATTCTGAAATCATCATCTCATAAGGTTTTTCCAAGACATGCGTTAATACATTTAAACGTCCACGGTGAGCCATACCGATTTGAATGTTTTTAATCCCCTCGTTACCTGCTAATGTGATTGTGTGTTGAAGCATTGGAACTAATGTGTCGACGCCTTCAATTGAAAAACGTTTAGCCCCAACAAAATTTTTGTGCAAATATTTTTCAAAACCTTCTACGTGTGCGAGTTTTTTGAAAAGTTCTTTTTTTTGATTATCGTTTAAACTTGCTTTATAAGGCGTTTCAATTCTTCTTTTTAACCACACACGTTCTTTATTATTATTAATGTGAGTGTATTCAAAAGCTATTGGTCCTTTGTAACGTCTTTCCATACGAACAATTGCTTCATAGGCATTGTCATAAATGTCTTTAAAATGTTCAGAGACAATTCCAGATGATATTTTTTCCAAAGTTTCTTTATCTAAATCAAAATCTTCGATTTCCAATTTAGGAACATTTTGACGCTCTGGAGGATTTACTGGATAAATATCTGCTTTTAAATGTCCGTATTGACGAATATTATCGATTAAGCGCATAACACGTTTAATTGTGCTATCTCCCGCTTGTGAACCACCCCCATCAGTGGTAGGTTTAGCTTCGATATGAGCTTCACCTGTTTTAATTGTACTGAACAAGACTTGTAAATCTTCAGGTACGGATGATGGATCTTGTAGATAATCATCATACAAATCTAGCATAAGGCCAAGATTTGCGCCGAAGTTTACAGGAGCCTCTGTAAATTCTTTCTTGTTCTTAGTCATTTAACACCCTCCACAAAAATGATGAAACGCTTACATGGTTATCATAGCATTATTTCATATATTGTTAAAGTACATTTACCTATTATTATACAAAATAGGAGCAAGACAGAATTTACTCTAAATTCATAGTCTCGCTCCCGTATGATTGCTATCTCCGTCTAACAAGTTTAGCTCGTCGATTCTATAGTAAGAGAACCTTTGTGAAGAAGGTCCTCTCATTAGTTTGACATGATATAGCTATTCTAGTCCGCATCTTAGTGTAGTGACTGTAATCTTTATTTATAATGATATATGTCGATGGATTTAATTATTTATAGTAGATTGTTAATATCTAAGGCCTGTAATAATTTATTTGTAACTTGTTTAATCGTAATCATTCGTTACTTAAAAATTACTATTCATTTAGTTAAGTACTGGAAAACTGATTTTGAAAGTCGTGTACTTTTGTAGTTCACTTTCAACCTGAATCATACCACCGTTAAGTTGTACAATTTTTTCAGCTATTGATAGTCCTAATCCATTGCCTCCTTGACTACGTGCACGTGATTTATCTACACGATAAAATCGATCAAAGATAAATTCTAAGTCAGCTTTTGGTATACCCATACCATGATCAGTAATATCAATCATAATCATTTTATTTTTTAGTTGAGTAACAATTTTAATGTACTTATGCTCAGTATCGTATTTCATTGCATTATCAATAAATATGAGTAAGAGTTGTTCAAACTGATGACGGTTAATTTTTAATTGGATAGGCTTAGTAGCAAGATGTGTTTCAAAGGTATAATCTGGATGTAGGTGTTGCAGTGACTTCACACGTGACTGAATCTCGCTATTTACGTCTACATTTTCACATTCCAAAACATTATGATTGACTCTATCTTTGGTAAGTAAAAGTAGTTCTTCGACAAGTTTTGTTATTCGATTCACTTCTTCAATTGAAATATTCAAAGATTCTTCCAAAACTGCTGGATCTTTTTTTCCCCAACGTTGGATTAAATTTAGATGACCTTGAATAATCTGCAGTGGCGTTCTTAATTCGTGTGAAGCATCCTCGACAAATTGACGTTGCTGATTAAAAGATTCTTCTATTTGATACATCATTTCATTAAAAGTATCAATTAAATTGTCTGTTTCTTCATAATTTGTAGTTAATTCAAGTTTATTTTGAAAACCATCTCTTCTAATTTGATTCATTTTATTGGACATTGTAACTATAGGTTTAGTAATTTGCGAAGAAAAGATATAACTTACGCCGGCAGTAATAATGGTTGCAATTAATCCAAAAGCAAGTGCAACGATATAAAGTGATTTAACGAGATTATCATAATTTTGAAGAGAATGGACTAATACACTGTATCCAGAAAAATCTTTCGAACGTATAGGTTCAGTTATTACTAAGTAATTAATACCGTGGCTTCTTTGAATATGTATACGTTCAGGATGTTTGAAATCAATTTTGTTATCATAAGCAAGTGTATTATCATCATTTGATGTTTGAATTAACTTTCTCCCCTTATCATCATAAATCAATATTTCTTGAAAATTTTCTAAGGATGCATTTAAATCCAATGCAGATATATCACTTAAAGATTTAGAATGGAACAGATTGGCTATATCATTGGAACTTCTTTCAGCTTCGTCAATTTCACTACTTCGTAAAGTATCTTTTAAAAAGAAAATAATAATTAAGCAGAAAAGTAATATTGTCGTGAAGGTAATGAGCGTCGTAATAAGCATCCATTTATATTTTAATTTTTGACGCTTAATCATCGAATCACATACCCTACGCCACGTACTGTTTCTATGGATTTTTCTTTATTAAAAGGTTTGAGTTTATTACGTAAATAACGAATGTAAACATCAACGACATTCGTTTCTACTTCACTATTATACCCCCATACATGATCGAGAATTTGTTCACGCTGCATGACGTGGTTACGATTTTCAGCTAAAACATATAGTAAATCGTATTCTGTTTTAGTTAATTCTAATTGATGGCCATTAACAGTAACTTTAAAGGCATCTTTATCAATGATAATACCATTGATATCTAAAACATCTTTATCTGGCTGTCTGCGCAATACCGCTCTTATTCGTGCAAGCAATTCTTCTATATCAAAAGGTTTTACAATGTAGTCATCTGCCCCATAGTCCAACCCAGCTACTTTATCATATGTCTCGCTTTTCGCAGTAATGATGATAATTGGAGTAGTTGTTTTTTGACGAATTTGTCTACAAATTTCTAAACCATTTATGTTTGGAAGCATTAAGTCTAAAATATATAAATCATAGGGCTTAGATAATGCTTTGTCCAAACCCACCTTTCCATCATTCTCTATATCAACAGTATAATTTTCATGAGTTAACTCAAGCTCTATAAATCTAGCAAGATTTTGCTCATCTTCTACAATTAAAATATTTGTCATATTTGCACCTCACGCTACATCTTAAACAATTAACTCGTATTTCTAAAGATGTAATTCAAAATTGTAAATGATTTGTTATGAAACTAGTATCATTTTACCATGAACCACCATAATAGAGAGTCGAATAAGTAGTCTGTATTTAGAAAAAGTCACTCTAGTATAATCATTGTATTTAAGTTGAAAGGAAAAAAATATATATATTTCTAATTGACAATCATTATCAATCATGTATAATGATAATTGAAAATGATTATCAATACCAATTGAAAAACATTCCCCCCACATACAAGTTGTTCTTTTGGATTGGTCATTTTCAACTATCCCCTTTTATATGCCCGTAAAAGACTAACGTTAAGAAATGACGTTTCAATAAAAGCAGTAGACCTTTGACACTTGAGGTCTGCTGTTTTTTAGTGCCACTACAACGAAAAAAATATTCATTGCTAGTGGCACTTATACTTGAGCAAAGCCTCAAGTGTTACCATTCGTAAAATTAAATAAAGCCTGAGGCGTCTTCTTTTTTTTTTAAAAGACGAAGTCTCAGGCTTCATTTTCTATAAGTTAAATCTGCAACCAATGCTTCTGATTAAAATATTCTATATTCTGCGGTTTAGCATAATCAGAAATCATATAATCAATTTCGCTAAACCCATCAATACGATACGACGCATGCGCATCTCGCTTACTACTATCCGCTAAGAGATAACTCAGTTGACTTTTTTGAATCATAATGTGACTTGCATGCGCTTCTTCCAAGTCAAATTCATAACAATCACTCGTATCAAACGAACCACATGAAATAAAAGCTTTATCAAATTTAAAACGTTGTAATAACTCATTCGTCATATGCCCGCGCACAACATCTTGTTCAGTATTCGTCTTTCCAGCAAGCATAATCACTTCTGCTTGAATTCGTTGCTCCTCTATAGCACGATTCAATTCATCCGCAATCTTCAGAGAATTCGTCACAATCGTGGTCTGAGTAATATCATTGAGATATTGAGGAATTCGCCCTGTTGTGGTTCCACCATCGATGACAATAATTTCTCCAGACTGTATTTGCAAAGCAGCTTTCTTAGCAATACGCTCTTTTACTTGTGATTGTTTCTGCCACTTATTCGCATATGATTTCTCTTTATTAATATGATTGTATTGTATCGCACCTCCATGTGTACGTGTAATCAGTTTATCGTTTTCTAAGGTTTCTAAATCCTTTCTCACGGTTTCAGGCGTAACTTGTAAGAATATAGCTAAATCTTTTACTGCCACCTGTCCGTACTGATCAACACGTTTACGAATAAGATTCAAACGTTCATTTCTTTTATACATAATTATCTATACTCCAATCTGCTTCATTCGTGCTTGCCAACGATCATTTCGCCATCTAAGATACATAATGATAAATCTCAGCGCTTCATCAGCAATACTCACTAAAATAATTCCTGTATAACCTAATCCCCAATGAATCCCTAATAGATAACTTCCAGGTAATAATAACAACCACGTGGTCACAACACTCACGGTGACTGGATAACGTACATCCCCTGTCACGTTTAATAAATCTACAATTAGATTATTAATTGCACGTATCGGTTCTAATCCAAAAAGAATAACAAGATAGTAAATGATTAAATGATAGGTTTGTAAGTCGTGTGTTATCCAACGTCCACACATTATAAATACTATAAATACACACGTCATAATCATGAAAGATTGTGTGATATTAAACCAAATACTTTTTATAACAACTTTCTTTAAAGTTCGGTAACGTCGTCGGGATATAAATTTCCCTAAATAAATTTGGCTAGCAGCACTAAATGCCATAGCACAACTAAAGGACAGTCCGCTTAGTACAGTGGAAACAGATTTCGCAGCGATGACTTGAGTGCCTAACATCGCAATAAATGCAGTTGAAAATGTCTGCGCAAAATTATAAGAAATTTGTTCACCTGCTGTTGGGATACCTAATGTCGAAACCTGATATATTTTCTTCCAGCTCAGCTTGAAGTAGTGCTTGAATGGACGGAAAATTTGTATCAGCACAATCAAAGCTAAAGTACATCCCAATAAACGACTGAACGCTGTTACCACCGCGACACCTAATACAGGGTTACCTACATATTCTGGAATAATAAAGAGTACGATACCGTTCAAAATGATATTAGTCACGTTACTAATGATAGTAATGCGTGTAGCTGATGATGCATGATTCATGACACGTAATACAGTACCAATATACATGTGACAGGTCGTTAAAGTGAGTACACTCAATATAATCATTCCAAATTGATAGGTCAGTTTGAATATATCTTGAGGTACCTGAAAAAGTCGTAAGATAAGTTCGAATGCGAGCCCAATCACAATCGTAAATACGATAGATACTATGATATTGAATAACAAATTATGATAAATCTCTTGTGAAATACTTGAAGGTTGATGTTCCTTCAAGTGAACAATACGTATATTTGTACCCACATGAATGATTGTAATCAGAAACGTGATGAGCATGAGTATTTGGCTTATCATTCCCGAAGCAGCAACGGCATCAGTGCTATAGCTGTTTAACATCAATGTATCAGCTTGTCCCATGATGAGTATGAAAAGTTGTTCTATTAAAATAGGAATGTATAAAGCCCGAAACGTTCTTTTAGAAACGATCATCAAATTCTAACACTTTCGATTTATATATAGCGTCAGGTTGCAACTCAATTAATCTAGCCCCACGTTGTAAATCACCATAAGTATTGTAACCACCAACACGACCAAAGCTAAGGCGAATCCCATATAAATTAATCGTAAAATCATTGTCATGGTCATGACCGCAGAACATACCTTCAATATCACCGTTTAGTAACATCTGACTAAATAATCCGGAATTAATTTTTGAGCACGCAATAGGTTCATTGAAAATGCCATGATATTCATCAATATTCTCAACTTCTCTATATTCTTGTAATGGAATATGTGTAAATAATAAGTTATGTTGAAATTGAGTTTGATATGCTAGATGTGTTTCCCTTAGCCAATTCACATGTTCAGGTCTTATAAAATCATAATCACCTATGCCAAATGGGTTATAGTCTCCTCCATCAATAACATAAAGTACATGTGTGACTGTATCGTTGTTTACAACTTCTATTGTATAAGCTTCTTTATCATCAACAATAAGGCTATGATTTTTCTGTACATAGTTGGTGGAATATTGGTCCTCAATAGCGCGTAAGTCTGAACGTTTGAGATGCCCCTCTGTATCGTGATTACCAAATGTCGTTGCAATTTGCGTATCATATCGATTTAAATACTCCATTAATTCCTTATAAACGCGACCTGAATCAATGACGCCTTCAGACCAAATTTGGTCACCTGTTAATACTGTGATGTCAGGTTGATAGTGTGTCATCATATGATGAATTAAATCGTAAGTTTTTTGATCTTTTTCATCATTGTGTGGCCCAATATGTAAATCGCTTAATTGTAGAATTGTAGTCATTGTTTCGTCTCCTTTACTCTTTTGTCGAACCGATAGTTATACCTTTTACAAAATGCTTCTGAACAAATGGGAAGAGGAATAATACTGGAATTGTTAATAGTACAATCATTGCCATCTGCATTGAGTCCCCTGTAATTGTCAACTTGTCTAACATCGCATATGAACCTGACTTTTGTTTTAAAGCATCTGCAATGGCAGCTTGTTTCGTTAGCATATCTTGTAAAACAGTAGCTAACGGTTTGAGGTTTGGATTACGTACGAAGAATGCACCTGTAAACCAATCATTCCACTGACTCACGGCGTTAAATAATGTAATTGATGCCACCACGGGTTTACTCATGGGTAAGACAATTTTCCAAAAGATTTGAAAGTCATTACAACCATCTACTCTAGCGGCTTCAATCACACTACTAGGTAATTGATTGAAGAATGTACGCATAATTAAAATGTTATAAACGCTATAAAGTGACGGTAAAATGTATACCCAGAATGTATCTGTTAAATGAAGTTGATTTAATAGGATATAAAGTGGTACAACACCGGCACTGAATAACATCGTAAAGACTAGGAAGAATGAGATGATTCTTCGAAACGGTAAACTTTTGATTGTTAGAACGTATGCAGCCATAGCTGTTAATATGACGCTTAGTATCGTTCCTATGAC
>ERZ1023445.195-NODE-195-length-9585-cov-9.542812_pt1 | contig 9585 bp, 8 predicted proteins | sample MGYA00380522_ERZ1023445 | MGnify/ENA primary metagenome ERZ1023445 (study PRJEB33173, sample SAMEA4830297) | metagenome | study: EMG produced TPA metagenomics assembly of the PRJEB25223 data set...
CATCACGAAATACATTCACTTATGCTATTAAATTTGATAGCGACTTATAAAATGAAAGGGGCGCATCCCATGAAAAACATCAAGAAACCCTTTGATTTAAAAGGTAAGTCATTGCTAAAAGAGTATGATCTTACAGGTGAAGAATTTGAAGGTCTAATCGATTTTGCTATGACATTAAAAAAATATAAACAACAAGGCACACCACATCGATATTTAGAGGGTAAGAACATTGCTTTACTCTTCGAAAAGACATCTACTCGGACGCGTGCCGCATTTACAGTCGCATCTATTGATCTAGGTGCACACCCTGAATTTTTAGGGAAAAATGATATTCAATTAGGAAAAAAAGAATCTGTTGAGGATACTGCTAAAGTTTTAGGCAGAATGTTTGATGGAATTGAATTTAGAGGTTTTTCACAAAAAACTGTTGAACAATTGGCCGAATTCTCTGGAGTACCAGTATGGAATGGGTTAACTGATGATTGGCATCCTACACAAATGTTAGCTGATTATATGACAATTAAAGAAAATTTTGGATATTTAAAAGGCATCAACCTAACTTATGTAGGAAACGGACGTAATAATGTTGCACATTCGCTTATGGTGGCGGGTGCGATGCTTGGCGTAAATGTACGTATTTGTACACCCTCATCATTAACACCGAGAGATGTATATTTTAATATTGCTAAAGATCAAGCGTCTAATTATGGAGGTTCAGTTAAGATGACTGATAACATTCATACTGCTGTCAAAGATGCAGATGTTATTTATACTGATGTTTGGGTATCAATGGGTGAAGAAAGTGAATTCGAAACACGTATTCATTTATTGAAAGACTATCAAGTTAATAGAAAAATGCTTAATTTAACCGGTAAAGTAGATACGATATTTTTACATTGTTTACCAGCTTTTCATGATACACAAACAGAATATGGGCAGAATATTTTTAAAAAATATGGCTTAACTGAAATGGAAGTGACAGACGAAATCTTTAGAAGTGAGCATTCTAGAGTGTTTGATCAAGCTGAAAATCGAATGCATACGATTAAAGCCGTGATGGCAGCAACTTTAGGCTAGATTTACTACAAGAAAAATAATTAGGGATAAGATCACGTGTATGCTTTATTAAATAAACGAATATTTAATTTTGCAAATATTGTCACATAATAAAAATAACTTTTTTCAAAATCATGTTGAGAGGCTGATATAGAACTTCTGACAATGACTATCAAAGATGTGTCGTTACTCATCTATATCTTTCCGCTATACATCTATATATGCATGTGTATTTTAAAAGGCATATACGTTTTCAATCCCTCCTTCTAAAGGAGAAATGAATATGAATGACACAGGAGATAAAAGATTAAGTCGAACATCATTAATCGGTCTTGTTATAGGTTCGATGATTGGTGGCGGTGCTTTCAATATTCAATCTGATATGGGAGGCCACGCTGGAGGATTAGCAATTATAATTGGATGGTTGATTACTGCTATAGGAATGATTTCATTAGCACTTGTCTTTCAAAACCTAACTAATGAACGATCTGATTTAGATGGTGGTATTTATAGTTATGCTCAAGCAGGTTTTGGTGATTTTATAGGGTTTGCAAGTGCTTGGGGATATTGGTTCTCAGCTTTTTTAGGTAATGTCGCATATGCAACGTTATTAATGTCTTCTATAGGGAACTTCTTTCCAATATTTAAAGGGGGCAACACATTTCCTAGTATCATAGTGGCATCAATATTATTGTGGAGTGTGCACTTTTTAATATTAAAAGGAGTTGAGACGGCTGCTTTAATCAATAGTATTGTCACTATTACAAAATTAATTCCTATCTTATTAGTGATTATATGTATGATTGTAGCCTTTAATTTTAATACATTCAGGATAGGTTTCTTTGGAATGGATGGATATGGATCATTATCATTTCATTTCGCTAATACGATGTCACAAGTTAAAAGTACGATGTTAGTGACAGTTTGGGTATTTATTGGTATTGAAGGTGCTGTTGTATTCTCCGGAAGAGCTAAAAATAAAAAAGATGTTGGAACTGCCACTGTTATCGGACTTATTTCAGTATTGCTCATTTACTTCTTGCTGACTGTATTAGCACAAGGTATTGTGATTCAAAATCATATTTCTAAACTTGAGGCACCATCAATGGCACAAATTTTAGCTTATATAGTTGGTGATTGGGGAGCAACATTTGTCAATATTGGTCTTATTATTTCAGTATTAGGTGCATGGCTAGGTTGGACATTACTCGCCGGAGAGTTGCCTTTTATTGTAGCTAAAGATGGTTTGTTTCCTAAGTGGTTTGCAAAAGAAAATAAAAATGGGGCACCTATGAACGCCTTATTCATTACTAATGTATTAGTTCAAATATTCCTTATTAGTATGCTGTTTACCAAAAGTGCTTATCATTTTGCATTTTCTCTCGCGGCAAGTGCTATACTTTATCCATACATGTTCAGTGCGTTTTATCAGGTGAAATATACAATAGAACACAAGTTAACTGCAACGCCTAAACAATGGATTATAGGAATTCTAGCATCTATTTATGCAATTTGGCTGGTATACGCGTCAGGTATAGATTATTTGTTACTTACCATGTTGCTCTATATCCCGGGGATTATCGTCTATGTTGTTGTTCAAAAAAATAATCAAAAGCGACTTACACAATTTGACTATATTTTCTTCGGTCTTATCGTTATTTTAGCATTGATAGGGTTATTACGATGATGTAATTCATATTTCTAAATGTTATAGATATTGATTAATCATGAGTTAAAAAGGGAGTTTAATCGATAAAAAATCAAAGAAAGAAAAGTATATAAAATATTTGATATATAAACTATTGGTATAATAAGAACAGTGGTTCATAGTAAATATTGTCTGTAGTATATACAGAATTGTAATAAATTTTAAATCGGAGATATTTTAGCATCCCCTTTGACCATAGTCTAAGGCAGTAAGGAGTTATTTTTATGACTGGAAATCAAATATTTTGTAGAGAAAATGAACTTGATGAAAGTTTTAAACAATTAGCATCTTATATCAATATTCCTGTAGGCGTATTACTGCCATTTAAAAGTCAATGTTTTGTGAGACATTACAACAAAGGACAAATTGTCTACTATTCGTCTGATGAAACCACGCATATTTACCTACTCTTAAAAGGTAATATTATGAGAGAAAATTTTAATTTGAATGGTGATGTATATCGATATCTGAATAGAGAAAAAGTGCTCTTTCCTTTAAATAACTTATTTCAAGATAAAGTTCCTAATGAAATGTGTACAGCCCTAACAGATTGCGAAATGATTGGAATACCAAGAGATTTAATAGAATATTTATGCAAAAATCACGAAGAGATTTTTGTGAAATTATTCTCCTTATTAAGCGAAACACAGTGTCAACATATTGAATACAATATGGCTTTAACGAGTAAATTAGCTAAAGAACGCGTGACTAAGATTTTACGTTACCTATGTCAAACAGTAGGTTATGATCATGACGAGTTTTATGAAATTAAGCATTTTATGACAATACAGTTATTGAGTGATATGGCAGGAATATCTAGAGAAACGACGAGTCATATCATAAATGAACTTAGAGAAGAGAAAATACTATTTAAAAACAGTAAAAATTGGTTGGTTAGTAAAGACTTATAATGAGTGCGTATCACTCATACATAATTGAAAAAAAGCGATGGTCGGATAGATTTTCATGAAATCATTCACTATCGTTTTTTTATTTCAATATTTATTGTTTTAGAAATACATCATATTTAAAGGTTAGGCAATCGATACTAAATCAACTTGTTTAATGTAAAGAATAAAATTTTAGTTCCTCATTGGAAAGTATAGAAATTTATATAATCTATAGTCAAAGTTGCTTTTTTTCTATAAATTAATGAAAAGAATAAGTAAAATAATAGATAATACAGTAGAGGAGTGACATATATGGCTTTAATAACAATGAATTACAATTCACCAACGATAGGAATGCATCAAAATTTAACGATTATTTTACCGGAGGATGTAACATTCTTTGATAGTTCAACAACAACGAAACAATTGCAATCAATGTTGTTATTGCATGGATTGTCTAGCGATGAAACAACTTACATAAGATATACAAGTATCGAGCGTTATGCAAATGAACATCAACTTGCGATTATAATGCCTAACGTCGATCATAGTGGCTATGCAAATATGGTATATGGAAATAGTTACTATGATTACATATTAGAAATTTACGAATATGTACATCAAATTTTACCACTATCTAGAAAAAGAGAAGATAATTTTATTGCAGGACATTCAATGGGCGGTTATGGAACGATTAAATTTGCGCTAACTCAAAGTGATAAATTTGCTAAAGCTGCACCACTTTCAGCAGTTTTCGAAGCACAACGTTTCATTGACTTGGATTGGACTGATTTTTCCCCTCAATCTATCACAGGCAACAATACTCAAATTAAAGGTACAGAACTCGATACATACTATTTACTTGATCAAGCAATCGATTCTAATGTAGATATTCCTGAATTGTTTATCATGTGTGGTAAAGAAGACTTTTTATATCATGATAACCTTCAATTTATTGAGACATTAAATAAAAAAGGGGTTTCTTATAAGTTTGAAGATGGTCCGGGAGATCATGATTATGCCTATTGGGATAGAGCTATTAAACGTGCGATTGAGTGGTTTGTTCAGTAATGATACAAAGGATTGAATTTGGATATATAGACGTAAGTCTTATTAAACGAATATGAAAATGATTGTTACTCGTCTTAGTATTTTCACTTATTGATTTTGTGCGGTGTTACTGTTAATCCAGATGAAAGGTAAGTTAACTATAGTTATTTGTTAAAATCGACATGTTCACATATCGTATATTGTTTATTAAAGTGTATAGCGATATGATGAAAATAAATACAAAGGTTTATAGAAGGGGAGAAAGCATTAGAAAATGAAAACAGTATCTAAATATTTTGTATATATGATGATATTAGTTACGTTTTTTATAGTTGTTAGTGGGTGTACGATTAATCAATCTTTTGACGATAAACAAAATACAAATAAAACAATACGTGTGGTTGCTGTAGGTGATAATTTAATTCACCCAGTTATATATAAAGATGCACAAACCACAGGGAATAGTTTTGATTTTAAACCTATGTATCAACCAGTAAAAAAAGACATTCAAAAAGCAGATATTGCTTTTGTTAACCAAGAGTCCCCATTAGGTGGAGATGATAGACCTTATTCAGGATTTAAAAATTTTAATACACCGAGTAGTATTGCTCAGGATTTAGTAGATATTGGCTTTAATTTTATAAATGGTGCAAACAATCATGCCTTAGATCAAGGTGAGCAAGGTGTAAGAAATCATATTCATACTTGGAACAAATTTAAAGATCAAGTTTTGTTCACGGGGGTATATGAATCAGAACAAGCACACCGTCAAATTCCTATTAAAACAATTAAAGGTGTGAAAGTTGCTTTATTAAGTTACACATTTGGTACAAACGATCATCAACCGAGTCATGATTTTACGGTAGATACGTTTGATGAAAATAAAATTAAGCAAGATGTTAAGAAAGCTAAACAACAAAGTGATGTAGTACTTGTTTCAGCGCATTGGGGTAATGAAGGTAAGCATCAACCTAACGTCACTCAAAAGAAATATGCACAAATTTTCGCTGATGCAGGCGTTGATGTTGTTTTAGGTACGCACCCACATGTAATTCAACCAGTAAAATGGGTTAAGGGAAGTGAGGGGAATCGTACACTTGTAGCATATTCATTAGGGAATTTCTTGAACGGTCAGTCAACAGGGAATGAAAGTAATGATTTATTAGGACGAATAGATTTTAAAATTAGTAAGAAAGATAAACAGTTTCAAGTTCAAGATGTGAAGTGGAGAAGTATGGTGAATTATTACGAATTGACTCAACACCAAAACCAGTTCCTTAAGTCGAACTTTAAAGTGATGATGCTAGATGACTATAATGACAAAGATGCCACTCATCATGGTCGCAATCAAATGTATAGTTCTTCGATGAGCCCAGTACACTTACGAGATATCACACGTTCAGTTATTGATAAACAATATTTAGACAATCGGAGTTTATAGAGAATTCAAATAAGCCTCACATTAAAGAATGTGGAGGCTTATTTGTATGTTTGGAATTTTTAACTCGAAAGTTAAAACAAATTCTAAAACTATAGCAATGGCTAAAGATATGATTAAGCTCATTAAAAAAGAGTGTCTTAATAATGATTTATTAGATTCATAAATGTTTGTGATTATTCATACATATTACTTTTAATAGATATAAAAATATAACGTTAAATGAATGTTGTTTCACGGGAAACGTCATTTTTTAAGTTTCTACTTCTATAAAGATATATTTAACACCCGTATAACTAGAGAATCATACGGGTGTTTGAATTACTTATATTATAGAAATTTAAAAAGATATTAAGATGATTTGTTTTGTGATGCGAATGCTTTAGCTATATTACTTAATTTAGCTGGTGCATCTTCAACAGCCATTTTCACTTCTACAAAGTGCATGCAATCACTATTAGATTTAATATTTTCGAAGGTGAGCATGAGTTCTTCTGAAGTGTTTACATCATGAACTAAAACATTGTCACCACCAAATACAGAAGGTAATGATTTGTAATCCCACATGCGAATGTCATTGTAAGGTTCTTTCATACCATGAATCATTCTCTCAACTGTATAACCATCGTTATTAATTACAAATATCACAGGGGTTAAATTTTGACGAATCATTGTAGATAATGATTGAACAGTTAATTGTAGTGATCCATCACCAATTAATAGAATGTTTCGACGATATGGATTTGCAATTTGTGTTCCTAGCGTTGCTGGTAGTGTATAGCCGATAGATCCCCATAATGGTTGTCCGATAAAAGTATTATCTTTGTACAAGGCTAAGTCATAAGCACCAAAGAATGATGTACCTTGTTCAGCGATTAAAATATCATCTTGTTGTAAAAAATCTTGCATCATATTGAAATAAGTCTCTTGAGTTAATGGCTGATCACTAAGTTCGTAATTGTGTGCTTGTGGTCTCTCATATTGTGGGAAATCATTAGTGTTTTTGTAGTGAATATACTTATTTAAACCATTTAATATATTTGGTAATGAAAATGCTTCGATGCATGTATCATTAATTTTAAATTCATTATGATTTAGCATAATCACATCATTAATATCAAATTGATATGAGAACCCAGCTGTTGCAGAATCTGTTAATTTAGCACCAATATTCAAAATAGCATCACTTTGATTAACATAATCTTGAATATCTTGTTCTGCTATTGAACCATCAAAGATGCCCATATAATAAGGGTTTTCTTCATTAAATGCACCTTTACCTAAAGATAACTGAACAACTGGAATTTGAGTTTGATTAACGAATTGTTCGAGTTCTTTATGCAGATGGAAACTATTTATTTCATGGCCTGTAATAATGACAGGTTGTGATGCCGATTCAAGTTTGTCTTGAACCATATTGATATAACTTTGAACGTTTTTTTGTGGTTCGACTTCTGGTTTGAATGGGTTTGAAATTTCAATCTCTGTTAGTGCGACATCAATAGGTAAATGAATGTGAACTGGACGACGTTGTTGAATCGTCGCGTTGATTACTCTTGGAATTTCTGTGGTAGCATTATCAGGTGTAATATAAGTTTGCGCAGTTGTAATAGGCTCAAACATTTTTCTATAATCATCAAAAGTTCCTTCGCCAAGGGAATGGTGAACGTATTTTCCTTCTTGTTCTACAGCTCGAGTAGGTGCCCCAGTGATGGCAATAACTGGCACACGCTCAGCATAAGATCCAGCGATTCCGTTGACAGCACTTAATTCACCCACTCCAAATGTTGTTACCATTGCACCGATGCCATTAATACGTGCATATCCGTCGGCAGCATAACTTGCATTAAGCTCATTTGTATTACCAATCCATTTAATATGATTATGTGCAATAATATCGTCTAAAAAGGCTAGATTAAAATCTCCTGGGACACCAAAAACTTTGTCAGCACCTGCTGAATAAACCGCGTCCATTAAATATTGTCCTACGCGTTGTTTCATATATAATTCCACCTTTGATTTCTTTTATCTTACAAGTATCATATTAACGTCAATCTGAAATAAAGTCAACTAAGTTGACCTATTAAAAGTTTGAACAGTTTCTGAAATATATGACTATCAGTCAAAAGTTTATTATAATAACGATATTGAATAAAAAAGGATAGTGTTAAATGTCTAAAAATAAAAATGATTACGAACATATGCTGTTTTACTTCGCGTATAAGACTTTTATTACTACAGCGGATGAAATTATTGAGCAATATGGCATGAGTCGCCAACATCATCGATTCTTATTTTTCATTAATAAATTACCGGGTATAACAATTAAAGAACTTTTGATTACGCTTGAAATATCTAAACAAGGATCGCATGCAACGTTACGTAAATTAAAAGAAGAAGGTTTAATCGTCGAACAAACATCTAAGCAGGATAGACGAGTAAAAAAACTTTTTACCACTGAAGCGGGTGATGATTTAATAGGTAAGTTAAACCAAGCACAAGATGAATTAATTCAACAGACACTACAAAAAGTAGGGCATGATTGGTATGCGATGATGGAAGAACTAGCTAATTATCGTGAAGGCTTCAAAACAATTGAACATTTGAAAGAAGATTAATAAAGATTTTGGAACATAAAGGTCTTAGACGAAGAAAAAGACAATTTCTATATTTATTCAATAGAAATTGTCTTTTTTATAATTGTATAAAGAAAACCATGCGCTATGCGTATGGTTCAGAAAAGGTTTTACCGTTATCTAAAAAAACATCTCATCATGCTAGAATATATATTGGTCAGCCAACCAAAATATTCAACACGAGGAGATGCTTTTTAATGTCATCTGACACAAACAGTTTAGCACATACAAAATGGAATTGTAAGTATCACATAGTCTTTGCACCAAAATATAGAAGACAAGTGATATACGGAAAAATCAAAAGAGATATTGGAGTTATTTTACGTCAACTATGTGAAAGAAAAGGCGTAGAAATAATAGAAGCAGAAGCATCTAAAGATCATATTCATATGTTAGTTAGTATTCCACCTAAATTAGGAGTATCCTCATTTGTTGGATATTTAAAAGGTAAAAGCAGTTTAATGATTTTTGATAGACATGCTAATTTAAAATATAGATATGGAAATAGAAAGTTTTGGTGTAAAGGATTTTATGTAGATACAGTAGGTAGAAATAAAAAGGTAATTGAAAATTACATTCGTAATCAATTACAAGAAGATATCGTTGCAGATCAAATTTCAATGGAAGAATACCTAGATCCCTTTACAGGAGAAGAAATTAAAAAAAGACGAAAAAAATAGTACCCCTTTAGGGGTGCTGGGAAAGTAGTGCAGTTGGCTGACCTATCAGTGCCCTTTTAGGGCTGGCCAGTAAGAAAGGCTTATAGCCGTAGAACAAACCACCCGTTCATACGGGTGGTTTTGATTT
>ERZ1023445.198-NODE-198-length-9360-cov-7.877808_pt1 | contig 9360 bp, 9 predicted proteins | sample MGYA00380522_ERZ1023445 | MGnify/ENA primary metagenome ERZ1023445 (study PRJEB33173, sample SAMEA4830297) | metagenome | study: EMG produced TPA metagenomics assembly of the PRJEB25223 data set...
CAGCCTGTAGTCTTCAGCTTGTCCTGTTCCCTCAAGAGTCTCGCCAAAATACTTTATATTCATATGTAATTTTACATTAAAATACTTTGAAAAATAAGGCCCTTACGTACAATTTAATAAATACCAATAAACAAAATTAACGAGGTGCCTTATGTATAAAGATTATAACATGATTCAACATACTCTACTAATGGGAACTTCAGTTCTTATCCCCACAAATAATATTTCACGACATGTAAATGATATTGTAGAAACAATTCCCGATACTGAATTCGATGAATTCAGACATTATCGTGGCTTAATATAAGAAAAGTAACAGCTCAACGAGCTGAAAATCATCAAAAAAATTATAAAAAAGACAATTTCTATATTATTTCAATAGAAATTGTCTTTATTTACTTATCTTGGACCTTTTTGTCCCAGCCTCTCCATTTCTATAATATTACTATTCTATTTTTCATTAATCACATTTAAAAATCGCTGAAGCTCTTCTGTTTTGGGGTGATTAAATATATCTTCAGGCGTACCTTGTTCTGCAATGACGCCCTCATGAATAAAAGCAATTTGATTGGAAACTTCTTTGGCAAAACGCATCTCGTGAGTCACAATGACCATTGTCATACCTTCGTCAGCCAATTCTTTAATGACTTTTAATACATCATTGACCAATTCAGGATCAAGTGCAGATGTTGGCTCATCAAATAACATCACTTTAGGATTCATGGCTAATGCACGAGCAATTGCGACACGTTGTTGTTGCCCTCCTGATAAAGCATGCGGCCGTTGATCTTTAACATGTACCAATCCAACCTTAGCCAATAAATTCATTGCTTCTTCATTAGCCGTTGCTTTATTCATCTTTTTAACTGTTATAAGACCTTCCATAACGTTTTCTAATGCAGATTTATGTGGAAATAAATTATAATTTTGAAAAACCATTCCTGATTGTTGTCTTACTTTAATTTGAGATTTCTTATCTTTAGTGTTATATGTCATGCCATTAACATACACTGTACCTTCAGTAGGTATCTCTAAAGCATTAATCATTCTAAGTAAAGTTGTTTTACCTGAACCTGAACGTCCAATTAGTGTCACAACTTCACCTTGATTAATTTTCAAATCAATACCTTTAATCACTTCAGTTTCATTAAAAGACTTATGGATATGAGACAATTCAATCATGAGCGATACCCTCTTTCAATGCGTGATTCATACCATCCTTGGATAATTGAGATGATAAAACATACGACCCAATACATTAAAGCTACTAACAAATAAATAGTTAGATACTCATACGTTGTCGAAGCAACTTCTTGTGCCTTTCTAAACATCTCTGCAACAAGAATAAATCCAAGTAATGATGTATCTTTAATTAAACTTAAAAATGTGTTTCCTAGTGCTGGTATAGATACACGAATAGCTTGTGGTAAGATAATACGTTGCACAGTTTGTCTATAGTTCATACCTATAGAATAAGCCGCTTCTGTTTGTCCTTTAGGAATAGACAATATACCTCCTCGTATAATTTCAGAAGCATAAGCACCAACATTTAAAGATAAACCAATGACTGCAGCAATAACAGGTGCAAGTGTCCATTGATTATCAGCATTGTTAGTTACCAATCTTCCAAGCTCCGGTATACCATAAAAAATAATAAATAACTGTACAATCATAGGTGTACCACGAATAATTGATACATAGACACGCGCAATACCTCTAAGCAATTTACTGGTTGATATACGCATAAGTGCAGTAAACAATGCAATGATTAAACCTAGAATGAAAGTGACCAAAGTAATAGGGATTGAGTATTTCACCAATCCCTCTAACATTGGACCAAATGCTTGTTTGGCTGCATCTAATGCATGTTGTTGTTCATTATTCAGGTTTAGAAACATCTTGACCAAACCATTTCTTACCAATTTTAGCTAATTCACCATTATCTCTAATTTTTTCTAGGCCTTTATTAAATTTCTCAATCGTTTTTTCATCAACCTTCTTAGAGAATGCAAATGCTGATTTATTTTGTTCTGCATGTCCTTTGATTGCTTTAATTTTAGCATTAGGCTTTTGTTTTCTGTAATCTAAGTAAGATAAACTGTCGTTAAATGTACCATCTACACGTTTAGATAATAGTAAGTCCATTGATTGATTAAATCCATCTACCTTAGTAATGTCCGCACCCTTATCTTTAGCCAATTGACCATAATTAGACGTAAACGTTTGTGCTAACTTTTTACCTTTTACATCATTGAATGATGTAATATCTTTTTCATTTTCACGAACAACAAGTACAGCACTTGAATATGTGTAAGGTTCAGAGAATTTATATTTTTTCTCTCTATCTTTATTCACACCCACTTGATTTGCAATAACATCAAAACGACCAGCATCTAATCCTGCAAACATTGAATCCCATGACGTTTCATTAAACTTAAGTTTAAGATTTTCTTCTTTTGCAACTGCTTTAATCACATCAATATCATAACCTGTTAATTGATCTTTTTTATTATGGTAAGTAAAGGGCGCATATGTACCTTCCGTACCAACTCTTAACGTATCCTTGTCTTTACTGCTTGATTGATTATCTTTATTGTTAGATGAATTGTTGCCACAGGCTGCTAAAACAAAAACAAGTGCAACAATGCAAAGTAAAAGTCTTTTCATTTAATCAAACCCCTTATTCTTATTATTCTAATCGGAATAAAAATATTTTATCCCGTTATTACATAATAGTCAATAAAGAGTTACTTGCTAACAAGTGTTCAGAAAGTTCAAACTCTATTAACTATTATTTTAAACTATTTACAAATCGTAATAATTACTATTTACAAATAACTTAATTTCTTTCATAATAGTGTTATACAAGGAGGAAGATAAAATGAAACAGAATTTACAAACAGCAAGACGCAACCTCAATAGTCCTAACATCAAAACACGAAAACGTGCTTTAAAAATAATAAAACAGCATCAACGTTCGAAATAAATGTAACATTCGTCAATTATTTTAATTTAATTCGCTCAATAACTTAGGTTTCATAAATTTATCTATAATTTAATTGTTTTAAATATCACTTCACGCAAAAAACAAGCCATTCAATGAAATCAATACTGACCATTGAATGGTTTATTTATTATGATATGAAAATGTTCTAAACTATATACATCTTGTTATAAATAATATTTATCCTTAACAACTAAATCATCTGTAAGTTCATATACTAGTGGTGCACCTGTTTTAATTTCATATCCAACGATATCTTCTTCTGATAAACCTTCTAAATACTTAATTAATGCGCGAATGGAATTTCCGTGGGCCGAAACAAGTACAGTTTTATCATCTAATAGGTGTTGTGAAATATGATCAGTCCAGAACGGAACAACTCGTTCTAATGTATCTTTCAAACTTTCACAATAAGGCATCATACGGTGATCAATATGTTGATAACGACGATTTTTTAAATATGCTTCTCGTTGTTCTTCACTTTCTCTAGGCGGACGTACATCATATGAGCGTCTCCATTGATGCACCTGATCTTCCCCCCATTTTTTTCTCGCATCATCTTTATTTAAACCTTGTAAACCACCATAATGTCGTTCATTTAAACGCCAACTTTTATAAACAGGAATCCACTGTTGGTCAGAACCTGCTAAAATATATTGTGTTGTTTCTAAAGCTCTAGTGAGTAAAGAGGTAAACGCAATATCAATTTCAATTTGATTGTCGTAAATTTTTTTACCTGCTGATTGCGCCTCTTCAATTCCTTGTTTTGATAGTTTGACATCGGCCCAACCTGTAAATAAATTTTTCGCATTCCATTCACTTTGTCCGTGCCGACATAGTATTAATTTTGGCATAAATAAAAACTTCCTTTCTATAATCTAAATTTAGTTACAATGAATTAACTACAAATCCATTTAAATATCAGTCAATGTAGTAATTCCATTAAAATAGCACTAGTAATAAATTGATTCTTTTTTCTCTACCCTTACTTTTATTATAGAACTATAATTCTTAATTTCTCAAATGATAATATGGCTATTTTAGTAATTTCCCGGTAATGATTCTGGTTTAAAATAAAAAAAGTCAACCACTACCTTATGGTCAGGTAATGATTGACTTCTTATATATTTTATTTTACTTCGTCTTTTGTAGTATAGGGTTCTGGATGTACATATACAGACGAAATTCCTTTATTATGCAAATGAATTTCAACTTTATCACAAATCTGATGTGCTTCATAAAGTGAAAGATAAGGATCTACTACAATGGTCACATCAATAAAGATACTACTTCCATGATATCTACCTTTAATATTATTAACATCAATTACATCTTCAACTTCTAATATGTCTAGTCTGTATTCTTCTAAATCTTGTTCATTGAAACCATCACTTAGGGTGAAAATCGACTCTTTAAAAATTCCAAAACCTGTATACACGATTAATAAACCTAAAATATTTGCCAATATAATATCGATAATTGGAAATCCAATTTGTGTGAACATTAGACCAATGGCAGTGCCAATACTGACTAAACTATCAGATAAATTATCTTTAGCTGCTGATTTTAATGAGCTACTTTTCGTTCTTTTAGATAATCGATAATTAATAGCAAAGACACATAACATCACAAGTCCACTGATCATACTTATAATAATAGTAATAAAGTTAGGAATATGTGAATCATGTGTAAATAATCTCGGAAAGTTTTCTATAATAACTTGTATTCCCACAAACATGATAATGAATGATACTAGCAATGTGGAAATATTTTCAGATTTTAAGTGCCCATATGGGTGGTTTTGATCAGCAGGTTTAATAGAGATTTTAAGTCCGACGATAACTGCTACTGAAACTAAAATGTCTGTCATGTTATTTAAAGCATCCGCTCTAACTGCCGCCGAATCATAAACATATCCAGTCATATATTTCGCAATAGAAAGTATAATATAGATGACTAAACTAAGAAATGCACCTCGTTGCGCTAACTTCAAATTTTCATTTTGAGTCACCTTCACTTACCACCTTTATTTTTTGCTAATATTAGTATGAATTATCAGTTCCACAATGACAACGTTTTTTTATTTCTACATTTTTTATATTCCTCATCTAATTATTTCATTAGATATGCCTAAAAAAATACTTTCCTTCACTTCATTATTTATTTATTTAAAAATAAGCCTTGTACATATATGAATATGTAAAGACTTATATACATTAAATTTTTCTAAATACGAATTGGTAAATATTTGAAAAAGAAATTCAATTCATCTTAAAGGAAAAAATAGTGCTTATGATTACGTTAAACTTTATCTCTAAGTAACCACTTAGAAAGTATGAATGTCACTGGGATTGTAATGATTAGACCCGCAAAAGGTGCAATTTCTGAAGCGATATTCAACCACTTTACGAATATATATAATAATAACGTTTGCATTACCATATTAACTATCTGAGTGATAGGAAATCTTAAAAACTTTTCTATTGTAGGTTTTACTTTATATACAAAATAACAATTTAAATAATATGAAATAATAAAACTTACAATAAATCCAACAATGTGACTAACCATATAATTCACATGTAACACCTTTAACAAAAATAAGTATGTTATATAGTAGTTAAAGGTATTAATTCCACCAACTATGATAAACTTTATAATCTCATAATGTATTCGGGTTAACTTCATAATATTTCTCCTTTGAACAGTTATTGTTTTGTACCATATGGGACTACTTTAAATGTGATGTCTTTGGGCAAATCATAATAGTGTTTGAAATCTTGAAGTTGTTCCTTCGACTTTGGTGTAGTCATATGAGTATATCGCTCAAATGGTAATCTTTCCAATGTTATTTTCTGATAGCGATGATGTTGTGTTATTTGTTCTTTAATGAAGTCTATTCTGTGCACACTACTAATATGTATAAAAGTAAATCCAATCATCATAATGATGCTGATGATAATCGCAAATATTTTAATTATATGTTCAAGTTGTTTAAATAGCACATCACATTGCTGAATTAAACAAAGTAATATCACGATCCATAAAGTATAAATAAAATAAAAATTTCTATAACTTATAGGCGTCACAAATAAAAGTGGCAAAACAGATGAAGCCATAGCTATAAAACTCCCCATCACAATCATTCTTATGTATCTTTGCTGTATCATTTTAAACACAACGTATATCACACTTATCATGTAAATGAAGCAAATCGTTGTATTCAAAACGGCTATAGAAAATGAAGCTTTATATAATTCAAAATGAAATTGATTGTAAACGAAGATCTTATAAATAGGTAAAGTAATTAAACCTAAGAGTAGTGGTATTTTAATATAAACTCTCATATGCTTCAGGCTTTTATTTTGCTTAAGTAAAACTATACTTACTATTGATATCACGGTAAGAATAATCATTTGATTAATAAACATATATTCTGGTACAAGCTTAAATAACGTCACACCTGCTTTATGTATCATTCCATGACTATCGGAAATTGAATAATGCGTATTTAATCCATCCTTAATTAAAAAATAATTGAAGTTTAAAAACATTATAATGTTACCTATACAACTAAGCATAAATCCTACAATTAAGAAATAACTGAGTCTTTTTTTAACAAAGAAATAGACTACCATTCCTATTAAAATAATTAAGCTATTAGCGATGGAAAGATTCTCCAAGAAGAATTGTCCAAACAAACTTACTAATAAAAATACCCATAATTGCATTTCAGAAACTGTATCGTGCGACTCAATCATTTTAACTACAGTAAAAAGAATAAAAAGTGATAGGACTGTAGCAGGTATATAACTAAAAAATCCAGTAAACCACCCGTAAGTTTCGCTATAAATTGTATTAGGTACAGTAACCATTAACACAAAACTCAAAATAAAATAAAAACGATTCGTATGTAATTGAACCATATAAGCAACTAAATAAATAACTAAAAACGAAGTTATCGCATATATCAAAGCTCTTAATATGACATTATGTACGGCTACCCATTCAAATAAATGTCCTAAATAACGACCATTTTCTTGAGTCAAATATTGGCTTAGATTAACTTTATATGCATGCCAATCCGTAGTTGATAATGGTGTTAGAATTGCCATTATAAGATAAAAGATAAAAATTCCTATTAACCAAAAAAATGATTCATATTGTTTTAAGTAATTCATTGTTGACCTCTCTGTTCTTCATGATGTAATTCAAAACTAACATTTAAACGATTATCATGTTTATTCTCTTTTTATGTGATTCATTCAATTATCTACTGAAAATATATAGACATTTATTGAAGCTTTAATCATATTAATATATACATATTGCTCATCGTCAATTTTATATTCTTATTATTATACAATTCACGTATGATTTCCATTTTAATTATCAAGATTTCTTTAGTTTAATTTCATTTTTGGATAGAATAAATATAAACCAATTGTTTAGGAAGTGATATAAATGTCACCATATAAAGTTATCATTGCACCTGATTCTTTTAAAGAAAGTATGTCGGCAAAGGAAGCTGCTTTAGCTATTAAAGATGGATTCCAAGAGGTGTTCGATTCCAGTACTATATATGACATTATTCCTATGGCTGATGGTGGCGAGGGAACAACCGAAGTATTGAAAGAAGCCTTAAATGCTACCTCTTATTGCGTAGAAGTAAAAGATCCACTTAATAGAAATATCATGGCTAGTTATGCGAGAAGCGACGAACACCAAACAGCTATCATTGAAATGGCAGCTGCTTCAGGACTAGCATTATTGAGTAAAGATGAAAGAGATCCATCTATTACAACTTCGTACGGTACCGGCCAACTCATTAATGATGCACTTAATCACGATGTTAATAAAATTATTTTAGGAATAGGTGGAAGTGCCACGAATGATGGTGGTGTAGGAATGTTAAAGGCTTTAGGTGTCTCTTTTAAAGATAAAAACAATCAAGAGATTCGCGATGGAGGTTTAGCCCTATCTCAAATAGAATACATTGATATTACTCGTATAAACCCACGATTGAAAGATGTGAATATTAAAGTAGCCTGTGATGTAACTAATCCATTATTAGGAGACAATGGAGCAACAATAGTTTATGGTCCACAAAAAGGCGCTCAACAAAAGATGATACCAAAGTTGGATTCCGCATTACGTCACTATCATGATAAAATTGAAAGAGAATTAAATATGAATGTAAAAGATATCCCGGGCGCTGGTGCTGCAGGAGGCATGGGAACAGCGTTAATTGCGTTTCTAAACGCTGAATTACGTCCTGGAATTGATGTAGTTCTTGAAGAGACTCAATTTAAACAAAGAATAAAAGATGCGAATTTAGTTGTTACTGGCGAAGGTAAAATGGATAAACAAACAATCTATGGCAAAACACCCATTGGCGTAGCTAAAGTTGCAAAATCATATGATATACCCGTCATTGCTATTTGTGGTAGTTTAGGAAAAGATTACGAAGTAATTTATCACCACGGTATCGATAGCGTGTTTAGTATCATGGAACGTCCATGCCACCTTGACGAAGCTTTGAAAGAAGGCGCACTTCATGTTAAACATACAACAACAAATATCGCACGACTTTTACAATTAAAAATTGAAAACTGATTGAGCGTAATTATTAAATGAGGTGACAATATGAAAAGAACAGATAAATATAGAGATTCATACAAATATGATGACCAATATCAAAATCATCGTAAACGTTCAGAAGAAGATATGTATCGACAACATCAAGAGTCCCAACAGAGAGCAAATTCAAATCGTGCAACACAAAGTGAAAATGATAGAGAGTATGAAAATCATCCTGAACGTTATTACAATGGAAGAGACTATCGACGTGAGCAGCAATTGGAAGAAGAAAATGAAAAATCAAGCAAAACTAAAAAATGGCTGATTGCAATCATAGTTATTTTACTCATTATTGTAGCTATCTTTATCACGCGTGCAATTATCAATCATAATAATGATAAAGTAAGTAATGACCCTAACGTTTCACAAAACTATAAAAAAGAAGTTGAAAATCAAAACGACGACATTAATCGACAAGTTGATTCAGCCAAAAGCGATATAAAAAATAAAAAGGACACCCAATCCCAAATTGATAAACTACAAAATCAAATTGATCAATTAAAACAAAATGAAGAAACTAATGCGGATTCTAAATTCACAAAATTTTATCAAAACCAAATCGACAAACTGAAAAATGCAAATAACGCGCAACTTAATAACGAAAATCAAAGTAAAGTTAACAACATGCTTGAAGACATCAATACAAAATTTGATAGTATTAAAGCTAAACTAGAAAATATCTTGAATGGATCAAATTCAGGAAACTAAAGGCATGA
>ERZ1023445.211-NODE-211-length-8176-cov-6.209211_pt1 | contig 8176 bp, 8 predicted proteins | sample MGYA00380522_ERZ1023445 | MGnify/ENA primary metagenome ERZ1023445 (study PRJEB33173, sample SAMEA4830297) | metagenome | study: EMG produced TPA metagenomics assembly of the PRJEB25223 data set...
TTTATTATCTATCGTTTCAAAAGCTAAGCCTAAAATTGGGGCATATCATTTTACAACGATTAAACCAAATCTAGGTGTTGTTTCAACGCCTGATCATAGAAGTTTTGTTATGGCAGATTTACCAGGATTAATTGAGGGCGCTTCTGATGGTGTCGGCCTTGGACATCAATTCTTAAGACATGTTGAACGAACTAAAGTGATTGTTCATATGATTGATATGAGTGGGTCAGAAGGTCGAAACCCATTAGACGATTATAAAATTATTAATCAAGAATTAATCAATTATAAACAACGCTTAGAAGATCGTCCACAAATTATAGTCGCAAATAAAATGGATTTACCTGATTCACAAGGGAATTTATCACTTTTTAAGGAACAATTAGATAACGATGTGACAGTTGTTCCTGTTTCAACTATTACGAGAGACAATATTGATCAATTATTATATCAAATTGCCGATAAGCTCGAGGAAGTTAAAGATGTTGACTTCTCGGTTGAAGAAGATGAGAATTTAGGTGTTAATCGTGTATTATATAAACACACACCATCAGCAGATAAATTTACTATTTCTAGAGATGATGACGGCGCATATGTAGTGAGTGGCAATGCTATTGAAAGAATGTTTAAAATGACTGATTTTAATAGTGATCCAGCTGTAAGAAGATTCGCAAGACAAATGCGCTCAATGGGTATTGATGATGCTTTAAGAGAGAGAGGTTGTAGCAATGGTGATATTGTTAGAATCTTAGGCGGAGAATTTGAATTTGTCGAATAGGGGTGTCTAAATTGGACAATAAAGACAATCGAAAATTTTATTTAATTAGAGAAGATGTACTACCAGAATCTGTCATCAAAACTTTAAAAGTTAAGGATGCTTTAAAAAATAATTCGAATTTGTCCATTTATGATGCTGTAAAACAATTCAATCTCTCTAGAAGTGCATTTTACAAATATAGAGAGACAATATTTCCAGTAGATGAAAAAATATTAGATCAAAGAGAATTTACTTTGATTTTATATGTAAATGATATTGTTGGAATGTTAGCCCAAGTTCTTAATGCAATCTCTCAACTTCAATTATCAGTGTTGACAATACATCAAAGTGTTCCAATTGAAGATAAAGCGACAATCACATTATCTTTAAATGCGAGAAATTCTAATTTATCCATTGATGAGGTCATTGAATCATTAAGAGAGATAAATCATGTAACTAAAGTAGACTTAATAAGTATGACTATGTAAAGGAGTACTGACATGTATGCATATATTAAAGGAACATTATCTCAGTTGTTCCCTACACATGTAGTGGTTGAGACATGTGGCATAGGTTATGAGATACAAACGCCTAATTCCTATCGTTTTCAAAAATATCTTGAAAAAGAAGTCCAAATTTATACTTCACTAATTGTACGAGAAGATGCTCAACTACTATATGGCTTTATTAATGAAGAGGAAAAAGAAATGTTTCTTAGCTTAATAAAAGTGACTGGGATAGGACCTAAATCAGCTTTAGCGATACTTGCTTCTAGTACACCACATGAAGTTAAATTAGCTATCGAAAATGAAAATGATGCTTATTTAACACAATTTCCTGGGATAGGAAAGAAAACTGCAAGACAAATTGTGTTAGATTTAAAAGGGAAGGTTACAATTACTGAAGAAAATAGTGACGATTTATTACAAACTCAAGTTAATGGTAATGAACAAAACCAAATTATATCTGAAGCACTACTAGCTTTACAAGCACTGGGCTATTCTAAACGAGAATTAACCAAAGTAGAAAAATCCCTAAACAAACATAATGTGAATAGTGTGGATGAAGCCGTTAAAATAGGACTACAAACACTAGTTTCTTAATGGAGGAAGTCAAATGGATAAAAGAATGGTCGATCAAGAATTTCATAATGAAGATACTGACTTGGAATTATCACTAAGACCAACACAATTAAAGCAGTATATAGGTCAATCCTCTATAAAAAGTAATTTAGAAGTCTTTATCAAGGCTGCCAAACTTAGACAAGAGCCACTCGATCATGTCTTGTTATTTGGTCCTCCAGGACTAGGTAAAACGACGCTATCAAATATCATTGCTAATGAGATGGAGGTAAATATTCGTACCATCTCAGGACCATCTTTAGAAAGACCAGGTGACTTAGCAGCGATATTATCTGGGTTACAGCCAGGTGATGTGTTATTTATCGACGAAATTCATAGATTAAGTAGTGTTGTTGAAGAAGTTCTGTATCCTGCTATGGAAGATTTTTTCTTAGACATCATCATCGGTAAAGGCGATGAAGCAAGAAGTATTCGAATAGATTTGCCGCCTTTTACATTAGTTGGAGCAACGACAAGAGCCGGTAGTTTAACGGGGCCATTAAGAGATCGTTTTGGTGTGCATCTTAGATTAGAGTATTATAATGAAAATGATTTAAAGGAAATAATCACGCGAACTGCAGAGGTCTTAGGAACTGACATCGATAAGGAAAGTGCCTTAGAATTAGCTCGTCGTTCTAGAGGTACACCTAGGATAGCGAATAGGTTACTAAAACGTGTAAGAGACTTCCAACAAGTAAATGAAGACGATCAGATATATATTGAAACGACTAAACGAGCATTACAATTACTGCAGGTCGATCAACACGGTTTAGATTACATTGACCATAAAATGATGAATTGTATTATTAATCAGTACAACGGTGGTCCTGTTGGATTAGATACAATTGCAGTTTCAATAGGTGAAGAACGAGTGACTATAGAAGATGTATATGAACCTTTCTTAATCCAAAAAGGTTTCTTGGAAAGGACTCCACGTGGGAGAAAAGCAACTGCTTTAGCCTATGAACACTTTAATACTACTAACGAAAAGAGGGAATAATTTGAATATCGAAGATTTCGATTATCATTTGCCAGAGTCTCTCATTGCACAAACACCACTAAAAAACAGAGACCAAAGTAGATTGTTAGTTCTTAGCAAAGATACTGGTGAGATGACACACTTACATTTTAGAGATGTCATCCATTATTTTGAGCCTGGTGATACATTGGTTCTTAATGATACACGTGTTATGCCTGCTAGATTATTTGGCCTAAAAGAAGAAACTGGTGCTAAAGTTGAAATGCTAATGCTCACCCAAATTGAGGGTAATGATTGGGAAGTTTTACTTAAACCTGCAAAGAGAATTAAAAAAGGTCATCGTCTAAATTTTGGAGATGGTAAAATCGTTGCTGAGTGTATTGAGGAACTTGAACAGGGCGGGCGTATTATGCGTCTTCATTATGAGGGTATACTCCAAGAACGCTTAGATGAATTAGGTGAGATGCCATTACCTCCATATATTAAAGAAAGATTAGATGATCCTGATAGGTATCAAACGGTTTATGCTAAAGAGAGTGGATCAGCAGCTGCACCAACAGCGGGTTTACATTTTACTGATGATTTGCTAAATAAAATTAAACAAAAAGGGGTTCATATCGCTTTTATTACATTGCATGTTGGATTAGGAACCTTTAGACCCGTAAGTGTTGAAAATATCGATGATCACGAAATGCATAGTGAGTATTATCAAATGACACAAGAAACGGCTGATTTATTAAATAAAACAAAAGAAAGTGGGAAGCGTGTGATATCAGTTGGAACAACATCAACACGTACATTAGAAACGATACGTCGTGATCATCCTCAATTTGTTGCCACAAGTGGATGGACTGATATCTTTATTTATCCTGGCTTTGAGTTTAAAGCGATAGATGGGTTAATTACTAATTTCCACTTACCTAAATCAACGTTAGTCATGCTAGTATCAGCATTTAGTAGTAAAAAATATATTTTAAACGCTTATCATAAAGCAGTTGAAATGGAGTATCGATTCTTTAGTTTTGGAGATGCAATGTTAATTATATAAAAGAATGTGAGGTTTAACATATGCCTGCAGTGACATATGAGCATATAAAAACATGTAAACAATCCGGTGCCAGATTAGGAATTGTACATACACCGCATGGATCTTTTGAAACACCAATGTTTATGCCGGTTGGGACAAAAGCAACAGTTAAAACAATGAGCCCGGAAGAATTAAGAAACATAGAAGCAAAGATTATATTAGGAAACACATATCATTTGTGGTTACAACCTGGAAATGATATTATCAAGCACGCTGGGGGATTACACAAATTCATGAATTGGGACGGTCCAATTTTAACAGATTCTGGTGGTTTCCAAGTATTTAGTTTAAGTAATTTGCGTAAAATTTCTGAAGAAGGTGTAGAATTTAGACATCATACCAATGGCTCAAAACTATTTTTGAGTCCCGAGAAGTCTATGCAAATACAAAATGATTTAGGTTCTGATATTATGATGGCATTTGATGAATGTCCACCAATGCCAGCTGAATATGATTACGTCAAAGATTCAATCGAACGTACAACTCGATGGGCAGCCAGATGTTTAAAAGCACATCAACGCCCTGAAGATCAAGCACTGTTCGGTATTATTCAAGGTGGAGAATACAAAGACTTAAGAGAGCAAAGTGCTAAAGAACTAGTCAGTCTTGATTTTCCAGGGTATGCAATAGGAGGGCTGTCTGTAGGTGAGCCAAAACCTGTTATGTATGACATGGTTGAACATACAGAACAATTTATGCCGAAAGATAAACCTAGATATTTAATGGGAGTAGGTTCTCCTGATGCTTTGATTGAATGTAGCATTAGGGGCATGGATATGTTTGATTGCGTATTACCTACTAGAATTGCTAGAAATGGTACTTGTATGACATCAAATGGTCGATTAGTTGTTAAAAACGCTAAATATGCAGATGATTTAAGACCACTTGATGAACAATGTGACTGTTATACATGTCAACATTACACAAGAGCTTATATTAGACATCTAGTTAAAGCGGAAGAGACTTTTGGTATCCGTCTTACTACTATTCATAATTTACATTTTCTGCTAAAATTAATGGAAGATATTAGACAAGCCATTCGAGAAGACCGTCTTTTAGATTTTAAAGATGAATTCTTTGAACAATATGGATTAAATGTAGAAAACCCTAAAAACTTTTAAAGAGGAGTAAGTAAAATGGAATTAACTTCATTGATTATACCAATTTTATTATTGGTCGTAATGTATTTCTTATTAATAAGACCACAACAAAAACGTGCAAAAGAACATCGTGCAATGATTAACCGTGTTGAAGCGGGTCAAAAGATTACTACAATCGGTGGTATCAAAGGAACTATTAAAGCTGTAGATGAAACTTCTGTAATCATTACTGTAAATAGTAATGGAACAGAAATGACTTTTGAAAAACCAGCTATAAAACAAGTAGATCCTTCATAAATACAGATTGATATCTAAATGTAGGGGATAGAATGTTTTATCTTTCTACTGTAATAGAATTCTAATCTTAAATGATTAAAATAAATGTATTTTAACTTCTGTATTGATTGTTATAATGTTAAGAATGCCTGGGACAATTTCTGTCTCAGGTTTTTTTAGTATTTTTAAACATAATAATTATTATAAAATTGTTGCATTTTTAGACAATAATTTCACTATTTCTATGAGTATGTTAATATAAGTAAGTCCGTTAAAGTGAACGTAATATCATTTTAACTTGCACGATAATTTATTCATCGAGTATTCTAGATACATAAGTAAATAATGAGGTGTTCATGTGAAGAAAACGAGTAGAATAATTGCATTCATACTCCTCGTAGCTCTACTATTCACTGGAATGGGTATGACGTATAAGAATGTAGTTAAAAATGTTAATTTAGGTCTAGATTTGCAAGGTGGTTTTGAAGTCCTCTTCCAAGTAGATCCTTTAAATAAAGGAGATAAAATTGATAAAAAAGCACTTCAGGCTACATCTCAAACATTAGAAAATCGTGTGAATGTTCTAGGTGTATCAGAACCGAAAATACAAATCGAAGATCCAAATCGAATTCGTGTACAATTAGCAGGTATAAAGGATCAAGCAGAAGCACGTAAATTATTATCGACACAAGCTAATTTAACAATTAGAGATGCTGAAGATCATGTTTTAATGTCTGGTTCAGACATTAAACAAGGCTCTGCTAAACAAGAATTTAAACAAGAAACTAATCAGCCAACAGTTACATTTAAGGTAAAAAGTAAAGATAAATTTAAGAAAGTAACTGAAAAGATTTCTAAAAAACGTGACAATGTCATGGTAGTTTGGCTAGATTTCGAAAAAGGCGATAGTTACAAGAAAGAAGCTAAAAAGCAACAAGAAGGTAAAAAGCCTAAATTTATATCTGCAGCGAGTGTAGATCAACCTATTAATTCTAGTAGTGTTGAAATTTCAGGTGGGTTCAATGGTAAAAAAGGTGTTGAAGAAGCGAAACAAATAGCTGAGTTATTAAATGCCGGCTCATTACCAGTTGATTTAAAAGAAATTTACTCTAATTCTGTTGGTGCACAATTTGGTCAAGATGCTTTAGATAAGACCATATTTGCATCAATTGTAGGTATAGCATTAATTTATTTATTTATGCTTGGTTTCTATCGTTTGCCTGGTTTAGTTGCAATCATTGCCTTAACGGCTTATATTTATTTAACTTTAGTCGCATTCAATTTCATATCAGGTGTATTAACTCTACCTGGATTGGCGGCATTAGTTTTAGGTGTAGGTATGGCTGTCGATGCCAATATCATAATGTATGAACGTATTAAAGATGAACTAAGAATTGGACGCACGCTTAAACAAGCGTATTCAAAAGCAAATAAAAGTTCATTCTTAACAATATTTGATTCCAATTTAACAACTGTCATCGCTGCAGCTGTGCTTTTCTTCTTTGGAGAAAGTTCAGTCAAAGGCTTCGCAACCATGTTACTCTTAGGTATCTTAATGATATTTGTAACCGCAGTATTCTTATCAAGAGGATTGTTGTCATTACTGGTATCTTCAAACTTCTTTAAAAAACAATACTGGTTATTTGGTGTTAAGAAGAAAGATAGACATGATATTAATGAAGGTAAAGATGTACATGATTTAAAAACATCATATGAAAGGTTAAACTTTGTTAAATTAGCTAAGCCACTTATTTCTCTTAGTATTTTAATTGTAATTATTGGTTTGATTATCATTTCAATATTTAAATTAAACTTAGGTATTGATTTCTCATCCGGAACAAGAGCAGATATTCAATCTAAAAATGCTATAACACAAGCACAGGTTGAGAAAACTGTAAAATCAGCTGGATTAGAACCAGATCAAATACAGATTAATGGTAGTGGAAATAAAAATGCTACAGTTCAGTTTAAAAAAGATTTATCTCGTGAGGAAGACAATAAATTAAGTGCTAAGGTGAAATCTGAATTTGGTGATAATCCACAAATTAATACCGTTTCACCTCTCATTGGCCAAGAGCTTGCTAAAAATGCTGTAACTGCATTAATACTTGCTTCTATAGGTATTATTATCTATGTTTCACTAAGATTTGAATGGCGTATGGGTCTATCTTCTGTACTTGCATTATTACATGACGTATTTATCATCATTGCAATCTTTAGTTTGTTTAGAATAGAAGTAGATTTAACGTTTATTGCAGCAGTATTAACTATCGTTGGTTATTCAATCAATGATACAATCGTAACTTTCGACCGTGTTCGAGAAAATCTGCATAAAGTTAAAGTCATTACGCAAACTGATCAAATTGATGATATAGTCAACCGCTCTATTAGACAAACTATGACACGTTCTATTAATACAGTGTTGACTGTAGTTGTAGTGGTAGTTGCAATATTAATTTTAGGTGCACCAACAATATTTAATTTCTCTTTAGCATTGCTAATTGGATTATTATCTGGTGTATTCTCATCAATTTTCATTGCTGTACCATTATGGGGCATGCTTAAGAAACGACAGTTTAAAAAGACAAAAAATAATAAATTAGTAGTACACAAAGAGAAGAAATCTAACGATGAAAAAATCTTAGTTTAACTTCTTCACATTTTTATAATTTTAAAAGTTTACAAGCCAACCAAGGTGAATTATCTACTTTGGTTGGCTTGATTTCATGTATTAGCGTTTAATCATTAAGTTAGCAGTTAATGAAAAAACTGAACGATAAAAGTTTTGTGAAGAATTGTAACTTTATATTCTTTTAAAAAATGCAAGTACTTTTTATTTCAATAAAATTTCGGTATAAT
>ERZ1023445.223-NODE-223-length-6943-cov-8.891551_pt1 | contig 6943 bp, 5 predicted proteins | sample MGYA00380522_ERZ1023445 | MGnify/ENA primary metagenome ERZ1023445 (study PRJEB33173, sample SAMEA4830297) | metagenome | study: EMG produced TPA metagenomics assembly of the PRJEB25223 data set...
CGTAGTTTGAAGAGATTTTCGAAGAGTATAAAAACTCTCTAATTCCCTTAAAGTGGGAACTAGAGAGTTTTTTTCTTAATCTTTAAAAGTTGTATGGTTGACTGGACCAGAACCATGACCGAGTTGAGGGGCATCTTGAATAGCTTTTGTGATAAAGGCCTTGGCCTTATCAACTGCCTGGTAAAGACTCTTGCCCTTGGCTAGTTCAGCAGTAATCACTGCAGCAAAGGTACATCCAGTACCATGGGTGTGACAGGTTTGAATTCGTGGGCTTTCCCAGACAAATTGTTCATTCTTGGTAAAGAGGAAATCTTTAGCACCACCTTTGAGATGTCCGCCTTTGATAACCACAGACTGAGGACCAAATTCTTTTAAAATCAGGCGACCAGCACGCTGCATGTCTTCGGGGTCATGGATTGAAAAACCAACAATCTCTTCTGCTTCAGGAAGATTTGGCGTAATAATAGTTGCTAGAGGTAGTAAGTTTGTTTTGAGATAGTCTCTAGCATTTGAGTCAATCAAGGCATCTCCACTTGTAGCAACCATAACAGGATCAAGGACATAGGGACAATCCAGTTTTTTAAGATAGGGTTGGATGATTTCCATGATTTCAGTAGTAGCCAACATTCCAGTTTTTACAGCCTGAGGTGGAATATCAGAAAAGACACTCTCCAATTGGGCTTTCAACATTTGAGGAGAAACGTGCTCGATTAGCTGAACACCTCTGGTATTTTGAGCGACAAGACTGGTTACAACAGCCATTCCATAGACATCTCTCGCTTGGAATGACTTTAAATCTGCCATAATGCCAGCACCACCACTAGGGTCAGTCCCTGCAATGGTCAAAGCAACGGGTAAATAAGTCATCTAAAACCTCCCAACCAACTGAAGTTTGTATTCTTAAGAACAAGCTAGTCTGTTTTAGAAAGGCAATAGAAGACTGCTAGTCCCCATTATCATTTCCACTTCCATCAGCTAGCATTACCTAGATTGAGTCAGAGGGATCTAACAGTCGTTAATCTCAGCTTTACGCACCCCTAGTGGTTGTTTTCTTTTTTCTTTAGTATAGCATATTTTTATTGTTTATATAGTAATATTTGACTGCAAATCGTTTTTCAAATGATTAAAATTCTATTTTTCGAAGAAAATATTATTTCTATAATTGACAAATGTAGATTTTAAGAGTATACTGATGAGTGTAATTGACAAATGTAGATTTTGGAGGTATGGTAATGCAGATTTCAGATGCAGAATGGCAGGTCATGAAGATTATTTGGATGCAGGGGGAGCAGACCAGTACAGATTTGATTAGGGTTTTGGCAGAGCGGTTTGACTGGTCCAAGTCCACGGTTCAGACACTTTTGGCTCGTCTGGTTGAGAAAGAGTGTTTGACTCGGAAAAAAGAAGGCAAGTCCTTTGTTTATTCAGCCCTTTTAACTCTAGACCAAAGTCGGGATTTACTTGTCCAAGATATCAAAGACAAGGTTTGTTCCCGTAGGATTAGGAATTTGTTGGCTGACTTGATTGTAGAATGTGAATTTACTCAGACTGACTTGGAAGACTTGGAAGCTGTGATTTCAGAGAAGAAATCAAGTGCTGTAACAGAAGTAAGATGTAATTGTATGTAAAGGAGACGTCATGTTAAATAGTATTGTAACCATTATTTGTATTGCCCTTATCGCATTTATCTTGTTTTGGTTTTTCAAAAAGCCTGAAAAATCTGGACAAAAAGCCCAGCAAAAAAACGGATATCAAGAGATTCGAGTGGAAGTCATGGGAGGCTATACTCCTGAGTTGATTGTCCTCAAGAAATCAGTGCCAGCCCGCATTGTCTTTGACCGTAAGGATCCTTCACCATGTCTGGATCAAATTGTTTTTCCAGATTTTGGTGTACATGCGAACCTGCCAATGGGGGAAGAGTATATAGTGGAAATCACGCCTGAACAGGCTGGAGAGTTTGGCTTTGCTTGTGGTATGAACATGATGCACGGCAAGATGATTGTAGAGTAGGTGGAGACTATGACAGAAATTGTGAAAGCAAGCTTAGAAAATGGCATTCAAAAAATCCGTATCCGAGCTGAAAAAGGCTATCATCCAGCCCATATCCAGCTTCAAAAGGGAATTCCAGCTGAGATTACCTTTCATCGTGCTACTCCTTCAAACTGTTATAAGGAAATTCTGTTTGAAGAAGAAGGTATCTTGGAACCAATCGGCGTAGATGAGGAGAAAGTCATTCGTTTTACGCCTCAAGAATTAGGGCGACATGAATTTTCTTGTGGCATGAAGATGCAAAAGGGAAGCTATACAGTCGTTGAGAAGACTCGAAAATCTCTATCTCTCCTGCAACGTTTTTGGATTACTAGTATCTTTACTGTGCCTCTTGTGATTCTCATGATTGGGATGTTGACAGGTAGCATTAGTCATCAAGTCATGCATTGGGGAACCTTTTTAGCAACAACGCCTATTATGTTAGTTGCAGGTAAGCCATATATCCAGAGTGCTTGGGCCAGTTTTAAAAAGCACAATGCCAACATGGATACCTTGGTTGCGCTGGGAACTCTAGTGGCTTATTTCTATAGCCTAGTTGCTCTCTTTGCTGGTCTCCCTGTTTACTTCGAAAGTGCTGGATTTATCCTCTTTTTCGTTCTTTTGGGAGCAGTTTTTGAGGAAAAAATGAGAAAAAATACGTCCCAAGCTGTGGAGAAATTACTGGACTTGCAAGCTAAAACCGCAGAAGTCTTGAGTGATGATAGTTATGTCCAAGTTCCTTTGGAACAAGTCAAGGTAGGCGACCTGATTCGAGTGCGTCCCGGTGAAAAGATTGCTGTTGATGGTGTCGTAGTAGAAGGTGTCTCTAGTATTGACGAATCCATGGTGACAGGTGAGAGTCTGCCTGTGGACAAGACAGTTGGAGATACTGTCATTGGCTCAACCATCAATCATAGTGGAACGCTTGTCTTTAGAGCAGAAAAAGTTGGCTCAGAGACTGTTTTGGCTCAGATTGTGGATTTTGTGAAGAAAGCTCAGACAAGTCGTGCGCCGATTCAGGACTTGACGGATAAGATTTCAGGGATTTTTGTCCCAGTAGTTGTCATTTTAGGAATCATGACCTTTTGGGTTTGGTTCGTCTTGCTCAGGGATAGTGTGGTTGTGCTTGGAGCTAGCTTTGTGTCCTCTCTTCTCTACGGAGTGGCGGTTTTGATTATCGCCTGTCCTTGTGCCTTGGGACTTGCAACACCGACAGCCCTTATGGTGGGGACAGGACGTAGTGCCAAGATGGGGGTTCTCCTCAAAAATGGAACTGTCTTACAGGAAATCCAGAAAGTTCAAACTCTTGTCTTTGATAAGACCGGGACTTTGACGGAAGGGAAACCTGTGGTAACAGATGTCATCGGCGACGAAGTAGAAGTGTTTGGGTTGGCAGCCTCCTTGGAAGATGCTTCTCAACACCCACTGGCTGAGGCTATCGTTAAGCGAGCGAGTGAAGCTGGACTTGAGTTTCAAACTGTTGAAAATTTTCAGACCTTGCACGGGAAAGGTGTTTCAGGGCGAATCAATGGAAAACAAGTTTTACTTGGAAATGCTAAAATGCTGGATGGCATGGATATTTCTAATACTTATCAAGATAAACTAGAAGAACTAGAAAAAGAAGCTAAGACAGTTGTGTTCTTAGCTGTTGACAATGAAATCAAAGGCTTGCTTGCTTTGCAAGATATTCCTAAGGAAAATGCTAAGCTAGTCATCAGTCAGCTAAAAAAACGTGGTCTCCGAACAGTCATGCTGACAGGAGACAATGCTGGTGTGGCGCGTGCTATTGCAGATCAAATCGGAATTGAAGAGGTCATTGCAGGCGTCTTGCCAGAAGAAAAAGCCCATGAAATCCATAAACTGCAACAGTCAGGGAAAGTAGCCTTTGTTGGGGACGGTATCAATGACGCTCCTGCCCTTAGTGTAGCAGATGTGGGGATTGCTATGGGAGCTGGAACAGATATCGCCATCGAATCAGCAGATTTGGTGTTGACAACCAATAATCTTTTAGGAGTGGTTCGTGCCTTTGATATGAGTAAGAAAACCTTTCATCGAATTCTACTCAATCTTTTCTGGGCTTTTATCTACAATGTTGTTGGAATTCCGATTGCAGCAGGAGTCTTTTCAGGTGTTGGACTGGCTCTCAACCCAGAATTGGCAGGTCTAGCCATGGCCTTTAGTTCTGTATCTGTTCTGACCAGTTCCCTTCTGTTAAATTTTAGTAAAATAGACTAAAAGTAATGACTAGATTTCTTTGTTATAAAACAGAAATGACAACACTTTCAAAACTGTATTATAATAGAGAATAGAGAGTTTTGAGCAGATTTTTAGAAAAGTCAGCATAAATATGATACAGTGGAATAGTAAAAATTTGGAGAACGTTTCCAATTCTATGTAATCGTATTCTCCAAATCTAAAAAAATTGAAGGAGAGTTATCATTATGACTCAAGGGAAAATTACTGCATCTGCAGCAATGCTTAACGTATTGAAAACATGGGGCGTAGATACAATCTACGGTATCCCATCAGGAACACTCAGCTCATTGATGGACGCTTTGGCTGAAGACAAAGATATCCGCTTCTTACAAGTTCGCCACGAAGAGACAGGTGCTCTTGCAGCGGTTATGCAAGCTAAATTCGGCGGCTCAATCGGGGTTGCAGTTGGTTCAGGTGGTCCAGGTGCGACTCACTTGATTAACGGTGTTTACGATGCAGCTATGGATAACACTCCATTCCTAGCGATCCTTGGATCACGTCCAGTTAACGAATTGAACATGGATGCTTTCCAAGAGCTTAACCAAAACCCAATGTACAACGGTATCGCTGTTTACAACAAACGTGTAGCTTACGCTGAGCAATTGCCAAAAGTAATTGACGAAGCCTGCCGTGCTGCAATTTCTAAAAAAGGTCCAGCTGTTGTTGAAATTCCAGTAAACTTCGGTTTCCAAGAAATCGATGAAAACTCATACTACGGTTCAGGTTCATACGAACGCTCATTCATCGCTCCTGCTTTGAACGAAGTTGAAATCGACAAAGCTGTTGAAATCTTGAACAATGCTGAACGCCCAGTTATCTATGCTGGATTTGGTGGTGTTAAAGCTGGTGAAGTGATTACTGAATTGTCACGTAAAATCAAAGCACCAATCATCACAACTGGTAAAAACTTTGAAGCTTTCGAATGGAACTATGAAGGTTTGACAGGTTCTGCTTACCGTGTTGGTTGGAAACCAGCCAACGAAGTGGTCTTTGAAGCAGACACAGTTCTTTTCCTTGGTTCAAACTTCCCATTTGCTGAAGTTTACGAAGCATTCAAGAACACTGAAAAATTCATCCAAGTCGATATCGACCCTTACAAACTTGGTAAACGTCATGCCCTTGACGCTTCAATCCTTGGTGATGCTGGTCAAGCAGCTAAAGCTATCCTTGACAAAGTAAACCCAGTTGAATCAACTCCATGGTGGCGTGCAAACGTTAAGAACAACCAAAACTGGCGTGATTACATGAACAAACTCGAAGGTAAAACTGAGGGTGAATTGCAATTGTATCAAGTTTACAATGCAATCAACAAACATGCTGATCAAGACGCTATCTACTCAATCGACGTAGGTAACACTACTCAAACATCTACTCGTCACCTTCACATGACACCTAAGAACATGTGGCGTACATCTCCACTCTTTGCGACAATGGGTATTGCCCTTCCTGGTGGTATCGCTGCTAAGAAAGACAATCCAGATCGCCAAGTATGGAACATCATGGGTGACGGAGCATTCAACATGTGCTACCCAGACGTTATCACAAACGTTCAATACGACCTTCCAGTTATCAACCTTGTCTTCTCAAATGCTGAGTACGGCTTCATCAAGAACAAATACGAAGATACAAACAAACACTTGTTTGGTGTAGACTTCACAAACGCTGACTACGCTAAAATTGCGGAAGCTCAAGGAGCTGTTGGATTCACAGTTGACCGTATCGAAGACATCGATGCAGTTGTTGCAGAAGCTGTTAAATTGAACAAAGAAGGTAAAACTGTTGTCATCGATGCTCGCATCACTCAACACCGTCCACTTCCAGTAGAAGTACTTGAATTGGATCCAAAACTTCACTCAGAAGAAGCTATCAAAGCCTTCAAGGAAAAATACGAAGCAGAAGAACTCGTACCATTCCGTCTCTTCTTGGAAGAAGAAGGATTGCAATCACGCGCAATTAAATAATTCCTCTCGCCGAAAATCAAATATGAAACTTGTAGACTTTATTCTTTGATTTTCATAGAGCAGAACTTTAAAAGATCGGAGCAATCCGGTCTTTTTATGGAGGAGAGTAAATGAATTTAAATCAATTAGATATTATCGTTTCAAATGTTCCCCAAGTCTGTGCTGACTTGGAGCATATCTTGGATAAAAAGGCAGATTATGCTGATGATGGTTTTGCTCAGTTTACGATTGGTAGTCACTGCCTTATGTTGTCACAAAATCATTTGGTTCCTTTGGAAAACTTTCAGTCAGGAATCATTATTCATATCGAGATTGAGGATGTAGACCAGAACTACAAACGGTTGAACGAGCTTGGTATAAAGGTTTTACACGGACCAACTGTAACCGATTGGGGAACAGAGTCCTTATTAGTTCAAGGACCTGCTGGTCTAGTGCTTGATTTTTATCGTATGAAATAGGTCGCGTAGTCATTTGACGTTAACCTTAGCTATTTTTAAAATAGAAATTGAGAATATGAACTATTGAAAGATCGGAGCAATCCGGTCTTTTTATATAAAGAAATTGCATATAATACTCATCTGCTTTCAAAAAGCATTCTAGTCCATCTCCAATTAACGATGGACTTTATCACCTCCTTCTCCAATCCTTGTATGACATCTTGGAGTTGATTCATGACATCTTCCAAAGTTCGAAAGGCT
>ERZ1023445.230-NODE-230-length-6532-cov-37.937934_pt1 | contig 6532 bp, 5 predicted proteins | sample MGYA00380522_ERZ1023445 | MGnify/ENA primary metagenome ERZ1023445 (study PRJEB33173, sample SAMEA4830297) | metagenome | study: EMG produced TPA metagenomics assembly of the PRJEB25223 data set...
AGAGGCTTTAAAACTGGTGAGGGTTTTGCCTGAGCCTGTGGTATGCCAAATATAACCGCCACTTTCTTTGTTGTTCCAATTTTTGGCGTGATATGAATTTTTGATTTTCCATAAAATACGCTCAGTGGCGGCAATTTGATACGGACGCATAATCAATAGAGTGTCGGAAACATCAAACACGCAGTAATTTACCAACACATTGAGCAGAGTGTTCTTTTGCAAGAAAGTTGCGGTAAAATCCTTTAAATCTTTAATCAGCGTATTTTTTGCCGTTGCCCAATTCATTGTGAAATCAAAGCTATTTTTATTGCGTTTCGTTGTATTGGCAAAATAGCGAGTATCCGTGCCATTAGAAATGACAAAAATCTGAATATATTTAAAGAGAGAATTTTCTTTATTGAAACTTTCTTTGCTGTAACGGTGAATTTGGTTAAAGGCTTCACGAATGGCTACGCCGCGTTTTTTCAGTTCAATATGCACAAGGGGTAAACCATTCACCAAAATTGTCACATCATAACGATTATCATAGCTGCCAGTTTGCTCAAATTGATTGATGACTTGCACTGTGTTATTGGCAAGATTTTTCTTATCAAGCAAATAGATGTTCTGAATGCGTCCGTTATCGAACACAAAATCATAAATATAATCATCGTGAATTTTGCGGGTTTTCTCAATCAGACTATCGCTCGGTTTATCCAAATATTCCTCTAAAAAACGTTGCCATTCTGTATCGGAGAAAATAACATTATTCAACCGTTGTAATTGAACACGTAAGTTTTTAATCAGTTCATCGTGATTATTAAGCCCTTGTAAATACTCATAGCCTTGCGCCTGTAAATCACGAATAAACTCACGCTCAAGGCTCCCTTCCGTTTGATAACCAGCATTAGGTTCTTCCACAAATTTATTATATTGATCTAAAACGATAAAATTATTGGATTCAGCGATGGTTTTGTATTGGGTCATAGTTTTTCCTTAGTATATTTTTCAGTTATTCAGTATTATTGAATAACTTGAGTTATTATAAGTTATTGAATAATAAGATTATTTCTATTGGATATGTTTTCTAGTCGTAATTTTTATAGTTTAAATATTAATCAAGAAAACTTTAGTTTTAACTAAAGAACTTGACCTCGGATCCATATTTTTATACTATGCGTGCCAACAGTTCCCCTGGCTTTGCCAACTCAAGTGGTTGGATTCACAAGGCTAGGGGCCATTTTTTTCCATAGATTCCATTCTTTTAGGTCAATAACTAATCCTGTATCTTTTATTGAAATTGCATTATTTTGCACCTTAGGAAATTCATCAAGAACCGCTAAAAAACGTTCTCCCCACGTTGAATTTGGACAAATAATATCTAACATTCTTTTCATCAAACAAAAATATACGAATACTTGTTTTGTTGAAAGCATTTTCCACTGTGGGTCATTTAGCCCTTTTAATGTTGCATTTACAGGAATAGAACGATTCCATAATCTGCTATGATGTGCAGAAATGTTGCGAATGATGTTAAAAGCGTGAAGATGCGTTTGTAAATGTCTTCCACTTTTTAAATGATATATTTTAGCAATATGGTCTTTATCTTCCTCTTTCATTCCACTATAAAGTTTTGACATTGTGCCAAAATCCCAAACTTCACAGCATACCCAAATAGGCAGATCTTCATATTGTTCTAAATGATGTTTTACAAAACTTGTTTTTCCTTCTCGGCGAATTAAACTATCAAGTCTATCTAACCATTCTGAATGTCGGAAATTAGAATCAAAAAATTCACTTTTTTTGTGGGCGAGCGGATGATATTTTCCTAATTGATAAGCAATATTCACACGCATAGCGACTTCAATTCTTTCTAAAGCATCAAGTGCTAATTGTCGTAATTTTTTATCAAAAAGGTAAAGTTGTTTTACATCAGTAAAAGATGTATTTTCAATAAAGCGGTCTAATTTTTTCTCAGGATTACAAATATCTATTTGGCGAAAAGGATAAAGATAGCCACTAACACGATAATATCCAATGGTTTTTAAATAACCTAAGGCTTTTAAGTCATTCTCAATAACAAGCCCACGTGTTTTTAATTGCGAGAGTTGGTCATCAAAACTTTTCCATTCTTTTAATGTTTTTGGCATATTTTCTTATTGTTTAAAATTTAGTAATAATTCTCTGTAATATTCATACCGCTTTTGGCTTTGTTCAATCGCTAAAGGCAAACCTTCGGTGATGGAATTAGTTAAGGTTTCAAATTTGTCTAAGATTGAAACGATGCGGTGTTGTTCCTCTAATGGGGGAATAGGAAGAATGATTTTAGCCATATCAGTTGCTGATACATCAATAACTTTTGTTCCTTTGGCATATTTACGTTTTTCATTTGTGAAAAATGATGTTTGCGTAAGATAAACAAAATATTTGCTTAGTATTTTTTCATGATTCGGTTTGAATATTGTTGCATGTCCACCAGTTACGGCTTGTTCTTTCCCTAAGTACACCATTGCTTTTCCAACATCCTCAAAGTTTTCACTGGTATTTGTTATTACAACATCACCACAATCTACTTTTTTCAATTTTTTAGCTAATTCAGGCGAAACAAAAGATTTGGTTTTCGTGGCAAATGTACCATAGTAGGTATAAATTTGACCATAATGAATGGCTGGAACGCCTGTTTCGGTAAAATCTTTCTTCTGTAATCCATTGCCACGAATTAACTCGCCCAAATCAATCAGTTTTATCCATTGGACTACCACCCCCGATAGCTCTAAACTATCAAAAGATAATAATTTTTCTCGATAGTATTCATACTGCTTCTGGCGTAGTATAAGCTCGCTGGTAAGCTCGCTGGTAAGCTCGCTGGTAAGCACTGTCAATGCGTCCAAAATTTTTACGATTTCTGTTTGGACGGAGAGTGGGGGGATGGGGATTGGAATTTGTTGCAGTTTAGCTTTTGTTAATTTTGCACGTTCCTTTCCAGCTAAGAATGGAATGAAATTCATATTAGTTAAATAATGGTATAAAAAACGATTATTTAATTTTTCTTTGCCATTTACTACATGGACGTGGTTATTTGCCCAAAATTTACCTACAGCCCATTGAATAGAGTAATTTTCTAGACTAGCAGAACCATCTTCAGCAATTAATACAAATTCGCCCTCGTGAGTATATCCTTCGACATAATCTTGGATATTATTAGCACCATAATATGGAATATTCCCTGACACTCGTGAGGATGATTTGACTGGTTTTCTTGCATTATTGACGATATTGGCAACTTCATCTAAAGGCTTCCACTCAACCTCAGCCCCATCTAATAATTTTTCTAAAAAAGTGCGGTTGTTTTTCATTGTGTTTTTTATTGTTCCTCGTAGGGTACAACTGTCAACGTTTAGTTGATAGTTGGATTTTAATTTGTCTTGAATACTATAAAATTTCAAACGTCAGAAAACGCTTGCAGAATTGTTGTGGAATAACTATAATCCCCACAGCTCACCTACTCTTTAGTAGAAAGAGGTAGCCGTTCGCCCGGCTTACAATAGGCGACCATTTCTCTATCATTAGAACCATTCGCATTCTTTCAAAGTTTCATCGCCATTTCGGTATTTTTCGTAGCGTTTCTGATAATCATCACGTTTTCCTTGGTGATCGATATAAAAACTTGTCACTAAAAATGAAGAGGATTTACCTAGTTTCTGTAAAATCACAACAAAATCATCTTTATAAGCCCATAAATATAAGCGAATATCTCGTTTTTTGTTACTTTCACGATGATAAAAAAGCTTAATTTTTTCATGAGTATGATTTTCTAGAATCTCCTTCACCCAGCCAATTCTTTCAGCCCGTCTATAATCAGGATAGCGACCACGTGAGCGAAATCTCTTTATACCATTTTCCCAATAGGTTTCTTTTTCTTCTCGTGAGATTAGATGCCAAAAGATTTTTTCTTTATTATCTTCTAAATCATGTGATTTAGGGTCTATATAAATTTTTCTGGCTAAATAAGTTCGATTTTTTACAAAGCTTGAATGGAAAATGGAATATAAATAATCAAATAAATTTTCACTTTCAATTTTATTTAAGTCTAATATCTCATCTAGCATCTTTTTCTTCCCTGTGGTTGCATACGGAAGATATTAAAATGCTTTTCCCAAGGTACAGTAGTGATGTCTAAAGGATGACATAGTTTTTGTTCCAAATATTCTACAAATTGTTGTTTTATCGCACTTTTATGGTCAATATCAGTTCGGTTCTTATAAGCGACAGCCCCGACTAATAAATCACAAAGTTGAATAATTTGTACCTGATAAGATTGCACAATGGTCACTTCTGCTTTTAAATCCCAGTTTGTACCATTTTGTAATACTTCGCATAATTTCTTAGATTTATCTGCACCTAATGTATCCATATAATCTAAATAAATGCGGTAAATATTTTTTTTCTCTAAGAAATCTCGTATTGTGTAATAGAGTACTTTATAGTAAAAATTATTGTGTGAGCCTTCATTGAACACTTTGTGATTTAAAGACTTTTTATTCATTACGACAGTAGTTTTAAAATGAATTTCTTCATTATCTAAAACGAGATCAATTAGATCGCGGTAAAGATTCCATTGTTGTTTATTTAGCTTACTCCATTTTAATTCTGGTAAGTAGTTATGTTTATGTCGTAATGCCTTAATTGATTTACTTAACTCAATTGCTTTCTCTGCTGTGCAGTGAATTGCTCCGATTGCCATAATATCAGAGCCATCATGTTCTAAATGACAACTTTCATCACAAAATATTTTATAAATAGCCATTCTATTTCCTTATCTTATTACCTTTCAATTTCTGCAACAATCTTATCAATCTCAGCACGCAAGCGGTCAATATTGGCTACAGTTTTACGAATTTCCGCATTGAGTTCATCAATATTAATTACTTCGCGAGTGTCTTTTTGTTCCACATAAGAGCTGACTGCAAGGTTGTAGTCATTTTGGGCGATTTCTTCAAAGGATATGGATTTTGCCAAATGCGGCACATCCTCTTTATCGGCAAACAGTTTTAGGATTTGCTCAATATGTTCCTCTTCTAAGATGTTGTTATTGGTGGCAGATTTAAATAAACCGCTGGCGTCGATAAATTGGGTTTGGGTATTGGGTTTGTGCTTGGAAAGCACCAAAATATTCACCGCAATACTGGTGCCAAAAAAGAGATTTGGCGCAAGCGCAATCACCGCGTCCACATAGTTATTATCCACCAAATATTGACGAATTTTTTGCTCGGCACCGCCACGATAAAAAATGCCAGGGAAGGAGACAATCGCCGCCCTGCCTTTGCCTGAAAGATAGCTTAATGCGTGTAAAATAAAGGCAAAATCCGCTTTAGATTTCGGTGCAAGCACACCGGCAGGGGCAAAGCGTTCATCGTTAATCAGTGTTGGATCGTCGGAGCCAGCCCATTTCACGGAGTAAGGCGGGTTAGAAACGATGGCATCGAAAGGTTTATCATCGCCAAATTGTGGTTCCATTAAGGTGTTGCCTAAAGCAATATCAAACTTGTCGTAGTTGATGTTATGCAAAAACATATTCATACGGGCAAGGTTGTATGTGGTATGGTTAATTTCCTGCCCGAAAAAGCCTTCTTCAATAATATGTTCATCAAATTGTTTTTTGGCTTGAAGCAAAAGTGAGCCAGAACCTGCTGCAGGGTCATAAATTTTATTGACCGAGGTTTGCCCGTGCATTGCAATTTGAGCAATGAGTTTGGAAACACTTTGTGGGGTAAAAAATTCGCCACCAGATTTGCCTGCATTGGCGGCATAGTTAGAAATAAGATATTCGTATGCATCGCCAAATAAATCAATGTGGTTATCTTCAAATTTGCCAAAATCAAGTTCAGCCACGCCTTTCAAAACAGCCGTTAAGCGGTCGTTTTTATCTTTTACGGTATTGCCCAAACGGTTGCTGGTGGTGTCAAAATCGGCAAATAAGCCTTTAATATCTTGTTCAGATGGAAAGCCCGTCGCTGAGTTTTCAATATCAGTAAAAATCTGTTTTAAATCAGTATTCAAATTAGGATTGCTGCCAGCACTAGCCGCAACATTCTTAAATAATTGGCTTGGGTAAATAAAGTAGCCTTTCGTTTTAATGGCATCTGTTTTAATGTCTGGGGTAATGATTTCATCAGGTAATTGGGCATAATTTACGCTTTCATCGCCTGCTTCAATGTAATTGGCAAAATTTTCGCTAATAAAACGGTAAAAAAGTGTGCCAAGTACATATTGTTTGAAATCCCAGCCATCGACTGAGCCTCGCACATCATTAGCAATTTGCCAAATACGACGTTGAAGTTCGGCACGTTGTTGAATTGCAGCAGCCATAAAATCCTCAGAATATTTTGTGTAATGAGTTGAATAGATATGTGAAAAATTATACAGGAAATTAGTCTATTCTGCGTGAATTTCTATGCGTTTATCTTACAGCTATTTGTAAAAATAATGTCTCGTTTGTAGGTTTTGTCTAGATAAAGTGCGGTTAAAATTTACTATGTTTTTATGTCGAGGA
>ERZ1023445.240-NODE-240-length-5780-cov-6.344978_pt1 | contig 5780 bp, 6 predicted proteins | sample MGYA00380522_ERZ1023445 | MGnify/ENA primary metagenome ERZ1023445 (study PRJEB33173, sample SAMEA4830297) | metagenome | study: EMG produced TPA metagenomics assembly of the PRJEB25223 data set...
AATTGTTGAAGTTGTATTTGAATTTTGATTATATTGAGTATCTTTAGAATTATTACTTTCATCAATCGCTTGTTCTTGAGTTTGAATTGTATTTTGAGAGTTTTCAGAATCATAAGTCACTATATTAATGTTTAATGAACTTATTCATTGCAATTCTTCTGGTTGAGATGCCTTGTTTTTAATTTGACTCCTCTTTTCAATATTTTATGTGTTTTATTTAGAGTTTAGAACACTTGCCGTTAAGAATGGTGATATTGATAAGAAAAACAACTAATGCTTTAACTTTCATTAGTAATTTTTCCTAATATTAAATTTATATAACTATTAATTTGAACATCGAACCGACAATAGCAAACGTATTCCATTTATTAATTCTTATATAAATACAGTATACAATTTAAATTTATAACCGACAATATTAGGGCTAATTGCTACTGTATTATAGAGAATATAAAATGTTGTCGTTAACATATGATTTATCAAAATGATTTAAAAAATAGTTTGATTGTTTATTGGTGTATGTAATAAGGGGAAATTGAAATCATAAAAGTATCTATACTATATTGTTTATAACGTTAGGAAATAAAATAGTTCCAAATGAATGCAAAAATGCAATTCTTTTGGAACTTTGTTTCTCATTGATTATTTATTTAATTGAATATTATAGAAATACCTTCTGACCATTTCTATAACCATCATCCAAACAATGTGTCCAAAAAATTCTGATAGGTGTTCTGAAAATGGTTGATCAAAAGCATTCGGTACGACATGCATAATTGGCATTAAGATTAAATGAAAAACAATCCAAATAACTATACCAAATAAAGCACCATAGCCTAGTGTGATTTTTGTATATTTCTTTGCGATATAAATATAGATTATTGCAATAACGATAGAAAAACTATAGTGTACGATAAAACTTATCCAAGGTAATGCATGCTCAGAAAAATTGTATGTGAGATGGGTAATATCTGACGGTATTCCTAGTAATTGTAAGAGTTGTTGAGGTGGATTAGTGGCATCTCTGCTAGGTGTTCGGGGTGGGAACATTACCTCCCAACCTAGTTTGACTACACCAGATAAAAGTCCTGCTATTATGCCAGCTATTAGTAGTTTAAACCTGCTCTGATTTTTTTGATGCTTCATTCTGCATGTCTCCTTAGGTTCCTCCTTTATATTTAAACACCATTAGCGTTGTTAAAAAGAGAAACTTTAATATAATTCAACCTAATTATATTACTTTTATGCCCTTTAAATGTTTAAATAATATGAACATTAATTTACAGGAAATGTTAGTTTTATGACATATTTATAAAAATTGAAGTTATAAAAAGTTAGAGAAGTTACAAATGAATACTCATTTAAGTTATTTGAATGAGATTAAGGGTATAATAACTTTAAAATTAAACAGGCGTAAAAAGATGGAGGAAAGACATGGAAAATAAACCTGATTATTTTCACCACATTGAACATAGAAAGTTTCAAAGTAGCTCAAAAATTACATTATGGTTATCTTTAGTTATTACTATGATATTCACTGTAGTTGAGTTTGTAGGAGGTATTGTGTCGAATTCACTCGCGTTACTCTCTGACTCATTTCACATGCTAAGTGATGTTCTAGCATTAGGTTTATCAATGGTAGCGATTTATTTCTCGAGCAAGCCACCTACAAAGAACTATACATATGGTTTTTTACGCTTGGAAATTATCGTAGCTTTTCTCAATGGCTTAGCACTAATTGTTATTTCACTAGGAATTATGTATGAAGGTATCATGAGAATTATACACCCTAGACCTGTTGAAAGTGGCATTATGATTCTAATTGCGTTTATTGGTTTAATTGCCAATATCGTATTGACCATCATTTTAATGATTTCTCTAAAAAAAGAGAATAATATTAATATTCAAAGTGCATTATGGCATTTCATTGGTGATTTATTAAATTCTTTAGGTATTATTGTGGCGTTTGTGTTGATTCATTTTACTGGATGGAACATTGTTGACCCAATTATTAGTATTCTCATTTCATTGATTATTTTAAGAGGAGGATACAAAATTATTAAAAATGCTTCAAAAGTTCTGATGGAGCGTGTGCCGGATCGATATGATACAGATGAAATTATGGGAGCAATGAAAGATGTTGAAGGCGTGATAGATATTCATGAATTCCATTTATGGAGTGTTACAACTAATCAAAGTTCTTTAAGTGCACATGTTGTACTAAGTGATGACTACATTAAATCGCCTTATGCTACAATAAATAAAGTTTCGGATTTGTTAAAAACACAATACGGTTTAGAACATGTAACACTTCAAATTGAAAATATAAACCTCAATCATTTAGATGAGGAGTATTTCAAACAACTTCAAGAATAGGGGAATAGTATTTAACTTATTATGAGTTGTTTTGCATAAATAATGTGTATGAAAAAGTTACTTACACTCTAGTTATATAACTTTATCTTAATGAATTAAAAGGACTCCCAAATAGAGTTTGATGAGGTTTATGTTAAAGCTATTGGATACTAAATTTTATTATCCCAGTTTTATCTTTATGTCTTTTTGTGATGAAAGTGGATAACGTTGTAGAAACACTTTCACTAATACTATTTATAATTCTGCTTTTATGACTATAGTTCTACTTCATTTTTAAGAGTGCATTTTAAACAGTTGAATTTTGAATAGTATTGATTGAGCTATGTTCAACGTCGGACAATCAATGACGTAAAAAACCCCTCTAACAGGAGGGGCGGAGTAGAGAATAGTTTAATTATTATTCGTTTTCGTTATTACCGAATAAACCTTTGATAAAAGAGATAACTTTTTTAACTAAGTTAATGATGAACATGTGACTCACCTCCTATGTATTTGTTAACTAAATTATAGTATTGAACTAAAGTAATTGGGTTTCTAGTTCTAAAGTAATCAAAAAATATTCTTAAGTGTAAAATGATTTCGAAAACAAAATAACTTTGAATTCGTTTCTGTTGCAAAAATATGATATAATTTATGTATTTTATAATTATTATATGTTTGATAAGGATTAATGTTTTAAAAGTAGGGAAAGAAAAAATTCTTGAAGAATTTTATTTCTTTCCCTAACTTTTTAGCATGTAGAATATTCAAGTGAAATTCTATACGTTATGTCTTAACAGTTGAAAAAGATTGATATAAATGTGTTTGTAATGTAGTCGTGTGTGACAAAATGCCTAAGGTTTAAGTATTAATTGTTCTCTTAAATACTTTGATTATTTTTCATCAGTTTTAAAAACATCTTTAAAAAATTGAACACCTTTATTTAATAAATCAAAAATAAACATAAAGTACACCTCCAATTCAATTGATTACAGTTACATTGTATTTGATTTATTTGATTAAAAGTTTAAGTTTGCGTAAATAGAAATATTAATTGCCACGCTGTTAAAAAAATAAATGTAAGAAAAAAATATAGTTCCTAATCGTTAAATGTATTTATGATTTTATGGAAAGTTCATTTTGATTATGAGTTTTAATAAACTATTAATCTATACAATGCCTTATTTAAATAGCTTTTGACATTATTAGGAGCTCTACAATTTATAAAATATAGAAAATCCTTTACTTTTCCAAAAATAAGCGTATAGTAGTGGTTAAGTAATAAAGTACGTGAAGTTGATTGTGGAATTATTTTTATAGAATATTCTCTTTTAATTAATGGATTTGTTACAAATATTTAGTGCAAAAGCACGTGGAGGTATTCTATATGAATAGCGGTACAGTTAAATGGTTTAATGCAGAAAAAGGGTTTGGTTTCATCGAAAGAGAAAATGGCGGAGATGTATTCGTGCATTTCTCAGCAATCGTTGAAGATGGGTATAAATCTTTAGAAGAAGGCCAAAGCGTTGAATTCGATATCGTCGAAGGTGAACGTGGTGAGCAAGCTGCAAACGTTGTTAAGATGTAATAATTATATATCTTTATTGAGTCTAGGACAGAAATAACTGTCTTAGGCTTTTTTTGTTGAAAACTAAATTAATATTAAGCCCTTTAGTCAGATCTTCAACCGGTAGTTCGAATACCAATTTGTTATGTCTATAAAACATCCCTATTAAAATTCTCTATTTAGCTTTCTACGTTGCACTTAATAGAATTTCTTGTGTGTAATTCTTTTTTTATTGTTGATTTTTACTTATTAATATACTTTTATTTTGGTTTAGTTTTAGAGCAAGTTTATCTATGATGATTATTGATGTATACCATAAGTTCATAAAATTAAATAAAAGATAACAATAAAAAGTGTATTTGTTTTATAACGATTACTATATTTCAAATGTTAATTCTATTATATTTGTAGTAAAAAACCTTTTTGAAATAAAAAAACGCCAATGCAGTTACTTTAATAATGACGAAAATTAAAGTCTGCACGGCGATAACAAGAAGTAATGTTAAACACTCACAGAGTGTAACATGTATAGGTTATCACAAAAATATATTTATATCTAACTAAATTGCTTTAAAGTGATGAGCTTTTTAAAAATCTTCTTAATAATAATTGAAACAATTATAAATTAAATAGTTACTTACTTTAAATTGACTGTGAAAATCGATCAAACACACAAATCTCTTTCTCATGTATAGAAACAACAAATGTGTGGTCATAAACTTGAATGTAATCTGTATTTAACGCATTAAATTCAGCAAGTATTTTAAAAGAACCATTTCGTAATGGTTCTATAATCGAAATATCATCATGATTACTTTGAATAATCAATTGTCGTTTGGAATGATTGTTAATTGTCCAGTCTGTCATATTCATCACCTTACTTGTACTTTTTTAACCAAAGCTACGCTCAATTTCTGTAAAAGCTTTTGTTGTAACCTGAATATTATATATTTTGTTATCTTCAACCTCGCCATTTAAGTAACCTTCATCTATTAAAACTTTACAGTTATGAATGAAATCTTCATATTTTCTGTCACAAAAGTAATCATCTTGTGCCGTTACAGAATCTTTAAAATGATTAGCTTCTTCTTCTGGTTGCCCTGCATTAGATTTTTCCATATATAATTTATAAAATTTAGCTATTGTATATTTTTGTTCTTTTGTAAGGTTTTCCATTAAAATCTGCCCCCGACTATGTTAAATAAATATTATTCCACTTATTAGATTTTAAGTAAGTGCAATTTTTTAAGTATTACAATATTTATTTTAAAATTTAATTTACCTTTTCGATACCTTTTTGCACTGCGTTCGCAAATTTGTAAAAATCTTTAGTATATTTATCTGAATCACTACGTGTATGTCGATCTAATTTATAATGTTTGAAAAACTGTTTTCGCAATGCAGTCGTGAGTTCTAATTGGACACCTGAGTTAGATTCATTTTTATTAGCTATATTATCAGATGACTTTGCATCGATTTTGTTAGGACTTTCTTTTACAGTAAAGTCTTTTTTACGTAATTCTTTTGCGATAGAGTGAGACATCTCTTTATCTTTACCTCCGATATAAACAATAGGGTCATCTCCAGAGAATCCATGTATAGATAATGTTTCTTTAGTGTTTTTAAGTAACTTATCTAATATAGGTTCGTTAAAATGAGTGGATGTTACATGTAGTTGATCGTTATTAGATTTTCGAAGACCTTCAAAGGTATAAAAATTATATTTTCCAACATTGGAAATACGTCGTGCAATTTCAGTCGTACCAGGTTCGATACCTCCACCGTGAATTGCAGTGACTAAAATATCCTTATTTTTACGGTGTTTTGTTTTAATACGCCAATCTTTATTTTTTATCGT
>ERZ1023445.248-NODE-248-length-5321-cov-34.555450_pt1 | contig 5321 bp, 5 predicted proteins | sample MGYA00380522_ERZ1023445 | MGnify/ENA primary metagenome ERZ1023445 (study PRJEB33173, sample SAMEA4830297) | metagenome | study: EMG produced TPA metagenomics assembly of the PRJEB25223 data set...
ATCAAGAGAGATTTAATGAATTTTTATGTTGTATAGATATTAATGATAGAAATCTTATTTCATCTATTATTCTTTAAAAATCGAGATTTAACAGTCTCTTTCGGCTGATGTATTGTGGTACAAGCAAATAAACTCACAAGAACCCCACAAACAACGCCATCTTTAATTTATTCATAAATACAAAATTCCGAGAAATAAGAAAGCGCGTATGATAGCGAAAATTGGGGACTGTGCAAGGGATTGGAATGAGACTAAAAAACCGAAATAAAAACTGGAAATGTAATTCCAAATGCATCAGGAAACAAATAATATGGAAATCAACTTCCAATTTCCGTATACTTTTAAAAATATGAAATAAACTTCCAATAAGTAAAACTATGATCTCTCGTGAAAATTATTTACAGCAACTGATTCAATTTAAAGATACTGATTTTATCAAAGTCATCTCGGGTGTTCGTCGTTCCGGTAAATCGGTGTTACTCATGCAATACCGTGATTACCTTCAACAACAAGGCATTGCTTCCGAAAATATTCTTTATCTCAATTTTGAATCTTTTGAATATCAATGGGTGAAAGACGCTCAAGACTTCCAACAGCTGATTCAAGAAAAAATGCCGTCTTCTCAAGAGAAAATCTATTTTCTGATTGATGAAATTCAGTTTGTGGAAGGTTGGCAAAAAATCGTCAATGCGCTTCGCGTAAGTTTTAACACCGATATAGTGATTACAGGTTCCAATGCCAACTTGCTTTCCGGTGAGCTTGCGACGTTGTTAAGTGGTCGGTATGTAGAAATCAAAATTTACCCGCTTTCTTTCAAAGAATTTTTGCACGCCAAAAATGTGGATAGCCAGTCAAGGTTGGTGGATAAACTCTATTCGGAATACGAAAAATACGGCGGTTTCCCCAGCGTTGTGATGGCTGATGAGCCTTTAAAAGAAACGATTTTATCGGGTATTTTTGATTCCATCGTGCTAAATGATATTGCCCACCGAGCTGGAGTGAAAGACACGCATATTCTTAAAAGTGTAATTCTCTTTTTAGCGGATAACGTAGGGCAGTTGGTGAATCCAAGCAAAATTAGCAACACGCTCACGTCCGAACGTGTCCCCACCTCAAACCATACCATCAGCAAATATCTTGATTTGTTAGAAAATGCCTTCCTTTTCTATAAAGCAAAACAATACGATATTCGCGGAAAAGGTTATTTAAAAACCAATGCGAAATATTTTATTGTGGATAACGGTTTAAGACGACACGCTATCGGCAAAAAAGGTGCGAATTATGCCAATCGCTTAGAAAATATCGTTTTTATTGAATTACTCAGACGTGGTTATACCGTTGATGTGGGAAAACTTGACAGCAAAGAAATTGATTTTATCGCCCGAAAAGCTGATGAAATTTTATATGTACAAGTCGCCTTTGAAATCCCTGAAAATACCCACGAAACCGATAATCTTTTGCATATTAAAGATAATTATAAAAAGATTTTAATTACGGGAAAATATTACGAACAAACAGAGATTGATGGAATTGAAGTAATTTATGTGGTGGATTGGTTATTGCAATAAATCCAAAAACGTTGAAAATTTTCACCGCACTTTTTGTGATTAATGTTTGTGGAGGCATGTGTTTTCTAATGCGTGTCCTAAAAGTAAATAAAGTGCGGTCAGTTTTTCAGGTGTTTTTAGTGAAATAGGGTACACGCTGGGAAGCGTGCACAACCGAGATGATCTGATAAAGAAAGATAGCGCCAGCGTCCTCACTGGAGCTACTTAATAAAAACATTGCGAACTTTGCTCAGAAGCTGTTGATGGAATTAATATTGAAAATCCTTTGGATTTTTTGGTCGCACTGTTAGTTGCTAGGCGCAAGCGAGAACGCTTGCGCCATCAAGGCGGGCCTTGGACATTAAATAAAGTGCGGTGAATTTTTAAAATGTTTTTTAGTGAAATTGGGCGCATGCTGGGAAGCGTGAGACAAGAGATCGTGCTAATAAGGAAAGATAGCGCCAGCGTCCACGCTGGTGCTGCTTAATAAAAACATTGAGAATTTTACCCATAAGCTGTTGGCAAAACCAATATTCAAAATCCGTTGGATCTTGTGACCGGACTTTTAGTTGATAGGCACAAGCGAAGACGCTTGCGCCATCAAGAGGGAGGATTTTTTTATTTTTGTTGATTATTTTTTTCCTCAATAAAATGTTTAAATGCCCAGGGCAATTGTAATGATGTTAGAAAACTAACTACGCTAAAAAACATTATTATATAAGCGAGTGCTTTTTGAATGATACTAATACTAAATCTATAGTCAAAATAAGGTACAACTATGTCTTCCCTAGGGGGAATGTCTTTAATTAAAAAATGTATAAATATCATCATTAAAACAAATAAATACAAAACAAACAGACTAGAAAATCTAGTAAATCTGGTTTCAAAGTTTTGATAACGAGCTATTTTATTACTGGCTGATTCATTAATCCTAAATATGGCTAATTCTCCTGACATAGTTATTACTATAAAAAGGAAGCCGGATAATATAGAAAATGTATTTGCTATTAAATTCATTGCGTCATTGCTTTTTGAGACATATGGTCCTAGCAATAAGCTAACTATACATGACAGTATGATTATTAAAACAGCTTTTCGTATAAAAATTATATCTAGCATTTTTAGTCAAAGTTTTCGGATAGTAAATTTTTAGCATCTGCCCAAGAAACAGTTTTAGTTTTCCCATATGGCATTAAATAAAATAATTTACGTTTTTTTAAACTTTCACCATCTATCTTTCTATTTTTCTTTGTTACGATATAAATGTTTTTGTCTAGGTTTTCTTCATCTTCTGCAATATATTCAAGTGCTACATTAGGGTGGTTTTCTATTTCATTTATTACTTTAACATTAGATGAATTATCTATAATTAATGTTCCAAATGGTTGGATATCTTGACTACTGACTTCTTTTCTTAATAAACGGCTCATAAAGTTCCTCTTCGGAAATCCTAAAGCACACATATCAATACTTGATTCAATAGCAATGTGTTTTACTTTTTCATTCATAATTGTTGCAGCATAATCATTATCTACATCAAATGAAACTTTTAGTTGATTATATGGTAATAGACTTGTTAAGACTTTTGTGACTTTAGAGTGTATTTGCTGACTAGATAAAGTTGCAAATGCCCAAATTATATTGTCTTTTACAGATATGAATAAATGACAGATGTCTGCATTTTCAACGCTTTCTTCATTTATCTCATCCTTAGCTCCAATTTTTGTTGTTGGAATATCTAAGATATCTTCGTACCAACTAAGAAATACTAATAATTTATCATTATGCGTATGTATATTTCTGCATTTAATACTTAGATGTTCTGTGATTTTTATTGGTGGAACATCTAAATTTTTTTCAAATAAAGACTGTAATTCTGTTTTTAACTGAGTAAATGGAGTTCCATCATTAGCCTTATTTACAATAAATTTATACACTGCAACTTGTTTAGTAAATGGATGTTCTCTTTTTAACTTGTAGCTCATTTTTATTACCTAATTGATTTGAACTTCTAAAGTATAAGTATATATCAAACGATTTATATTTATTAATGTTATTTTCCTACTTCATCGCCACCCCCAACCACTTCATCATCTCTCTCTCATCCCAACCTTTACGTTTGGCATAATCTTGAGCTTGGTCTTCGTCAATGCGACCTAGAGTGAAATAGTTGCTTGCAGGATGGGTGAAGTACCAACCGCAGACGGAAGCTTCCGGCCACATGGCATAGCTTTCGGTGAGTTTCATGCCGATGCGTTGTTCTACTTCTAATAAATCCCAAATCAAGGCTTTTTCTGTGTGTTCCGGGTAGCTTGGATAGCCCGGTGCAGGGCGGATGCCGACGTAGTTTTCATTGATTAACCCTTGGTTGTCGAATTCCTATTGCGTATAGCCCCAAATGCGGGTGCGTAGCTCAAAGTGCAAGTATTCTGCCATCGCTTCAGCTAAGCGGTCGCCCACAGCTTGTAGCAAGATGGCGTTGTAGTCATCACCTGCAGCTTTATAGCCTTCCACTAAATCCATTTCTTCAACGCCGGCACACACGGCAAACATGCCGAACCAGTCTTTTTTGCCACTTTGGCGATCGGCGATAAAGTCGCTTAAGCAGAAGTTAAATGGGTTCTTGCTGTTTTTACCACGTTCCGTTTGTTGGCGTAAGCCGTAAGCGGTGCCAATGGTTTGTGTGCGTTCTTCATCAGAGAATAGCACCACATCATCGCCCACGCGTTCCGCAGGGAAAATGCCTAAAATGCCGCTTGGGTTGAGTTTGTGGTTTTGTTCTAATTCATCTAAAACCACTTGTGCATCGTTCCACACTTTGCGTGCTTCTTCGCCACCTTCAGGATAATCAAAGGCATCCGGATAGCCGCCCATCAAGCCCCAAATACGGAAGAATGGCGACCAGTCGATAAATTTGCGCAACTCGGCAATTGGTACGTTTTTAAATTCCACAATGCCCGTTTGTTTTGGCGTTGGTTGCACGTAATCTGCCCATTCACCACTAAAGCCACTTAATGCGATGATATCCGCTTTTTCATCAATAGCAGTTTGAATGATTTTGTCCGCCGGCACCATGACGCCCAAGTCAATCACTTCAAAGTTATTACATTGCATTACCACGCTTACGATGTTTTTATCGATGTCGTGTACATCGCCTTTTACGGTTGCAATCACCACTTTACCGTTGCTTGAACCTTTTTGTTTGGTTGCATTATAAATGGTTCTAAATACGCCACAGATTGTTTCATCACGCGTGCGGATTTCACCACTTGCGGCAGGAACATTTTACCATCGCCGAATAAATCGCCGACTACGTCCATGCCAGCCATGAGTGGACCTTCGATTACTTCTAACGGCGTTGGCAATTTCTGGCGGGCTTCTTCGGTGTCTTCGATGATGTGCGAGGTAATACCTTTCACGAGGGCGTGTTTTAAAAGTTCTCCCACTGGCCAAGTGCACCATTCTGCGACAGAATCGACCGCACTTTTCTTAAACTTCTCGCCTCTAAAATCGGCTTAGGTCAGTTTATATTTTTGGATCATCGTCCCCATCGCACCGTCTAAAATGAGAATGCGATTTTCTAGAGCTTGTTTAAGTTGAGCGGTTTTATTCACCATAATTATTTTGTTCTGTAAATCTTAAATAAATAACTACGGAATAATAGGTGTAAGGGCTAGGGGTGTCAAATGTTAGAAGGAAAGTGCGGTGGAAAATTAAGGTTTTTTATTTAAGTGTAATGGCTGCGACAAAACAGGTAATTTTACATTCTCCGCA
>ERZ1023445.251-NODE-251-length-5191-cov-5.048287_pt1 | contig 5191 bp, 7 predicted proteins | sample MGYA00380522_ERZ1023445 | MGnify/ENA primary metagenome ERZ1023445 (study PRJEB33173, sample SAMEA4830297) | metagenome | study: EMG produced TPA metagenomics assembly of the PRJEB25223 data set...
AAGCAATAAATGGATGAAATATCTTTCTGAAAAAGATTTAACCGTAAAAGAAACAAAAATATTTGGTAAGTACTGATACATATGAACTAAAATATCATCAAATGCTGGATGTATGGATGGAATATTAAAAAAGTTTTGACTTAAAAATGCATGTTCTAAATAAAGAAAAAGTAAATCAGTATATACAGTTTTAGTTTTGTAGAAATTAATTTGAGATTCTGTAAAAGATAATCGTGTTTTTATACGTAAATCAATCATTTTTGTAGTACTAGGTCTTTGTTGTCTAATATGTTCAAATATACGTACGTCCTCTAAAAGTTTAAATAATTGATGAAAGAACTTAGGGTGTTCAAAATCGTTGTTGTGTAAAACTTGATTGATGATTGAAAGATCCATATTCAGATATCCATACGTTGCGAGTAAGACATCTGTTTTCAGTCCAGCTTGTTCAATATGTTTCGGTCTATGAGACCAAAACCAACTCGCAATGAGTGTATTACTATAAGGATTATAGTAAGGGAATTTTTGTATTTTAACTTGCGTTTGTTCATTTTTTAAAAGTAAACGTGCTAAGTCTTGTAACATCATTACTTGTTTTGCATCTAATTGTTCATCGTTGAATTTTATAAAACGATCACTCATTTTTATCCCTCTTTAAAAATTGAGCTCGATAGCGTTAAGTATCGCTTGTTGTTCTCGCTCATCCTCTAATTTATCAATAATTGTACGTTGTACAGCACGTTCAATAGGCATGACAGTTGCTAAATCACTAAGGTCGATTAAAGCTCGAATACTTGCAGCCTCTTCAGAAATTTGACCTTGTTTGGTCATAGTACGTAAATCTTCATTAAATTTAATGATATGTTGAATCAATTGTTCATCTTGTAATTTACTCTGCTCTTTAATGACTGTTTTAAGAATGTCACCATCGATATAATCTACTTCTATGACGATAAATCTATTTTTTAAAGCCTCGTTCATTGGTAATGTTCCTACATAACCTTCGTTTATAGCAGCAATTACATTAAATCCAGGTGCTGCTTTAATCACTTCACCAGTATAAGGATTTGTCAATTGACGTCGATAATCTAATACACCGTTAAGTATAGGTAATGTTTCCGGTTTTGCCATATTAATTTCATCTATATATAAAATGTGACCTTCTTTCATTGCTTTTATTACAGGACCGTCAATGAAGACAATTTCTTGGTGACCTTCTTCATTAGTTTGAATTGTTTTAAAACCTAATAAGCTTTCAGTATCTAGATCTACTGAACAATTAACTTGGTGCATAGGTAATTTCATAACATGACTTAACGTTTCAGCAAGCTTAGTTTTTCCTGATCCCGTTGGCCCTTTTAGTAGTATGTTCTTATTTAATTGAAATAAAGCTTTAGCATCTTCAAAAACTGTTTGATCTGAATTTTTGTATACTGTTTGTACCATAATTCCCATCCTTTAATGTTAAAAAAGACTAAGACATTAGTTTTTGGTGCATAGTCTTAGTCTTATTTAAAATGATTAAAATAAATGACTTATTTAGTCATTATCGAGTTAATGTAAACTGATGATTGAAAAATATTTCCAATGCAATGATAACGCATTTAGTTGAAAGAGATTAAATTATATCTCTTTGAAGTAGTCTTTGTAATAGCCACCTACTAAACCTGAATTATCTATAATTTGATAATATTCTTCAGTTTCGTTAATAACATCATACTGTTTGCCGATAGTTAGCATATCTGCAACTGTAAATTTTTTGGCATCAGTATTTGTCACTTCTACTTTTTTAATTGGTGTACGTTCTTTCCAAGTTTCATGTAACATGTAATAACCATCCTTAAATCATATTTACTTTTCAAGTGTATAAATAAATGAAATGCCACTATTTTCAGTGATTCTAAGAGATTCTGAAGTATCCTGTTCTAGAGTTTGATATGGAACACCAATCTCATCTAAACGATTTTTTGCTTGAAGATACAATTGTGTATCATTTGTAGAGAATTCCACTTGCTCAATTGGTCCGTGTGTATTCATTTGAATATCTTCATCGCTTTCAAATAAGTGGATTTCACCACCAAGACCACCCTCCCCTATACGAAACACTTGAATAGGTTGTTTGGCATCTTCATGTGGAAGATACTCAGCAAATAAATCTAATTGAAATACTTGTGTGAGAATTGAAGTGGTGACAGATAACTCGTTCACCTTAATAATGACTGGACCTAAGCCTTGAACTTGATGTAAAGGGTTAACAGGACTATCAAAAGTAGGCATACCTAATCCTATACCCGTATTTAACTCGTTAGAATAAATATCAAATTTTTGTTTATTATGATCTTCAAAAGTAAAATGTTTAAGACCATTAAGTTCAGTGAATGAACTATAGGATATGTTAAACTTGTCAAAAATATTTTGATATTCTACTAATCCAGAATCAGAAGGTGTTCTAAGTCCAACGCTATCTATGTGTAGATTTTTATAATCTTCCTCTGGAACCTCAACAAAGTGAACACGCGTTCCAGGACTTAAATTAGCGTCACCAAATCTTATGGCATGTTCATTTTTAGTTGAATGTTGTAAACCAATAATGTGGTTAAATAATTCTTTCGTTTTAGATAAATCGTTTGTTCCTAAAGTGACACTTCTAAGTCCACTCATTAACTGACACTCCTCTATTTATCTTTACAGGTAACATTATAACGTATTTTGTAACACTTGAATATGATGAACACTCATATAAAGACAGATATTTATTTGTTATTGATTTGTTATTTATTAGAAAAATAAAACATACAGATTGGCTAAATATTTTGTATGTATTAAAATGTAATTAAAGAAGTAATCAAGGAGGCATGAGTATGTCTAATTTATGGATTATATTTGCAGTTACTGTGCTAATTGCAGTCTATTCCGCAATTGAGGTATTTACAAATTTAAATCATAAACAACAACCAAGATTTAAATATTTTACTATCGCATTTATTGTGTTTATTATTTTAGCGATTATAGAAGTTATATTTCTTGCTCAATGATAGGTTAATACTAAAGTATAGTATATCTGTAAAGACATCCGTGTTATTTTGATTTCTTTACAGATATTTTTATATGCAGTAGATACCATTTTTAGTTTTTATTAAAATGAATGATTTTTATATTTAAAATTACTTTTGATCCGATTTAGTGAAAATAATAATATTTAAACCAATTAGGATTATAATATAAATAAAGATAGTAAAAGTTTTTATTAATAACATAGCATTATCAGGGTTATCAGATTTAAAAAGTGTGATTAAATCTCCAATTGGAGGAACAACCCATAATATATATTTCAGTAATGAATACGATTGTATTAAAGAAGGACGACTGACACTAACAATTAATAAAAGCGTTATAAATAGGAAAGTGTACTTATAAGATAAAAAATTAATATTATGAATTAAAGTAGAAATGAGCATCCCTAAAATGCTTACAACAATATGTAATGTTAATGCGATTATATATTGATTGAGAGTAATATCTTCAGAAAACCTATTTAGTATTAATGGATAGAATAAAGATAGTAAAATTAACATTAAATGAATTAAAAATATGAAAAACCACTTACTAATGAGAAAAAGTAATTTAGACTCTAATTGGATAAAGAGCAAATATTTTTCGTTCAAAGATTCTAAATTCCAAATGCTAATAGTTATCCAACACGAGATAATCAGTAAACCTATACTGCTAGATGCATAACTAGAAAGTATAGGTTGACCTTTGTATATATATTGAATGATGATCCATATCACAAAGAAGAGTATAGGTGGTATAAATTGATAAGATTTAAAGTAATTTCTAAACTGATATTGTGTAAATGCAATCAAAAGTTTTTCACATCCTTAATCTCAAGAATTTCACAGTTCTGTAGGATTAATTGTTTCAGTATTAAATTTAAATCGTTTTGATTAGTTTGGATGGATATTTTGTTATTGTCAATATATGTAATTTTTTTATTTTGAGTTTCTTTTAGTAAGTTAGTTGCAACAGAATCATTTCTAACCACAATTAGTTTTGAAGAAGCTACTGAATGATTTTTATTTATATAGTTAATATAAAAATCCCCTGTTTCAATATTTAAAATATGCGTAGTTATATTTATAAGTGAAGTCAATTCATGAGAAGTTAAAATAATTGTTGACGAAAATTTTAAATCCTCTAAATAATTTAAAAGAAATTTGGTAGCTTCTTTATCTAATCCCGAAAATGGTTCATCTAAAATATAGATGTCTGCACTTTTAATTAAACATTGAATTACATTAACTTTTTGTTTTGTGCCTTTCGAACAATCTTTTAGTTTCTGATTTAAAAATGATGATAATTTAAGGTGCTTTATTAAATTATTAAGTTTAACTTCTATTTTATTTGTGGAATAAATTTTTAATAAAAATTTAAAATATTCGCTAATCGTTAAATTTAAACTATTAGGAAAAATATCCACTGCATAACTAACTTTCCCCTTTATTGACAAAGAGCCATCAAAATGAGTAATTAATCCAGCAATAATTTTTAAAGTTATACTTTTCCCTGAACCATTTTTACCATTAACTAATGTGATTGAGTTTTTTGGTATTATAAAATTTAAATCATTAAGTATGGTTTGTTTATTAAATTTTTTTGTAATATGTAGCCCTTCAATAGCGTTAAGTGACATTTTTTGCTCCTAATAAATATGGCATTTTTTAATACGTAAATTATATCAATCAATACTTAGATTATCATCATACTTTAGACATATTGAACATAAAAGAGGCTGGGACATAAAGTTCCAAGATAAATAAAAAAAGACAATTTCTATTGAAATAATATAGAAATTGTCTTTTTTATGATTTTTTTGATTATTTTCAGCTCGTTGGGTTGTTACTTTTATTATATTAAGTGTCATTAGCACAAATCTTAGTTGTCTTTTGGCTTTATTCATCCCTCGAACGGACATACGAGTGAAAATCCAAAATCAGGCTCCACATCAATTTCACTTTGACTGTAGATGGTTTTGTTTTGGTTCTGAAAGCTTTTTTAAATTTGGGCATGAAATATTCCCAACTATAATTCTTCATTATTTTTTATTTGTTTATGAATCGATTAATAGTTATATAAGGAGTCATTGGATTGTATGATAGCCACTTCATACAAATAGTAGCACGAAGAAGTT
>ERZ1023445.259-NODE-259-length-4781-cov-5.719848_pt1 | contig 4781 bp, 5 predicted proteins | sample MGYA00380522_ERZ1023445 | MGnify/ENA primary metagenome ERZ1023445 (study PRJEB33173, sample SAMEA4830297) | metagenome | study: EMG produced TPA metagenomics assembly of the PRJEB25223 data set...
TAATTTTTATAATCTAGAAAATCAATGTGGGTCTACCATATCTTCTGGTTTTATCCACTCTTCAAATTGTGATTCAGTTACATATCCACTTTCTATTGCAGATTCTTTTAAAGTAAGTCCTTCTTTGTGTGCCTTTTTAGCTATTTGAGCTGCTTTCTCATATCCAATATGAGGATTCAGTGCCGTAACTAGCATTAATGATTGATTTAAATAATTATTAATGTTTTCTTCAATCGGTTGAATACCAATTGCACAGTTTTTATTAAAGGTATTCATTCCATCTGCTAATAAGTAGATAGATTGTAAAGTGTTATGCATAATTACCGGTTTAAATACATTTAGTTCAAAATTACCTTGTGAACTTGCGATACCTACCGTCGTATCATTCCCCATAACTTGTACTGCTACCATAGTTAACATTTCACATTGTGTTGGATTTACTTTTCCTGGCATAATAGAAGATCCAGGTTCATTTTCTGGAATTGAAATCTCAGCAAGACCTGCACGCGGTCCAGAGGCTAGCCATCTAATATCATTTGCAATTTTCATTAAATCTGTCGCTAGCGCCTTTAATGTTCCATGTAATTGAACAATTTCATCATGAGAAGTTAAAGCATGAAATTTGTTTTCAGATGATACGAAAGCATACCCTGTGTTCTGGGAAATATATTTGGCTACTTTATGACCAAATTCTGGATGAGCATTAATTCCCGTTCCTACTGCAGTTCCACCAATTGCTAAATTTAAAATATGCTTTTTTGATTCTGATAGTAATTGCTCACATTTTTCTAACATATAGCGCCAACCACTTATCTCTTGACCTAGTTTAATAGGCGTTGCATCTTGCAAATGTGTGCGTCCAATTTTAATGATTGATTGATATTGGTCTTCTTTTTCTTTAAAAGTTTGACGTAAATGGTTAAGTGCTGGCTCTAACTTAGTTTCAACTTCATGGAACAATGCAACATGCATGGCTGTAGGAAATGTATCATTTGAACTTTGAGATTTATTTACATCATCATTTGGATGGATAGTTTCCTTACTTCCATGTTTCTTAAGGTATTCATTAGCTACATAGCTTACGACTTCATTTACATTCATATTGCTTTGAGTACCACTACCTGTTTGCCAAACTACAAGTGGAAAATGATTATCTAGTTCTCCATTTAAAATACGATCACAAGCATAAACGATGGCGTTCTTTTTTTCATCACTCAATTTTCCTAATTCATGATTTGCTAAGGCTGCACCTCTTTTTAGTTGAGCAAATCCGTAAATGACTTCTATAGGCATATGCTCTTTGCCGACTGGAAAATTTCGTTTACTTCTCTCAGTCTGTGCACCCCAATATTTGTCTTCTGGTACTTCAATTTCTCCAAATGTATCATGTTCAATTCTGACTGACATTTATATCGTTCCCCCCTATTGTTCTTTGTTTAATTGTAGTATAGCACTATTTAAATTGTATGAGCAATGTTGAAATAAACCGTTTACATTTAAAAGAATATTTTTCCTAATAAAATAAAAATGAGTCCTAAATGATTCTTTTCATGTTCATTTAGGACTCATATATTAAATTATTTCTTACTTATTTAATTCTTAGATTGTTGATATTTTGCTTTAGTAGCCTGAACAATAGCAATTGCAGTTAAAACAAATAGTATCACGCCTATAGTGAGAGTAACAGGGCTTATACTTACTAAAACACCTAAAAATCCTGGTAATTCATTATAAAAATCATCCAAGGTGTATGTCAAAACTCCCGTTATTAATAGACAACAAATCACACTGATTACCACACCAGACTGATTACTTTTTATAAATGTATGTGCATTGACATTTTCAATAAGACCGTTTGATAAATTAAGCTGAAGTTGTACAATTTTGAACAGTAGTGGCAAGTATAAAGCGCCTAAAGCAAGTGGAAAACCTTTTATAGATATTAAACTCACTATAACAGTACCTATGACAAAGTGAATCCAGTATTTTCTTAACATTTAATTAATCTCCTTGTGTTAATGACTGTAAGTATCATATCATAACCAATCAAAAGGAGTGAATATTTTTACAACAAATCGTGTAAAAGATAATACAATGCAAAAATCCAATAACTTAAAATACTGATAAGTTACTGGATTTTTATGAAATCTATTTACTGTTTTTAAAATCTGAACGAACTTCGTTATCATGAGATTGATTTAATTTTTCTTCATCATTTTCCTGTGAAATCTGTTCCATTTCTTTTCCTAATTCTTTTAAATCATCTAAGTCAGTAACCATAGCGTTTTCTTCTTCATGATAATTTAATTTGGAATCTTTTTTGTTCGCCATCATTTATCCCTCACAAACTTATTTTATGCAAAACGTGCAGTGAAGTACTCTTTTACGTCTTCAGGTAAGCCTGCAGCCGCTTCTTTATCTAAGATAACATTTACCATACGGTGTGCTTTTAAATCCGATGGTTCAAAACTAGTCTTACCATTTTCACGGTAAAGTTTTTCTACCATATCGCGTTTATTAGCACCAGTAATAACTAAGAAAATTTCTCTAGCTTCCATCAAACCTTGACGAACGCTAATGTCAAGTTTGCCATTTTCATCAATCGTAAGGACTTGCATTGTCAGTTTGCCTTTATTTTCTTTAGTCTTAATCTTATCTGAGATAAAGTCAATTGCATCATTTTCGTAAGAAATGGAATAAATTTGACCTGTTGGCACACCCAAAGCCTCATAATAAGAATGATTATCATCATAATCTAAAATATTTATTTGACTGAAATCAACTGCATGATTTTCCACATTTTTCTTAAGTTCATCAAACACTGGTGCTTGTTCTTTACTCAAATGAAATCCTGCAATAGTAGTTGGATTATTATTAAACTGCTTACGTAGAATATCTGCAGTATATTTTGCTACTTTTTCACTATTGTCAAATACTTTAAAATTCATTGCCATGTTAACTACACTCCTCTAAGTTTGCTCTTTTAATTAAGTCGATTTAATTTAAAGTATACCCTTTGTATTAATTATCAAACTATTATTTTTTATTGGCTCACAATTAATATAACATTTCTTGGGTTTATCTTGCATTTACTTTATCTATTAACGTTAATTATGAAAGGTTAGGATAATCTTGTTGCCTCAAAGCTTCGTAAATCAGTAAAGCAGCAGTATTAGAAAGATTAAGAGAACGTATATTGTCACTCATTGGAATTCTTAAAGCTGTATTTACATATTTCTCCTTAACCCATTCAGGAAGACCAGTAGTTTCTTTACCAAAGATAAAATAATAATCCTCATTAGTATTAGAAAAATTAAAATCGCTGTAGGTCTGTTTACCAAATTTTGTTAATAAGTAGTAATGACCTTCTGTATTAGCAAAAAATTCCTCAATACTATCGTGGTATGTAATATTAACATGCTCCCAATAATCAAGTCCTGCACGTTTTAACATTTTGTCTTCTGTACTAAAGCCGAGTGGTTTAATTAGATGAAGATGGGTTAAAGTACCCGCACAAGTACGTGCAATATTTCCTGTATTTGCTGGTATTTCTGGTTGATATAGTACAATATGATTTGTCATTTTTGTTCTCTCCTCATTTGCAAACCTTTTTTCATTTCGAGCTGCACTTCTTCAATCTCATTTTCATAATGCGCATCAATAAAAGGTATAGCATCATCCTCTAAAATTTGTCCAATTGCCCAATATGCAGTACCTCTAATCATAGGTCTTGGATCATTTAATGCAACTTCTTTTAGTTCTGGTATAGCACTTTCTTCTTTAAAATGTGCCAAAGCTATAATAGCATTTCTTTGTATTGGTTTTTTACCTCTCCAAGCACCTGCTAAATGTCCATATGTACTTTTGAATTTCTTGTTGCTCATTTGAAGTAAAGGTACAAGACGTGGCTTCAAAATTTCCGGTTCCAAGACAATATCATCATGCTGAGTATTAATACCACGATTTTTAGGACAAACTTGTTGACATGTATCACACCCATATAATCTATTTCCAATTTTATATCGATATTCATCTTGAAGATAACCTTTAGTTTGAGTTAAAAAACTAATACATTTTTGACTATTTAACTGACCATTTCCAACAAGTGCACCTGTTGGGCAGCGATCAACACAAATTGTGCAGTCACCACAACTATCTAATAAAGGATCATCAGGTTCAAACGGTATACTTACTAACATTTCACCTAGGTAAGACCAAGTCCCTAATTCAGGAGAAATCACAAATCCATTCCTACCCGTGAATCCTAATCCAGCTCTTTCTGCTACTGCTCTATCCGACAATACACCGGTATCAACCATCGATTGGATTTCGACATCAGGTACTTTTTCTTTGATGAAATCAGCTAATTTATCAAGTCTCTTACGCATAATGCTATGATAATCTTGGCCCCATGATGCTCTTGCAAACATGCCTCTACGATCACCTTTAACACTTTTTGGTGCACCTTTAAGTTTATTAGGATAACCCACAGCTATCGCAATAATAGATCGTGCGCTAGGTAAGCTTAGTTTAGGTTCTGTACGTAATGATATATTTGATTCCTCAAAACCTGATGCATACCCTTTTGCATGATATTCCTCTAACTTTTGTTTCAATTCATCAAAAGGATCTGCAGTAGTAAATCCAATACTATCAATGCCTATAGAATGAGCAAAGTCTATAATTTCTTTTTTTAGTTTATTGTTCATTAGCTTTGCCACCTTTTTAAAATTACATATGCTATTCTAACATAAGATTATGTATCAGAGTTGGCATAATAT
>ERZ1023445.282-NODE-282-length-3451-cov-209.967020_pt1 | contig 3451 bp, 3 predicted proteins | sample MGYA00380522_ERZ1023445 | MGnify/ENA primary metagenome ERZ1023445 (study PRJEB33173, sample SAMEA4830297) | metagenome | study: EMG produced TPA metagenomics assembly of the PRJEB25223 data set...
GTTACGCTATCTATGCTCGCCTTTGTGTTTCTAAGCGACCTGTGCGGTCGTGAAGTACGATGATTTAAATGATTTGTCAAACTGGCTTTTTCTAAGCGACCTGTGCGGTCGTGAAGCCTACACACGCACCAAAGTAGGCAATGCTTGGTTTCTAAGCGACCTGTGCGGTCGTGAAGAATAACCGACTTAATTAACTGGAGCATATTATTTTCTAAGCGACCTGTGCGGTCGTGAAGCTTATGAACAGACAAGAAGCAACCCTTTTAGCGTTTCTAAGCGACCTGTGCGGTCGTGAAGTGCTGCCCTATTTGCTTTGGCTATGTGTTGCTTTTCTAAGCGACCTGTGCGGTCGTGAAGAAAAAGTAGTGCGATGGCGTTAGGGTATGATATTTCTAAGCGACCTGTGCGGTCGTGAAGGCACAACTGTACCAACAGGCGTGTATTTAAACTTTCTAAGCGACCTGTGCGGTCGTGAAGTTGCAGAAAACGGACGCTTTGCGTAATTAAAATTTCTAAGCGACCTGTGCGGTCGTGAAGCGAGCTGATAAGTTTTATGTTGCAAATCCGCATTTCTAAGCGACCTGTGCGGTCGTGAAGTCGCACTTGTGAAGTGTGTCCGCTCACCGTTTTTTCTAAGCGACCTGTGCGGTCGTGAAGTCAAGCGTTGCCAGTCTTGAGCGTACGGTAGCGTTTCTAAGCGACCTGTGCGGTCGTGAAGGCGATATACGCTCGGCATTTATTGTCTTGATATTTCTAAGCGACCTGTGCGGTCGTGAAGAAAGCATTGAGCAGACACGCACACAAATCCAATTTCTAAGCGACCTGTGCGGTCGTGAAGTTGTCAAATTGTTATGCCTTGCTGGGCTATTAATTTCTAAGCGACCTGTGCGGTCGTGAAGGATGTTAGGGGCGGTGATTTGTGTATTTGCTCTTTCTAAGCGACCTGTGCGGTCGTGAAGGTAAAATAACCGTCGTGTTGGCGATTGGAATATTTTCTAAGCGACCTGTGCGGTCGTGAAGGAACAGACAAGAAGCGACCCTTTTAGCGAAAATTTCTAAGCGACCTGTGCGGTCGTGAAGGCCGACCCAAGTAAAGCCAGCAAAGTATATCATTTCTAAGCGACCTGTGCGGTCGTGAAGAGCTGAGAGCATCCATAAAGCTATCTTCAAAATTTCTAAGCGACCTGTGCGGTCGTGAAGTACAGAACAAGCATTAAGCCAGCGTATCAATCTTTCTAAGCGACCTGTGCGGTCGTGAAGGCCACGACAGTTTTAAGGTCATGCGGGCGTGGTTTCTAAGCGACCTGTGCGGTCGTGAAGATAAAAGCATGTAAAAAGCATGTAAAAAGCATTTTCTAAGCGACCTGTGCGGTCGTGAAGACGCACACAAATCCAAGGCGAGCTTGGCACAAATTTCTAAGCGACCTGTGCGGTCGTGAAGTACAGAACAAGCATTAAGCCAGCGTATCAATCTTTCTAAGCGACCTGTGCGGTCGTGAAGTTCTTATCAACATCAACACCGTCCGCCAATTTTTTCTAAGCGACCTGTGCGGTCGTGAAGTTGAAAGCTTAAAGTCCAGTGCGGTGGCGTTATTTCTAAGCGACCTGTGCGGTCGTGAAGGATGACAAAATCAAGCACATTAAAGGATTTTGTTTCTAAGCGACCTGTGCGGTCGTGAAGACCGTGGCGATTTTGGGTACTCAATGATGGCTTTTTCTAAGCGACCTGTGCGGTCGTGAAGTTGCCCTGTGCCGTGCCAATGCCCATGCCAATTTTCTAAGCGACCTGTGCGGTCGTGAAGAACAGTCGAGAAATCAGCTTATCACTACGGCATTTCTAAGCGACCTGTGCGGTCGTGAAGTTTTGCATTGTGTGGAATATGACCAAGCTAATTTTCTAAGCGACCTGTGCGGTCGTGAAGGGTTTATGGGTCGCTTGGGCTATTTGGTAGATTTTCTAAGCGACCTGTGCGGTCGTGAAGCAAAGCAGGCGTTAAAAACGGCAATCAATGACTTTCTAAGCGACCTGTGCGGTCGTGAAGATGTGGGCAGAAGTTTTAGAGCCGCCCACCTTTTTCTAAGCGACCTGTGCGGTCGTGAAGATATCACGCACAGGCTGATAAAGATTTACACTTTTCTAAGCGACCTGTGCGGTCGTGAAGGAGCGACATCACTAAATAGCTTGATAGAACAGTTTCTAAGCGACCTGTGCGGTCGTGAAGTTTTTGATTTATTGGGTGGGCGGTATCTTAAAGTTTCTAAGCGACCTGTGCGGTCGTGAAGAGATTTAAAAGTTCTATCAAACTCACTTGGGCTTTCTAAGCGACCTGTGCGGTCGTGAAGACACTGAGACGCATTTAAATACGATTATCACATTTCTAAGCGACCTGTGCGGTCGTGAAGAAGAAATGGCGACCGCATCACGCAAACGGTTTTTTCTAAGCGACCTGTGCGGTCGTGAAGAGTTAATTGCTCTTGCTTTGTCGTTAACGCTCTTTCTAAGCGACCTGTGCGGTCGTGAAGCAAGTTGTATTATTATCCATCTGTAACAAGCTTTTCTAAGCGACCTGTGCGGTCGTGAAGGCCACGCTTTTCTAACTCTAGTTTTAGATTGTTTTCTAAGCGACCTGTGCGGTCGTGAAGTTGTACTGGGCGTGATTGGTGCGATTTTGTGATTTCTAAGCGACCTGTGCGGTCGTGAAGTTGTTATAGCCAATCTTTTCTAACGCTTGCTTTTTCTAAGCGACCTGTGCGGTCGTGAAGTAGCATGTAACGAACTTATCGAGCTACATGATTTTCTAAGCGACCTGTGCGGTCGTGAAGCAAACCTGAGCCTGTCGTGATTTTTTGTAAGCTTTCTAAGCGACCTGTGCGGTCGTGAAGCTGTGTCGATGATAAAGTTAATTGCTTTTTTATTTCTAAGCGACCTGTGCGGTCGTGAAGTTATACTTGTTTGGCACTTGGCGGTATACGCTTTTCTAAGCGACCTGTGCGGTCGTGAAGTACAGAACAAGCATTAAGCCAGCGTATCAATCTTTCTAAGCGACCTGTGCGGTCGTGAAGTTCTTATCAACATCAACACCGTCCGCCAATTTTTTCTAAGCGACCTGTGCGGTCGTGAAGTTGAAAGCTTAAAGTCCAGTGCGGTGGCGTTATTTCTAAGCGACCTGTGCGGTCGTGAAGGATGACAAAATCAAGCACATTAAAGGATTTTGTTTCTAAGCGACCTGTGCGGTCGTGAAGACCGTGGCGATTTTGGGTACTCAATGATGGCTTTTTCTAAGCGACCTGTGCGGTCGTGAAGTTGCCCTGTGCCGTGCCAATGCCCATGCCAATTTTCTAAGCGACCTGTGCGGTCGTGAAGAACAGTCGAGAAATCAGCTTATCACTACGGCATTTCTAAGCGACCTGTGCGGTCGTGAAGTTCAACAGTGCCAATGCGTCTTGACAA
>ERZ1023445.285-NODE-285-length-3296-cov-37.481950_pt1 | contig 3296 bp, 3 predicted proteins | sample MGYA00380522_ERZ1023445 | MGnify/ENA primary metagenome ERZ1023445 (study PRJEB33173, sample SAMEA4830297) | metagenome | study: EMG produced TPA metagenomics assembly of the PRJEB25223 data set...
AATCAGTGGATCCAGTACGTTACCTACCAAGACATTAATCTTCCTGTAAAAAGTTCGGTAAAAAATCTCAACAAATTTTTACCGCACTTTTTTATTAAAAATATTCTGTGAGGAATATCACAAAATAAAAAAATAATAGATGACAATATTAAATTTTATATTATTCTGATAATACTTCGTAGTTAGAAGTCAGTGTTAAGTTTTATTAAGTTTCTCTTCTCTTAAAAGGAGTTTAATATGCTCAACTTGCTTTCTCCTAACCAAACTTGGGTTCTTATTGATCCAAGATTATCTTTTTATTTTCCCATAATTTATTAATCCTTTCTTATTAACCATCAAAGTGTTTTCATTTTAGAAAATCATTTTTTATTTAAACTAAGCAAATTAATTTTTGGGGATTTTGCTATGGAAAATTTTAAACATTTACCTGAACCTTTCCGCATTCGTGTTATTGAACCAGTAAAAAGAACTACTCGTGAGTATCGTGAGCAAGCGATCTTAAAATCAGGCATGAATCCATTTTTATTGGATAGTGAAGATATTTTCATTGACTTACTTACAGATAGCGGTACTGGTGCCGTTACACAAGATATGCAATCTGCAATGTTACGTGGCGATGAAGCCTATAGTGGCAGTCGCAGTTATTATGCGTTAGCTAAAGCAGTGAAAGATATTTTTGGTTATGAATATACAATTCCTACTCATCAAGGCCGCGGTGCTGAACAAATTTATATTCCAGTATTGATTGCTAAACGTGAACGTGAGAAAGGTTTAGATCGCAGCAAAATGGTGGTTTTCTCTAACTATTTCTTTGATACCACACAAGGACATAGCCAAATTAATGGGGCAACGGTTCGCAATTTTTATATCAAAGAGGCATTTGATACAACAGCAAAACATCCATTTAAGGGTAATTTCGATTTAGAAAAATTAGAAAAAGGCATTCAAGAGGCGGGAGCACATAATGTACCTTACATTGTATGTACCATTACTTGTAACTCTGCGGGTGGTCAGCCAGTTTCTATTGCAAACTTAAAAGGCATGTATGAAATTGCGCGTAAATACGATATTCCAGTCATCATGGATTCAGCTCGTTTTGCAGAAAACGCCTATTTTGTTCAACAACGTGAAGAAGCTTATAAAGACTGGACTATTGAACAAATTACTTACGAAAGCTATCGCTATGCTGATGGTTTAGCGATGTCCGCCAAAAAAGATGCTATGGTGCCAATGGGAGGTATTTTAGCGTTTAAAGATAAATCAATGGAGGAAGTCTATCACGAATGTAGAACGCTTTGTGTTGTGCAGGAAGGGTTCCCTACTTATGGTGGTTTAGAAGGTGGGGCAATGGAACGCTTGGCTGTTGGCTTGCATGATGGTATGCGCCAAGAATGGTTGGCTTATCGTATCGCACAAATTGAATATTTGGTTGCAGGCTTAGAAAAAATTGGTGTGCCTTGTCAACAACCAGGTGGCCACGCGGCGTTCGTAGATGCGGGTAAATTATTACCACATATTCCAGCCGACCAATTCCCAGCACAAGCACTTTCTTGCGAACTTTATAAAGTTGCAGGTATAAGAGCGGTAGAAATTGGCTCATTTTTATTAGGGCGAGATCCGAAGACGGGTAAACAACTACCATGTCCAGCAGAGCTTTTACGCTTAACTGTACCACGTGCAACTTATACGCAAACTCATATGGATTTCATTATTGAGGCGTTCCAAAAAGTGAAAGAAAATGCGGAGAATATTAAGGGTTTAACCTTTACCTATGAACCAAAAGTTCTCCGCCACTTTACGGCACGTTTAAAAGAAGTTGAATAATATCACGAAAAATGCAGTTCATTTTGAACTGCATTTTTTTATCAACAGCTAACTCAATAATTTGTTATTGATAAGGATGTTCTATGAAAAAACAACCTTCCATCTTTGGTGGTGCCTGTATTATTGCTAGTGTTTGTGTTGGGGCAGGAATGCTTGGTTTGCCGACATCTGGCGCGGGTGCTTGGACAATATGGTCAGTATTAGTAATTTGCTTAACAATGATAGTCATGACATTGTCAGGCTGGTTATTACTTGAGGCCTATTCTACTTATGATTTAAGAGCTTCATTTAGTACTGTAACTAAAGATATGCTCGGTTCAACTGTCAATTCTATTAATAATCTTGCGGTATATTTTGTCGGGGGTATTTTACTTTATGCTTATACCACTGCATCTGGCGGTATACTAGAAAACCTTATTAAACCGTGGATTGATTTTGGTTCATCTACATTGGCAATTTGTTCCACTGTATTTGTATTAGTCTTTTCCTTCTTTGTTTGGCACTCCACTCGCATTGTAGACAGAATATCTGTTTTATTGATTGTATGCATGGGTTTTACTTTTATTTTTAGTACTTATGGATTAGCAACTAATATTAGTTTAGACACTTTATTAGATATTGGTGGAAAGGAGACAAATTATGCAAAATATGCGGTAGGAATGTTTCCCGTTGCATTAACATCTTTTGGCTATCATCATTCTGTTTGTACGATGCGAGCTTACTATGGGGAAGAAAAAAGAGCAAAATACGCTATTTTAGGTGGAACAGCAATTGCTCTTACGCTTTATTTACTTTGGATTTTCTCTATTTTTGGCAACTTACCGCGAGATCAATTTGCTCCAGTAATTGCCAGTGATGGTAATTTAGATATTTTACTTAACACATTAGGTGGAGTAATCGAATCTAACACGGTTAAACAAATGATTAACGCCTTTTCTATCGCCGCAATTTTATCATCTTTTATTGGCGTAGGATTAGGCGTATTTGATTATTTGGCTGATTTCTTTAAATTTGATAATTGTAAAATTGGACGAACAAAGTCATGGGCTGTGACTTTCCTACCTCCACTAATTATGTCAATTTTATTTCCATTGGGTTTCTTAAAAGCTATTGGGTATGCTGGTGCGGTAGCTACGATTTGGACAAGTATAATTCCTGCTCTTCTTGCCTATAAATCCCGCAAAATAAATACAGCTGCAACATTCCGAGTGTGTGGTGGAAATGGCTTAATAATCTTTATTGCATTATTTGGTGTTTTTGTAGCTATTTTCCATTTTCTTGCAATGTTTGGCTACTTACCTTTCTTTAAGTTCTAAGGGGAAAATATCAATTTTAAGTGCGGTAAAAAATCTCAACAAATTTTTACCGCACTTTTTTATCTGGCTTTTTCCCCTTTCGGCACCTAAAATAGCCGCCATAAAACCTATCTTTATTCAGTTTCAAAGCAGGTAATTAGATGATTTCCGAAGAAA
>ERZ1023445.286-NODE-286-length-3284-cov-2.778879_pt1 | contig 3284 bp, 3 predicted proteins | sample MGYA00380522_ERZ1023445 | MGnify/ENA primary metagenome ERZ1023445 (study PRJEB33173, sample SAMEA4830297) | metagenome | study: EMG produced TPA metagenomics assembly of the PRJEB25223 data set...
TGAGTATCAAATTGCAACTGAATTTGATACTCGTTTTTTATTGTTAAATCAACGTTTGTTGTTAATTTACACCACAAAATGTAAGTTAAAATGTATATAAAAATGCGAACGTGAAATAATTATTGTAGGAATGCAAATTGGTGTGTTAAAATGGTTACAATTTACTAAGCAAAAAGGGGTGCATTTTCCTATGCAATTTCTTGAGCCAAAAAATAAGAACGCTAAGTCTGTGGATTGGGAAATATCAGAGCAAGGAAGGGTGAAAGTTAAGCAAAACGGTGAAGAAGCTGAGCGTAGACGATAAGAAGTTTATTGAATGGATTGCCAACAAGCGAAGTAATAAGCGGATTGTTGAAAAAATGGGTATCAAAGATAGAGTGGGTTGATAGACAATGACCAAGCTTAAAAGATTAGCCACGAAGGAAGATGAAATTGTAGATGTTAAAATTCCGATTTCAAACGAAGAATTAAAAGATAGGGCTAAACAATATGATTTATTAACTCCAAAACGATTTGCAACAAGGTATAACAAAATGTTGTTCTTGCCAACGTCTTTTAAATGGAACGGTTCTGAATATCCCATTCAATATAATTACTGCATCAATCCGTTTTGTTGTAATTTTGGGAAAGAACAGCACAAATTCAAAGATGTAAAAGGGAAACCAAGTCGATATAAAATGACTGGTAGTTCCAACGATAAATGTCATAAAGGTATGTACTGCAATGACAATCCTATTGGCAGAGGTGTATCGCAAAACTGTACAGTAACCCCTTTATCTAATTGGTCTGTTGTTGAAGAAATTAAACGCCTTATAGAAATCAATAGCATCCAAGATGTTGAGCCAGATTATCAATTTCATAAAGAAGGCTGCTCGGAAGAAGAATCAACCCCATTCAATGAGCCGAAGCAATTTTACAAAAGGGGGAAAAGTAGGGGCAAATCTCAACGCTATCAATGTAAGGCGTGTAAGAAGTTCACTAATGTTCTACCAAAAAGAGAAGAAACCACTACTTATCACCAACAAAAGAACACCATTCTTCCAATGTTCGCTAAGATGGTTGTTGGAAGGGTTTCAGTCAGTCGTACTTGTGATATTTTAGGAATTGGAGTTGGAACCTACTATCATAAGCTGGAGTGGCTGTATAGGCGTTGTTTGGAGTTTTTAGAACGATATGAGACACAACCCCTTCAAACAAAGAAATTTAACGAGATGTGGCTTAATACGGACAAGATGCACTACTACCTAAATAACGTCCGTAAGAAAGGACAAGGTTCAAAGAAATATACGGGGTTTGAAGACCTTAATATGCAAACGTATATAGTTGTATCTGCTGAGGTCTTATCAAGATATGTGTTCCGTTCTGATGTTGCCTATGATTGGAATATTTCAATGGATGAATTAAATGAAGATACAAGAAAATTCAAAGAAGACCATCTCAATACTTTTAGTCGTAAAAATGATAGGTTAGATTGGTCTTATTATCCACAAGAACCATCCGCTAACGATAGCGAAAATAGGAATGCTTATCTTCACGAATTAGGGAAAATTACTAATAGGAGTAGATTTGTCGATGGTTTAAATGTTGATGCTCCTTATACTACAACTGCTCACTATTGGTTAATGCCGACGAATGGCGAATGATTAGTGATGATGACTTCTCTATTAGAAACGCCTTTTATAGAGTATTCACGAAAGAATTAAGGTTGAGCGATGCACATCATTTTATTTGCCAAGTTAACAAGACGAAAAGCAGAAAACAATGCTTAAAAGAATTCGGACAAGCAAAAGCAGAACTGCTCGATTGGGGAGATATCAGAGGATTCAAAACAAAGTTTCTACGGACTTTGGCATCTCATTATCTAACTGAATTACTAACAAGTCATCAATTCCACGAAGAGGCTATTAGTAAAGATGGAGAAAGATATCGCAAATATGCCGATAACCCTATCAAACATCCATTAGCCACTAAGGATAAAGGATTTTATTCAGTTGATTGTAGAACGGATTTATCTGCTCTGGAACCAAACGAAATCGCAAAGATGCTATTAAATGTTAATGACCATTCGACCAATAGCTTTATTCAACAGATAAGACGTTATATATCATCTCTTGAAAGACCATTAACAACAGCTCGTGGTGATAAGAAGAGCTATATTTACGCTAACTTCAATCCGAAGTATGCTCAATTTGCGATTACAATTCTAAGAACTTACTACAACTTTTGTCGCCCTTTTAAATCAGCGGATAAAAAGGTTTTGACACCTGCTCAAAGATTAGGGATTACAGATAAACAATTTGATTGGAAAGATATAATTTATTTCAAATGACAAAAAGAGCTTGGAGTAATCCCAAGCTCTTGTGCTTTATCTTTACTGTTCTTCTTCAATTAACGCACCCGTTAACTCAATAAGTTTTTTCTTTCATATACATGAAAATAGTAGTTATACGGATTTTTATCATTCTTTATCCCTTTTTGGGCAAATACCTCATTCCATTCCTCATAATTCACTTCTGGAAAAAAAGTATCTCCTTCGAATTCATGATGTATTTTTGTGATGTACATTTTCTCAACATAAGGGAAAAACAAATTATAAATCTGTTCTCCTCCGAAAATAAAAATTTCTTCTTCGTTTTTACATAACTCAAAAACATCTTCTATTGAATGAACAATTTCACAACCATTAAAGGTAAACCCCTTATCTCTCGTCAGAATAATATTTCTTCTGTCAGGTAAGGCTCTTCCGATTGATTCAAGGTTCTTCCTACCTAATATTATCGGATGTCCCTTTGTAGTATTTTTAACATATTCCCAGTCCTTGGGAATCCTCCAAGGAATGTCATTCTCTTTGCCAATCACTCTATTCTTATCCATCGCAGCAATCAAAGAAACTTTCATTTATAACACAGCCTTTTTAACTAATTTACCATCTAATTTCTTATTTCTATCAAAAAACCTTTTCTCATTATCCTGCCCGTTAGTTGAATAAGCAATTTTTTCTATAAGTTATATTATCATAATACCACAAAATCACAAATTTTCATTCAATTATCATTTTCAATTGCATTTTATAAATCATTTTGTATGTAATTTGGTATGTAAGTTAAAATGAAAAAAGTAGTCCATTTTGAAGTACATTTTGTCATTTTGTACTCCAAAACTGAACTACTTAAATTTCTCATTGATCGATTTTATTTTAAATAAAAAAATTTCATCAGTATATTTAAGTGGTGGATGGGGCTTGAATTTAGAAATTATGATGGAATTCATTTTTTATTTAACAA
>ERZ1023445.337-NODE-337-length-1968-cov-2.149503_pt1 | contig 1968 bp, 5 predicted proteins | sample MGYA00380522_ERZ1023445 | MGnify/ENA primary metagenome ERZ1023445 (study PRJEB33173, sample SAMEA4830297) | metagenome | study: EMG produced TPA metagenomics assembly of the PRJEB25223 data set...
TAAGCGCTTCTGAGCCTCTTTTTGTGACTGCTTACCATTCTTATTAAGTACCACGCTAACACGTCGCCATTTGTTTGTGAGAGGGTCTTTGTACTTCTCATAATAGCGATATTGTACATCGCCATGTTTGTTAGTAAATTTCTCATGCCACATCTTTATCCCTACTTTTTATATTCAAAAATTATTTCTTTATCCTCTTTTTTTATATCTATTTGATAGTTATCCGGAAATTTTATTGAAAAGTTAGTTAGGTTGTTTTTTGTCTCATCAAATTCTATTTCACCAATTTTTACAAATTCCTTGCTTGTATTACTTTGTGGTTTGATTCCTAATAATGATTTTTTTGTTATTAAGAAATCTAAATCAGTGTAATCAACATCATTTTTAATTGGGTTTAATCTATTCTCAATAAGACTTGAATATTTAGTTTTAAGGTAACTTTCTATAAGTTCGTATATAAATTTTTTGTCTTTTGAATCTAACTGTATGAAAGCTTTAGGTTCTCCGTTAAAAAAATTAAAGTCAGATATCGGCTCTATTTCTTCGAGGTCAAATGAAAAATGGTTATCATTTTTAAATCCAAAAGTAATAGGTGAGTTATGCTGATTTAATAGCCAGTTCAATGAATAGTACGGTTTTGCCACCATTGAATTATTTTCAAACATACCTCGCTCTGTTAATAAAAATTTAACGAATGGATAAGGTTGTACTTTTATTCCGCCTACCAAACAATACATTATGTATTTTTCTGCTACTAATATGTCATATGTTCCTTCTCCACCATAAAGATAAGAAGATAAATTATATAAGTAATCACTATTTGGAAAGGTTTTGTTGTTTTCGACCATTGATATATAAGAACTACTAACTTTAAGTTCTTCAGCTGTTTCTTTTACAGATTTCTTTTTGTTTAAGCGTTCATTCTTCAAAAACGTCCCTAAATCATACATTAAGTAAAAACCACCTTTCTTTTTAATTTATACATAGATTGTAGCATTTTTTAATTCATAAGTTAAATAATTATTGACTTTAGACTTAACTTAAGTTAAATTATAAATACAACTTAATTAAAATACTTTATGACTAACATATATCGTATTTAATTAAGTTTAATACTTAAATTTGGTTAAGAGGTGATTTTGTGAAAGCCAAAGAAAATTTATTGAAAAATGAAATATTCTTGAACGGATATTCCATAAAAGAATTTTCGGATAAGGTTAATATTTCTAGAACTTATATGAGTTCAGTAGTAACTAGAAAGAAAGGTTTAAGTCCTCAAAAAGCAAAAGATGTAGCTAATGCATTAGGTGTTGCGCATGAAGATATTTTTGATTTTGAAGTTAGAGAGGTTAAATAAATGCCAAGAACAAAATTGCAAGATTTATCAACTAAAGAAAATGTAGTGACTGAACCTAAACAAGTAATAGTAAAGCCAATCATGGCAAAGCCTAATGCTATTGCTAAACTATTTGGAATTTCATACAGTTCAGTCAATCGTATTCTAAAAGAATATGATAAAGATAACAAAGGTGTAGAGGATCTATATTACAGTTTGTCATCTACTATGACAGTTATCTCTATTGATGGCTTTAAAGAGTATCTTAGCAAGCGTCATAAAGGTTGGCTTTAATTGGAGGTGGCAAAACATGGCTAAATTCATAGTCAAATTAATGTTAATTTCAGTAATCTCAATCCTTAGTGGTTGGCTCTTAGGAATGCATGTAGCTTTCGCTATTTACATGTTAGGTAGTGTGATTGCAGCATTAAATATTGAAGAAAACGGAGGAGTAGTAAATGCACAATGATATTGAAGTAATAAAAAGTATTTATAAAACACTTGATTATGCAGTAAAAGATAAACGTACAGAATACACTCACATAGTAGAAGAAGGCCACCAAGAATGGAAAGAAACACTTAATCGTGAACAGCAACTACAATTCATTTGTGAGTGGGCATTACAATAAATT
>ERZ1023445.355-NODE-355-length-1581-cov-7.514417_pt1 | contig 1581 bp, 3 predicted proteins | sample MGYA00380522_ERZ1023445 | MGnify/ENA primary metagenome ERZ1023445 (study PRJEB33173, sample SAMEA4830297) | metagenome | study: EMG produced TPA metagenomics assembly of the PRJEB25223 data set...
GGAAATTATAAACTTTCCATCAATTAGAATATTTTATTATTATCAATAGGTTTTAAAAATCCAAAGTTAAGTAGTTGAACTAGACCTAAAAAGACATAAATAAAAAATCAAGATCATGCTAAGTGAGTTTATATCTGTTGAAGATAGTAAAATCTATATTAAAGAATTAAAAAATATATAATTATTCAATACTAGTTATGACTATTTAAACAAAAAAATTTTAAATGGTGTATTATTATAAAGGTAAGTTGAAATTATGATAACAGAAATTATCACTTCAATTTTCAATAGTATATTAAAGCAAGAAGAAATTTATTTAAATAATGATATTGAACAATTAAGTGAGTTCAGAAAAGACATTATCCTAAAATAAAAACCAATTAAAATTATTTGACAATCATTACAGTATCCAATCTTTTAAAGATATAAGATAAATAAAAGAGATTTACACATGATAGCTATTCATTAATGAAAGTTAATTCATCAATTAAGGTGGTGGTTCTATCGAAAAATATCTATTGCACCATGAAAAAATGAATATAAAAGGTAACAAAAAAAGGAGTTACTTATAAAATGAAAAAGTTTTTTATAGTTTTATTAAGTAGTTTATTAGTGCTAGCTGCATGTGGTAAGAATTATGAAATCAGTGATATTACAAACAAATTTAAAAAAGAAGGTTTAAGTGTCGAAAACTTACGAAAAATGGAACGTGAAGATTTTGGTATGGCACCAATGAAAACTGAAAATGCTAAAATATTTACTGTTTCAGATGGTAAAAATGCACGTATTTTAAAATTTAAAAATGAAGATGATCTAAAAGAAATGAAAAAGTATTATGAAGAATTGGGTAAATCAAGTGCAGCGTTCTATTCACATGTATACATCAAAGATAAATTTTTAATACAGATGAATGGCGATATTGACGATCATGTATTTGAAAAGTATAAAAAAGCTATGAATGAGGCATTAAATTAAAGGAGAATACATATGAAAAAATTATTAGGTACATTATTTGCTGCTACACTAGTGTTAAGTGCTTGTAGCCAAGACGACACTAAGGACGATGAAAATAAAAAGTCAGAAAATACTACTGAAAAGAAATCTGACGATAAAAAAGATAAGAAAACTAAAGAGGATAAAAAATCTGGAGAAGAAAAGAAATCTCAAGAAAAAAAGGATAACAAGTCAATGCAAGAATCTGCTACAAATGAACAGGTTCAATCTCAACAACAAACTAATAACAATCAGCAACAATATAGTGATGAATATTTAGCAAACAATTCCGTTTCTAATGATGATCAATTATCATCTGAAGAACAGCAGAAATACAATGAAAATACTAACAAAAACAAACAGAATAATCATGTTGACTTAAATTCATTACCTGCTACAGATTTTCGAACAGATTGGATGTCTGAATATGGTCAAAAACAAGTGAATGATTTAGCAAACCAAAAAGATAGCGGTCAAATTTCACAATACGAATTTAATGATCGTGTATCTGATGTGATGAATAATGAAATAGATAATCAACAGTCATAATTGAAATATAGGGTAGCACGTCTACCCTTTTTATTTAGG
>ERZ1023445.362-NODE-362-length-1491-cov-29.580780_pt1 | contig 1491 bp, 1 predicted proteins | sample MGYA00380522_ERZ1023445 | MGnify/ENA primary metagenome ERZ1023445 (study PRJEB33173, sample SAMEA4830297) | metagenome | study: EMG produced TPA metagenomics assembly of the PRJEB25223 data set...
TTACACCACTAATATGATCTTTATCAAAATGCGAAAGCACTAATAAATCAATATTAGCATTATTTTCTTGCTGGTTATATTTTTGCACGGCATTTTGAATAAGTTTCTGACTTGAATTAGTGCCACAATCATAAACCCAATGAAAGGCTGGGGCGTCTCCCATTTGAATACGCCCACTTGAAAATAATCCCTGCCCTACATTCCAAAATTCGCATTGTAAAGTTGGCATTAGCGTTCCCCTCTATTTAGCTTGCCATAATATTCGCAGCCATTTTGATTACCATTATCACAAGCCTTACCAAGCCATTCTTTGGCGAGTGTTCTATCTTTTTGAATACCTTGTCCAATAAGATACACCAGACCTAACTTAAACTGACCATCAGCACTACCATTTTCTGCTGCTTTCTTAAACCACTTCACGGCTTCGATATAATCTTGTCTTACGCCATGCCCTGCACTATAAGCCGAACCTAAATTAGCCTGAGCATCTGCATGTCCTTGCTCCGCCGCTTTGCGATACCATTTCACCGCTTCAAAATCATCTTGTTTGACACCTTGTCCTTTTTTATACATCAAGCCCAAATTATATTGAGCCTTTGCATTTCCCTGCTCCGCCGCTTGGCGATACCATTTCACCGCTTCAACATAATCTTGTTTGACGCCTAGTCCCTTAGCATACATATTGCCCAAATTATATTGAGCATCTGCAACTCCCTGCTCCGCCGCTTGGCGATACCAGTTCACTGCTTTGAAATAATCTTGTTTTACGCCTCGCCCGTTGCCATACATAACACCCAAATTATATTGAGCCTTTGCATTTCCCTGCTCCGCCAAAGGCAACCAAAGTTTAAAGGCGGTTTGATAGTTGCTTTGCTCATAAGCGGTTAAACCTTGTTGGAATTGCTGTTCCAGCGTATCCGCCCAAGCGGTGGATTGAAAAGAAAAGATAGAAGCACCGAAAAGTGCGGTGGTAAGAAGTGTTTTTGTGAATCGCATAGAAATCGTCCATTTATTAACCAACAATTGAAATAACCAAACATTTTTTGTTTAGCAAGATGTTTTGTTGTACTCTCTTTACAGAGAGTACAACACCCAGTATACTGGGTGTAGAATGATTAAAAATTAAACTATTTAATTAGGGGGAATTGGGGGGATTAAGACTGAAAAAAGTGAGCCATCTTGCTCACTTTCAGCTATTAAATACGCACGACATCAAACTTCGCCAAATTAATGTCATCTTCTGTGCCATAAAATGCCACTAACGCCTTGCGTAACGTTTCAGCTCGTTTTGGTAAACCTTTTTCCGCATAGATTTTCACTTGTTCATACACGGCTTGTTTAAAAGGCTGTGTATCTCCTGGATTGCCATTCAAATTATCCGCACTGGCAAAATAACGAAAACCTGCCGCCGTTGCCAAAATCCACTCTAATGCTTGCGGTTTAACTTCAACTTTTTCAAAATCACGCTGGCGTTCTTCTGAACGTCCATCT
>ERZ1023445.387-NODE-387-length-1244-cov-1.745164_pt1 | contig 1244 bp, 1 predicted proteins | sample MGYA00380522_ERZ1023445 | MGnify/ENA primary metagenome ERZ1023445 (study PRJEB33173, sample SAMEA4830297) | metagenome | study: EMG produced TPA metagenomics assembly of the PRJEB25223 data set...
TTTTTTATGTCAAGGAGTATAATAGAGGTAAGAAGATTGTGAGGTGTTTGCTATGTTTCACAAAGAAAATCTCGATTATAACCGTCGTCAAGTAGGCTTCTATACGCTTGAAGAGATAGTTCCAAAGGACCACTTTCTGCGTTAGTTGGAGGAAACTGTCGACTTTTCTGTCATCTATGATCTAGTGGAGAATAGTTATTCCTCAGACAAGGGACGTCCTAGCCTTGACCCTGTTATGCTGGTCAAAATTCCTCTGATTCAGTGCTTCTATGGCATTCGCTCCAGGCGTCAGACCATCAAGGACATTGAGATTAATGTCGCTTATCGTTGGTTTCTGGGCTTGACTCTGGACGATAAAGTGCCTCATTTTACCACATACGGTAAGAACTACAGTCGTCGTTTTGCTGAAACAGAATTGATCACGCGTATCTTCGAGCATGTCCTCCATCTCTGTTTGACTGCTGGCTTAGTGGATACAGATGAGATTTTCATCGACGGAACGCAAATCAAAGCAGCTGCCAACAACCATAAAAATAGAGGCTCAAGCTAAATGGATGAGTGAACAACTCGACAAAGAAATAGCACAAGATCGGATAACACATGGCAAAAAGCCCCTAAAGCCCGCCATAAAAGGCGAGGCTAAGACCAAAAAGATGTCCATGACAGCCAAGCTTTCCCTGCCCTTTTCGCAAAGCTAGCACCGTTTCACCCCAACTATATCATCGCTGACTCTGGTTATAAAAATCCCAGTATTGCCAAATGTCTACTGGACCAGCATATCACGCCTGTCTTTTCCTACACCAGACCTCGTGGCAAGAAGGGCATGTTACGACCGAATGATTTCATTTATGACGAGCATTATAACGTCTACCTCTGTCCTGAAAACCAAGTCTTACACTACAGCACTACCACTCGAGAAGGCTACCGTGAGTATAAGAGTTGAAAATTCTTGCTTTGGGTACAAATGGATAATAAAGGACAGGAAACACATACTTTGGGATTACTCTTATACTCACGGTAGCCTTCTCGAGTGGTAGTGCTGTAGTGTAAGACTTGATTCTCTGGACAGACATAATGGTCATAACTTGCATCATAAACAAAATTACTAGGCCTTAAGTTCCCCTTTACTCCCTTTGGACGAGTATAAGGGAAAACAGGAATGATATTACGTTCTAACAAATAATGGGCAATAGCTTGGGTCTTGTAACCTGAATCTACAATAATATAGTGGGGGGAGAATGGCT
>ERZ1023445.414-NODE-414-length-1043-cov-2.049595_pt1 | contig 1043 bp, 2 predicted proteins | sample MGYA00380522_ERZ1023445 | MGnify/ENA primary metagenome ERZ1023445 (study PRJEB33173, sample SAMEA4830297) | metagenome | study: EMG produced TPA metagenomics assembly of the PRJEB25223 data set...
GCATTACTTAATTCTTCATTACAATGATTTACTGTATATAATCACCCTTTTTTAAATTAATTTACTTCAAATACTTTTTATATTCTGCATAACTATATGGGTCTTTCAACTTTTTACCATTTACATAAACAGTTGGTGCCTCTTTAATCTTTTTATCTTTATAAAGTTTTATATCTTTCTGAGCATCTTTCCAGGATTGACTATTTTTAGTTTTATAATCTTTTTTAATTTTTCTAGCTTTTTTATTATTAATATTGAGTTTATCAATTTGTCAGTCAATTAATTGTTCAGTTAACCACTCATTTTCATGATTAGGTTGTTTTAAAAAAATTAATTTTTAAAATTCTAAATAATGATTAGGGGCAATATTTTGAACTGCATGACCAGCTCTAGATCCTTTGATTGCATCTTTACCTAAGAATGCCATATTTACAAATTTATAGCTAGCTTTATCTTTATCAATATAATCTTTTTGTAATTTAGGTACAATATCAGTTTCTACTTTTTTACAATAAGGACACTTGTAGTCTCCATAAATAATTATTTTATTTTCTTTTTCTTCTGAGCATCCTACTAAAATAAAAACGAGACATATTATTAAAATTACGTTACTCTTTTTCATATTTTCTCTCCCATAAAATATATGGCACATCAAATATTAAAATATTTGACGTGCCATAGTTTGATCTTATATATTCAGTATAATATTAAAGTATAAATATATAGAATATAAGAACGACTACTATATTAATAGGTAACAACGTAAAACATATTTTTTTGCTTTTTCCTGTAGTGAATATTTTTTGCTTAAATCACGTTCAATAAAAAACGTACTTCCAATTATGGTAATAAATAATAAAATATAAAGTAAAAGACTTTTACTCAATAAGTTTGTCATTGGGAGTGCAAAAATAAATAAGATAGTTGCTTGACTTATAGTAAAAAATATATATTTATTAATTTTTTTCATCTGTTCACCTACGCATGATTAAAAGCAATAGATCCTCCAACATATAATGCGCCTATTCCTGCTCCAACTCCCC